>WNGA01021703.1_pt1 | contig 15112 bp, 11 predicted proteins | sample 5400061 | NCBI WGS metagenome assembly WNGA01 (sample SAMN13153366, study PRJNA577476) | soil metagenome | isolation source: 100 cm soil or saprolite under grassland replicate 2 | place: USA:California | collected 2016-06-15
CACCGTCGCGCGGCTTCACGAGGTGCCGCCCGGCGGCGTAAACCTCGTACAGGCCGGCGACCGCTGGTACGCATTGTCGAATGTTGACGGCGACCTGGTGGCGCTCGACAACAACTGTCCGCACATGGGCGGGCCGCTCGGTCGAGGGTCGTTGAATGGCGTTGAGTTGACGTGTCCGTGGCACGGCTGGCGCTGGGACGTACGGACGGGTCGCAACTGCTGGCCCGGCTCGGACTGGCGGGTGCCGTGTGTACCCGTGCGCATCGTGGGCGACGAGGTCCAGTTGCCAGTACTCTGAGGAAGGTGCACATCGAGCGAGTGCTGGCGCCCAACCCCGGGCCGATGACGCTCACCGGCACCAACACCTACCTCCTCGCTGACGGCAGCGACGTTGCGGTCATCGACCCCGGCCCCGACCTCCCCACGCATCTTGACGCCGTGTACTCACGAGCTTCGGAGTTGGGGCGGGTCACCACCGTGCTGGTCACCCATCGCCACGGCGATCACCTGCCCGCCGCAATGCCGTTGTGCGCCCGCACCGGCGCCACGCTCATAGGCCACGCGGACCTCCCAGGTGTCCACCGCCCCGTTGTCGATAACCAGGTCGTCTTCGGCGCGCTGACTGCCCTGGCCACGCCCGGTCACACCCGCGAAAGCATGTGCTTCTTCGACCCCACTTCGGGTGTGCTGTTCACCGGAGACCTGGTCGCCGGCACCGGCACGGTGATCGTCGACGACACCCCTGGCGCCCTCGCCTCGTACATCGCATCCTTGGAGCGCCTGCTGACGTTGGAGCCACGCACCATTTACCCCGGCCACGGCCCCGTCGTCCCCGACGCTATGGCCAAGCTGCACGAGTACATCGAGCACCGCCGCAAGCGCGAACAGCAGGTGCTCGCGGCCCTGTCCGAAGACGGCCCGTCCACGGTCGACGCCCTGGTCGGACGCATCTATTCCGACGTGGCCCCGAACCTGGTGCCGATGGCCGCGCGAAACGTCCGCGCCTGCCTGGACAAACTCGCCGCCGAGGCGCGCGTCAGCGCCGCCGGTGACCGATGGACGCTCAGCCACTGAGACCCGCCGAGTTCTGTGCCCTGGAGCGCCAGCTTGTCGCCGGCATGGCCATGCGCAAGAAGCGCAATGTCCAGATGGCCCCAATGCAGCAACTCAAAATCCAACTGTGCGAGCACATCGAAGCCGCCAACCCCGATAACGCACTCTTCACCGCCGCCCTGGCCGAAGCCGTGGTAGTCATCAGCGGCGGCCGAGCCACAGGCCCCGCGCAAGCCGTTGCCAGCGACCTCCAGATGGACTGGGATCTGGCCTGCTCTAGCTCAGGCTTCGTGCAATGGCTGCGCAAGGCCGCCGCCCCGCGGCCGACGTAGCCCTCTCAGCCTTCCAGGCCGTTACCCCAGATGGCATAGTTGTTGACCGTTTCGGGGGACACGGATGCGCGCCAGGATTCAGTGACGCGGTGGGCCAGGTCGCCTGCTTGCTGGCCGGTCATCGAGCCGGCGACGATTTGTTGGGACGCTACGAACATCGCATCGGACCAGAACTGAACGGGCATCAGGTCTTCGACGGTCAGTACGGGATTGCCCGTGACGAACTGGGCAACGACGCTTTTCATCAGCGGATCGTCGACGATGCTGATATCGAAGGCTTCGTCGGCGGGGATCTGATGGGACAGCGTCCACATCGCTTGTAAGCGCTCTTTTGAATGCATGAACTCCAGGAAGCGCGCCGCGGTGGCAGGATCGGCGGCGCCAACCGGAATGCCAAAACCTTGCTTGTCGATGATCGGCTGACCGGCCATTTTGCCTTGACCAAACACGGGCATGACCATGAAACCGACCGCGTCTGCGCCTAATTGCAGCTGCGACTGCGGTAATGCTGCAGTAATGCTCAAGCAAAAGCCGGCCTGACCGTTATTGAACGCACCCAGCGCGTCATACATGCTTATGTCGGTGATATCGGCATTGAAAAAGCCGCGCCTACTGAGCTCTTCCAGACGCACCCAATGGTCGTGATAACGCGGCTCGCGCCAATCCAGATTGCCAATGAACAGCTGTAAGGCTTCGGCGGTGTTGTCGAGCTGCTGGGGCAGCGCGCTGGTCAGGAACCAGTCGCCCCAGAAGCCGTCGCTGGTGCCACCCACGAAGGGCAAGATGCCCGCTGCGCGCAGTCGATCGCACGCGTTGAGGAACGCGTCCCACGTGCGCGGTGGATCGTCGGGATTCAGGCCAGCCCGCTCCAGGAGGCGTTTGTTGAACGCGATGCCGAAGCCAAGTCGATAGAAGCCGACGCGATACTGCTTGCCTTCGAAGACGCTGTGGCTTGTAGCGCCGGAGCGCTTCAAGATGCTGTGCGAGACGACGCCGTTGAGCGGACGAACCAGTCCGTCCCAGACGCTCTGCATCAAGAAGATGCCGTTCCACAGGAACTGCACGTCGGGGACGTGCGCGCCGGTTCGGGCGGCGTTGGTGAAGCCCTCGGCGACCGCCTCGTTGTCAATCAGCCGCGCACCAATCGGGATGCCAGTCTCAAGAGTGAACCGCTGCAGTGTGTCGTTCATCCAGCGCTCGACGCCGTTGGCCTCCTGCTCGCCCCACCACAGCACTTCGAGGTTTTGTGCCGCGCGCGCACGCCCGACCCGCGACAAAGCCACGGCCGCGGCGGTCATCGGGGCCACGCGCGTGAGGAGAGCGCGTCGGCTCAGGTACATCGGATCACCTCTCGTCCAGGTAGGTGCGGCGCTCATCAAATGTCAGGCTGCGCGTGATGCGATTGCGCGCCAGCGTCACTAGCTGCTCGAACGAGCCGCACGCCGCGCACTCGAATAGGCGCGCCGACCCATCGCGGCTGCCGGTCAAGATCAGGGTATTGCTCGGTCCGAACACCGCGCTGGTCAACGGACGAGTATGCCCGCGTAGCTCGGCAATTGCGCGTCCAGTCGCCGTTTCCCACACACGCGCTGTGTTGTCTTCGCTCGCGGTGACGACGAACTTTCCGTCGGGGCTGAACGCCACGCTGGTCACGGCGCCCGCGTGACCCTGCAGCGCAAGCAAGTTGCGCCCGCTGCGCGCGTCCCAGAGCCGGGCGGTACCGTCCTCACTGGCCGTGGCCAGCAGCCTGTTGTCCGGACTGAATGCCAGACCGTTCAGCTCCTGGGCGTGGCCACGCAGCTCCACCACACCCTGGCCTGACGGCACTGCCCACACGCGCGCCGTCGCGTCCGCGCCGGCAGTCGCGACGAGCGAGCCATCCGGACTGAAGACCGCGCCAATGACGGACCCGCGGTGGCCGCGCAGCTCGACGGACGACTGCCACGACCCGACCTGCCACAAGCGGGCCGTCCCATCACGGCTCGCCGTGACAATGGAGCGACTGTCAGGGCTGAATGTCGCACTTTCGACCGGCCCGGCGTGGCCGCTCAGCACACCCGCCGATGCGCCGCTGGTCGCGTCCCACACCCGCGCCGTGGTGTCCAGACTGGCGGTGACGATCCACTTGCCATCGGCGCTGAAGCCGATCGTGTTGACCGAGCCGGTATGACCGCGCAGCTCGATCATCGGGTTACTTCCTTCGAGATTCCAGATGCGCGCGGTATGGTCGTCGCTCGCAGTCGCGACACGCGACGCATCGCCGTTGAACACGGCGCTGTTGATCAAGCCGGTGTGGCCGCTCAGCGCCGCGACTTGCTGGCCGGACGTGACGCTCCAGATGAGCGCGGTTCCGTCGAGGCTTGCAGTCAGTGCCCGCGTGCCGTCGCGCGCGAGCGAGGCGCTGGTCAGCCAGTTCGTGTGGCCGCGCAGCGTCCGCGGATTCTGTCCGGCGTCCATCGACCATAGCCGAGCTGTGCCGTCGTCGCTACCGGTCAGCACGAGGCTGCTGTCCGGCGCGAACGCGGTGCTCGTGATCGCCCCGGCATGACCGCGCAGTTCGGCGATGCGCTCCTGCGCATCGGTGCCCCACACGCGCGCGACCTTGTCGGTGCTGCCGGTTAAGATCAAGCGACCGTCGGGACTGAAGCGGGCGCTGGTCACGAATCCGCCGTGACCGGTCAACTCGCCGATTCGACGGCCCGTCGCCGCGTCCCACAGGCGGGCCGTGGTGTCCTCGCTCGCGGTCACGATCTGCGTGCCGTCGGGACTGAAGTGCGCGCTCGTGACGGCGGCAGCATGGCCGCGCAACTCGGCCATCGCTCGACCCGTGGTGCTGTCCCATACGGTCGCGGTGCCGTCTCGGCTCGCGGTCACGAGCCACCGCCCATCGGGACTGAACGCCGCGCTTTCGACCGAAGCTCGGTGTCCGACAAGCTCGAGCACCATCGTTCCCGAGCCGACGTCCCACACGCGTGCCGTGCCGTCGCGACTCGCGGTGAGTGCCTGCCGGCCATCGCCGCGCAAGACGGCGTCAGTCACCAGGCCGATATGGCCGCGCAGGTCGGCGACGAGATGACCGTCGCGTGTGTCCCAAACGCGCGCGCTCGTGTCACTGCTGGTGATGAGCAGGTTGCCGTCGGCAGAGAACGCCTCCCCTGGATCGATGCCGTGCCCGCCCACTTCCAGCACTCGACCTGCGCTGGCGACGTCCCAGACGCGAGCGACGTTGTCTTCGCCGACCGTGACGAGCCGCTGCCCGTTGGGGCTGAAGGCGCTGCCCGTGAGCGAGCGCGTGTGATCGGCAAGCTCGCCGACCAGCGCACCGGTCCGCGTCGTCCACAGCCGCGCGGTCTTGTCCTGGCTCGTCGTGACGACGAGCTCGCCGTTCGGACTGAAATTGACGCTGGTGATGCCTCCGCTGTGGCCGCGCAGCACAGCCCGACTCGGATCGAGCACCACGCTGCGCAGCGCGTCTTCGGTCTGACTGGTCTGTGCCGTTTGGGCGGCTTCGAGGGCGAGCAGCACACTCAGCTCGGGCTGCGTCGCCAGCTGCCCGAGCGCCGTGGCCGCAAGCCCGCGCGACAGGGCGATGCGTTCCGCCGTGCGCGCTGCGTCGCGCTGTTGAACGGCGAAGATGGCCAGCGCAATCATGGCGAGCAACATCGCCGATACGCCGATCAGGCCCAATCGCAGACGCCACGCTCGGCGGCGTTCCTTGGCCAGCTGGGCCGCCGCCGCGGCGCGCTCCTGAGCCTGGACATACCGCGTGCGCCAGTCGAGAACCGGCGCGCCGAGCACGTCGTGGAAGATCTCGTAGCGCACCACCTCAGGCTCGTCGACGGGTGGCGCGATCGGCATCAGCACCCGCGCGCTCGCGCCGGAGAGGCTCTCGAGCAGCTCACTCACCTGCGCGCCAGGGATACCCGTGTATTCGGCGAGGTCGTCGGCGGAGTGCGCGATCTTCGAACCAGAGGGCGTAATCAGGTAGTGGAAGACGCGTGCAGCCACATCCCGCTGCTCGGGCGACAGGGCCGACATCGTTGCATCCAGATGGGTGCGTACGATCTGCTCGGCACCGCCGAGGCGGTCGAGCGTCGCCCGCCCGAGTCGTGCCGTCTGCTCCCGTGCGCCGGCGACGTCCTCCTCCCACAGCCGACTCATGACCAGTTGCAGGTAGGGCGTCTCGATGCGCTCGGCCGTGGCGCCATCAGCATCGGCGTCGTTGTCGACGGTGCCGCGGCCAGTTTCGCCGACCAGCACCCGACCCATTCGAACCTGGTCCAGCACCGCGTCGACGAGACCCGGCTCGATAGTGACCTGCCCGTCGACGAGGTCGTTGTAGCGCTCGATCGGTCGCTCGATGGCCGAGCGCGCCGCCGCCCGATCCAGGTGCTCGATACGCAAATAGTTCGCAAACAGATTGGGGATGCTGCCTTCGAAGCGGTCCAGCTTGGCGAGCGCGTCCTCACGGATGGAGACGAGGAAGCTCGCACGCAGCCCGGCGCCGCTGACCGCGCGGGCAAATTCGGCGGCGAAGTTCGCCTCACCCTGATCCTGCGGGTGGTACAGGAAGTACTCCTCGAATTGATCGAGCAAGACGATCACGTCGCCATCGACGAAGTCGGCGCACGTTTCGAGCGTCTCGGCCAGTGGACGACGCTCGTCGCGACTGCCGACGCCGTTCGAGCCATGCCCGTTCCAGGCGTGACGCACCGAACTGTGAATCGCCTCGATCAGACCCGCCACGGGATCGTCGCGCCAGGCGCTGAAGACGACGACGGCCGATTCGGGTGTGCCGAACGCTGTGAGGTGCTGCTGGGCGCGACTGCGCAGTGTAGGCGCCACGCCCGCACGCAGCAGCGAGCTCTTGCCGACGCCACTGGGCCCGAACAACAACGTCAGACGCGACGCCATCAGGTTCGCAACGATGAGCTCCTGCTCCGCGTCGCGGCCGAAGAAGAACGACGCGTCTTCCTCGCCGTACGGCACCAGGCCCTTGTACGGAACCATCATCGCGCTGCTTCCGAGACCGGCTGCGCGTGTAAAGTCTCCTCGAGTCCGGCCAGGTACGCGCCAAGATTGACCTCGACGACGTCGACTCCGCGCTCGCGCCAGAGCCCGCGTTCGATCGGCTCCGGGGTGCTCGGGTGTACTGACCACGATTTGTAGGTGAGCCGCTGTTCACCCCACAGTCGGCGCAGGATGACCCGCAGGTTCCAGTCCCGCAGGCCGTAACCCAGAAAGAGAAAGTGGCTGCGCCGCAATCGAGCGGCGATGGTCACGGGCACCGCGGTGGAGATGTCCCCGCCCGTCGCGTAGTCCAGGAAGTGGTCTTCGGTGACCACGAAGCTGTCCTGCTCGGGGTTCAGACGGTCGACCGCGCCATGGACTTTGAGCAGGATCGTGCGTGTATCGGATAGCCCCAGGTATTTGTTCGGCTTGTCGATCGGACGTGTCCGACCGTCGGCGGTGCGATGCACGAAGTGACCGCGCTGGTCGCCCTCGGCAACGTACGTGACCACATCGAGCGGCTCACCCGCCGAGGCGAACGCTGCTTCAAAGCTCTCGTCGAAGCCCGTCGTGATAATCAGCGGCGCCTTGGAAAGAGGTCCCCGCTTGGCCAGGGCGCGCGGTAGCTGCGCCACGAAATGATGGACCGCGGTCGGCGCATAGTCCGCGTCGAGCAGGGCGTGCAGCTTCTCGTAGAGCGGACCCGAACCGACCAGTGTCGCTACGTACTGGGCGACGCGGGCGAGCTCGCGCGGTGCGGCATCCGAGTAGCCGAAGTCGTCCGCGAGCGCCTTGGCCAGATCGGTCGTCGCTGGCAGCGCGTCCGTGGTGCCCTGTTGCCAGGCGCCGTGATCTCAGCGGCGGAAACTGGATGGCGACACCCGGTGGAATGAGCTCGAAGAGGCGCTCGGGCTGTCCGTGTTCGCTCAGCTGGTGCTCGCCAAGATCCTTCGTTCGCGTGCCCGCGGGCAGCGTGCCGCGCGCCTGGTGCCACGCGGACTCGGAGATGAGTGTCTGACCAGCGGCCGCGAGGGCGCGCAGACGCGCGCAGCGCGTTATGGCGCTACCGTAGTAGACGCCGTCACGCTGGTCCGTCGCGCCGGTGTAGAGCGCCACGCGCAGACGCGCTGGCCATTGCTCCGCATACGCAGTGCCCTGTACCTCGACGGCGCCCGCGAGCGCTTCAGCAGCGGACTGGAACACGATGAGTCGGCTGGCCGCCGAGCGGCGGTCGGGCACGATGACGCCGACGCGACCCTGCAGGCTCCTGGCCAGGACGGCGTCATAGCCATTCATCGGTGCGCTGCCCTGCGCTGCGGTCGCGCTCGTGGGCCCACGACCCCGCGAGATCGCCGCCTCGAGCACTGCATGGTCCTCTGGCGTCAGCTGCAGCGCATCAATCAATCGCTCGACGGTGTCGCGATGCGGCGCCAGGTACAGCCCACGTTCGAGGTCGCTGACGGTGCGCGCGCTTACGCCTGCCCGCTCCGCGAGGGCCTCCTGAGTCAGCCCAGCGGCAAGCCGGTATTCCTTGAGTAGCGCCGCGAACGACTGAAGTTGCGTGCGCACCCAGCCCGGATCACCCAGCCGTTTCTGTGGGTCAAACCTGTGGATCCTCGTGGTTCCCCCCGGCGCGCAAGAGTAGCGTACCGCACGACCTACGTCATCAGGGGTGTTTGCCGATATGTCAGGGGAGATTGAAATGAACGGAGCAGACGACCTGCGCATCCGACTGCTGGGCGGTCTGCGCGTACACGTCGGCGGCCGCGAGATCGAGGAGCTCGGCCGCTGGAAGCGCCCAGCCGCGGTTTTGAAGTTGCTGGCGTTGGCGCCCGGCCACGCGATCCATCGCGAGGTCGCGCAGGACGTGCTGTGGCCCGACCTGGACGGTGAATCAGCCGCCAACAACCTGCACGGCACCTTGCACTTGCTCCGCCGCCTGTTCGAGCCGCGGCTGCGGCGCGGCAGTGAGTCACGCTTTGTCGTTTTGCAAGGCAACCTGCTGCGCCTGCACGCGCCTGGCTGTTTGTGGATCGACACCGAGGCGTTTGCGCTCGCAGTAAATGGTGCTCGTCGATGGGCGGAATGGGCAGCATACGAAGCCGCGCTCGCGCTCTACGTTGCTGACCTGCTCCCTGAAGATGCCTACGCCGACTGGGCGGCGGCGCAGCGTGACGCACTACGCTCCCAATTTCTCAGTGCGCTGCGTGAGCTTGCGGCCCTGTACGAAGCCGCGGGCCAGTTCGCGTCGGCCGTGCGCACGCTCGAACGCCTCGTTCACCACGAGCCAACGGACGAGGACGCCGCCGCCCAGCTCATACAGCTCCACATGCGGCTTGGCCAACACCAGCTAGCCATCCGGCAATTCCAGCAGCTCGAGCGAGCCCTCCAGCGCGACCTCGACTGCACACCCGATGCACAGCTGATCGACCTGCGCGACCAGATCCTGCGCTCGCCCACCCCGGCCGTTCGTTCCGTTCCATCTGCCATTTCCCGAGCTGCGCAGCCATTGGCGCACCTGACCGAGCGCGAGCGCCAGATCGGCCACCTGCTCGCCCGTGGCCTGAGCAATCGCTGCATCGCGGCGACGCTCGGCATGAGCCCACGCACCGCCGAAACGCACGTCAGCCGCATCCTGCGCAAGCTCGATGTCTGCTCACGCGACCAGGTCGCAGTACGACTACGCACGGCCGAAGGGTTCGCCGGCTAAGGCGCGGCTAAGAACCAATGGCTATTGTGCCGCCTCATGCGCACGGAAGTTGGTCAAGCCTACTACGACGCGAAGTCGCTCTCGGAGATCAACAGCTCGTTGGTTCGCTGGTCAGTTGCGTGGCAGCGAGTCGAATCCTGCCCGGCGTGCGGCGCGCCAGCTCCACGCCATTTTGCGACTCTGTGCAACGCGTCATTCGCCCGTTGCGGCACCTGCGGGTTGGTCTTTGCCGACCCGAGGCCGCCGGAGGCCGTGCTCGAGACCTTCTACAACGGCCCCTATTACGCCAACTGGAGGGCGCTCGAGCGCGAACCCATCGGCCTGTTCACGAAGCGCGCGCTGCTCATGCTGCTGGAGGATCACGGGTTCAAGCCAGAGCAGGTTGATACTGACACCAATACGTCGTTGGTCCTGCCGCTCGTCATGGCCTGGTTGTTCAAGCTCGATTTCATCAGCCCCGCGCACGCGGACGACATCCAGGATGTTGTTTACGTGCCAACTCGACTGGGCCGCCGACTTGGACTGCGAACCACGCGCTCGCCGCTTTCGTCGCGCCTCGCTGGAGCTCTTCGGCTGCTGAGTTGGATTGATCGCCTGGTGCTCAGCCGTATTCCCGGTTTGCCGCGTACCACGCACCTGTACGCAATCGCTCGGAAGAATCAACCGTCCGCCGGCACGTACGAACATTTCGTTAACCGGCTAAGTTCTTCCTAAGTAAGCGCACTGCATCGTGCCGTGCCATGGCACGGTTTGACATCCTGGCGCGAGTCGTAGTCGCGCTTGTTCTAGTTTTATCCTTGGCCGCCAACAATGGGTCAGTGCAACAAGCGTCGGCGGGGACGGCGGCTGCTTACACTGCGGATGCTGGCGTCCGTTTCCAGCGGATGGACGGCTTTGGTGTCAACGCCAATCCTGATAACTGGCGAGGCGGCCAACTCGCCCCAGCGCTCGACGTACTTGTGGAAAGTCTGAACGCGCGAATTTGGCGCGTTGAGTTTGACGGATTTTCGCGGTGGGAGGCCGTAAATGACGACCCAGATCCCTTCCACTTCAACTGGACTTACTACAACCAGATCTACGAAAGCCCGGAGTTTCAGGATGTTTGGAGTACGGTGGCATACCTGAACCAGAAGAACGTGCAGGTAGTTCTCGCGGGGACCGGCATCGTACCGGGCTGGATGGGTGGCGGAGTCATCGATCCTACGCAGGAGGACGAATTCGTCGAGGAAATCGTGTCCGCGGTCTACTACGCGCGGAACGTCCGCGGCCTGCGGTTCAGCGCCCTGAGTCCACTCAACGAGACCGATCTCACGGGACCAGAAGGCCCACATGTGGATGCCACGCAATACGCCGCAATCCTGCACAAATTTGCTGCGCGGCTAGACGCGTTGGGCCTTGGCGACGTTCGTTTGGTTGTTCCCGAGATTGCCGGCTTCGACGTGCGCTTTGTGGGCCCACTGTTCGACGATCCAGTAGTGATGGCAAAGGCTGACCACGTCGCCGTGCATAGCTATCAGGGAACGATCGGCGGTGCTTATGACGTCGTCCGGAGTTCTGGGTTCCCCAACCTGAACGTCTGGGTCAGCGAATGGTCGGAAGCCGTCACCGACGGCTCATTACGAGGCGGCCAGACTGTGGCCGACGAATGGATTTTCGCCAGAACCATGGCGGATTATCTGCTCAACGTCCTCAACGGCGGCGCCTCGGCAGCTTTGGCGTGGGACGCGTACGAGAACATTCACGAGCATGACGGAACTGGTCTGTACAACGAATGGGGAATGCTCGACTACGATCGTATCAGCGGTATCTATGCGCCGAAAAAGCGCTTCTATACATCTGCCCAATTCTTCAAGTTCATTCCGCCAGGCGCCTATATGGTCAGCAACACAACATCTGACACCAGCCTGAAGACAGCCGCGTTTTATGAGCCACTAGCGGGCAAAACGACGATCGTCGGACGCACAACCGGGACAACGACGATGACATTGACAGGCACGCTGCGAGGTGTTGCCCCGTCCTCGGTACTCTCCTTCTACTACACCAACGCGACCGCCAATCTGGCGCACGGCACGGACATTCCTATCGTCAATGGCCAGTTCGTCGTCGATATCCCGGGCGACACCATCTTCACGTTGACCAACATCGATGTCGCCACGCCCGTACCCGCTCCGACAGCGTCGGCGTCGGTGACCCCGGTTGCCACGGCCACGACCACACCGACGGCGACAGTAAACCCTGGTGCATCGGGTGCACTGACCATCTCGTTCGACGACGCAACGCTCGTCGGCCAAGATCGGCCACTCAACGGCATCTATCCAGCGGACGCTGTCGACTGGGGCATCAATCAGTGGTACCTGTCTGCCCCATGGCAGCAATTTGCAACGAAGAGCATCGGCTTCAATGGCGCCGGACCGACTTCCGCTCGCTTTTCGCTTGTTTCGCCACGCACGGTTCTTGCGATTGATGCCTACAACGGCGGCAGCACTGCCTCGGTCGTTACTCTCAGTTGCGCGGGGAATCCGCCCGTCAGCGCAACGGTTCTGGGTAGCGCCGCGCCGATAACGCTCGTCACGCGCTGGGTCAACTACTGCGCGTCTGCAACCGTGGATTCGACGAACGGCTGGAATACGAACTTCGACAATCTCGTGATCGGAGCACCTGCTGCGCCCGCGACGGGTGTACCAACCGCATCGCCTACCCCGACGTTGGCGTTGACACCCTCACCTACGGCAACACCAAGTGCCGGACTGATCAACGGTCGCCTTGGCAACACCAACATCGGCGCGACCATCGATAGCGGTGATTCGAACAACCTGAACGGCTCGCGCGTCACGACGGCCCAGCAGCCAATCACGGTGCGTTCGATGAGTGTCTTTGTAGCTGGCCTCGATAGCTCGATAACAAATCGGTCCTATCAGGTCGCAATATACGCTGATAACAACGGCCGGCCCGGTACGCTGGTCGCCTCGTCAGCGACGGGTACGCTCACCGCGAACTCGTGGAATACGCTGCCAATCAGCGTGAATCTTGCAGCGAACACGTCGTATTGGCTCATGTACAACACCAATGGTCGAACAGCAGCCGTAAACAACATGCGTCGCGATAACGCCACGTCTGGTACAGGCGCGTATTCGGCCAGCACAGTCGCCTTCGGAACGTGGCCGAGTAGCTTCGGCACCTCCGTCGTGGGTGTGTGGAGTTGGTCCATCTACCTCACGTATTGACCTCCGGTCCGGTGGGCCTGCCTGAATGGATAGGCCGGCCACTCCCTATTGCGACGATGTTGCGCGATCGGGTTCAGGCCTATACCTGAGGACATGACGCTTTCTGCTACTTCGAGCGGCCTCCTGGCCAGTTTGTCGGACGACCTGGCCGAGGCCGTGGCGCATGCTGGACGATCGGTGGTCGCCGTCAACGGGCGCCGCCGATTTCCAGCCAGCGGGCTGGCCTGGTCCGCCGACCAGGTGCTGACGGCGGCTCACGTCCTCGAGCGTGATACCGACCTCAGCATTACCGCGCCGGATGGCGCGCAGTACCCGGTGCACATCGTCGGCGGCGACCGCGCGAGCGATGTCGCGCTGCTGCGCGTCGATGGCGGCGCACTCACCCCGATCGAAACCCAGCCGGCCGAGCTCAAGCCGGGCCATCTTGTGCTGGCCGTCGGCCGACCGGGCACACCGTCGCCGATTGCCAGCCTGGGCGTGGTCAGCTCAGCCGGCGGCACCTGGCGCACCGCGCAGGGCGCCGTGCTCGACGCCTACCTGCGCGCCGATGTCGCGCTGCTGCCGGGCCTGTCGGGCGGCGCGCTCGCGGACGTGCAGGGTCGCGTCGTCGGCATGCTCAGCTCACAGTTGGCCGGCGGCGATCCCGTGGCCATTCCGATTTCGACCCTCGATGGGCTGGTTCAGCGCATCCTGAGCGGCGGCTCGCTCAAGCGCGCCTATCTCGGCGTGAGCACCCAGCCGGTGGAGCTCCAGGAGGGGCTGCGGCAGCGGCTCGGCATTGCTCAGCAAAGTGGCTTGATGCTGCTCGGGCTCGAGCCCGGCGCGCCCGCGGACAAGGCCGGCTTGCTGCTCGGCGACATCGTGCTCGCGATCGGCGGTCGTACGATCGAGGACGGCGAGGCCTTGCAGATGGCTCTCGGGCCGGATGCAGTCGGGCGACAAACGGCGATCAAGGTGATTCGCGGCGGTCAGGTCCAAGAGATCGCGGTGACGCCCGCGGAACGGCCAAGCTGATGGCGCTCGACGTTCTGGTCCGTGCGTCGGCGGTCTCGGACGCTGTGGCTGAGCTGAGTCGCGAGGTCGCGCGCAGTGTGGTGCTCGTGCGCGGCTCGCGCGGCAGCGCTGGCTCGGGCGTGATCTGGGATCGACCCAAACTTGTCATAACCAACAACCATGTCGTGCATGGTCAGACCGCGGAGCTGGTCATCGCGGATGGCCGCAGGCTGCTTGGCCGAGTCGTGCGCCGCGAGCCTTCGCTCGACCTCGCGGCGCTAGAGGTCGAGCACGAGCTCGAGCCACGTGCGCAGATCGGCGACTCCGATGCGCTGCGCGTGGGCGACCTCGTGCTGGCCGTAGGCAATCCGATGGGCGAACGCAACGCGCCTAGCCTGGGCATCGTCAGCGGTCAACCGGACGACGTGGTGCGCCTGTCGATCACGCTGCGCCCAGGTAACTCCGGCGGAGCTCTGGTCAACGCACGCGGCGAGGTGGTCGGGATTCCACATCTCGTGGCCGGCAGCGGTCTGGCGATGGCCGTTTCGACGCGTACGGTTGCGCGCTTCTTGAGTGGCGCCCCGCTCCAGTCCGGAGGCGACCTGATCTGGATCTAAGGGAGCGCCGAGCTGAGGTGACTTATGTCAGCTCGGCGATCCATGTCTCGATCAGGGTGCGATCGTTCGCCTCTGGCGTCAGCTGCAGGTAGGCGCGGTAATCGGCGACGGCGTGTTCATTAGTCGCCCAGCGCTGCGTTGGGGCGTGGTGTGTGTGGCATGAGCGTGCTCGCCCTGCCCGCCGTGCGCTGGCTGCGCGCCACCCTGAGCAGCCGCCAGCCCCAGCTCGCGCCAGCCATCGTCAGCGTTTAGCCCATCCCGCTACGCGGTGCCCCCAGCCGGATTCGAACCGGCGATCTCAGCCTTGAAAGGGCTGCGTCCTAGGCCTCTAGACGATGAGGGCTTTGTGCGCGTAGCAGGAGTTTAAAGCACGAGGGCCGTTCCCTGGGGGAACGGCCCTTTTTAGTGCTAGTAGCGGGGAGTGGATTCGAACCACTGACCTTCGGGTTATGAGCCCGACGAGCTACCACTGCTCCACCCCGCGTCGGTGCGCACCAGTATAGCCGATGCGCTCGGAGAGACCAAGTCGTGGGGCGACCGAATGGCCCTGGCACCGGCCTATTTTCCCAGGGCTTGATGACCCGAGTATCGTCGGCGCTGGAGCGTTTCACGACCGTGTTCGGCAAGGGAACGGGTGGGACCACTCCGCTCTCGCCACCAGGACCATTGGGTCGCTCCACGACTGTGGCGTGTCGTGGCTGGTCCAGCCGCGGCTGGATAGCCAAGTGAGTGTTGAGCAAAGGCAAGAGGCAGAGTGAGGACATGGATCCTGCCGACTTGATGAAGCGAGAGATCGGGACGCGAGCCCTCGGCCATTAGTAACGCTCAGCTCCACGCATTGCTGCGCTTCCACGTGCGTCCTATCAACCTCCTGGTCTAGGAGGGGCCTTACCCGGTTAACCCGGTGGGGAGTCTCATCTTCAGGCGAGCTTCGCACTTAGATGCTTTCAGCGCTTATCCCTGCCGGACGTCGGCTACGCGGCGCTGCCGTTGGCACGACAACCGCTACACCGGAGGTCCGTCCATCCCGGTCCTCTCGTACTAGGGACGGCTCCTGTCAAACTCCCTGCGCCCACGGCGGATAGAGACCGAACTGTCTCACGACGTTCTGAACCCAGCTCGCGTGCCGCTTTAATGGGCGAACAGCCCAACCCTTGGGACCTCAGCCTTCCA
>WNGA01007553.1_pt1 | contig 15111 bp, 14 predicted proteins | sample 5400061 | NCBI WGS metagenome assembly WNGA01 (sample SAMN13153366, study PRJNA577476) | soil metagenome | isolation source: 100 cm soil or saprolite under grassland replicate 2 | place: USA:California | collected 2016-06-15
CCAGCGACTTCGCCCGCGCCCATGAGGAGCGCCTGATCGAGGGCGTCTGTCTGCCCAAGGCCTCGAGCGCCTATCTGGCCATGGTGGACTATCTCCGCGAGATCGTCCGCCATGCCCGCCGCATCGGCGCCCGCATGGTCCCGCCGCCGCAGCCGACGGGCCGGGTCAACGAGCCGGTCCGCCAGCAGACCTGAACCCCGGGGCCCATCCGGCGCATCCAATCAGCAGCGAAAGGAAAGCCCGATGCGCATTCGTCTGGCCTTGGCGCTCCTGCTGCTACTGATCCTGGCCGCCTGCCCCGCCCCCGCCGCCGCCATCAGCAGCCCCTCGGGCATCCATCCCCTGCTCCGCTTCGAGTGGGAAGTGGCCCAGGATAGGAAGGGCCGGCCCGAGATCGAGGGCTATCTCTACAACAACTACATGCGCGCGGCCATCAATGTGCGGCTGGTCGTAGAGACGCTCGATGCCTCGGGCCAGGTCACACACACCACCCTGGCCTATATCCCCGGCCTGGTCCCGCTGCTCACCCGCACCTACTTCGTGGTGCCGATCAAGCACCCGGGCGCGAGCTACCGGCTGCGCCTCGTCAACTACGAGTGGCGCGACGGGGGGTAAGCCCGCCTCCTCACACCGAATTGGATCGTCTTCCCCGGCCCGGGGCGCGGTAGAATGCTACCGGGTATCGCCAATGACCAACATCACGATCCCGCTGCCCGATGACCGACTGGCCAAGCTGCAAGAACTGGCCTCCCGCCTGCGAATCTCCCCAGAGGAACTGGTCCGCGTGAGCATTGAGGAGCTGTTGGGGCAACCGGACGAGGCCTTCGAGCAGGCAGCCCGTCACATCCTGAAGAAGAACGAGGACCTCTACCGCCGCCTGGCGTAGTGCGCTACCTCACCCTGGCCGAGGCCCTCGACCTCGACATCCCAAATGCGATTTCAAGCGCCCGCGAAGCATTGATCCGTCACGAATCAGCCAGCCGCCTAAACGCCCCTCGGTACCGCCGGTGGGCCTCTGCTACCACCTTCTTGAGCTTGAGCGTCCGCCGCCGATCCCGGACGGGTGAGATCACAATAACCTCCCCATCTGTCGAGACTTCGAGCGGGGTGGAAGCGTCGATCCGCAACTGATCGAGCAGCCGCTTATCCAGTACAAGCGCCAAGCTCTTGCCCGTTCTCCTCAGCTTTTTCCGCGTACGCGAGCCCTCCACAGTTGACGCTAGTTCTCGAAGCCGAGCAGCCGGGACCAAAGCAAGTCGCGCTCGGCTTCCAAGGGAGTGATCCAGCGCTCGAGCTTAATCCCACATCTACACCGGAGATTCAATTTGTAGCCGTCTCTAGTTGGCGCATTCGCATCGAAGGTAGACCCACCGCAATTACGGTGACGGACAACAAATTCCTCCACCTCACTGAATGGGCTCATTCATCCTCCCTAAAGAGCAGTTCCGCGCCGGCCAAGGGTAAGCACTACACGAACATCCTAATCCTTTTCTCAGCCGTATGATTGTGTCCACTTCTGGATACAGGCTTTCTGTCGGATTTCACCACGTCCGCTCGGTCTGCGCACGGCGTAAGCACAAGATCACTATTGACATGACCCACCGGGCTGACCTACCGATGGACCATGGCCAGGATCTGCCAATCGAAAGATACCGAGCTCGGGTGCGCTAGCGAGCGACGATTGAGTCGCCCAGGGAGACGATCGCGATTCGCCGCCTTCGCGCTCCTCCTCGCCCTCATCTCCTGTCTGGCTAGCCTTGCCCTGGCCCAGGAAGCCGTCGTCACCCGGAACGTCAACCTCCGGCGTGATCCTTCCACCAGCCAGCCGCCCATCCGTCTGCTCATCCCCCCGGACGCCGTCGAGTTGCTGGAACCGGATCAGACCAGCGGCTACTACCACGTCCGCACCGAGGACCGGGAAGAGGGCTGGGTCTGGGGACAGAATATCCGGGTCCTGTCGGAAGGGGAGCCCACACCGACTTCTCCCGCTATGGCACCTGCCGCAGCCCCGCCGGAGGATGGGACCACGGCCACGGCGGTTGCCCAGGACTGGGAGAAGCCGACCCCGAACCAGACCACCTTCACAAGCGATGGTAAGACGTGTGGTCCCTCAGGCGATGGGGGCGATACGCCGACCAATCTGCTCAAGAATCGGACCGACGTGCCAGGCGGGGTCCATGACGTGACCTGGGGCGCCATCGCCGGCCTGCCGTATCCGAGCCCCGCCCCCAAGCATCGGAGCAACTGGACCGACGATCAGTTGGCCGTGATCCGGCCGTACGAGGGAGTCGCCGTCCGGGTCATCGGCTATCTCGTCGCGCTCAAGCCCCAGACGAATGGCAGCGGGGAGTCTACGAACTGCCACTGGACCAAGGCCAGCCAGGTGGACTGGCACATGGCCCTCGTCAAGTCGGTGGGCGACGGCGAGAAGGATGCCATCGTGGTCGAGACGACGCCACGTGTGCGGCAGTCACATCCCAAGTGGACGCCTATTCGCCTCCAACCATCGGTGAACACGGACGCTCCCGTCAGAATCACAGGCTGGCTAATGTTCGATCCCGAACACACCAACCACCTCGGCAAGTACCGAATGACCCTGTGGGAGATTCACCCGATTACTTCGATCGAGGTCCTCCAGAATGGGGGATGGGTCGAGTTCGATCAGGTTCCGTGATCGCCCCGTCTGTTCGTTGGACTGGTGGATGACGACTCCCAGAAATACGCCGACTCGGGAGAGAGTCCCATTCAGTCTCAACGTTTCTAAGGGCACTTGAGCGAACGTGCTGGGGCCAGACGAGTTTCGAACCCGTGTTTGGCCGCGGTCACGTTTTCGCCGGGCTTTTCACCCGCTTCCGCACCGATCGAGTCGGACACATTCGACGGGACTCAAACACACCCTCGACTCAGCTCGGCATTCACGCTCTCCGTCATCGTCTTCCACGGGAGCTCGAGGGCGAAGATATCTGGTCGCGTGGTAAGCACAGGTCCTCGGGCCGCAGGCCGTACGCTTGGCGAGCCTGGCCAGCATCCGCGCCCGATCTCTTCGTCGTCATGAAACGCGAACACGAAATCAGCTCGGTCTGGGCGGGACAGCGTGCGATGGGAGCCGGCCTGACGTTTGACCGTCCAGCCGATCGTCAGGAGGGCCGCCAGCACCCGTCGAGCACGGGTGGCCTTTTGAGACTCGGATGGCAACGAAGGTGGCAACGCCACGGCTAACGGGCTGATTCCTCGTCGAACGTCCCCGCCCTGATGGGGCGGAGACCAGGTCCGTGTCTTCGAGCGGCGATCCCTGCTAGACTCCCCTACGCTCTGAAGAAGCGCCTAGGGGACCGCTCAGTCTTGCTAACAGCGCTACGGGGAGGGCCGCGCATGGTCGGGCTCGTCATCGTCCTGATGCTGCTATTCGCGTCGGCCGAGGCAGAGGCCGAGGGTCCACGAGTGACTGCGGAGAAGTTCTTCCGGATGTCGAGTGCAGACCAGATTGTCTACGTTGATGGAGTTCTCGACACTCTGACAGCGCTCTCCGCTGAGAAACTCATTCACAAGAAGTACGCTGCCTGCTCTCGCACCATGAACTATGGGGAACTGATCAGCGGGGTCAAGTCGTATCTCTACAAGGGGTTGGGCTCCGAAACACCCGCTGTGAAAGATGCAATGAGCGTTGTGCCCGTCTCGGTCTGGGTCGTTCGTCTCTACTGGGAGAAGTGCGAGGGGGGTGAGCGATGATGCGATTCGCACGAAAGGTCTCACTTGTTGCGTTCTCTCTGCTCGTCGTCGCCACGTCAGCCTCCGCCGAGTGCGCGTGGGTGCTGTGGAGTAATTTGATAAGCAGCAACCCTGCCTCCCGCTACGCTCCGAGCACTGGTGGCCTCTGGATACCGGAGAGCGCAGGAACGAGAGCAGAGTGCGAGAAAGCGCGTGAGCGGTCGCAGGCAAACGCAGTTACATGGGAGGCAATGGGAAAAGGGACGCGGCCACTTTCCCATGGACCAATGGAGGCGGCGGGTGTGGTGGGACCGAATGGACAGACACTCTTCACCTGCCTCCCCGACACCGTGGACCCGCGTGGGCCGAAGGGGAAGTGAGGAGGAGCCGGTCATGGCGAAGCGAGTGAAGAAAACGAAACCCACGGTCCCCCAGATAATCCTGGACATGTTCGACTTCTCGGCCACGTCGCGACATGTCTGGGCTGACGAGTCATGGCGTCTGCGCGTCGCGGCGATGATGATGTGGCATCTCTCCCGCCACGAGGCGGATTTTGCCCTCCGAGAACCCGACCGCGCCCTCGTGATTCCGCGTGGCATGGGGAACTCCGACTTATTGTCCGTTTTCATGCTGCTTGCCGGTTGCGCGATTGAGGCAATTGCCAAGGGCATATATATGCGACGGAAGAAGGTCAAAATCACTCACGGTCGATTTCCTCGGGCGCTGCAAAACCACGACGTCGGCGGGCTGCTCAAGAGTCTCGGCGTGTCGCTGACGATTGATGAGGAAGCCCTTGTCAGGCGGCTCGGAACATTCGTGCGGTGGGCGGGCCGCTATCCAGTGCCGCTCGACGCGGCTGACATGCTGTCCGCCAATCTTCCAGAAGGTGGCTTCGGTCCTCCGAACATGTACCGACTACACGACGGAGAGATGTTCGAGGCGTTGTTCAGTCGGCTTGAGGTGCTTCTTCTTGGCTGACGATGCGGGATGACCGACGCCCAATTCACGCCGTCCGTCTTCGCCGACCTGGCACGACGATACTTAGGCTCGTCTAACTTTCGTTGCCATTTCGTTGCCACGTCGAAACGCTCGTGAAGCGTCATGTGACGATGACCGCGCTGTGGGAAGTATATGCGGTTGGGTGCGAGGCATTTATCCTCGTCAAGGGAGGCCTAAGTAATCCTGGACCAGTATTCCGTGAATCCCCCACTCACCAGCATTCACAACGTCGCGTAGCTGTCCGTCTGTAGTCACGAGTGTCGTAGGCCGGACGGAGAATGCCGTCTCAACCAAGTAGAGATCGTCAGGGGGCGTAGCCTCTCGCAATTCAGCAGGGAGAAGTGCGATCTCCGCTTCTTCCAGCAATCGCACTTTGGTTTCATCAAAAAGTATTAACCGCAGCCTCTTTGCTCTGCCCTGTGAGTCTTTCATAGCACTGAGAATTTTCTGAGAAACTCTGCCGTGCCGCCGAATGGCGAGGATTCGGTTTTGCTCTTCTATCAGATCTAGGAAGCGATGAACGAGGACGGGTTCGGCCGTCTCCGTACTCAGTATCCATTCAACCAGCCATTCGTTCGGGACAACTATGCGGGTGACTCCGGAATTTGGAGCAGATTCTTCACCGCTTCCAACTCGGCCTCATAGAAACCCCTTAACCCACCCTTCACCTGCCCCTTTGGCGAAACTTCGCAGCGCTCAAAGTCCGTTTCGTACCGCTGGCGCGAAACGTAGTAGATGGCGACATCCTCTGGCTGCACCTGACCTTTAGCCACCAAGCCTAACAAGAAAGTCACAAGGTGCTCGCTATGAGTTGAAATAACGAAGTGCTTTCTGAGAATTGGGAGAGGTTCTTTCACAGTGTTCACGAGATGCTCGACGAATCTAGCGATAGCTGACGGGTGAAGATGAATCTCCGGCTCTTCGATACAGACTACTTCTGTCCCGTCCCTATGAATCTTGGCTAGCAAAAATACGAGCTGATTAGTACCGAATCCCTCGTTGACCAATTCTGTCGTCATCCCAGTCTCGCGATTTCGAGTCTGGAGAAACGATGTCGCAGTGCTGGGGGGCGTAAAGACCACAAGGTTTCTGTTGAGGATCGCTTCTAGCGCGTGGTCAACCCTCCCAAGGAGATCGGAGTCCGAAGAAAGAATCGTCGCAATCTCGTCTTCAGTCAGTAGCTGAGCGGTTACGGGTGCTGCTGCGTACACCGGCTTCGTGAATCCGCGCCGCAGCGGAACAATATCTACTCTGCGGACCTCTTCAACTGGCAGAGTCAGGAGAGCCGAAACTTCTTTGACCGTTTCGTCGGGTTGCCCATCGGCAGGTGCAACGTTAGGAGCGAGGCCATTCCAACTGAGCTGGTAAGACCGACCCTTGTACTCGAAAGTAGCCGAAACGGCACCTGCTAGGGCATAGGGAAACGTAACTTCAAGTGACGCTCGAAGGGTGAGCGGAGTATCGAGCGCAAGTTGGAGAGTTCCTCCACGTTTCGCAAGGTTTATATCGTACTGACCCGAGAATTGCTTTTCTGGATCGCCCGAGTGAATTCCAAAGTGAATCTCGGAACTCTCGTCCTTCATGAACACCGCAGGCTTGAATCCGCCTAGGTTCAGAAAGCCAAGATTAAAGAAGCTGTCGAGGGGCTGATTCGGATTACTTATGACATTCTTCGCGGTAACGAGGGCGTACATCACGGTTGATTTGCCCGCATTGTTTGCACCCGTCAATATGGTGATGGGCGCGAGCTCAAGCTGAGCGTTCCGAATACCTCGGAAATTTCGCAGAGTCAGCCGTTGAATCATAAAGGGAAAGGTAGGATACCATACCGCCGTGATTGGCGCTGGGCTGCCCTTCGTCGCCAACCTTCACATTTTTGGTGGTAGCCCCCGGGGGGGCATACCACCGAAAAGGGTCTTGCACCCCGTACCGGGCTGAGGCGAACCTAAGCTCCTCGCAGTGAGCAAGCCTTTGGGGATCACTCCACTAGATCTTGAACACCTTCTCGTGGCACAGTTTCGCCAGCGCCTGCTGCCTGGCGTTGATCTCTGACTGGGTCCATTGTGTTGCCCCTCGAAGGATCGGATCCATGGGAACCTTCTCCTTCTCGAGGAGTGCTCGCTTCTTCGTGAACGCCTTGTTGGCTAGCGCCGTGTTCAACTTCTCTGGGACGAGGATGAGGTTCCCTATCGCTGCCACCGTCTCCGCAGAGAGTCCGCTCTGAGCCGGGGGATTCTGAGGAGCGATGTGCTCGATACTCATCCGATCGTAGTCAACGGCAGCTCCCTTCCGGAGCGCCCCGTCGAGGCGGCGAAGGATGTACCGAACTAGAGGCCCCTGCTTTGTAGCTTCCTCCGAGTACCGCAACTCCAGAAACCCCGCTTCAAATTCCGCCAGTGTCGGCACTCTCTCGCGAAGCTTACCGAGGAACTCCTTAAGGACCTGCTGCTTCGTGTTCTTGTTCGCAGAATCGCAGAGCTGCCGCGCGCCAAGCGCGTACATCTTGGCGGTACCCCCGCCAGTACGTTGCTGGGTTACCCCGGTGAACTGGAGATGGAAGTCTTCCATGGAACGGAGAATGATCCTTGCCTGCCTTAGGGTGAGATCCTTGGTGAAGTAGTCGCGCAGAATCGCGAGAAGCATGGGCACAGGCTGAACGACCCGATGCAGGTTCAGGGCGCGGATAGATTCACGAAGTTCACGCTCTTCCTTCCTCCATTTGTGCCACTCGGGCTCAAACAGCGTGCGATAGATCCTCGCGTCTTCGGAGAGCGAGTCGAGGAATGCTTTGGCTGTGGTCTTGGTGATCACGTGCTTCAGTTCCTTGAACAGCTTCTTCTCGGTGGTATAGAGGTGTCGGGAGAGCCAGAAGTGGTGAAGAAAGCGATTGATGTCGATCTCGGCCGTTGAAGCGGCGAAAAGCTCGAGGATGGCGTTCCACTTCTCACGCGTCGCATCAACCCCCTTGTTCGTTGGCTTCGTTAGACGCGCGAGATGGTTCTTCACCAGGTCGGATACAGTAAGGTCTTTGCCTCGCGTGTTGAGGGTCTCGAAGATGAGATAGGCGTCGTCCTCGTTCGTAAGTTCGATGAGAATCAGTTGAAGGCGGAGAGCCTTGTCACGAATCGTGAGGAGCTTGCTCTTCTTGGCATCGGCCTTCTTCGGCTCGGTGAGCGTCTGGTCTGCGTCAATCCCTGTGAGCGTGCTCTGGATCTGATTCCGGAGGAACTCGTAAGCGGCCTTGAGGGCCTCCTCCTCCGGACCCAGTGATTTCGACAGCTCCGCTGCGCCGTACTTCTGAATGTGCTCCTGGAGAAAGGGATATGACGTCTCCGTCTGAAGCACGTACTGGTTCTGATTGTTGATGTCAGGGCGTTCAATGAGCTGCTGTACGCCGGTGGCGAGAGCCCTGTGCCCAAGCGCATCGAGGTCGTCGCGCACTGCTGCAAGAAGAAGTGTCAGGGTAGTAAGGCGCTGCTGGCCGTCGACCACAAAGAGGGGTTCGTACGGCGACTTAGATTTGTAGACGACAAATGAACCGATGAAGTAATCAGGGTCATCTGCCGTAACGGCGTCGTTCCAGAAATCTTCGACGTTCTCGCGGTCCCAGGAGTAGGGGCGCTGAAATCGGGGGATTCGGTAGAACGCGCTCTTGAGGAGTTTCTCAACTGTCTGATCAACAGGCTTGATTTCCAATCAGCAGACTCCTTGGCCAGAGCGTGGTTTCACCCGGCCCAACGTGATCCATCTTGGACTACGTTGTCCGGTTGCATAGGTCGTCCAGCGCGACGCATGCTCGGGCCGGGATTCGGCAGAACACGCACCATCTCGCTCGTCACGATAATACCGCGACGCCTGCAAGCTATCACCCGATTGGGCCCATCTCGAGATTCCAGCGCGGACTTCCGGGCCAAAGTATTTCATTCTGACACGGCCCTCCGCGGCCCCCGCCATTCCGTATAATTAGCATTTTGGGCGGCACGGACGCGTATGGGTTTCTGAGCTAGGAGGCGTCAGAGGCTCGGTCTTCGGAGGATGTCCGGTGCTGAAGCTCATCTGGGCGGCGGAGCGGTGCGAGGGGCGAACTGCGGCAATTGACTCATTCGGCGCCTCGCTGTCCCGCCGGCCCGCGCGCGCGGGGGTCTATTTAAAATGCCAGCTCAGCCCGACCAGCGCCAACGGGATGTCCACGGTGCTGCTGGCCTTGAGCTTGATGGGGGTGCCGGCGAAGTTGGCCCCGGTGTCCTCGACGGTGAAGGAGTGATGCGTCCAGCGCAGCTCGAGGAAGCCGCCCAGGTTCTTGGTGAAAAACCACCGGCCGCCCAGCTTGAGCTGGGGGCCGAGCGAATAGTCGGTGTCATTCATCCGGAATTGGGCAAAGGAGGTTGTGGCCGTGACGTCCACATCGGTCTGGATCACGGCCGCGCCCGCGCCGAAATAGAGCTGCAGCCGCCCCTCGGGGACTTGCTCACTGGGCAAGAGGCGATAGTTCCAGACGGCGCTCAGCGCCACCACGGTGAAATCCACATCGCCGCCATTGGTCACGACCAGCGCGGTGCCGGCCGAGGGGCTACTGGCCAGCCGCGTCTGCCGCTTGAGCCCCGGGCTGAGATGATAGGCATCGAGCTCGGCCGCCACGCGGGGGATGAGCTGATAGCCCACGAGGCCGCCATAGACGACCGAGTCGCCGAAGCGGGCATTGCTCACGCGGAAATGATCCGTGGCGCCGGTGGTGGGGAAGCTCCGGACCGCATCCACGCCGTGCTCGCTCGAGGGGATGCCCGTGAGATAGAGGCCCAGATAGGGCTGGGCCGTCGCCAGACCGGGCAGGCAGAGCAGGGCCAGCCACGGCAGGGCCAGCAGCCAGAGCGAGCGGCCTTTCATGCGCGCATCCTCGTTATAGGGGGGCGGCCCGCCGGCGGTCGGTGGGCAGTGGGTGGAGCCTAGAGGATGGGGGGCGGGGCTGTCAAGATAACGGCGCATTATGCTGCATACGCTTGCCTTTCCTGCTCCCCCGCTCCAGACTGCCTGGAGGAGGATCGGCCATGAAACGCGCGCTCAGGGTGCTGACGGTGGCCGTCGCGCTGCTTGGACTGGTAGCGGTGGCGCAGGCGCAGGACTGCCGCGAGCTGACGAAGCTGCCGGCCGGCGGCAGTTGGGCCGAGTGGCGGACGCACGACAATGCGATCCGGGTCGCCGTGCTGCCGCCGGAGACGCGCCAAGGCAAGCCCTATGTCCGCATGGAGACGAAGATCACCGAGGGCGGCCAGGTGATGATCATGCAGGGGCTGGCGCCGGCCGATCGGCTGGAGGCCACGGAAGAGGTGATCATCAAGCAAGGCACGCAGCCCGCGATGCGCCTCCCCAAGGAAATGATCCAGGTGGGACGCGAGCTGGCCGGCAAGGATCCCTCCCGCACGACCTGCACCGCGGGCATGAAGCTGGTGGGCCAGGAGACGGTGACCGTGCCGGCGGGGACCTTCGCGGCCGCCCATTTCAAGGATGAGCAGACGGGCTATGACGTCTGGCTGAGCCAGCAGGTGCCCTTCGGCATGCTCAAGCTGCGGCTCGGCCCCGATGAAGAGATCCTGCTCTCCGCCTACGGCGCCGGCGCCACCAGCAGCATCAGCGAGACGCCCGTCGAGATGCCGCGGCAGTGAGCGCGCCGGGTCGTTTCCTTGCTGGTCAGCCGCTGATCGGGTACCGTAGGAGACCTATGCGGACGCGATTGGGCTTGATCGTCGCGCTGCTGGCCAGCCTGGTGCTGCTGGCGCCGCTGGCCTATGCCGATCCACCCGATCAGGTATGGCTCGGCGGCCTCTACGACGGCGACGATCAGGACGACGCCCTTGCCCTGGTGACATTCGGATTTCACGGACTCGCCGCCACGTGGGTCGAGATCCAGCCGCCGACTTTAATCCTTGTCGCACGGGTTCCGTCACACGCGCCCAGCGCGATCCTTGGCGCTGAGCCCGACCTCTTCCACGATCGCTCCCCTCCCGCTGTCGATCTCTCCTCGTAGCAGGTAGATCCGGCGGCTCTGCCGCCACCTCGCGCTCAACCCTGCTGAGGGGCGGCGTCTGCCCACATCGAGGCGATCTGACATGAGAGGGACCTAATGCGCTTGGCCCGAATCGCGCTGTTTGTCTGCGGGGCTGCTCTGTTCATCGCGCTGCTGATCCACATCGGGCCGGCGGTCGTGCTGGCCTTCTTCGAGGAGCTCTCCTGGCGTCTGCCCGTGATCCTGCTCTTCCCCTTCTGCCTGATGACCATCCTCGACGCGCTGGGGTGGCGCTTTGCCTTTCAGCGCGATCGCGTGCCCTTCGGCGCGCTGCTCTCGACGCGGCTGGCCGGGGAAGCCTTCAACGTGACCACGCCCACCGCCTCGGTGGGCGGTGAAGCCGTCAAAGCCTGGCTGCTCCGGCCCTGGCTGCCGATGGCCGAGAGCCTACCCGCGGTGATCATCGCCAAGACCACCATGACCATCGGTCAGGTGTTCTTCCTGCTGCTGGGGCTGTTGGTCGCCTGGCCCACCCTGCAGACGGGCTCCTCCCTGCTGCGCGCGATGCAGTGGATGCTCGGGCTCGAGTGCCTGGCGGCGGTGGGCTTCGTGACCGTCCAGGTGGTGGGCGTGATGGATGGCGCCGGACGCATCCTCCAGCGCTTGCGGCTCTTCGGCCGCCACGATGGGGGACGCGCGCTAAGACAGATGGACGAAAGCCTCGCCCAGTACTATCGACACAAGTCCGGTCGCTGTTTGCTGTCGATCGCCTTTCATTTCGGCGGGTGGGCGCTCGGCGTGCTCGAGGCCTATATCATCCTGCACGCGCTGGGCTTCGGTATCTCTCTCGCCACGGCCACGGTGATCGAGGCCTGTGAGACGGGCGTGGGCTTCGCCGCCTTCCTGATCCCGGCGCGGCTCGGCGCCATGGAAGCCGGTGATGTCGCGGTCTTCACGCTCCTGGGTCTGGGGGCGCCGGCCGGGCTGGCCTTCAGCCTGATCCGCCGGCTGCGCGGGCTGGTGTGGACGGGCCTCGGCTTCGTGGCGCTCTCGATCATTCGATCGCCGGCGCTGCCAGCCGTGGCGCTCGGGCCGGAGGCCTAACGGCCGTGTGCGGCATCGCGGGGTTCCTGGCGCCTGAAGGCGAGCGCGCCGACAAGCGGCTGCTCGAGCGGATGATCGCCACGCTCCGCCACCGCGGACCGGATGCCGAAGGCTTCCATGCGGAAGGCCGGCTGGCCCTGGGCGTGGCGCGGCTGCGCGTGATCGATCTGGAGACCGGCGATCAGCCGATCGCCAACGAGGACGCCTCGGTTCACGTCGTTCTGAACGGCGAGATCTACAATCACGCGGCGCTGCGCGCCGAGCTGACCCGCCGCGGGCACCGGTACACCACGCGCTCGGACACGGAAGCCATCGTGCACGCCTGGGAGGAGTACGGCGAGCACTGCGTGGATCATCTCAACGGCATGTTCGCCTTTGCCCTCTGGGACGGGCGGCGGGAGGTATTGCTGCTGGCCCGCGACCGGATGGGCGAGAAACCCCTCTACTATGCCCTGGCGCAGGGCTGGCTCGTGTTCGCGTCGGAGATCAGGGCCATCCTGGCGCATCCGGCCGTGAGCCGCGAGCTGGATCCGCACAGCGTCTCGCGCTACCTCGCATACGATTTCGTCCCCGACCCTTACACCATCTTCCGGGGAATCGAGAAGCTCGGGCCCGCCCATGCGCTTACGGTGAGCCATGGCAAGATCGCGATCTCGCAGTACTGGGACATCACGTTCCGGCCGGAGCCGGCCCCGGACGAGGCCACGTGGCGGCAGGAGATCCGCGCGCGCCTCGACGAGGCGGTTCGCCTCCGCATGGTCAGCGACGTGCCGATCGGCTGCTTTCTCAGCGGGGGCATCGACTCCACCGCTGTGACGGCCACCGCCGCGCGCCAGCGCGTCGGCATCCGCACCTTCTCCGTGGGTTTCGCCGAGGCGCGCTACGACGAGCGCCCCTTCGCGCGATTGGTGGCCGAGTGCTACGGCACCCGCCACGAAGAGCTGGTGGTCTCGGCCGACGACGCGCTCGCGCTCTTGCCCCAGCTCGGCGGGCTGATGGACGAGCCGCTGGCCGACATGAGCTTCGTCCCGCTACACCTCCTCGCTCGAGCCGCCAAGCGTAGCGTCACCGTGGCCCTGACCGGCGACGGCGGCGACGAGCTCTTCGCCGGCTATCCCGCCATGGCGGCCGACTGGTGGCATCGCGGCTTCGCCCGGCTGCCGCGGCCGGCCCTCGATCTGCTGAGCGGGGCCGCGCGGCATCTCCCAGGCATGCCGGAAGGGCTGGGCGAGTTCCTGCGCGCCCTCGAGTACCCGCCCAATGCGCGGAATCAGGCGCTCCTGGGCGGCTTGGCCGCCGAGCGCTCCAGGGCGCTGCTCTCTCCCGCGATGCGGGCAGCGCTTGGAGATTTTGAGCCCTACGGCAACATCGAGGATGTGCTCGCCGGCTGCCCGAGCGCGGATCTCGCAGACCGGCTGATCTACCGCTACTGCAAGCTCTATCTGGCGGGGCAGAACCTGGTCAATGCCGACCGCGCCAGCATGGCGGCGAGCCTCGAGCTGCGCGCGCCCCTGCTCGACCACACTTTCGTGGAATTCGTCGGCAGAATTCCGTCGCGGCTCAAGCTGAACGGTTTTCGCGATCTCAAGGGCCTGTTCAAGCGGGCGCTGGCCGACCGGCTGCCGCCGGAGATCCTGGCGCGCGGCAAGCAGGGCTTCGGCGTGCCCTTCGACATCTGGTTCCGCGGCCCACTGGCCGACACGGTGAAGGAGACGCTGGCGCCGGAGCGGATCCGCCGCGGCGGCATCTTCGATCCCGCCGCCGTCGGGCAGCTCGTCACCGAGCACTTGCGGGGCGCCCGGAACCATCGCAAAATCCTCTGGGCGCTGCTCGTCTTCGAGTCCTGGCGCGCCCACTATCTGGGCGACTGAGCCCGCCCGCTTTACCCGCGCCAGCGCCTCCAGGCGATGAGCGGCAAGCCGCCGAAGAGCAAAGCGAGCGTCGAGGGCTCCAGCACCTCGGTTCCGGCCAAGGAAAACGCCATGTCGAACCGAGGCGGTGTCGCACCGCCGATGATGTCCGTGCCAATGCGGAGCCAATCGGGATCGAGATCGGCATTGCGGATCCAGGCCTGCAGATCGCCCGTAAACAGTGGCGGCGTCAGTGTGGATAGCCAGAAGAAGGTGCTGCCGTCTGACAGCCTGACTTGCGGGATGAAGAAGTAGTGATCCGGGGGCAAGCCGAACGGGAGGGTGAAGGTTACATCGAATCGAACCTGGGCCCCGGACACAGGGCCTTCGCCGAGCGTCGTCTGGTTCGGGCTGGGATGGATCCCGTTCAACACGGAATTGGCCGCGGTGAAAGGACCGAGGGTCGCCACCACGAAGGTGAGTTGGCCGGCTACGGCGGAATCACGCACGGCGAAGGCGACATCCGATGGCGAGTTGACGCGTGTCGGCACGTTGCCGCTTGGCGGATTCACCGAATCCTTCGGGAACACACGGTAGATCTCCACATCCACCTGGGCGATACTGCCTACTCCCGTGGAGCCAGGCAGCAGGCCCCAGAACGAGGCCGAGGTGATATTGGTCTGATTGGCGGTGGTGATGAAATCGTCGGCGGCCTCGATCTCGATGAGACTGGCGTCTGGGATCCTCGACCCGGCCGCCAATCGGCCATCGGGGGTCCCGGTAGAGAAGCTGAAAAGATCGGCCGACACCGGAGAGGCGAGAAAGACCAAAGCCGCCGCGACGAGGAGGCAGGCAGATCGACGCATTGTTGTCCTCCTGCGCTGAAACATTCTGACGCGACACCCCACGGATCCTCTTATGGTGCGCATCCGAAGTGCCACGACCGGCCGCTCCTCTGGTGCCGCGAACCGTGGAGGCTTCCGGGCGTTTTCTCGGCTGAATGCTTCCGCGCCTGCCGGATGAGGTCTCAGCGAAGCCGCGTTGCGAAACGAGACGGATTCCGCATTTCTGCAGACGCGGTCACAGTGCTGGAAACTCCCTTTCCTAGGGCGTGGGGGAGCTAGCCGCGCTTGAGCTTCGCGAGGTCGAGCAACACAAGCGCCCAGCCGATGGTTCGCAGCTGCTCGTCGATGGCGGAGCGGGAGCGCCGCTCGTGGCGGCGCCGGTCGAGCATCGGCGTCGCCCTGCCCTGCCGCCGCTGGCGCGCGCGGCGGTCGAGAACAACCTGTACCGTCTCGTGCCCCGCGAACGCCTTCTTGATGTCCGCGTAGAGCTCCCGCCGGTGGCTGGCGACGATGAGGAGGTGCTTCACGATCGCCATCTCCTCGGCCACCCGGCGCGGGAGCGGTTTCCGGACGCCGCGCGCGCCGTGCCCCTGCTGGCCATGGC
>WNGA01010389.1_pt1 | contig 15111 bp, 14 predicted proteins | sample 5400061 | NCBI WGS metagenome assembly WNGA01 (sample SAMN13153366, study PRJNA577476) | soil metagenome | isolation source: 100 cm soil or saprolite under grassland replicate 2 | place: USA:California | collected 2016-06-15
CAGAATTCCTAGCGAGACCATCAGGCTGATCGCGGCTACCTGCTCGAGGTCCAGACGGGCCTGGCGAAGCATCACGAAGGTCGCGACGGTGGCGACTGCGAGCGGCAGCGCCGCGACCGCCACCAGCGTCAGGCGCAGGCTGCGCTGGTACGTGCCCGAAGTCGCGAGCCTGCCCTCGAGCGGAGCGAATGGTCGTGAGTCACGAGTCACGAGTCACGAGCCCCGGACTCCGGACTTCGGGCTTCGGACGTCGGACCGTCTAGCAAACGACGCACTCGACCAAGCAGATCAGATACCCGAAACGGCTTGGTGACGTATTCCGTTGCGCCCACGTCGAGTCCCTTCTCACGTTCGGCTTCTTGCGCGCGCGCAGTCAGCACCAGGATCGGCATCGCCGCCAGGCCGGGGTCGCGCCGGGCCTGCTGGCAGACCTCGTAGCCGCTGATGTCGGGGAGCATGAGGTCGAGGATCACCAGGTCGGGTCGGTCACGCCGGATCACGGCCAGGCCGTCCTGGCCGGTGCTGGCGGACTGGACCTCGTACCCGGCTCGCTCGAGGACGAACTCAAGCGAGAGCAGAATGTTCTCCTCATCCTCGATCACGAGCACGCGTCTGGCCAAAGGTCAATCCTAGGCCCCGACTCCGGTCAGGACTCTGCTTTCGATGTAAGACTGCATCTGGGCGATGACCTTGAAGTGCTCCTTCAGGGTCTTACGGTCCACGCGCGACAGCTGATCGGGCACAATGAAGTCGTCCAGCGGCTGGCCCGACTCGAGCAGGTCGAGGTGATGGCGGATCCGCAGCCGGATGACGAACTCGTACGCTGCCAGCAAGTCATTCGCATCGGCCTGGTTGATCTCACCCAGTTCCCGCAGGGCGCGCAGGCGCTCGAAAGGAGGTCTGACCACAGCTCGTGTGCTAGGGCGGAGTCGCCCGCCACCGGCCGCAGGTCGAAAAAGATCGCCGCGTTGTACAGCGCTTCTGGCTCGGGCCTTTTCACCCAGCGCATGAAGTGCTTGCGCCAGACCGCGAGCGGCTGGCACCAACGGGGGTTGCTCGCCATGATCTCGCCATGGCAGCGCGGGAAGCCGCAGTGCACCAGCGCGTCGACCGTTCGTGCGGCCAGGTCCGCGAAGTAGCGCGTGGCGCCGTCGGCTAGCTCGGCAGGCGGGTCCTTGTAGACGAGCGCGTTATCCTGGTCGGTCTTGAGCGCCTGCTCACGGCGGCCCTCGCTGCCGAGCCCAAGCCAGCAGTAGGGAATCGGCGGTGGACCCAGCTCAGACTCGAGGAGGGCCAAGACACGCCGTACGAGTCGATCGTTCATCTCGGCCATGATGCGCGCGAGGTTGTAGGCGCTAACCCCGGCCCGGAACAGCAGGCGCATCCCCTGCTGTCTGACCGGCCCCAGGTCGACCAGCCGTTGGATGGACCCCGCGCGGTCGATCTGGCGAGCCATGAAGAGAGGGCCCTGGGCGCGCGCGGCGAGCAGGTCGCCGTCGGCAATGACGCCGCGGGGATGGCCAGCTTCTACTACGACAAGATGGTGCAGCTGCCGGCGAAGCATCTCGTGCACTGCCTCGAAGAAGAGCGCGTCGGACTCGATCGTGACCAGAGGCGTGCTCATGACCTGCTCAACCCTGGTCGAACCAGGCAGGCCGGCCGCCAGTACCCGCCGCCGCAAGTCGGAGTCGGTGATGATCCCGCTCGGCTGGCCGGACGAGCCCAGAACGACTATCGCCTCGCTGTTCTGTTCGCCCATCAGTCGCGCCGCGTCCTCGACTGAGCTGCCGGCGGGACAGGTCAGCAGAGGGCGACCAAGAAGGTCGCCAACCCGACTAGTAGTCGGCTCCAGTAACGGCGGCGCCGGTGCGCTGACGTGCGACGCCATGCCACATTCTCGACCGCTCGACGATGCCGCGGGCCGACGACGATACCCGACCCCTCGGCGGGGGCAGCCACATCTTAGCAGACGTCCGGCTGGGAGCTGTGGCTCACGCTCGCGAAGCCGGCGGGACGCCCGAGCCGGGCCCCCGAGGGCGGGGGCCGGTCCGCCTACTCGCCAGGATACAGCGCAGGGAGGAGCAGGATCCGCAAGGCGAGCAGCAGCGGCAAGCTGAGGACGGGAATGTGTTGGTCCGGTACGAACCTGGGGGTTATCCAGCGGACCGCGACGAAGACGGGAAGAGTCCCCAGCCTGAAGAGCTCGGTGAAGAAGTTCGTGCGTCCACCGGCCAACAAGCCAAGCACAAGCCGCCCGATCATCATCCAGAAGAAGAACGACAGGCCAAAGTTCACGAGCTGGGCCAGGAGCTCGATCATCGTTTAGGTCAGGATCACGCCCACCCCGTCCCTATCTTGAGCTCGCGGGGAGAAGGTGTGGAGGGGTCGGCCTGCCCGACCCCTCCAACACGGTAGCGTGTGCTGAGCGAGGGAAGGATCTCTGACCAGACGCCGTTACGCGGTACCCGGGGCCGGAGCCGGCGCCGGGGCAGCCATCGGACCCTCCAGCATCTCGCCCACAGGGACCCGCAGGTCGTCCACCATCTCCTGGATCTCACGGGGCGGCGGGGCGGTGGCCAGGCTCAGCACCACTTGCAGCGTGAAGTTTGCCAGCATCCCAAAGATGCCAGCCGACAGGTGCGTCAGACCCAACACGTTGAAGCGCGGGTCCAGATAGTTGCCGGCCATGTAGATGATGCACACGACCAGGCCGGCAGCCATACCAGCCACGGCCCCATTGGCGTTGGCGCGCTTCCAGAATATCCCCAGCAGAAGGACCGGGAAGAACGTCGAGGCCGCCAGCGAGAATGCCCAGGAGACCATCTGGGCGATCAGCGCCAAGCGTGGGATGGCCGCCAGCGCGGCCAGCAGCGCCGCGACCAGGATCATCAGGCGGCTGAGCAGAAACCGAGTCCCGTACGAGGCATTGGGATTGACCAGTTTGGCGTAGATGTCATGCGAGACGGCCGTGGCGATGACCAGCAGCAGTCCGTCGGCGGTGGAGAGCGCGGCGGCCAGGCCGCCGGCCGCCACCAGCGCGGAGACGGTGTAGGGCAGGCCGGCGATCTCAGGTGTCGCCAGAACGATCAGGTCTGCGACGATCCTGAGCTCCCCGAACTGCAGTCGCCCGTCGCCGTTGGCGTCGGTGATGGTCACCAGTCCGGTCTTACCCCAGTTCTGGACCCACTCGGGCAGTGACGCGATCGGCTGGCCAACCAGGTTCTGGAGCACCTCCCAGCGCGAGAAGGCCGCGTAGGCCGGGGCCGTGAAGTACAGCAGATAGATGAAGAGCAGTGACCAGCCAACGCTCATCCGCGCCTGCTTGGGGTCAGGCACCGTGTAGTAGCGGATCAGGATGTGGGGCAGGCCAACCGTACCCGCCATCAGACAGAAGGTCAGGGCGAGGAACTCCCAGGGCGTGCCACGCCAGTTCTCCACCCTGATGAGCTCCGGAACGGCGAGGTTGAAGTTGAAGATGTCGTTGATCTGTTTGGTGCTGTCGATGGCCAGCTGGTTGGTCAAGACCTGTTTGAACGGCTCGACGTAGAGGGGCAGGTTCTGGGCTTGCTCGAGCTGGACGACCTCCTGCAACGCCCGGCCGTACATGATCTCGGATATCGGGATGCCGGTGAATCTCACGGATAGGATCGAGACAGGCAGCAGGTAGGCGATGATCAGAATGATGTACTGGGCGACCTGGGTCCAGGTGATCGACTTCATGCCGCCCAGGAACGAGCAGAGGACGACCCCGGCCAGGCCGAGGAAGACCCCGACGTTGTACTCCACCCCGAAGAAGCGGCTCATGATCAAGCCGACCCCGACGACCTGAGCCGTCACGTAGGTAAAGGAAGCGATGATGGCGCAGATCGCGGCCACGAGGCGGGCCGCGTTCGCCCGCTCGGCAAACCGCACCGCCACGAAGTCAGGAATGGTGTACTGCCCGAACTTGCGGATGTACGGTGCGAACAGCAGCGCCAGCAGGACATACCCGCCGGTCCAGCCCATGATGTAGGCCAGGTAGTCGTAGCCGGTCAGCCAGATCGAGCCGGCCATCGAAATAAAGGAGGCCGCGCTCATCCAGTCGGCCCCGGTGGCCATGCCGTTGAAGAAGGCAGGCACTTTTCTGCCGGCCACGTAGTACTCGTCGAACTTGCGCGTGAAGTTCAGGACGCCGATCACGCCGTACAGGGCGAAGCTGAGCAGGATGAACAGCAGTGCGATAACGCCTCGGTTCAGCCCGACGTTCAGCTCCAGGAACATGATCACCACGATGAACAGGATGATGCCGATGGTGAACAGGCCGTAGCCCTTGAACAGCTTCTTCTCAAAGGCGCGCAGCTCGGACTTGGAGAGCTTTACGTAGGTGTAGGTGTCTGCCATCGGTGTCCCCCTACTCCTCCTCGTCTTCCCGGAAGCCGTACTTCGGGTCGATCACCTTGTTCATGATGAAGGCGTACACGAAGATCAAAATGACGAAGACGGTGATGGAGAACTGGCTGGACAGCCAGTAGCCGAGCGGGAAACCGGTCAGGATGTGAATGTCGTTCAGCGCTTTGGCGAACGGCGGGTGCAGGTAGCTGACGGCAAACCAGATGATCAGCAGGATCGTGATCAGGCGGAGGTTCTCCCTCCAGTAGGCTGCCAGCCGCTCCTTCCTACGTTCCGGGTCCATGTCGGATCGACTCATATCCCCCCCTTCTGGCTATCTGGCCAGCTCCGGCTGGAGCGTCCACAGGCGAGCGCCGTCTGGACCATCGAGCGCCGCGGTCAGGTCGTGCAGGAACCGCCAGCCAGATAGAGTTGGGTCATCGAGAGCTTCGCGAAGCTCCTGCACGAGCAGGTGATGGCCGCGCGGGGTCGGCCTGACGGCACTCAGATTCATGAGCCGGATGAGCAGCGCTCTGGTGTCGGCGTCGAGGACCGGGCTCGTCGCCAGGGCGGCCTGCGCCTCCGCCTCGGCGCTTTTCGACGGCCTGCTTCCCCAGACGCCTCGGACCCTTCCAAGGGTCCAGGCGCCACTGAGCAGGGTCCCCACATACAGGATCGCGAGCGAGGTCAAAACTCCCGTCGCACCCCACCAGGGAATCAGCCCGATCGCGGCCATGAGCTGAGCACTCAGCCCGGTCAGAACGTGACGCTCTTGATCGAAGATGCGCTCGGCCGCCGCTCGCGACCGCTCAGCGACCAATAGCTGGCGCTGCACGTAGAAGCGCTGCACCCAACGCCGAAGATCCTCTTCGAACGCCCCATCCAAGGGCCTCCCCTTCACTAGCTTGCTCGTTCGGCCGCCGTTAGCGCGAGTCTGTGGCCCAATGTAGCCGGGCCGGATCTGACCGTCAATCCGCTATATCGCATCGGATATACGGAAACTATTAGGATTTGCGGGCTGCGGATCGCTGCGGAAGCGATAGCCGACGCGGGGCTCAGTAAGGATGTATGTCTGGCGCCCATCGCTCGGCTCGATTTTTCGACGGAGCTGGGCGATGAAGACGCGCAGCGTCTGGCTGGCGTCCTCGTAGTTCGGTCCCCAGACTGCCCGCAGCAGTGTGCGGTGCGTGAGGACCTTGCCTGCGTTAACCATCAGGTGCCGCAGCATCTCGTACTCGGTAGGCGTCAGGTGCACCTCTTCGCCGCGCAGCGTCACCAGTCGGCGATCCTGGTCCAGCCGCAGGTGAGCGAACTCGAGGACCGCCGATGGCGGCCCGCCGGCCGACCGCCGAAGCGCGACCCGGATCCGCGCCAGCAGCTCGCCCAACCCGAAAGGCTTGGTGAGATAATCGTCGGCCCCAAGATCCAGAGCCTGGATCTTGTCCCTCTCCTCCCCCTTGGCGGACAGGACGATGATCGGGACCTGGCTTCTCGCGCGCAGCCTCCTGCACACGTCGAGGCCGCTCAGGCCCGGCAGCATCAGGTCGAGGATGACTACGTCGGGCGGAGGTCCGGCTGCCAACCCGAGCGCATCCTCGCCGGAGGCGACGAGCTGCGCCTCATAGCCTTCCCTTTGCAAGCACACGCCGAGGGCGCGCCGAATATTCGCGTCGTCGTCGACGACCAGGACTCGCGGGCTGTTCATCCCAACTGGATTGTCGCCGCGTACGGCCCGCTCCTGCCAGAACGTCCGCTCAGCGGGTCACGGCTTTCTCGCCCCGCACGCCGAAGCCGTCGCCTGCCGCGTAGCGCTCCTCGACCAGCTCAGGTGGCAGGAACTCTTCCTCGAGCTTCTGGAACGTCTCGAAGTCGCCCATCACGTGGTGGCTCTCCGTCGGGTGGCCCTCGGTCAGGCGCTCGAGTCGCAGCTGCGCCGCCTCCTGGTGATCGCGCAGGTCCTCCAGAAAGTTCCAGACGGCGAACATCGACGCATGGGGCGCGCCAAGAGTGATGAAGATGTATCGGTAGTTCAGCTCGGCTAGGTCACGGAAGGTCAGCGGTCGCTCGGCCTTGTGCCACTTGAAGGAGGACGAGTAGTTGAATGCCAGCGGCACCTCGGGGTGAGTCCGCCGCAACGCCTCGGAGAAGGTCACCGCATCGCCAGCTTCGGGGCTGCCCAGCTCTGGCCAGATGAGGTCGGCGCCGGCATCGGCGTAGGCGCGCCCGCGGCGAATGGCCTCGTCCAGACTGCCCCCCACCGCGCCGCGGGCGTCGGTGCGGGCGATGATGACGAAGTCGGGATCGCTCTTTGCCTTGACAGCCGCACGATATTTCCCAACCGCCTCCTCGAATGGCAGAACGTACTTGCCAGCCAGGTGGCCGCAGCGTTTGGGGGCGCGCTGGTCTTCGATGTGGATGCCCGCCACCCCGCTCCGTTCGAACTTTTGCACGGTCCGCATGGTGATGAGCGCGTTGCCGTAGCCGTCGTCGGCGTCGGCGATCACCGGAATCTCGACCGCGCTGGCGATGTACTCCGCCGTCTGGGCCATCTCGGTCTGGGTCGGAAAGCCCAGGTCCGCTCGGGCCAGAAGCGTGAGCGAAACGGTGTAGCCGCTCATGTAGACCACCTTCAGCCCTACCTTCTCGGCGATCCGGGCATCCAGCGCGGTCCCGACACCACTCGTGAACAGGTACGGCTCTTCCCGCAGCAGCTGGCGGAAAGCTCTGCCCCTACTTTCGGCCATCTCACTCTCCTCCTGGGTCTAGTCGTTGTCATGGTCGCGCAGGCAGAGGTCCGGGCACTCGCACTCGGCCAGCTCAGCCGAGGTGAGACGTTCGGTCCCGTGTGCCTCGCGGTACGCAACCGCTCGGTGCAGCAGCCTGTCGGCCGATCGGCCGGCGAGCGGCCGCCACTCGACGCTCGTCGTGGCGTTCATGGTACGCGCTCCTCCTCCTGCGAATAGATGGGCTCCTGGACTTCAGTCTAGGCACCTCCTTCCAGACTTACAATCGGTTCTCTCTCCCCCAGCTATAGGCGCGGCCTATAACGCGGCTCGCCAGGCGCGCCATTGCCTGTATCATGGGGCGGGACTATCGCGCACGACGTAAAGAAGCTATGGAGGGTGTGCCGCTCTGCCGTGCAGATCGAATTCCTGGAAACGTTCGTCGAGGTATGTCGCTACGGCAGCGTCACGCGAGCCGCGGAGAGCCTATACCTGTCGCAGCCATCGGTCTCCGGCCGCCTTCGGGCGCTCGAGTCAGAGCTTGGTGAGCGGCTGCTGGTCCGTACTCCGCGCGGCGTTCGTCTGACCGACGCGGGGCGCGAGTTTCTGCCCTACGCCGAGCGGGCCGTCGCAGCTTTCCGCGACGGCGAGAGTGCATTGAGCGAGCTGAGCGAGGCCCGCTCTGGGAAGCTGCTGCTAGGGGCCGCGCCAGCGGTTAGCACCTACTTCCTGCCCGTCGTGCTCAAGCGCTTTGTGACTCAACATCCCCGTGTTGGCCTGTCCGTCCGCACGGGTCACTCCGAGGAGGTGCTCGGGATGGTGCTGGCCGACCAAGTCCAGATTGGGCTGGTCCGCAGCCTGCAGCACCCCGAGATCGAGGTGCAGGCCTGCTACGAGGACGAGCTGGCGCTGCTGGTCCACTCGGCCCATCCATTCCGGACTCGCGAAGGGGTCTCGCTGCAGGACGTGGCGCGCGAGGGGCTCGTCCTGTTCGATCGCACTTCGAGCTATTACGAGCTTACTCGGGCGCTTTTCCTGGATTCAGGCGTTGTACCGGCGACGGTCATGGAGCTCGACAACATCGAGGCCGCCAAGAAGATGGTGGAGCTCGGCATGGGCGTGGCGCTCCTCCCGCGCGTCGCGGTGGAGCGCGAGGTGGCGATGGGCACTCTAGTGCCCATTGCGGTCGCCGACGCGCCTACCGTTCACCGCCCGGTGGTGGCCATCCACCGCCGTGGCCCGGGCCTGAGTGGCCCTGGCCGGGCTTTCCTGGCGCTGCTCCAGGATCAAAGAGTTAGGAGTGTAGAGTGAAAAGTGAACAACGACGGTTCTTCAGTCTACACTCTTAACTCTTCATTCGAAGGAGGCGCCGATGGAGCTCGTCAATCCGATTGTCCGCCGCTGGTGTCGGGAGGCGACGGCCGATCCCGAGCGCTTCTGGGCCAGGGCCGCAGAGGAGCTACCCTGGTTCCGCACCTGGGACCGCGTGTTCGACTGGCAGTTCCCTACGTTCAAGTGGTTCTCGGGCGCCCAGACGAACCTGGCCTACAACTGCCTGGACCACCAGGTCGCTCACGGCCGGGCTGGCCAGGCCGCGCTGATCTACGTCAACGAGCGTGGCGAGCGCCGCCTGTTCACGTATGCCCAGCTGCGGCGAGAGGTGGAGCGCATCGCGGCGGCGCTGCGCGGGATGGGGCTCCAGAAGGGCGACCGCCTGACCGTCTACATGCCGACCTGCCCCGAGGCGATCATGGTGATGCTGGCGACGGTGCGCATCGGGGCGATTCACTCGGTGGTCTTCGCCGGCTTCGGAGCGGGCGCGCTGGGCGACCGGATTCGGGCCAGCGGCTCGCGACTGGTCTTCACGGCCGACGTCACCTACCGCAAAGGCAACGATGTCCGACTCAAGGAGATCGTCGACGCGGCCCTCGAGACGGACGGCGATTCGGTCGAGCACGTTGTCGTCCTACGTCGAGGCGGCGGCGGCGAGCCGCTGATGTCCCGCCGCGATCTAGACTGGACCGAGTTTCTGGCTCGGGCAGCAGACCAGAGCGGGGCCCATGTATCGATGGAAGCCAACGAGCCCGCTTACATCCTCGCGACCTCGGGTACCACCGCGAAGCCGAAGCTGGCGATCCACACCCACGGAGGTTACCAGGTCCACATCCACAGCATGGGACGCTGGTGCTTTGGCATGCGGCCGGGCGAGGTGTGGTGGTCCACTTCGGACATCGGTTGGGTGGTGGGCCATAGTTACATCGTCTACGCCCCGCTGCTCGCTGGTTGCACGACGATCGCCTTCGAGGGAGCGCTCGATCACCCGGGCCCAGAGGTGATCTGGCAGGTGGTCGAGGAGTTTGGCGTAAGCGGCATCTTCACCTCGCCCACTGGAGTCCGCCTCCTGATGCGGTACGGCGAGCAGGCCGCCCGCGGCTTCGACCTGTCGTCGCTGGAGCGAATCGTGTGCGCCGGCGAGGTGCTCAACGCCCCGGCCTGGGAGTGGCTCCAGAAGGTGGTCCTGGAGGACCGAATTCCGGTCATCGACCACATGTGGCAGACCGAGACCGGCGGGCCCGTCTTTGGCAACCCGTACGGCCTGGCGATGCTGCCGATCAAGCCCGGCTCGGCTGGCATCCCGCTGCCCGGCATCGAGGCGGCCGTGATGAGCCCAGAGGGCGAGCCGTGCGAGCCGGGCGAGAAGGGCATCATGGTCATCAAACGGCCGTTCCCAGGCCTCACCCCCGCCCTGTGGGGCGAGCCGGAGCGGTACGGGGCCGACTACTGGGAGCGCATTCCGAACGTCTACTACACGGGCGACTCGGCCCACATCGACGAGGATGGCTACGTCTGGTTCGCTGGTCGGGCCGACGAGATCATCAAGATCGCAGCCCACCGGCTCGGAACGATCGAAGTCGAGACGGCGCTCCTGAAGCATCCGGCGGTCGCCGAGGCGGGTGTAACCGGCCGACCGGACGAGATCCGGGGCGAGGTGATCTCGGCCTTCGTCGTGCTCAAGCAGGGCCAGCAGCCGTCTGACAACCTTCGCCAGGAGCTCATTAACACTGTCCGCCAGGAGCTGGGGCCGGTCGCGGTGATCGGCGAGCTGAACGTCGTGAATATGGTCCCGAAGACCCGCAGCGGCAAGATCATGCGCCGCGTGCTGAAGGCGGTGATCCTGGACCGTGACCCGGGCGACATCACGACCATCGAGGACGAGGGCTCGGTGGAGGAGGCCCGCCAGGCCTGGCAGGAGATGAAGCGGGCCGTTCGATCCGCGTCCTCTCCTTCTCCCTGAGATACCATCCTTGACAACGCTCCTTGCGTGTACTAACTTCAGAGGTAAGCGGCTGGCAGACCCTCTCGACGTCCTCGAGCCGAATCAGTCGAGCGAGCGGATTCGAGTCCGGATGAGCCAGCCCGCTGACACGAATTAGTTCTAGGCTGACGTCGCGTTGCGACCAAGCAACGATCGCCCTACCAGGAGCTCCAGCTGAGGGCCTGCCGAGGCGGAGGTAAGCGATGGCGGAAGAGAGAGACGGCGGCCAGCTTTCTGAGGCACAGATCGCCGTCCACTGGCGCGAAGAAGAGTACTACCACCCACCGGCGAAGTTCATTGCTCAGGCCAATGCGGCCGACCCTGCCATTTTGGGACGGTTCGCCGAGGACCAGTTTCCTGAGTGCTTCAAGGAATATGCCGACCTGCTTACGTGGGATAAGTACTGGCATACGACGCTTGACACTAGCAAGGCCCCTTTCTGGAAGTGGTTCGTTGGCGGCAAGTTAAACGCCTGCTACAACTGTGTCGACAGGCACCTGGCCGCAAATAGAAACAAGGCCGCGTTTATCTGGGTCCCAGAGCCGGAGGATGAACAGACCCAAACCATAACGTATCAGGAGCTGTATACCAGGGTCAACGAGTTCGCGGCGCTTCTGCGCGATCTTTGCAAGTTGAAGAGCGGTGACAGAGTAACCTTCCATCTGCCAATGGTCCCCGAACTGCCGGTTGCCATGCTGGCGTGCGCTCGGCTCGGCGTGATCCATTCAGAGGTCTTCGGGGGCTTCAGCGGCCAAGCGTGTGGCGACCGGATCGTGGACTCTGGCAGCACTATCCTGGTCACGATGGATGCCTACTACCGAAATGGTGAGCTGATCGACCACAAGATCAAAGCCGACCAGGCGGTGGAATATGCCGAGAAGAACGGCGCGAAGATCGACAGGGTTCTGGTCTGGCGGCGTTATCCTGGCAAGTACTCATCTCCAACACCAATGGTTGAAGGTCGCGATTACTTCGTCGACGAGTTGCTGAGGGACTATCGCGGGGCGAAGGTTGAGCCCGTATCCATGCCAGCGGAAGCGCCGTTGTTCCTCATGTACACCAGTGGTACGACGGCTAGGCCCAAGGGTTGCGAACACAGCACCGGTGGTTACCTGGCCTACGTTGCGGGCACGTCCAAGTACTATCAAGACATCCATCCCGAGGATACCTACTGGTGTTTCGCCGACATCGGGTGGATCACCGGGCATTCATATATCGTGTACGGTCCCCTCACCCTCTGTGCCACGAGCGTGATGTACGAAGGTGTGCCCACCTACCCAGACGCTGGGCGCGCATGGCGCATCGCTGAGCGACTGGGCGTTAACATCTTCCACACCGCGCCGACCACCATACGCATGTTACGCAAAGCCGGGCCTGATGAACCCAAGAAATATGACTATCGCTTCAAGCATATGACCACGGTCGGCGAGCCGATCGAACCAGAAGTCTGGCGCTGGTACCATCAAGTCGTCGGCAAGGGCGAAGCGGTCATCGTCGACACATGGTGGCAGACGGAAAACGGCGGATTCCTTGGCAGCACTTTACCAGCCCTGCACGCCATGAAACCTGGCAGCTGTGGACCCGGCGTGCTCGGAATATATCCGGTGATCCTTGACGAGCATGGAGATGAGATCGCGGCAGGCAGCGGGAAGGCGGGCAACATCTGCATCCGAAATCCCTGGCCAGGTATCTTCCAGACAGTCTGGGGCCAGCCCGAGCGATTCCTGAGTACGTACTACGAGAAGTACTGCAGGGACAAGGAAAGTAACGATTGGCGGGACTGGCCTTATTTCGCCGGCGACGGCGCCGTCCGAGCAGCGGATGGATATTTCCGCATCTTGGGCCGGGTCGACGACGTGATCAACGTCGCTGGTCACCGATTGGGTACGAAAGAACTGGAGTCCGCCGCCCTGACGGTCGAGGAGATAGCCGAAGCAGCGGCTGTGCCTGTCATGGACGAGCTCAGGGGTAGAGCGGTGGAAATGTACGTTGCCCTGAAGCCCGGGTATTCGCCAGGCAACCAGGTAGCGGATAAGGTGCGGGGCACCATCGAGACGATAATAGGCCCGATTGCGCGGCCGAAAAACGTCTGGATAGTTCCTGATATGCCGAAGACTCGGTCGGGGAAGATCATGCGCCGCGTGGTTGCGGGCATATCGAACTTCATGGACCCCGGCGACACTTCCACCTTAGCGAACCCCGAAGTCGTCGAGATATTACGGAAGCAGGTACAGGGCGAGAAGGCGGCACGCGGGGAGCTTCCAAGGGAGCTTTCGGCGGAGGAGTTAGAGGAAATCAAGCGCTTCGGGCAGGAAGAGTAAGCAGTCAAGAGTAAAGAGCTAAGAGTGAAGAGCTTTATTCACCAGTTCTTTGCTCTTGACTCTTAACTCCTCACTCTTAGCTCCTCGGCAATCTCCTCCGGCGTGACGGTCGCTACGCCCAGGCGGCGGACGACCAGCCCGGCCGCGACGTTGGCCAGCTCGAGCACGTCCGCCCTAGCCGCGAGGCCGAGGGCCAGGACCGCAATGACGGTGTCGCCGGCTCCGGTCACGTCCCAGACCTCGGTGCGGTTGGCCGCTTGCAGGTGGGTGTGGCAACCGTCGGGGCCAAACACCGACATCCCGTCGGCGCCGCGGGTGATGACCACGTTCGCAGCGCCTAGCTCGCGCGCCAGCCGCTGGCCTGCTTGAGCGAAGCGGTCCTCACTGTCCAACACCGTGCCGAGGGCCGCCTCGGCCTCAGGCTGATTGCACTTGACCAGGGTGAAGTCTCGAAACTGGAACAAGTCGCCCTGGGTATCGACCGCGATCGGCTTGCCCGCCTGGCGCGCCCCCGCCACCGACGCCGCAATGGTCCGTGGGTTGATCACCCCGGCCTTGTAGTCGGAGACCAGAACAGCGTCCACTTCCGGCACGGCTTGCTCGATCCGGGCGACCAGCTTTGCCTCCAGTTCGGCCGCGAGCGGCTCGTGGGGGACGTGGTCGATGCGGGCGACTTGCTGGCGGTGGGCCGCGACGTGCTCGGCCAGCACCCTCGTCTTGGTGGCCGTCGGGCGAGTTTCGCTCTGGACGAGACCCTCGACGTCGATGCCGGCCTGCCGCAGCTCGGCCGCCAGCGTCTTGCCGGCCGCGTCGCCGCCCAGCACGCCGATCAGGCGCGGGATGCCCCCGAGAGACGCGACGTTGGCGGCCGGGTTGCTGGCCGCGCCCGGCCGGCAGAATCGCTCGACCAGCTCGAGGACCGGGATCGGTGCCTCGCGCGACACGCGCGTCGCCCTGCCGACCACGTACTCATCCAGGACCAGGTCCCCGATCACCAGAATACGCAAGCCAGCAAAACGAGGAATGAGGGACGAATGAGGAATGAGGGATGAGGAATGAGGCATGAGTGGCCGATCCGAAGGACTGTCCCTACTCATTCCTCATACCTCATTCCGCCCGACTCATTCCTCATTCGTCACTCCTCATTCCTCGTTCCTCATTCCTCATTCCTCATCCCTCATTCCTGGTCACCTGATTCGAATGAAGGCGATCGCCATCGCCAGCCCCAGAAGCAACAGCGACCAGATCGGCACGAACAGTCCGAGGGTTGCGGCCACGAGCGCGGCAGGGGGCTCCATTCGGCCACCGCCCAGGGTGAGCAGGATCACGGCTCGCCCGATCACCAGTCCGAGCGGCACCGCGACGGCTCCGACGATGGCCAGTCCAGTCCCGCGTTTGCGGTTGGCGGCGGCGGTGGTCGCCTCCCCGACCGCGTAGCCCAACCCGAGCATGAGCAGAAGCCCAAAGAAGCCCAGGCCGGGCAGGAACGCCAGCAAGGCTGCCCCGATGGTCGCCACCCCGACCCCGGCCGCGATGCCGCGCAGATAGTGCAGGGGGCGAACCTCGAAGATGGGCAGCTTCTTGAGGCGGGCGCACGCCCGGCAGCGCGCTCCGACGGGAGTCAGGATCAGGCATTGCGGGCAGATCGGGGTGTCACAGCGGCCGCAGCGCAGATACGTCTCGACCTTCGGATGCGCCGCGCAGTGCGCCGCGAGCGGCTGGTCGGCGTCGGGCAGGATTGAGGACTGAGGACTGAGGACTCGGTCGTCGTCTGGGGCCCGCACGGCTCAGCTCGCCTTTCCGGCTGGCACCGCCGGGGCACCGTTGGGCGCGGGCTGGGCCGCCAGGACACGCTCGGCGGCTTGTACGACCTGGTCCGGATCGATCAAGTCCAGGCAGGTTCGGGCCGGACAACCCTGAGGCGTACCGAGGCTATGGCCGCGGTAGATGCACGGCGAGCATGCCACTGGCTCCCGCACGACGGCGTGGCGCGGCGAGTCGGGCGGGTAGGGACACCAGGCGGAGTGGTTGCTGGGCCCGAAGATGGCTACGATCGGCGTCTGGACGGCGGCCGCCAGGTGAACCACCCCGCTGTCGTTACCCACGAACAGGCTGACCCTCGCCAGCAGTGCTGCCAGCGCCTGCGGCGAAGGGGCTGGTTCGAGCACGTCGATCGCTGCGCGAGCTAGCCGCGCGACCTGCTCGGCCAGGGCGCGCTCGCCGGGCGCCGGCCCCCAGAGGACCAGCGGCCGCAGCCCGTGGCGTTCGGCCAGCCGGTCGGCCACCGCCCCGAACCGCTCCGCCGGCCAGCGGCGGGCGACGCTGAACCCTCCCGAGCCAGGATGGATCACGACGCTCTCCGATCCATCCCGCCCGAGGCGGC
>WNGA01017297.1_pt1 | contig 15109 bp, 19 predicted proteins | sample 5400061 | NCBI WGS metagenome assembly WNGA01 (sample SAMN13153366, study PRJNA577476) | soil metagenome | isolation source: 100 cm soil or saprolite under grassland replicate 2 | place: USA:California | collected 2016-06-15
CGTGAAGAATCGATCCTGCCTAGCAGGTAACCGAGACTACAATGAACTTGCCAGGTGAAACAGAAGCGGGCGCTGCAGGGATGCAACCATGCTGAGGGATAGCCTGGCGGGGCTCATCGAGCCGATGTTCCGCAGCGCGGGAGCTGGAATCAGAGTGTCAGGCGCAATCAATCGAGTCATCGACGCGTTCACGACGCTAGGCGTCTGATCTATCCGCTTGAGTTGCGAGTAATCGCCCCGCGAGTATTCGCGGCGCGTGACCTTGTACTCGAGAGTGAACTCTGCTTTCCCCCGGAGCAGAATTCTGGATCTCGGCATACATCATCCGCTTGCCGTACTCGGGCTCCCGCGTCATCCGCGTTTTAACCGGAGCCTTGACCGCCAGAACGCGCACAGTCTGATGCTGGTCAGTCTGCGGCACCGGAATCCAGACACGCACTCGCTTCGCTCCGGAAGGAATATCCTTCACGGTGACGTTGTAGGTGAAGCGAAAGGTGCGGGTTGGCGGGCTGAATTTCTCGGTATTCGAAGTGGCTTGGGCGGCCAACTGGCATGCCGGAAAAAAGAACAGCAACAACAACGAGAAAACTCGCAGCTTCACGGAGACACTCCTTAATCGGCGGATGGATGCAGATTCTACCAGCGGCCAATGCGACCTGTCAGGGGCCGCGGAGAAATTAGTCAAATATCAATAAATTCGGTCAGACGATTTGAAGCATGTCGAATATTTCCAATCTGGTATAGCATCCACTGGACGAGGTTCACCATGACGACGATCGCAACCTCACCGCGAAGTGACGTAACCACAATGGCCCACCAACCGGAAGCAGCAGCCGGTCTGGCAATCGTGCGAGTGACAATCGGCGCGATGTTCGTATGGGTCTTTTTTGAGAATCTGGGGAAGGGCCTCTACACACCGGCGGGTTACGCGGGCCTGATCAACTACTACATCCAGCACAGTCACTCGCCGGCCATATGGAAGTCGGTCATGGCACTGGCGGCGAGCCACGCTGCGATGGCGGCGCCTATGCAAGCGATGACCGAGATTTGTCTCGGGATATTGCTCGTCATTGGTTTGCTTGCCCGACCCGCCGCTTTTGTAGCTTTTCTATATCTCGGCAGCCTGTGGATTTCGGAGTGGGGCACCTCGTGGATCTGGGAACTGTTGGTTCCGGTGCTCGCATCGCTCGGGATCGCTGTCGGACGCGCCGGCCGGAGATGGGGCGTTGACGCGTGGCTGGCGCAGCGTCGGCCATCTTCTCCGTGGTGGTGAATGGGACAAGTTCAGGTGCGAGTGTCCGTCATCATCCCTACACATAATGAAGCGCAGGCGATTGAGCGCGTTTTGGCTGACCTCCCGTCCGATGTCACAGCGGAGGTCCTCGTTGTCGACAGCAACTCGAATGACGGGACGCCCGAGATCGCGGCAAGAATGGGAGCCCGCGTCGTTCAGGAACCGCGCCGCGGCTATGGGCGAGCGTGCCTCACGGGTCTGGCCGCAGCAAACTCCCCTGACGTGGTTGTGTTCCTTGATGGCGACTACAGCGATCGCCCCTCTGAACTGCCGATTCTCTTAGCGCCAATCATTGAGGGACGTGCGGACATCACACTCGGTTCCCGCTTGCAAGGGCGGCGTTCTGCTGGGGCGTTGCCTTGGCATCAGGCATTTGGTAATCATCTTGCCGCCAGCCTGATCAGGCTTCTCTTTGGCATAGACATCAGTGATCTCGGCCCGTTTCGCGCTGGCCGCGCGGATGTACTACGCGCCCTTGCGCTCGAAGAGACCACCTATGGCTGGGCGGTTGAGATGATCCTCAAAGGCTCCCGGGCTGGATTCCGCGTGGTTGAAGTTCCGGTGAGCTACTACCCGCGTATCGGAAAATCGAAGATCAGCGGCACCCTGAAGGGCACGGTTGGCGCCGGTTGGTTCATTCTCAGCTTGATAGTGCGCTATTATTTCCGGCACCGAAGAGCTGGGACACGACGGCCAGCTTAGGTCCACATCGAAATTTTATGAAACCCGCAAGCGAGACGGTGGTGCGTTCGTCAGGTAATGACCGTGTGCTGGTAATAATGGCGAAAGCACCGAGGCCGGGCGCGGTCAAGACCCGCCTGGCGCCCAGCCTTTCTCCTGAGGCTGTGACTGATTTCTATTGCTGTCTTCTCGACGACACGCAGGCGCTGGCGCAGTCATTGGGCGATGTGGAAGTTGCCATCATGTGCCCGGACACCGACGTAAACGAGCTGGCGCGGTTGGCAAGCAACGAGGTGAGTGTAGTTGCGCAGAAAGGTGAAGGTCTTGCCGCAGGCCTCACTTCGGTGTTTGCGCATTTCACGGAACACGATCAACAACGCACGATTGCCTTCAACAGTGACAGCCCACACTTGCCGCGTTCGGTTCTCGAAGAGGCGTTCGAAACGCTGGCCGCATATGATGTGGTCGTGGGACCAACGCACGACGGAGGCTACTATCTCGTCGGAGCAAAGGCTTCTCATCCTACGCTTTTCGCACGCGACGGATTGGGCACCAGCAGCGCGCTGGAGAGACTCCTATCGCGCGCACGAGCTCTTGAGCTATCCGTAGGCTTCGCAGATCCTTTTTACGATATTGATGTAGCTGACGACCTGACTCGCTTGGCAGAAGAGTTGCGGCTGGCTCCGGCAAGGGCGCCACGCACGGCGGGCTGGCTTAAAGAGTGGGAGCTTGTGGCGGCACGATCTCGGACGGGCTATCGGACGGGCACGGGAGAATTGTGAAGGTCATCTCCCTGAAGATCAGCCCGGCGTGGAGAGTGTACGTACTCGGCGCCACCTTGTGCGTCGCGCTGACGATCTGCTCACGCAACTTCGGCGATAGAGGCGGGCCGTACTTCATGGCCTCTTTGACGGTCGCGGGCATTGCGTACCTGTTAGCCATCCGTGAGTTTTTCGCAACGCCAAAATTTGAACGACGCATTTCCCGACGCGTTGTCGTCACCGGGCTCGTCCTGGCTGCGGTATGGCACATTGAATTTCTTCGGCTGCGCGCGGGAGCCGATGATGATATTCATCGATATGTTTGGGATGGACGCCTGCAGAGGCTCGGCTACAATCCCTATATTGTCGTTCCCAGCGATCCTGCCGTTGCCGGGTTGCACACACCCGAGACCCGCACGCTGAATAACCCAGATCTACCGAGCCCATATCCAGCGGGAGCGCAACTGTTCTTCCGCGGCGTAACCGCCATTCACGAATCTATATTTGCACTGAAAGTAGCATTTGTGGTTTGCGAGTTCGCCATTGTTTTCGTGTTGCTCGATGTCTTGCGTTGCACCCGACAGGCAGCGCACTTGGTACTGGCGTTTGCCTGGAACCCATTGTTGGCCATTGAAGTGGCAGGAAGCGGTCACATTGATATTGTTGGCGCGCTATTGTTGGTGGTGTCTGCCGCTGCGCTAGTGCGCCGATGGCGGGCGACTGCGGCCGTCGGACTTGGGCTGGCTATAGCAGTGAAATTTCTGCCGGTCGTATTCTTGCCCCTCTACTGGAAGCGGGTTCGCATTCGCGACGCGGCGCTGGCGGCATCCGTGGTCGGACTCCTGTACGTGCCATTTGTTGATCACGGCCTCATTCCGACCGGCTCGCTTGGTACCTATGTGCAAGGTTTCCGCTTTAATGGTCCCGTGTTTGCGATACTCCATCAATTGGCGCCTCCGCAGTTGCTAGCCGGGCTGGCGGTGCTCGTCGGATTAGTGACTGCAACCTGGCAAAGAAGAAGAAGCACAGCGCCCGAATGGTCTCCGGATCAATTTGCCTGGGACCAATTTGCCTGGCCCGTGGCAGCATCTCTTTTGTGCGCCCCCGTCGTATTCCCGTGGTATCTTCTGTGGCTGCTGCCATTTCTGACCTCGGCCTCGACGCTGCTGATCATCATCTGGACTGTGAGCATCATCCCGACTTACGTCATGTGGCACTTGCGTACACTTGGACGTCCGTGGGGATCGCTTCCTGGTTGGGTAATGCTGCTGGAATATGGATGCGTGGCAATAGCTGCCGCAATTATCGTGTTGCGTCGGCTTAGGCCGGCGGCAGGAACCCGATGCTCGACGAAGGAGGTCGTGTGATCTTTACGCGGGCGTGAATTCATGTATCTTTGAACCTCACGCCGTCATCTCTCACGTATTCTTTCAATTCGTCGAGGAGGGATGTATGACAAATGCGAACCGTGTAACGATCGTCCGTGCTTTGGTCTTCGCAGTGCTTCTCTTTTCTGCAAATTCCTGGGCGCAACAGCGCGACCCAATCATTGAAAAGATCGCCAAGGCCTACGGTCTCGATTCCTATGACAAGATCGAAGCGATCCGCTACACCTGGAGTATTGATATCTCCGGACTCTTCAAAGCTTCTCACAAGTGGGAGTGGGAGCCCAAGACCGGCAAGATTTCCTTTGAAAGTACAGATAAGGCTGGCAAGCCGGTTAAAGTCACGTACGACAGCTCTCAGCTCGGCAGCCAACCCGACCAGGTGAAGAACGAGGTCGAGCCGGCTTTCGTCAACGACAATTATTGGCTTCTGTTCCCCTTACATGCTTACTGGGACAAGAGCGCCACGGTGACCAATCAAGGTACGAAAAAACTACCGATCGGCGCTGGCTCGGCCACGCTGGTCTCGGTGAAGTATCCTCAGGAAGCCGGCGGTTATACGCCGGGCGACACATGGGACCTTTACGTCAGCAAAGGCTATCGCGTCCAGGCAATGGTGTATCACCGCGGTGGAGACAAGAAGCCGAGCCTCGTCACCGCAACGTGGACGGGTTACAAGAAGGCTGGCCCACTGCTTGTTTCAACCGAGCATCGCGGTACCGCTGACGGCAAACCGTTGCACCTCTGGATTACGAATGTGGCGGTCAAAGTGACGGGATCGGATAAGTGGATGGCCGCACAGTAAACATCGGAAGTGTTCGTTCGAAACAGAACGGTGGCTCAAGCCCGCCGTCGGCTTGAGTGGGGAACATCACCTCCCCATTTGCTACAATGCGCCCGTGACAAGACGACTATTGCTGGAATCGCTTTCCTCTTTACCATTGCTTTCGGCAGCACTCCTGGCAGCTTCGCAACGTGCTGGTGCTAAGGGAGCGGCAACCACAGTCTATGAGCTGCGGGTCTATCACGCAGCCCCAGGAAAACTAGGGGAACTACTGGCGCGCTTCCGCGACCACACCGCCAAACTGTTCGAGAAGCACGGAATGAAGAATGTTGCTTACTGGACGCCGGTGGATGAACCCGAAAGGGGCAATATGCTGGTTTACATTCTTCAGCATCCCAGCCGGGAAGCCGCAACCGCCAACTGGAAGTCATTCCAGGACGATCCGGAGTGGAAGCGTGTCAAAGAAGAATCCGAAGCGAACGGCAAACTGGCGGAGAAAATTGATTCGACCTTCATGGCCCTGACCGACTTCTCACCACGGTTGCGATAAGAGAATGGTGAGTGTCGTTATCTGGCGAGCCCCGGATTGCCAAGTTAACCGCCCAGCTCTTGTTCATTGATCTTCAATTCGGGGATGTTCATAAAAGCCTGCTGCCATTTCTCAACGTACTTCTGGCCGAACCGTGAACATTCCCCTTCACGATACTCGTGAAGGACCTTCATGAAAATGTCAATTGCGATCGTGGCCGTTAGTCTTACTTTGGTGGAGAACTCTTTCGGATGCCGAATAGAGTAAAAAGTGATCCGTCCACTTTGGAAGCGGATATGTTGGCCGTAATTCGAAGTGTGCATCACCTCAGACCCAGGGCCGTAGAGAAACACATATAAGGGTTCTTTGTTAACGTTTACGCCATATTCCTGAGGTCTGTCACACCAAGAGGTGAATACCAGGCAGGCCTGCCCCCATTTCGTTTTTTCCAGTCTCGAAATTCGTCGCGGATTCCGACGAACCGGGCCTGGGACAGAACGCGGTCTATTTCCTGGACCTGATTCTTGCCTTCATTGCCGAGCGTCTCGTCAACTGGAAGGCCATTCATGATGTCCTTGAAACTTGACGATTCAGCGGTGCCGGATTGCACGCGCATTGCCCAAAGCCGAAGTCGTAATAGGTTGTGAACGTAATAGTAAGCCGCTTTGTTCTCCCGGTCGCCAGCAAGCATCCAGTCGATATAAACGGACGCTTCGAACATAGCTCTAAGCTGCAGGGTAGCGGCATGAACCGCGCTTCTGCACAACAGAATCTCGATCGCATCGATCATTGCTACGAGTTGTCTGAGTAGAATGCCCATCAGGACCGCATCGGCAAGCGTCTTGCCGCTCGACGAGTACGCGCGTGGTATCAGGTGACTGCCGTAGTTTGCTAGGTCGCGAAGCAGGTTCGTCCACGTCTTGAGCTGCTCTGACGCGAACGCGGTGGCGCCCTCATCGTCTAGTAAACCCTTATGCGGGTCCTCTGGAATTATCATTTCTGCCCTTTGATTTTTCCCTGAAGGTCGTTCTACTCGTTGCATGTCGATGTGGAGAATGGATGTATGTAGTTTCCTACAATTCCAATTCGCGTTATATACCGACTATCACTCATTTGAGATTTACTCAATGGGGTACTCCCACCTTGAGCAACAATACCAGCTTGATACAAGATTCGAGAATCGGTTTACGATGACTCAGTGTCTAACATTTGCATCAGGCCCGCTCAGCTGTCGGATCACGACCAACTACTGCGCTTTCGCCAGGCCCTGTGGCCCAAGTCTTCCGTTGAGGAACATGCCCGAGAACTTACGCTGATTCTCGAAGGCAAGGCGGTTACAACGCTGCCGCTCATCATCTTTGTCACCGAGGCGAGCGATCGAACACTGGCTGGTTTCCTGGAAATTGACTTGCGTTCACACGCGGACGGCTGCGACCCGTTGCGCCCGGTCGGCTACATCGAGGGTTGGTACGTTGCTGAGAAGCATCGACACGAGGGAATCGGGAAGAAACTCCTGGCCGCGGCAGAAGACTGGGCGCGCAGCCAGGGGGTGCGTTGAGGTGGCGTCAGATACTTGGATCGACAATGAAGTGTCCCAACGCGTGCACGAGGCGCTGGGGTACGAGGTGGTGGACCGCTGTGTGCATTACCGTAAAACATTGTGACATGCACTCTGATCTGCGCGCAGCTTTCACGAATCAGCCTCTCGCGATCACGACGGTGGTGCAGGAACTGCTTAGTTTGGGCAGATCGCGATTTGCGGCCATGCGAATCTCAAGCCGTCGTTGTTCGCCGCGGATGATTGGACAATAACAATCAGGCTGTAGTAGTGCACCTTGCAAGCGTCGCCGTCCCGCACATCCGCCGTGGCAGGAGTCGCGGAACTCGCAAGGCTGGCACGCGTCAGGAAGAATGCGGGCTTGCTCGAAGGGCGCCGAGTCTAGAATGTCGAGTCCAGTCGAGATCAAATCCGACAGCGGCTCCCCCGATCCTGGCCAATAGACGCAGGGTTGTGTCGTGGCTCTTGGTGTCACTCGTACGGTGCTCAGGCCACAACCGCTTCGGAGCGGTGGGAGTCCCGCCATCGCACGAACCAGCGGCTCGCCAATAGCGATTATGTCGGTCTCCTCAAACAGGCGTCGGAACCCCTCCCAGTACTCTTCGTAGCTGAGGGCATAGATGTCCGATCGCACCGCCTGGTACACATTCACTCGCAAAGGAGCGTCAAACTGTTTGGCTACTCGCGCCACATCCGCTAGACGCAAGTAGTTCGACTTCATCATGACGGCGATGATGGTTACAGGAATACGCAACCTCAAACAGCGGTCTGCCTGCCGGTGGATGAGTGCCCAATTGCCATGCCCGCGCTGTGCATCCTGTTCCGCTTGCGTCGGGTAATCGAGAGAGAACTCGATGTCATGGAATGCGCGCAGTTCATTGTCTTCCAGAACAGCAACGCTGTGTCCGTTCGAAGTGATGGTGAGCTTTACCGATTTCGTTCCCAGGTAGGCGAGTATTGACTTGAAATCGGGATGCATGCCGTTCTCACCGGTGCCGAGATTCACCGAGCGTACGGGCAGCCGTTCCATGACTGCCTTCACTTGATCCAGCGAGAGACGATCAGCGCGAGTCGGATCGCGGTAGCAGAAGGCGCACGCAAGATTACATTCGTTGGTAAGGCCGAGCCCGAGCGAGATACCGGCATCAGGTGTCATCGTGCGAGATCCGGACGACGAAGACTGGGCTGTGACGCTGTTCATGTAACGTCCTTCATCACCGGACCTGCTCGATGTGCAAGGCAGTGCGTGTAGCGGGCGACTGCGGTAAACTCCGGTCGCTTGCCCAGCTTACGCTCTAGCTCAAAAATCCGCTTGTACTCATCATTTCGGGAAACCCTCGGCGGCAAGTAATCCGACATGACTCGCACGCCACGCTTCGCAGTTACCGCGAGTGACGATTCGAGCAGCATGGCCTGCAGGCTCTCCGCCGTAAATAGCCGCACCCTTCCTCCGTACAGGGACTCATCTCCCCACTCAGCGGTGAGATTATGCTCGGTCGCGGCCAAGTCGCCGTTTTGTATTGCGGCCTTCAACACCTCACCTGCCCGGTTACGCACCAATACCGAGATTATGCTAGACGGACCTCGTAAGGCGCGAGCCGCACTGCGCGACACAGCGCACGGGTCATCGACATATTCCAGGATATTGTGACAAAGAATTACATCAAACGACCGGGCGCGGAACAAGTCTGCGAGTTGGGTGGCATCGCCGTGTTTCAGCGCAACACTCTGCGTAACTCCTGCTTCCCGCGCAGTGCGTTCGGCGATATTCAGCATCTCCGCCGAAGAATCCAGCAACGTAACGTGAAGACCGAGTCGCGCCTGGCCGCATACTTCGCTGCGCCGGTCCGAAACCGTTCTAAGTCATCATTGGCGGTCATTTCCTTCATGCGCCAGTCAGCGAAGTCGCCCCGATCGAGTCGAGAACCCGAGCGTATATCGAAAGGATTAGGAACGACAAGTCGGCATGTCGGAACGTGATTGGGGATGGCAATCGGAACTCACCGATAGCTCTCCCGGATCGCGGACAATCTGGTAGTAATTCCACGAGACTGAGTCGCGCTTTTACGGTGCACCGCAATGACCTCTGTTCTCAACCGGTTGCCATAGGCTGCCAGCCCCGACTTGTTGCCAATCCGTATTGTCCATGATAAAAGTTCCACATCCTTCGTATTTCCGGGAGTACGCATGCCAGCCACCGTTCCCCGCATTCGGATTCATCCACCTCTTTTTTGGGCGGCGACGAAGGACATGCCGCCGGATCAGATCGAGATGCTCTGCGAACGCCTCGAGTACCTCATTGCTCAGGGCGAGACTGAGAGTTTGCAACAGTATGACTTTGTTATAGTGGAACGCCTCGACTCAGCTGCTTAATAAGGACAGGCGCCGAAGGCAGGTCCTAGCTTTTTTCATCCTGCCATTACGGTTCAAACTTATGCTCGCACTTCGTTGCCCAAGAACCAGATCTACCAGTATTGAAAATGGTGCGTTCAAGAATTCGCGGTACAAGGACGGTACAACCAAAGCCTGTGCCTTTGCGTTTCTAGGTGTTCCCTACAGGGCATTGCAGAGCGACCGCTGCCTTGTAATTACCACGTGATCCAATACTTTCACGGCGGTAACACGGGTTCAAATCCCGTCGGGGACGCCAAATCTAATCAACAACTTAGATGAACAGTGGCGGTTTTTCGTGGGAACAAAAAGGAACAGCAGAACCGCGAGATCTGTGTGTCCTGCCGTTCCACAAATGCATTTCCCAAGATTTGTCGACTTTTTCGTAGGCACAAGAAGGCACAGACTCACGCCCCAGTTGTAGGCGCCATTGCACGGACGCGAAGCAAGCGAATCACTCCACTCTGCGCTTTGCGTTTTTGTGCCGTGACTGCTTGTGTATAGGTGTCCATCGTGACCCGACTGGCGGCGTGCCTGAGCAGTTCCTGCATAACTTTGATGTCTGCCCTGTTTGCCCGTAGAAGGGTCGAATACGTGTGCCGGAAGGTGTGCCACCCAATGTGTTTGGTGATTCCCAGCTGAAGCGCGATAGGCCGTATGACTCTGCGCATGATTTCTTGTCCCCAGTACGGTTGTCGGCCCTTCATTCTTGGGTTGGCAAAGACCCAGTCCTCCGGCCTGTTGTATCTCACATGCTCAAGCCATGCCCGAAGCGCCTCCGCCAGATAAACGAGCGGGATGGGTTTTCTGAGACGATTCTGTTTTGCACGGGCCGGTCACCTGCATCACAATGGATCGAACCACGCTGATCTCATTGGCATCGAAGTCGACATCCTTCCACTTTAACCCAAACAATTCGCTCATTCTCAACCCCGTGCCGACATCCAGCAATACGAGGGTCCGTTCTCTGAGGGCCAGTGCGTCTAGCAACTGTTGGACTTCGCTGGCACTCAGGACCACGGGAATCTTCCTCCGTTTGGCACTTTGCCGAACCAGCCGGATTGGATTATGCGAATAGACTTGATGGCGAATCGCATGGTTGAAAACAACGCTCATGAGGTTTCTGATCTTGGCGCAGGTGGCTCGTGCCAAGGGCAAAGACCTTAGCCATAGCTCGACTTCTCCCGCATTGATCGCGGAAAGCGTGTAGTTTCTCCAGCGCGGCAGAATCCATTTGTTTAGGTAGCCCTGGTAGGTCACTTTGGTCGGGTGTGTCTTCCAAGTATGGTCGGTGGCCAGCTCGCGCTGGCGATAGTGGCTCACCAACTCAGAGACGGTAACTGCTCGCGGGCTCAGGTGGGGGTGATTCAGATTAATTTTCCAGAGCAGCGCCCCGACCTCGAGAAGCGCCGACGATTTGTCGGAGAACTGTGCGATCGAGCCGATCACCATCCTTCGATGTTTCCGCTTGCCATCAGCTCCTGCCTCTCGCCATCTAAATTCCCAAACATCGGGACCGCGCAAACGCGTGGACCGCATGATACTTCCGTTTTGCATAAAGTCTCCTCTTCTACTTTTGGTTTTGGCCAACCACGAGTTCTTGGTCGGACTGCCATTGTGGCAAATGAAGGAGAACCAGAGGTGCGACCGACGGTGACCCAGTGGCTGTGATGTTTTGTGTGCTAATTCGTCTTCGGCCGGAACAAACAGTACAAGTTTCCAATTTCTGCGACGAGAAAGCGCGGGCAGATGTGGCGGACTACCGCTTAGCTGCGGCGATGTCCAATTGTTTGCCCCCGACCCGTAAGATAAGCGATGGCGCGAACAGTATTGCGAGGCAAACTGATTTCTCAATCGGCTTGCGCAACTCGGAGGACAACACATGCACCGGATGGCTTATGGATATCGCGTATTCGTGTGCTCGAACATGGCGTTTGCAGGGGAGTTCACACCCGTGTTCGCGAAACATTCAAGGTCGTTCTCGCTCATCGACTCGCTTGCGATCGGGGTGGATCGGATGCAGCGTAGCTTTGGGTCGATGCAAAAGAAAGGGAGAAAGGGGGAGCATGAGAGAGAAGGGAGTTGACGGTCGTCACCCGCCGAGGTGGAGAGCTTCCGGTTGGGCGACCAATCGGGAACTACTCCATACGTGGACACAAGCGCGGTTCCCAGTACCGATCTGGTGAAACTTCCTCCAAGCCGACTTCAGGCCAGCGTTAAAGTGCGAGATCAAGTGTCGCATCCACTCCGCCGTGACTCAGGCAAAAGCAGCAATCGAAATCGCCTCCCTCTCCATCGGTAAACACTAGCCGACTTGTCGATACAAATCCGGCCAACTTCATCGAAGCCCTTTCTTCTAGTCAACTTCCGGCTTGCCGACCATCCAGAGACAATGGGCAGGTGATCTAGTCGTAGTACAGGAGGTGCTGTTGCGTCTGCAACTCGCCCTTGCCGGGATGCGTCAGCCAAGACCGACGCGGTGGAGCAGATCTACAAAACGCGGGTCGCCACGCAGCGGGTCGAAGAGTGGATGCACCTTTACGAACTGCAGCATGTTTGACCGTTCCTTGTAAGCCTCCTCGAGCCAGGCAAACGCCTGCTCGTTTTCGCCGAGGCCAAGGTAAACGATAACGAAGGATGCGGCTGCGACATAGCCATGCTGCTTGCGACGTTTCAATTCAGCGAGGATGCGCAGAGCATCGGAGCGACGGCCTGCACGGGCGTAGGCCGCCGCCAGCACATCGATGAAGCCAGAACTGCGGTCCGCAAGGACAGCCGCTCTTTCCAGCAGCGGAATTGCTTCGCTCGCTTGACCATTGATAACGAGAGTAAATCCTAGCAGCCAAAGGCTGCCGGCGCCGTTCGGGTGCACCGCGAGCGAGCTACGTAACTCGCGTATCGCCTCGTCATAGCGTCGGTCGTGAAATAGTATCCAAGCAATATCCCAGGTTGTAGATCCAAAGCGGTCGAGTTCGCGTGCGCGCTCAGCCAACGCCAAGGCCTCGGCTGTACGGCCATGACATAGCAACCAGCGTGCTAGTCCGGCGTAACCATCGGAATCGTTCGGGTTTAATTCAAGCGCCCGCCGGTATTCAGCTTCGGCTTGCGCCCAGCGCAACTCTTTCTGTTCCGTATTGGCGAGCAGCAGATGAGCCTCGGCGAGATTCGGATCGAGTTGTAGAGCTTTCAGGGCCGCGCTCGTCACTTGCGCGCGCTCGCGATTAGGGTCCTCGCCCACCATAACGGTGCCCAGGGAATTATGCGCATGCGCCAAGCCAACGTAAACTGGCGCAAATCCCGGGTCTTTCGCGATTGCCTCCTCGAAGTAACGAATGCTCTTCTCAATGCCAGCCCTGGTGTCGTTGTTACTTAACGAGGAGAGGCCTTTCAAATAGCTTTCGTAGGCTTCCGGCAAAACGGTGTGCGATGCGGCGAGACGCTGCTCTTCTTTCCCGCTAACAGTTACCTCAACTTTGCGGGCGATGGCTTGGGCCACGTCACTCTGTAACGCAAGCACGTCAGGCTGTTCCCGATCGTAAGTCTCCGACCAGAAGTGTTCGTCAGTTGTGCCGCGAATCAACTGGGCAGTAACGCGAATGCGATTGCCTTCTCGAATGACGGAGCCCTCGACAACAACGTCCACCTGCAAGGCTTTTGCGATCTCCGGAACCGAGAGATCGGAATTCTTGAGGCGCATGGATGAAGTTCGGGAAATCACCCGAAGATCATGAATGCCGGAGAGGCGAGATACCAAAGCTTCGGTCATTCCGTCGGCGAGGTACTCCTGTCCGGGATCACCTGACAAGTTTTTCAAAGGCAGGACCACGAGCGACTTGATGCCCGGATGCGCCGAGCTTGCAGTGTTGCGAACGTGGATCGCAATCCAGCCGGATGCAAGAATTGCAAGCACCGCTCCTATGCCCGCCAGCAGCATTAAAACAGGAGGCCGCCGGTGCATCCGCCGGGCAGGAACGGCTGCGATTGCAGCGTTTTCGCCCGCTTGGGCGGCCTGCGGCGTGCCCGCCAACCCGGCCTTAGCAGACACGGTGCCTTCTCCGTTGGCCACCACCGGCGCGGCGAAGCGATATCCCTTCCCGACCACGGTTTCCACGAAGCGAGGTCTCTCAGGGTCATCGTGTAGCGCAATGCGGACCTTGCGAATGGCGGTATTGATGCTTTGATCGATGTCAACGAAAACGGTCGTGCCCCAAAGCCGGTCCGCGACCTCTTCGCGTGTAACCAGTTCTCCGCGTTTCTCTACCAGAAGGAAGAGCAAATCCATCGGCCGTCTTTCGAGGCGGAGGATGCGTTCGCCCCGTCGCAGCCGATACCGCGACTGGTCAAGTGTGAAATCCCCGAAATGGAATACCTGGGCCGTACCTGCCTCCCCAGTCGTTGGTGGCGTGCTGGCTGCGAAAATGATGCGACATAAACGCCTAAGTAGCAACTGGTCAGTGGTTTCGCGCTTCAGAAAAACTTCACAGGACCTTCATTCGGCCTCCATTGCGGAATATCGATGTCCCTGCGAAAGTTCCCCCGTTCCGCATTTCGGAGGCCGAAAATGAAGGGAAAAGTTTTGAAAACTGCTGCAACAGCTGCTGTCCTGTGCGTCTTCGCAATCGGCGGGTACGTGCTCAAGATGTGGGCAACTCCTGCGATCGGCGTTCACCGCACCTTGATTGGTAGAGGGACGTATGACGGTTTCATGGTGAATACCGACCAGAACCAAACTTTGAATCCCACCGACCCAACCGTAAAACCGTTCCAATACATCGCAAAGGCGCAGGCTCTTGATAAGACGGATCCCGCTATTGATGTGGAGGTGGATACCCACCTCTACGATCCATTGGGTTCCACAGGCTGGCATAAACATCCGGGGCCGGTGTACATCACCGTAACCTCAGGTCAGCTCACGTTCTACGAATTTGATGACCCCAGGTGTTCGCCTCATGTGTATAGCAAGGGTCAGGGCTTTGTTGACTTCGGGAGCGGGCACATCGGCATTAACCAGGATCCTATTAATTCGGCCAGCGATGTTACGGTCGCAATTACTTCGGTCGGAGGTGTGTTCCGCACCGAGCTTCCGGCTGGGAATCCCAATTGTAGCTTCTGACGACCGCGGCGATCACATCTGCGCCTCCGAGGTCATAATTCGTCGCCGCCCGCTTTGATGTAGACACTGCAGAAATTGAGCGGTTCACAATGTAGAACCAGTTGCTCTATGCTGCTCTAAAGAACTGTTCTAGCGAGTCGCGGGCCTGGCAAGTTCCCTGAGGATGAGGCGGGAGCCCACCACGTTCCCTCTAACCGCCGGCGAGCACCAGTTTCAGACCAGTTTCAGTGCAGCTCGATCTCAGGTGTGACAAAACGACCCCTGTGCAAAGCTGATCTGGGACGTGCCATTATTGGTCAGAAATCGGCCAGTGTGGCGCAATTGCCGATGACCCATTACGGGCAACTCTTCCCTAATCCGGTAAGGTAAGGGTTGCCGACGCACCCGCCCGGAATGCGGCGGCGGCGGAGGATGGCCAGCGTCTCTGGTACAAGCCCGTTACACGGCGCTTGCAAGATCCTTGTTGACGGAACTAAGATCGGCGCGGAGCTGAACAATCTGTAATCAGCCAAGAGTGCTCGCATGCGCAAAGTAGGATCGCGGATCGCTATCACCCTGGCCTTGGTCGCGATGACTTGGACGGTTTCCAGCCAGCAGGTCAAGCGATCTATTG
>WNGA01007558.1_pt1 | contig 15107 bp, 27 predicted proteins | sample 5400061 | NCBI WGS metagenome assembly WNGA01 (sample SAMN13153366, study PRJNA577476) | soil metagenome | isolation source: 100 cm soil or saprolite under grassland replicate 2 | place: USA:California | collected 2016-06-15
AAGGGGTCACGATTAATGACAAACATATTGAGATCATCGTGCGGCAGATGCTCCGCAAGGTCCGGGTTGAAGATCCCGGCGATACGGATTTCCTGGCAGGAAGCCAGATCGACAAGTTTATCTTTGCCGAAGAGAACGAAAAGGTCGTGGCGAAAGGCGGAAAGCCCGCTATCGCCAAGCCGGTTCTCCTGGGCATCACGCGGGCGGCCTTGACCACCGAGAGCTTCATTTCGGCGGCGTCTTTCCAAGAGACGACAAGGGTCCTCACCGCTGCCTCGATCGACGGCAAGGTGGACCATCTGCTGGGGCTCAAAGAAAACGTGATTGTGGGCAGGCTGATTCCCGCCGGGACGGGTTTGAGCGAATATCGCGATACCTTCGTTGCGGAAGAAGAAAAAGAGGAGGCGCCGGCGTTATCCACGCCAGCCGAGCCGGGTGCCGGCTCGCTGCCAGCGCTGGTGACAGAATCGGAAGGATAAGGGTGTGCGGCGTCGGAGCCGTACGAACGGTCGGTTTGGCCTTGACAGACCGCCCAAGAATCTATAAAATCCAAAGGTTTGCAGAAGGACAGACTGAACTGTCCAAAGAGGAGATGGGATGCCGACGATCAACCAGTTGATCAGACATGCGCGGAAGCTCACGAGCGGGAAGACCAAAAGCCCTGCGCTGATGCGGTCGCCGCAGCGGCGAGGGGTGTGCATCAGGGTGTACACCACGACGCCGAAGAAGCCGAATTCAGCCCTACGTAAAGTTGCGCGTGTTAGGTTGACGAACGGCATGGAAGTCACATCCTACATTCCCGGTGTTGGCCACAATCTTCAAGAACATTCCATTGTCTTGGTGAGGGGCGGTCGTGTGAAAGATCTTCCAGGCGTGCGGTACCATCTGGTTCGCGGCGCGCTCGATGCCGTCGGCGTCCAAAATCGCCGGCAGGGCCGCTCCAAGTACGGAACGAAGCGCCAGAAGCCGGGAGCCGCCTAAACCATGCGCGGGAGGAACTGACATGTCGCGGCGGCACAGTATTGCTCCCCGCGAGGGGGCGCCCGATCCCCGGTATCGTGACAAACTGATCGGGAAGTTCGTCAATACTCTGATGCGAAAAGGGAAGAAAAGCACGGCCGAGCGCGTATGCTACGGGGCATTTGACCTCATTCAGGAACGAGGGAATGAGGATCCGCTGAAAGTGTTCAAGACGGCTGTCGAAAACGTCAAGCCAATGGTCGAGGTCAAGTCCAGACGCGTGGGGGGCGCATCGTACCAAGTGCCCGTGGAGATCCGTCCGGTCCGGCGTGTGGCGCTGGCGTTTCGGTGGATCCAGGAGTCCGCCCTGGCTCGTGCCGGCAAGAGTATGGAGGATAAGCTCGCGAGGGAACTGGTGGATGCCGCCAGCAATACCGGGGCTTCAGTCAAGAAACGCGAAGATGTGCATCGGATGGCCGAAGCCAACAGGGCCTTCGCCCATTATCGGTGGTGAGAAAGGAGCTGACGCAGTCTGCCCGTAAGATGGCGCGTGTGACGTTCTAGTCGACAAGCCTGTCAAGACAGACGACTCAGTTAGAGATCCTCAGCACAAAGCAAGACTGGTGACCACACGGGGTTCCGGTGGGAGCGTCGAGCGCCGCCACGTTTCGTGAATGCGGCGAGGTAGGGGGAGTTATGGCGAAAGCGAAGTATGAGCGGCGCAAGCCGCATGTGAACATCGGGACGATCGGGCACGTGGACCACGGCAAGACGACCTTGACCTCGGCCCTGACGAAGGTGATGGGCGACAAGGGGATGGCCAAATACATCAGCTATGATGAGGTGGCCAAGGCCTCGGAATCGCAGGGGCGGCGGGACCCGACGAAGATTCTGACGATTGCGATTTCGCACGTGGAGTACGAGACGGAGAAGCGGCACTACGCGCACGTGGACTGTCCGGGGCACGCCGATTACGTGAAGAACATGATCACGGGGGCGGCGCAGATGGACGGGGCCATTTTGGTGGTCAGTGCGGCGGACGGGCCGATGCCGCAGACGCGCGAGCACATTTTGCTGGCGCGGCAGGTGGGGGTGCCCTACATCGTGGTGTTTTTGAACAAGGCGGACAAGGTGGACGACAAGGAGCTGTTGGACCTGGTGGAGCTGGAGGTGCGGGAGCTGCTCTCGAAGTACGAGTTTCCGGGGGACAAGATTCCGGTGATTACGGGCTCGGCGATCAAGGCCCTGGAAGGGGACAAGTCGCCGATCGGGGTGCCGGCCATTCTCCAGCTGCTGGAGGCGGTGGACACGTACATTCCGACGCCGGTGCGGGCGATTGACAAGCCGTTTTTGATGCCGATCGAGGACGTGTTTACGATCAGCGGGCGGGGCACGGTGGTGACGGGGCGGTGCGAGCGGGGCGTGGTGAAGGTGGGGGACGAGATCGAGATTGTGGGCCTAAAGCCGACGCAGACGACGGTGGTGACGGGGGTGGAGATGTTCCGCAAGGTGCTCGATGAGGGGCAGGCGGGGGACAACATCGGGGTGCTGCTGCGCGGCACGAAGAAGGAGGACGTGGAGCGGGGAATGGTGCTGGCCAAGCCCAAGAGCATCACGCCGCACACGAAGTTCAAGGCGGAGATTTACGTGTTGACGAAGGATGAAGGAGGGCGACACACGCCGTTCTTCAACGGGTACCGGCCGCAGTTCTACTTCCGGACGACGGACGTGACGGGAGTGGTGCAGCTCAATCCGGGGGTGGAGATGGTGATGCCGGGGGACAATGTGGCGGTTACGGCCGAGTTGATCTCGCCGATTGCGATGGACCAGGGGCTGCGGTTCGCGGTGCGCGAGGGCGGGAAGACCGTCGGCTCCGGCATCGTCACCGAAATCCTGGCGTGAGGGGATAAGGACGTACGGTTATGGCGATCAAACTCGATCAGCGGATCCGTATCAGGCTCAAGAGCTTCGATTATCGTGTGCTCGACCAGTCCGTTGCGGAGATCGTCGAGACCGTCAAGCGCACAGGTGCGAAGGTCGTCGGGCCGATCCCATTGCCGACTCGCATCAACAAATGGACCGTGCAGCGCTCGACCCATGCCGACAAGAAATCCCGCGAGCAGTTTGAACTCCGGACGTACAAGCGGCTCATGGATATTATGGAGCCGACACCGGAGACCATGGACGCGCTGATGAAGCTGAACCTGGCGGCCGGAGTGGATGTGGAGATCAAGCTATGACCAATGGACTGCTGGGGCAGAAGCTCGGAATGACCCAGGTGTTTCTCGAGGGCGGTCGTACGGTGCCGGTCACCGTGATCGAAGCCGGTCCCTGTCGGGTATCCCAGGTGAAAACCAAGGAACGGGACGGGTATGCCGCCGTCCAGCTGGCGTTTCGAGAACTGCCGGAGCGGAAGGCAGCCAAGCCGTCCAAAGGGCATTTTGCAAAGGCCAGTCTGCCGGTGTTCCGGCATGTGCGGGAATTTCGCCCCATGGGAGAGGCGCAGGTTGGCGCGACCGTGAAGGCGGACATGTTCTCGAAAGGGGAACTGGTCGATGTCATCGGGATCTCCAAGGGGAAGGGCTTTCAAGGGGTCATGAAGCGTCACCATTTTCATGGCGGGCCCGAATCGCACGGATCGATGTTTCACCGCGCGCCCGGCTCAATCGGGAGCAGCTCCTCGCCCTCACGTGTCTGGAAAAATATGCGGATGGCCGGACATATGGGTAACGTCCGTGTGACGACGCAAGGGTTGCAGATTGTAGAAGTCCGGCCCGAAGAACATCTCATTTTTGTACGAGGGGCGGTCCCCGGTGCCCGTGGCAGCCTCGTGGTTATTCAGAAGTCCAAGAAGGCCTCCTAGGAAGCAAGGTGCGCATGCCCACGATTGATGTCATCGACCGGAATCGTCGGAAAGTGGGAGCCGTTGAGCTTCGTCCCGACGTCTTCGGGGTTGAGGTGAACGGCCCGCTCCTGCATGAGGTGGTGCTCATGCAGCAAGCGGGCATGCGTCTGGGAACGGCCTCCACGAAAACCCGCGGTGTGGTGAGCGGCACGGGGAAGAAGCCCTATAAGCAGAAGCATACGGGGCGGGCGCGGGCGGGGTCGGTTCGGTCGCCGATCTGGCGGCATGGCGGGATCGTCTTTGGACCGCTCCCGCGTGACTACAGCTATACGATGCCCAAACCAAAAGCGCGAGGCGCGGTGCGATCGGCCCTTTCGGCCAAAGCGCATGACGGAAGCTTCGTGGTGTTGGACGATTTTCCTGAATTCGACGGGAAAACCAAGACGCTTGCGGCGATGCTCAAGGTACTTGGCCTGCTGCGAAAGACCTTGATCGTAGCCGGAGGGGATCAGGACCGGCTCCGCCGGGCTGCGGAAAATTTGGCACAGGTGACGGTTGTGTCCCCGGAAGCCGTCAATGTTCGTGACCTGCTCCTGCATGACGCGGTCTTGGTCGCGCGCCGCGATGTGGCCAGACTCGAGGAGACGTGGGCATGACCCGCAATGCCTACGACATCATCATCCGCCCCCTGCTGACCGAAAAACTGACGGAGATGCGGGAGACCCAGCACAAGATTGGTCTGCTGGTCCGGGCCGATGCCAATAAGGTCGAGATCAAAAAAGCGACCGAGCGCGCGCTGAACGTGAAGGTCGAGAAAGTCAGCGTGATGAATGTGGGCGGGAAGATCCGTCGAATCGGGCGGATGGCGGGAAAAAAGCCGGATTGGAAAAAGGCGATCGTGACGTTGAAGCCTGGTGAAAAACTGGAGATCTTCGAGGGCGTGTAATGGGGATTAAAGCGTTCAATCCGACATCTCCCGGCCGCCGTCAGATGACGGTGCTGACGAATGATGAGCTTTCCACCGGCAAGCCTCAAAAAGGGTTGGTGGAGTACATCAAGAGTTCCGGCGGGCGGAATAATCAGGGGCGTATCTCGATCCGCTTTCGGGGGGGCGGCCACAAGCGGATGTACCGGCGGGTGGACTTTAAACGAGACAAATCGGGCATTCCGGCACGGGTCCGCGCGATCGAGTACGATCCCAACCGATCGGCACGCATCGCACTCCTACAGTATGCCGATGGGGAGAAGCGCTATATTCTGGCGCCCGAAGGGTTACGGGTCGGAGATCTTCTTCAGTCCGGATCAGACGCTGAAGTCCGGGTGGGAAATGCCTTGCCCTTACTGAACATACCGACGGGGACGCTGGTCCACAATATCGAACTGAAGCCTGGCAGGGGTGGGCAGCTGATCCGGGGAGCAGGTGCGTCTGCTCAGGTCATGGGACGAGACGGCCTCTACGTCCAGATGCGCTTGAAGTCCGGCGAAATGCGAAAAATTCTCGCGACGTGTCAGGCCACTGTGGGGCAGGTCGGGAACACGGACCATGAGAATGTGGCGATTGGAAAGGCGGGGCGGCAGCGGTGGAAAGGGCGCAGGCCTCATGTCCGCGGTGTGGCCATGAACCCCGTTGATCATCCGCATGGAGGGGGAGAAGGCAAGTCGGGTGCGGGCAATCCCCATCCGGTGACCCCGTGGGGTCAGAAGACCAAGGGTTATAAGACCCGGCGGACCAAGCGAACCGGGAAATTTATCATCGCCCGGCGGAAGAAATAACTCATGCCACGTTCAGTCGCCAAAGGCCCCTTCATTGATGCCCGGTTATTAAAGCGGGTCGAACAGATGAATGCGGGCGGGGAAAAGAAAATTCTCAAGACGTGGTCACGGCGGTCGACGATCGTGCCGGAGATGATCGGACACACGCTGGCCATCCACAATGGGAAAAAATTTATTCCGATCTACATCACCGAGAACATGGTGGGACACAAGTTGGGCGAATTCTCGCCGACCCGGTTTTTCAAAGGGCATGGGGCGGTCAAGACTGAGAAGGCAGTGGCCCTGAAGTAGGGCCTGAAGAGGACGGCATCGAGATGGCGGAAGCAAAAGCGATACTGCGGTATGTGCGGATGTCACCGCGGAAAACCCGTCCCGTGGTGGATTTGATCCGCGGGTGTCCTGTCAGTGACGCCCTTGCCTTGCTGAAGTTCACGCCTCGTGCGGCCGCCCAGGTGGTGCAGAAGGTGTTGCTCTCAGCGGTGGCGAATGGTCAGCAGGCGGGCAAGGAGATCGGCGACATGGACACGCTGCGTGTGAGTCGGGCCTGTGTGGATAACGGCCCCACGCTCAAGCGGTTCCAGCCGCGTGCGCAGGGGCGTGCGTTCTCGATTCACAAACGCACAAGCCATATCACCATCGCCGTGGCGCCGATCGAAGCCAAGGCCAAGAAAAAGGCAAAGGGATAACCGCGCATGGGTCAGAAATCACATCCAGTCGGGTTGCGGCTTGGCTATGTCAAGCCCTGGATCTCCCGGTGGTATGCGGACCGCGACTACGCCAAGATCCTGCATGAAGATATTCGCGTCCGTAAGATGGTCAAGAGCAAGCTCTATCATGCGGGCGTTTCGAAGGTCGAGATCGAGCGATCCGGCGATCAGGTGACGGTCATTATCCATACGGCCAGGCCCGGGATCATCATTGGACGCAAGGGTGCAGAAGTGGACAAGCTCAAGGCCGACCTCGAAAAGATGTTAAGCCGCCAGGTCTACATCACCATTAAAGAGATCAAGAAGCCGGAGCTCGATGCGCAACTCGTGACCGAAAATATCGCCGTGCAGCTCGAGAAACGCGTGGCGTTTCGACGCGCGATGAAGCGGAGCGTGGCGTCGGCGCTCCGGTTAGGCGCCCAGGGGATCAAGATCCGCTGCTCGGGCCGGTTGGCTGGAGCCGAGATCGCCAGGACCGAGTGGTATCTACAGGGCCGTGTGCCGCTGCATACCCTGCGCGCCGATATCGATTACGGGTTTGCCGAAGCACACACGACCATGGGGCAGATCGGTATCAAGGCTTGGATTTACAAGGGCGAGATCCTTCCCACCGTGCCACACGGCAAAGGGGAAGCAGAACGGGACCGCCGGTAGGAGGCATTCGTGCTCGCACCGAAGAAGGTTAAACATCGCAAGATGCATAAAGGGCGCATGCGTGGGAAGGCCTACCGCGGGTCGCAGGTAACGTTGGGAGAGTATGGCCTCAAGGCGCTGGAACCGGGGTGGATCACGAACCGGCAAATCGAAGCGGCCCGCATTGCGATGACCCGACACGTCAAACGTGGCGGTCGCGTCTGGGTGCGGATCTTTCCCGACAAGCCGATCACCAAGAAACCGGCCGAAACCCGTATGGGCAAGGGAAAGGGCAATCCCGAGTACTGGGTCGCGGTGGTGAGGCCCGGGCGCATTATCTATGAGATGGACGGCATGACGCTGGAGGTGGCCAAGGAGGCTCTTCGCTTGGCGTCGCATAAACTGCCGATTGCCACCTGTTTTGTCACGCGCGGAGTGGTGTGATGGAAACGCGTGCGATCCACGTCAAGAACTTACGCGCTCTGACGAATGTGGAGTTGGACGAAAAAGCAAAAGAATTGAAGAAGGAATTATTCAACCTTCGGTTTCAATTTGTGTCTGGACGGATTGAAAACCCGGCTAAAATTAAGCAGGCGAGAAGGGAAATTGCCCGTTTGAAGACCATCCTCCGCGAAAAGCAGAAGGGCGTGTCCGGACAGGCTGCAGGGGGAGGCGTATGAACCCGGCTGGCCAGGCGGCGCAGACTCATCGCCGAGAATTCGTGGGCGAGGTGGTCAGCAACAAGATGCAGAAGACCATCGTTGTGGTGGTGAAACGGCTGGTCCGTGATGCGAGATACGGAAAAGTGCTTCGCCGGGTGACTCGTTTGAAAGCGCATGACGAAAAAAACGAGTGCCAAGTGGGTGACCGTGTCAGGCTGGTCGAAACCCGCCCGTTGAGCAAAGACAAGCACTTCCGTCTCGTCCAAGTCGTGGAAAAGGCTCGCGCGCGATGATTCAGATCTATTCCATGTGCGATGTGGCCGATAACTCCGGGGCTAAAAAAGTCATGTGTTTCCATGTCTTTGGCGGGACCAAGCGCCGGTACGGAAGTTTGGGAGATGTCGTGATGGTGACCATCAAAGAGGCCATCCCGCAGGCCACCGTCAAAAAAGGCGACATCAGCAAGGCTGTGGTCGTTCGGACGACGAAAGGCGTCCGGCGAGACGACGGCTCCTACATCAAGTTCGACCGGAACGCCGTGGTGTTGATCAATGCCCAGGGGGAACCGGTCGGGACTCGGATTTTTGGCCCGGTGGCCCGTGAGCTTCGCTGGAAGAAATACATGAAGATCATTTCGCTCGCTCCGGAGGTGCTGTAATGCGTCGGCACGGGTGGCTCAGCGCCAATCGCGCGCTCGGCGTGACGCCGAAGAGTATGGTGCGCAAGGGCGATACGGTCGTGGTGATTGCCGGGAAGGACCGCGGGAAATCCGGGAAGGTGCTTTCCGTGTTAGGCCAGGAGCGAAAAGTCACGATCGAGAAAATCAACATGATCAAGCGGCACACGAAACCCAACCAGCAGAATCGGCAGGGCGGCATCTTGGAGCGGGAAGCGCCCATCCATCTTTCCAACGTGATGATCTATTGTACGACCTGCCAGAAGCCCACGCGGATGGGGTCCAAGACGATGACCGATAGGTCCCGCGTCCGCGTCTGTCGAAAGTGCCAGCAACCGATTGAGACGCCGGAGCGGAAGTAGTCATGGCCAAGCCTGAACGAAAACCAGCGGCGAAGCCGGAGCACAAACTGGGGGCCAAGCCGGAACCCAAGCCGGCGCCGAAGCCAGAGGGCAAGCCTGCGAAGGCGGCGCCTGAGCCCAAAGGCCCGATCCGGCTGCAGGAGCAATACCAGAAGAAGGTTGTCCCGACCCTCATGAAGCAGTTTTCCTACGGGAATCCAATGCAGGTGCCTCGGCTCGAATGCATTGTGCTGAACGTCGGCATGGGCGAAGCGACCCAGAACGTCAAGCTCCTGGAGTCCGCCGTGAAGGAATTAGCGACCATTACGGGGCAGCGTCCCGTGATGACGCGCGCCCGGAAGGCAATCGCGAACTTCAAGCTCAGGAAGGGATTGCCGATCGGCGCCAAGGTAACGCTGCGTGGGCGGCGGATGTACGAGTTTTTGGACCGGCTGGTGGCCGTCGCGTTGCCGCGTATTCGGGATTTCAAAGGTGTCTCGCCGAAATCTTTCGACGGACGGGGCAACTACACATTGGGCCTGAAAGAGCAGCTGATCTTTCCCGAGATCAAATATGATGAAGTCACCTCGATCCATGGGATGGATATCACGGTTGTCACCACCGCCAGAACCAACGATGAAGGGAAGGCCCTGTTGGCGCACTTAGGCGTTCCGTTCCGAACCTGATTCGACAGGAGGTACCAAGACGGTGTCCCGATTGGCGTTGAGATTGAAAGTGAAGAAGGCTTCCAAGTTTACAACACGGGCCTATAACCGGTGCCCGAATTGCGGACGGGTCCGGGGGTTCCTGCGCAAATTCAAGTTGTGTCGCATTTGTTTCCGTTTTCTCAGCCTCCGGGGGGAAATCCCCGGGGTGATGAAATCAAGCTGGTGATGCGATGGCGATGACCGACCCCTTGGCCGATATGTTTACACGGATCCACAACGCGGTCCGGCGCCGCCATGCGACGGTCCAGATGCCGGCGTCCAAGCTCAAGGCCGAGGTCGCCCGCGTCCTCCAACAAGAGGGGTTTATTCAGGCCGTGGATCGTGTGACGGACGGCGGCTACCCGATGTTGCGCTTGCATCTCCGGTATCAAGAGGGTGAGGTCCCCATGATCACGGGGATTCGCCGTATCAGCACACCGGGCAAACGGGTCTACGTCCGTCGTCCGCGCATTCCGTTGGTCAGAGGGGGCATGGGGATTGCCATTCTCTCGACGCCCAAAGGAGTGATGACCGGGACGGAGTCTCGCGCGCAGAAGATCGGCGGGGAAGTCCTGGGGTACGTCTGGTAAGCAGGTCGCCAATGTCACGTATTGGAAAAAAGCTGATCCCGATTCCCAAAGGGGTGGACGTCAAGGCCGATGATCGCTCTGTAATGGTCAAGGGTCCGCTGGGCGCACTCGCGCGGACCATTCCTCCAGGGATCACCGTGGCGGTGGCCGACAACGATGTGGCCGTCAAGCGGCTTTCCGATGAGCGGCACCACCGGGCGCTCCATGGGCTTGTTCGTATGGAGATTCACAATATGATCCAAGGGGTGACGGCAGGGTTTGAGAAAACCCTCGAGATCAGTGGAGTGGGATACAAAGCCAATCTGGCGGGGAAGGTCATCAGCTTTAGTCTGGGCTATACCCATCCCATCGAGTTTCCGCTTCCTGAGGGGATCGATGCCAAAGTGGACAAACAGACGATCGTGACGATCAAGGGGCGGGACAAATATCTCGTCGGTCAGACGGCCGCCAACATCCGCGCGCTCAAGAAGCCGGATGTCTATAAGGCAAAGGGTATCAAGTACGCCGGCGAGGTGTTGATCCGCAAAGAAGGCAAGACCGGAAAGTAGAGATCGCCATGCTCGATGTGAGTAAACGGGGACAGGATCGGACGCGCCGGCATCGTCGGGTCAGACTGCGTGTGTATGGGACGCCCGATCGTCGACGGCTCAATATCTTCAGGAGCAATGCGCACATCTATGCGCAGGTGATTGACGATACCACGGGGCGGACCATGGTCAGCGCGTCGAGCCGGGATAAAGAGATCATCGGGAAGGTGAAGAGCGGGGGAGCCGTTGCGGCGGCGACGGCTGTCGGCCGATTGGTGGCCGAACGGGCGCTGCAGGCCAGCCTCACGTCGGTCGTGTTCGACCGTGGGGGCTATCAGTACCATGGCCGTGTCAAGGCGCTGGCTGAGGCCTCTCGGGAAAAGGGATTGAAGTTTTAGGAAGGAGCAGGCGGAGCTGTGAAGATCAACCCAGATGAATTAAACCTGAAAGACAAGGTGGTCTATATCAATCGGGTGGCCAAAGTCGTCAAAGGGGGCAAGCGGTTTAACTTCACGGCGCTGGTTGTCGTAGGAGACGAGCAGGGGTGGGTCGGGATCGGCAAGGGCAAGGCGGCGGAGGTCCCCGAAGCAATCTCCAAGGCGGTGCAGCACGCGAAAAAGAAGCTCGTCCGAGTCTCGATCAAAAACGGGACCATTCCGCACGAGGTTCTCGGACATTTCGGCGCCGAGCATATCATGCTCAAACCGGCGGCCGCCGGGACCGGAATCGTCGCCGGGGGGGCCGTTCGCGCCGTGATCGAGCTGGCCGGAATCCACAACATCGTGGCCAAAACCCTCGGGCGCGGCAATCCCTTCAATGTCGTGCAGGCAACCCTTGATGGGCTCAATCAATTGCGGGATCCCGACGAGGTGCTCCGTCTTCGCAAGTCCGTTGTGCCGCAGGCTGGATAGGCCATGGCGACGACGACGAAAGCCAAGGGCAAGCTCGCGATCACGTTGGTTCGGAGTACGATCGGGACGCCGCAGGCCCATCGCATCATCCTGCGGGGCCTTGGGCTCCGGCGGATCCGCCACACGGTCGTCCGCCCGAACACTCCTCAAGTCAAAGGGTTGATACATAAACTCTCGTACTTGCTGGATGTGCGCGAAGCCGGAAAAGAGGCCCAATGAAACTTCATGAACTGAAACCCGCCGTTGGTTCGAGGACACGTCGGAAACGGATAGGCCGGGGCATCGGCTCCGGTCACGGAAAGACCGCCACGCGGGGGCACAAGGGACTCAAAGCCAGATCCGGCGGCGGGAAGCGGCCGGGCTTCGAAGGGGGGCAGATGCCCCTCAAACGGCGCGTTCCGAAACGCGGCTTTACAAATATTTTTAAGCAAGAATGGGCCATCGTGAATCTCCGGGACCTGAGCCGGCTCGAGGGGGCCAAGGATGTCACGCCAGAGGTCCTCATTCAAGCCGGTCTTGTCCGGGATCGAGAGGCCCGCATCAAGGTGCTGGCGGAAGGGGCCCTCACACGACCGTTTCACGTCAAAGCGCACCGGTTCAGCGCGTCCGCGATCGCCAAGATACAGGCTGCCGGGGGAAGGGCAGAGGTCTTAGACGGTGCTTGAACGGCTGATCACAAATATTCGGAACGTCTTTAACATCCCCGAACTGCGTAACCGCATTCTCTTTACGCTGGGGATGCTGGCCGTCTATCGCATCGGCGCACACATTCCGACGCCGGGCATCAATCAAGATGAACTGGCCAAGTTCCTCCAGAAGGAGGGAGGCGCGCTGCTGGGGTTCCTCGATATTTTTTCCGGAGGAGCCCTTTCGCGCATGACGATTTTCGCGCTCGGCATCATGCCGTATATCAGCGCCTCGATCATTCTGCAGTTGCTGACGGTGGTGATTCCTCACCTCACGAAACTGGCCAAAGAAGGGGAACGGGGACGTAAGAAGATCATTCAATACACCCGGTTCGGCACGATCGGAATCGGGCTGATTCAGGCGTTCGGGATTGCAGTCGGGCTTGAAGGCATGAACAAGGGCGCGTTCGTCCAGGCCCCTGGATGGGGGTTCCGCCTCATGACGATACTAACCCTGACCACCGGCACGGCCTTTTTGATGTGGCTCGGCGAGCAGATTACCGAGCGAGGGATCGGAAACGGCATTTCCTTGATCATTTTCGCCGGGATCGTCGCGCGCTTGCCGGCGGCGGTCGTGCAAACCTACCAGTTGTTCGAGGTAGGCCAGTTGAGCGGCATCGCGCTTCTCAGTCTCACGGTCTTGATGATTCTGGTGATCGCCGCGATCGTATTTTTGGAAACCGGTCGGCGGAAGATTCCGGTGCAGTACGCCAAGCGGGTCGTGGGGCGGCGGGTATTCGGCGGGCAGAGCACGCACATCCCCCTCAAGATCAACACGGCCGGCGTGATTCCGCCGATCTTCGCGTCGTCGATCATCGCGTTTCCGGCGACGATTGCCGGCTTCATCACGATTGCCTGGGTGCGGAACATCGGGACGATGCTGGCTCCGGGATCCGTGACGTACACGATTCTCTATGTCAGCCTGATCGTATTTTTCTGTTATTTTTATACCGCGGTCGTCCTGAATCCCGTGGACATCGCCGACAACATGAAAAAATACGGCGGCTTTATTCCAGGCATTCGTCCGGGGCAACGCACGTCCGACTATATTTATCGTGTACTGAACCGTGTCACCTTTGCCGGCTCGTTGTACCTGGCCGTCGTCTGCGTGATTCCAGAGATTCTGATCTATAAATTAGGCGTACCGTTTTATTTTGGGGGGACCTCGCTCTTGATCACGGTCGGGGTAGGATTGGATACGGCCCAGCAAATGGAATCCCATATGCTCATGCGAAATTATGAGGGTTTCCTGAGCAAGGGACCCATGCGGGGACGGAGCTGAGAGAGGGTCATGCGAGTGGTGTTTTTGGGCGCACCGGGAGTCGGCAAAGGGACCCAGGCTCAGCGCCTGGCTGTGGAGGAGAAGATCCCGCAGGTCTCAACGGGGGACATCCTCCGGGACGCGGTCAAACGAGGCACGCCGCTTGGTTTACAGGCCAAAGACTTTATGGAAGCCGGTAAACTGGTTCCAGACGAGGTGGTCATCGGGCTTGTTCGTGAGAAATTGACAAGCCCGGAGTGCGCGCCCGGGTATATTTTGGACGGATTCCCCCGAACGGTTGCTCAGGCGGAGGCGTTGGATCGGATGTTCAAAGAAACCGGTAGCTCCGGACTGGATCATGTGGTCAGTTTCGACGTTCCAAACGTCGAAATTATCCGGCGGCTGTCCGGACGGCGCAGTTGTCCGGCGTGCCAGACGGTCTATCATATCGAGTACGATCCGCCCCGGCGCGAAGGACGGTGCGACAAGTGCGGGGAGGCATTGGTGCAGCGGACGGACGACACGCCGGAGACGGTCGAGGCGCGGCTCAAGGTATTCGACCAGCAGACCAGTCCGCTCGTTGCCTACTATCAGAAGCGTGGCCTATTGCGTCGCGTCGATGCGACGGCCGGCATCGACCAGGTGTCTGCGCGGCTTCGAGCCGTGATCCATCCCGCAAGGACAGCATGAACGAGATTGAACTGAAGTCGCCTGATGAGATCGACACCATGAGCCGAGCTGCGCGGATCGTGGCAGAAGTATTGGAAGCGTTGCGTCATCAAGTCAAGCCGGGGGTGACGACGGATGAGCTGGATCGCTTTGCCGAAAAATTCATTCTTGAACGAGGGGGACAGCCGGCGTTCAAAGGATATCAAGTGCGTGACCGGGTCTATCAGCATACGTTGTGCGTGTCGGTCAATGATGAGGTTGTCCACGGCATTCCCTCGAGCCGCATGCTGAAAGAAGGCGACATCGTCGGGCTGGATCTCGGCGTCATTGTGGAGGGCTACTATGGGGATGCGGCGATAACCGTGCCGGTCGGTGAGATCTCGGCGGAAGCCCGTCGTTTACTGAAAGTGACCGAGGAGGCCCTCCACAAGGGGATCGCCCAGGCGGTTGTCGGCAACCGGATTTCCGACATCTCCCATGCTGTGCAGGCCCATGCAGAAGCCGCCAATTTTTCTGTCGTGATCGATTTTGTCGGACATGGCATCGGCCGGAGGTTACACGAAGAGCCGCAAGTGCCGAACTACGGAGAGCCGGGGAAGGGGCCTCGCTTGAAACCGGGCATGACGCTGGCCATCGAGCCGATGGTGAATATGGGACGGCCGGAGACCGCGTGCCTGTCCGATGGCTGGACCGCTGTGACACGAGACGGCAGCCTGTCGGCTCACTTCGAGCACACGATCGTGATCACCGAAGCGGGCCCGCGGATTCTGACCAGGCTGTAGGCAGTTCTGCGAACGAAGGTTATGGCTAAAGAGGATGTCATCGAGGTTCAGGGAACAGTGGCTGAAACGCTTCCGAACGCCATGTTTCGTGTGGAGCTCGATAATGGGCATAAGGTACTCGCCCATATTTCCGGCAAAATGCGGATGCACTTTATCCGCATTCTTCCGGGCGACAAGGTGACGGTGGAGTTGTCGCCGTATGATTTGACGAGGGGTCGGATCACGTATCGGTTCAAGTAGAAGAGGAAGCGATGAAGGTTAAATCGTCCGTTAAACCGATTTGCTCGAAATGCAAAGTCATACGGCGTCGCGGCGTCCTGCGGGTCCTGTGCCCTAATCCCCGACACAAGCAGCGGCAAGGATAGGAAGGACAAAAT
>WNGA01020305.1_pt1 | contig 15105 bp, 14 predicted proteins | sample 5400061 | NCBI WGS metagenome assembly WNGA01 (sample SAMN13153366, study PRJNA577476) | soil metagenome | isolation source: 100 cm soil or saprolite under grassland replicate 2 | place: USA:California | collected 2016-06-15
GAAACCTCGCAGTCCGCGCCCAGGATCGGCACCGTGCGCACGTCCATGAAACGCATTGCGGTAATCGTGGGCGCGAGGCGCGCCAGCACCGCTTCCGCCAGCGGACCCTGCAATGCAATCAGCGCGCGATCCGGCAGAGGATCGATCTTACAGGTTTGTCCAAGATGTTGACGTAGGTGCGCCAAATCGGCGGCCTTGCAGGCGGCATTGACGATGAGCAGCAGATGATCGCCGCGGTTCGCGACCATCAGGTCGTCCAGAACTCCGCCCGCCGCGTTCGTGAACAGCGCGTAGCGCTGCCGCCCCTCGTCAATACCGATGACGTCAATCGGGACCAGCGTTTCCAATGCGCGAGCGGCATCTTCCAGGCGCCCCACCATCGAGCGCATGGCGATCTGCCCCATGTGCGAAATGTCGAACAGCCCCGCGGCCGCACGGGTGTGCAGATGCTCGGTCAGGATACCGGTGGGGTACTGCACCGGCATTTCATAGCCGGCGAAAGCAACTAGCCGCGCGCCACGTTCGAGATGAAATTTGTAGAGCGGCGTGCGTAGCAATGGCGCCTTTTGACGCGCTTCGCTCATGCGCGCCTCCGCTGGTTGGCGGAAGGCGCTAGTCGAAAACGTATGAGAGAAGAATCGCGCCACATTGGAGCACCTCATGGCGGCGATTGTGCCGCTGTGTCGGTGCCCCCTCTGTGTGTTTGCCTGAGAACGTTATCCCGTCGGCGGGCGCAACGCGCGCCTCTTTCCAGAGACGTCAATCATCGCGGTCCTTTTGCCTGAGAGTTTCCGGGGCGGTTGCTCCTTCGGCGTCGGAAGACCGATCTCTCCCGCGATAATTTCGGTGTGCACTAATTTTCGATTTTGATCTGGCCTTTCTGATGGCTGCTTTTCGCCATTACGATTGCGCGTCAGTTTCGTTTGAGTCGCCGCAAAGTATCGTCAAAATGGCGCGCCGATGCAACAATTGAATATGCGAACCGTGTCACCGCAATCCTACGGCAGCAGTCGAGTAGACTGACGTCCAATCCGTCGGGGCTTGCGCCTAGGCACCACCACCCGACCGCAGCCGCTGTAGCTCGAGTCGCATGGCCACGAGGGGTTGCTGCTTGATCGATACGGTCCCGACGGCGAGCGCTGCCGTGCGCGGTCCCCGAGATGCAAATTTTGGCATTCTTGGCTTCTGCGGGCGAAATTCGAGCGAGCGTCTCGGTGCCGCTTGGGACTCGGTTTCAAACCGAGCAGAGACCGGTTCGCTCCGGTACCCTATTGTCCTGTGACCGCGGTTGTGCCGTGGAGGGTGGGTGAGGACTGGGAAGCCGCAGTCGATTGAAAGCGCAACCCCTGCTCCAGCTCTCCTGCCCGCTCAAAGTAGCGATTGGCCATGAATGTCAGCTGTGCTTCGTGCTTGCGATCTGAGCATGCCCGAGACAAGGCCAGACACCTTTGCGCTTGCGCGCGATAATATGTGCTCATCGACATAGGTGGATTTTGCTCTTTCCCAAGCTAACAATGCGTGAATGTCAGAGTCGTTACGATATTTAGGTTAATTGCGGTTCAAATGTCTTTAAATCTTGAAGCCCCAACATATTCGACGTTGATGATCCCAATATATGTACTCACCGTCTGGGCCGGCCTCAGCCAGGCTCAGCATAAGGGCGCCGCTTAGATTGAGTCGTCGTCAGACATCGCGCGGCGCAGCGCAGCCGATGCCAGCCGGCACCGCTCGTTGTAGAACGGCGACGTGCGGAATTCCTCGGCACGCGGATAGTTCACCTCGATCGAGATTTCGGCCGTCACCCGTCCCGGCCGCGAGCTCATCACCACGATCCGGCTGGACAGATAGACCGACTCGTAGACACTGTGCGTGACGAAGATGACGGTCAAGTCCTGGCGCGCAAACAGTTCGAGCAGATCGTTGTTCAGCTTCGTGCGCGTGATTTCGTCGAGTGCGGCAAAGGGCTCGTCCATCAGCAGGATCTTTGGCTTGGTCACCAGCGCGCGCGCGATTGACACGCGCATCTTCATGCCGCCGGACAGCTGATGCGGATGCACGTCGGCGAATGCCGCTAAGCCGACTTGGGCCAGCGCGTCTTCGACGCGTCCGCGCGCCTCGCGCTTGCTCATGCCGGCGAGCATCAACGGCAGATGGACGTTGCCGGCAACGGTGCGCCAAGGAAGCAGCGTCGGCTCCTGGAATACGAAGCCGAGCGATTGTTCCGGCGTTCCATTCGCGTCGTAGGTCGATTGTGGCCAATCGATCGTCCCGGTCGATGGCGCTGCGAGCCCGGCGATCAATTTGAGCAGCGTCGATTTTCCGCAGCCCGAGGGACCCAGCAGGCTGACGAACTCGCCCGGCCGGATGTCGAGATCGACGTCGGCCAAGGCGGTCGTGCCGTTGGCAAACGTCTTCGAAATGCCGCTGAGGCGGAGCAGCGGCCGCGCGGCCGCGCCCTCGATCGGCGCCGCCTCCGGTACGGCCTTGAGCGGGACTGCTACCGTCACCTCATCACTCATTCCGCGTGCGGCACGAAGCTGCGCATTTTGCCCGGGTTGAGCAGCCCCATCGGATCCACCTCGTGCTTGAACCCCAATTGATCGGCATCGACGCGCTTGTAGCGGCTGCCGTCCTCGAGCGTGACGACATGCGGATTGGCGATCATGATGCCGCAGGCTTCATAGCCCGCCATGATTTCATACAGCCGCTCCGGCGAGCGATAGCAGATCACCGGGATGCCGCTCGCCGTCATCAGGCCGTTCAGCCGGATGAACTCGAGATGCTGCATTACCTCGTCGCCGAACTTCGCTCCCACTTGCGCAACCGCATCGGCGATGCGGTCGTGCGGATAGAGGCACTGCAGATAGGTCACGCCGCGATCGGTCTTGAGCACCTGCAGCGTGGTGTGATTCCAGGTGTGCTCGTAGAGCGGCACCTTGCCGGGCGAATCGTCGCTCGGGGCGGTGTAGGTGATGATCCCCTTGAAAGATGCGAGCAGCGTCTCGAAACTTTCGAGTGACATGTCGCCGATCATGCCGAGCAGCAGGCTCTTGCCGTCGGGACAATACGGCCGATAGGCGGCGAAGTGTTGCGGCAAAGGCCATTGCACCGGCGAAAGCAGCTTCTTCACGATGCCATCCGCCATTGCGATCGTGTGACCGAAGCGGACGGCCTCGATGAAGTCATCGAAGGCAACGATCACATCGACCCAGGGCAGCGCGGGCGCGAGCGGCATTTCGAGCACAGTAATGATCCCGGTCGTGCCGTAGGCCCGGCTGATCTTCTGCGCGGCGTCGCCCCGCAGCTCGATGATGCGCGGGGTGCGCTCCAGCGTCACGATCCGCGCCGCCAGGATGTTGCCCGGCTCGCGCATGCCGCCGTAGGTGACGCTGCCGGCGCCGCCAGTGCCTCCGGCCACCAGTCCGCCGATGGCCGCGGAACGCTTGGTCGAGGGATGCATGCGCAGTTCGAAGCCGCTGGGGCGGGTGGCGGCGTCGATGTCGGAGAGCTTGGCGCCGGCCTGGACGCGCACCTTGCCGGGTCTCTGCCATTCGATCTTGTTGAGCAACGCGGTAGCGAGAACGACGCCGCCCTCGAGCGGTACGCATTGCCCGTAATTGCCGGTCGCGCCGCCGCGGACCGTCAGCGGAATGCGGTGCTTGGCGCAGGCGGCGGCGACGCGAACCACGTCGCCCTCGTCGCGGGGCGTAACCACGACGTCGGCAGCCTTGTTCTTCAGTAGGTCGGCGAGAATCGGACTGTACCAGTAGTAGTCGCGCGAGTTGCGCTTGAGGTCGGCGATATCGGTCGTCGCCTCGATGCCGGCGATGTCGGCGAGAAATTCGTCGATCGGATAGCGGTTGGCTGGCTGGTCAGTGGCGAGCGCGGCGGCCTGCGGCATGGCGCCTCTCCTATTCCGCAGCGATCGCGGCGACCCGAGTGCCGGCATTGCGTGGCGCAAAGACCTCGGACTCGCCGTGTTCGTGCAAAAGCTTCATCAGCCGGCGGCGCATGATCACGCCTCGATCGGCGTGTCGGGATCGGTGGACTCGATGATGTCCTTGTCCTCGCGCGTGATCTTGAAGTCCCAGTCGATCAACTCCTGCGCCGGACAGTCCGCCTCGGTGTCGTTGCGATAGAGCCATTGCACGACCTGGATGCTGCCGTCGTCGATCGGCGTCGCCGAGTTGAAGATGACGTGGCGCAGCCCGGACGGATATTCGATGTCGAGCTTGCGGCAGAACGGCATGTACCACCGGTTGCGCATATGGCGCTTGGTGGTCGGCTCGGTCGTACCCGAGATGCGGTATTGCACCGGCGGATTGGCGACCGTGATGAGGGTCTCCGCTTCGAAGCCGTAATCCGTCTCCTTGATCTCGTATTTCTCCGGCAGCGGCTGATCGAGTTGTCCGAAGGTGCCCTTATGGACGAATGCGAAGTGGGCGTTGTCGAAGGAGTTCTCCATCAGGCGCAACGCCGAGGTGTTCCAGACTTCGTAGAACTGCGGGATGCGGCGATAGGCGGGGTCGTCCTCCTCGCTGGCATCGAGAATCGGCGTCAGCGGATCGTCGAGCGCGACCCAGGCGTAGCCGTAGCGCGCTTGGCAATGATAGGCCGGGGTGGAAAGATTGGGAACTTGCTGCTGCCCCGGGAACTGCGGCACGTGGACGAGCTTGCCGGCGTGATCGTAGGTCCAGCCGTGATAGCCGCAGACGATCAGGCCGTCCCGGCACCAGCCCTTGGACAGTTTGGCAGTGCGATGGCAGCAGCGGTCCTTCAACGCCGCGGGCTTACCGTCCGCGCCGAGAAACAGCACGATGTCCTCGCCGAGCAGACGAAAAGGCTTCGGACCTTCCTTGAGGTCGTCGAGCGAAATGACCGCGTACCAGAACCGCCGCAAGACTTTCTGCTTCGTCGTCAGCATCGTGTTTCCTCCGAGCGAGTCGCTTTGTCGGGTTCAGGCTTCCCTCTCGACGACGCTGTCGTGCCACTCCCCGAGCGCGAGCTTCGACAGGCCTACCATCACCAGGAATAAGGCGATGCCTGCCGCGGTGATCAGGAACAGCGCCGCGAACATGCGCGGAATTTCGAGCTGGTAGCCCGACAGCAGGATTTCATAGGCAAGCCCGGCATTGCGGCCCCCGGTGCCGGCGACGAACTCCGCCACCACCGCCCCAATCAGCGCAAGTCCGCTCGAAATGCGCAAGCCCGCGAAAAAATACGGCAGCGCGCTCGGGATGCGCAGGTGGAAAAGGCTCTGCAGGCGCGACGCACGGTTGATGGCGAACAGGTCGCGGTGCCCCTGGTCCACGCTGCGCAGGCCGACAGTGGTATTCGAGATGATGGGAAAGATCGCGATGATCGTGGCACAGATGATCAGCGCGCCTTGGGTGTTCTTCACCAGAATGATAATGAGCGGCGCGATCGCGACGATCGGCGTTACCTGCAGAATGATGGCGTAGGGAAAGAAGCTGCGCTCGATGATCGGGCTCTGCACGAACAGGAAGGCGATCGTCGCCCCGATGGTGACGGCAAGCGCCAGCGCGATCAGCGTGACACGTAGCGTAACCCAGAGCGCATGCAAGAGCGCCGGCGCGTCGGCGACCAATGTCTTCGCGATCACGCTCGGCATCGGGAAGAGGTAGGGTGGAATGGCGAGAGCCCGGCAAAACGTCTCCCAGGCTATAAGCATCAGCACGCCGACGGCGAGCGGCGGAACGATGTCTGCAGCCTTCTTGCGGCTCGCTGATTGAGCCATGGCATCCGGGCCGGTCTTGTGGTCTGCGGCTCCCGCGCGGTGGCGCCGCCGCGCGGACGCCCACGTCAATCATATCACCGGGCGGTGATCTTGAGGTCCTTCACGAACTGCGTCGTGAAGCCCTTGGTCCAGTCGGTTTCCTTGGGCAGCAGGCCCTCGTTCACCATCAGCTCGTAGGAGGCCTTCCAGCGCGCCTCGGTGATGATGCCGATGCCCATGGTCTTGGCATCGCCGCCATCGGCAACCTCAAGCTCATTGAGGCGCTTGATCCCGAACGCGATCTGCTCGTCGCTCATCTTCGGATTGTCGGCCTTGATGAGGGAATTGGCCGGCGCGGGATCGCCCTTGAGATAACTTTTCCAGCCTTCGATCGTGGCCCGGACGAAGCGCTGTGCCACGTCCGGCCGCTCCGCCACCAGTTTGGTCGTCGTGACCATGGTGGTTCCGTAGGGCGGATAGCCGTTGTCGGCAAACAGGAAGAACTTGACGGGCACGCCCTTCTGCAGCGCCTGGAACGGCTCCGATGATGGATAGGACTGCTGCACCACGTTCTTGTCGTTGAAGAACGGCTGCAGGTTGAACGTATAGGGCTGCGTCTGCGCATCGCTGTAGCCAAACTTGCGCCGCAGCCAGGGCCACCAGCTGGAGCGGCCGGGCGTCGCCACCAGGATAGTCTTATCCTTGAGGTCATCGAGGCCTTTGACGTGATCATGCGTCATCAGCCCCTGCAGATCCTTCTGGAAGGACGCGGCAATGGTGACGACCGGAATGCCCTTCGACAGCGATGTCAGGACCTGGAAATCGTAGCCCATCATGATGTCGGCCTCGCCCGCGACCAGGAGCTGCAGGCCGTTGACCTGGGGGCCGCCCATCTTGATCGTGACGTCGAGGTTGGCCTTCTCGTAGAGGCCGGTGGCCTTGGCTTGGTAGAAGCCACCGTGCTCCGCCTGCGCATACCAACTGGTCAGGAAGGTCACTTTGTCGGCCGCTTTCGCGGGGGTCAGGGCAATGCCGAGCGCCAATGCTGCGGCGATCCCTGTCGTGGTGGTGCGGAGAGGCATGATTGACCTGCTGTAGTTGCGGAAGAGCGGCCGCGACCGGCCGATGTCCTCCGTCAGGGACTCGGGGAGTGCGCCTAAACTCAATCTGCGCACAGGCGAATGGTTCTAAAAAGCATCAAATTTCGCTATCATCGATGCCTTTGAAGCAGCAGTGATGGACTCTTGAACATAGGCGATGAGGGGTGAGGCAAGTCGCGCCCGCGCTTATGAGCCGATCTGCCCGCAGCGAGGATCGCCGCCATGTTGCATTCGCGGCTGTTGAAATATCTCGACGAGGTCGCCCGGCTGGGCTCCATTCGCAAGGCGGCGTTACGGCTTAACGTGGCTTCCTCCGCGATCAATCGGCAGATCCTGGCGCTGGAAAATGAGCTCGGCGCCCCGATCTTCGAACGCATGCCGCGGCGCTTGCGGCTGACCGCGACCGGCGAGGTGCTGATCGCACACGTGCGCGAAACGCTGAAGAGCCATCAGCGGGTCGAAACCCATATCGAGGCGCTGAAGGGGCTTACGCGTGGTGAGGCCACCATCGCCACGATGAATGGACTTGCCGCCGGACCGCTGCCGCGTTTTCTCAACAGCATTCTGGAAACGCATCCGCGCGTTCGTTTGCGGCTCAAAGTTCTCCCGTTCGACCAGATTTCCAATGCAGTTTTGACCGGCGAAGCTGATTTGGGGCTGTCCTACGGCTCGTCGCCCAGTCCGGGCTTGCGGGTCGTGGCGAGCCACGAGCTTAGCCTGGGCGCGGTGGTCTCGCCGAAACACCCACTAACGACGCGGCGTCCGCTGAGGCTGGCGGATTGCGCCGAGTTCCCGTTGGCCATTGCCGACGCCTCGATGACGATCCGTCCTGCGGTGGAGCTGGCCTTCACCCGTGCCAATCTTCCGCTTAATGCGACGATCGAAACGAACTCGATCGAATTCCTGAAAAAGGTCGCGCGCAACGGCCACGCAATCACCTTCCTGAACCCGGTCGACGTCGACGACGAGGTGCGCGCGGGCGAAATCCGTCACCTGGTATTGCCTGAATTCATCCAACATCCCATTGCGCTTAAGCTGATCGTCCGCGCCCGCGGGGGACTCGAGACTTTTCCCAACCTGGTGGTCGAGGAGTTGCGCAAGGCCATGCCCAAACTGGAGCCGATCGGCGCTGCCTGATTGGCAGCGCAACGGGTGCAAATAAGCGCTTGCCGAAGCCAAGTCGGCCCTGTGATGTCCGCTTGGCATGAGCTTTGGCACCGCAAGCGACGACGGAGATTTGACGTGCCGGGACAGGCGTTCCTCTGGGCCGAGTTAACAACCAGTAGCTTCAAGTCTCTCGACCCATGACCGACGCTGCCATAGCGGAAGAGATGACCGGGCGGTGAAACCATGTCTGCGATGCGGCCCCACTTCTCCCACATTGTCTGGCCCGATGCTGCCGCCTATTGGATCGCCAATGCGCGCGTGCCGCTCTGCATGCTGGGGGAGGCGAGTCCCGGCGCGCAGTACGATCGCGACGACGGCGTTGTGCTGGTTGATCTGTTAATCGAGAGCGAGCGGCTCGCGCGCATGGTGCCCGCCGGGACGGCGGGGACCGACGAGCATCCACTCATTGATCTGCGCGGCCGCCAGGTGTGGCCGATGCTGGTGGACGTGCATACCCACCTCGATCGTGCTCATACCGTGGTCCGATCGCCCAACGTCTCCGGCTCATTCGCCGACGCGCTGCGCGCGACCGCGTCCGATCGATTGCGCTGGACGCGCGACGACCTGCTCGTGCGCATGAACTTTGGCCTGCGCTGCGCGTATGCTCATGGCGTATCTGCCATCCGCACCCATCTCGACTCGGTGCCGACGCAAGCCGAGCAAAGTTGGGGCGCGTTCCGCGAGGTGCGCGCGGAATGGGCCGGCAAGGTTGCGCTGCAGGCGGTCTCGCTCGTGCCGATCGATCTGTTCCGCGATGAAGGCGGCGATCAACTCGCCGCGCTGGTTGCGACATCGGGCGGAGTGCTCGGTGCGGTGACACGCGCGGCGAGCGGTACCCACGGCGCTCCGCTCGCCGATCTCGACGCACTGCTCGACCGAATCTTCAGCCTCGCCGCGCGTTACGATCTCGACCTCGACTTTCACGTCGACGAGACCAACGACCCGCGCGCCGCGGCGCTGCCGCATGTCGCCCGGGCGGTCCTGCGCCACCACTACCAGGGCCGCGTGGTCGCCGGCCATTGCTGCAGCCTTGCGGTGCAGCCCGAGGAGCAGGCCGACCGGACACTCGATCTCCTGGCCGAGGCCGAGGTCGCGGTGGTGACGCTCCCGACGGTCAATCTCTACCTCCAGGATCGCGCTAGCGGCCGCACGCCGCGCTGGCGCGGCGTGACCCTCGTCCACGAAATGCGTCGCCGAGGCATTACGGTCGCGGTCGCCGGCGACAACTGCCGCGACTGCTTTTATGCCTACGGCGACCACGACATGGTCGATACCTTTCGCCAGGCGGTCCGCATCCTGCACCTCGACCATCCGCTGACGGATGCGCCCGCGCTGGTCGGCCCGGCGCCCGCCCGCATCGCGAACCTCAAGGAACACGGGCGCATTGCGGTCGGTTGCCCCGCGCGGCTGATCGTATTCAATGCCCGCAGCTTGAACGAGATCGTGTCCCGTCCCCAGACCGACCGCATCGTGATCGACAATGGCCGTCGCAGCAGTGCGCGCACTCCGGACTATTCCGAGCTGTGGGACAACGAAATGATCTGCGGTCCGCCAGTTTGAAGGTTCGCGCCCGTGTTGATGCACCAACTCCTCCTCGACGGCGCAATCCGGCAGCCCGGTAAAATCGCGTTGGGCTGGGTTGATCGTGATATCAGCTTGACCTTCGCCGAGGCGGTATCGGCGATGGAGCGATTCGCTGGTGCCTTGCACCATCTCGGCGTGCGCAAAGGCGACCGGGTTTCGATTTTTGCCCACAACGGCATGGACTATCTGATCGCCCTGTTCGCCTGCTGGCGCGTCGGCGCGATCGCCGCTCTCGTCAACGTGCGCTTTGCCGACGAGCTTCAATATTATTTTGCCGACCACGAGCCCTGCATCGTCATCTACACTCATGACATGGTCGACGCGGTCAAACGTGCGGCCGCGCATGTCCGCACCATCCGGGCGCTGGTTTGCATGGATGGCCCGCAACCCGGGGCCGAGAGCCTTCCCGCCCTGCTGCAGGCCAATCTGCCGCCGCCGCCCGATCCCGGCGATGATCACGCCATCGCGCATCTCTCCTATACATCCGGCACGACCGGACGCCCGAAAGGTGCCTGCCTCGCCCACGAACCGACCATGCGGGCGGCAAATTGCATCGCCGAGCGGCTGCGGATAACGGACGACGATGTCTCGTTCGGCCCGACCGCCTTGTCGAGTTCCTACCAGCTCGTGGGCAACCTGCTGCCGCCGCTCCATCGCGGTGCGACGGTCAACGTCATGACCCGCTGGACGCAAGTCCAAGGCTGGGACGCCCTCGAGCGAACGCGGGCGAGCCTGCTGGTCGGCAATCCGACCTTGCTGACCGAAGTTCTGATCGAATCACGCCGGCGCGGCGGCGCGCCTTGGCGCCTGCGGCTCGGCCTCTCCGGCGGCGGCCCGGTGGCAAGCGCGCTCAAGCGCGCCTGGCGCGACGAGCTCAGGCTGCCGCTGGTCGAGAGCTACGGCCAGAGCGAGCTCGGCGGTTTCATGGCGCTGGGCGAGCCGACCCTCGTAGCGGGGGACAAGTTCGCGCCGGTCGGCCGGCCGCTACCTGACAAGGAGGTCCGCATCCTCGATGCCGGCGGCAAGGAATGCGCGCCCGGAGAGGTCGGCGAAGTGTGCCTGCGCGGCGGCTTCATGAAGGGTTATTGGGGCAAGCCGGAGAAGACGGCGGAAACCTTGCGCGGTGGTTGGCTGCATTCGGGCGACGCGGGCGTCATGGATCGCAACGGGTACGTGACCGTGCGCGGGCGCTTCGCAGAGCTGATCACGGTCGCCGGCCGCACCTGGTTTCCCCGCGACGTCGAGGAGGCGTTGTGCGCGCAGCCCAGCGTCAAGGAGGCGGCGGTAATCGCGCTACCGGACGCACAGCTTGGTCAACGGCCAATCGCCTATGTGACGCTAGCCGACGGCGCGGTCGACCTCGACAAACTCAAGGCCACCATTGCCCCGCTCCTGCCCTACGATCTCACGGCGATGACAGTGAGAAGTCTTGCCGCTTTTCCGATGACGCCGACCGGCAAGATCGCCAAGGCGCAATTGCGCCAAAGCGCCATGGCGGGCGATGGTGCCCAGGAATTTCCCCGATCCAGCAACTAATTGCCGTCCGGCCGCCGCTGCCGGCGCTGGCCGAACTGTGCTATCGTTCATGCGTTAGAAGTGATCCGCGATGCCTCTCGGCAAGCGTGGCTTTCTGGCGGGCGCTCGTCTGCGCCCTTGGGTCGCGACATCGGAGGTACCATTGCTGAGCATGCAGCGTCTTGCATTTGGCGTCGCCTGTCTCGCCGTGCTTGTCCTCGCGGCAAAGCCATCGGCGGCGCAGACCTGGCCGCAACGGGCGGTCAAGTTCATCGTGACGCTCGGACCCGGCAGCGGTGTCGATATCGGCGCGCGACTGATCGGAGATCGATTGAGCCGGCGCTGGGGCCAGCCGGTCGTCGTCGAAAATCGCCCCGGCGGAGACGGTCTCGTCGCCATCAGCGCGTTCGTGGGCGCCAACGACGACCACGTGCTCCTGGCTGCACCAAGCGGGTCGTTCACTGCGCATCCGTTTATCTACAAGAACCTGCCCTACAAACCCGCCGACATCGTGCCGATAGCTAGGGTTTCGAACACAATCGTTGTCATGGCCGTGCCCGCCTCCCTGGAGGTCAAATCGGTCGCGGAACTGGTGGCGATGGCGCGTGCACAGCCCGGCAAGCTCAACTGGGCGGGCACGACCGGCAGCAACGAATTTCTGTTCGCCGCATTTCTCAAGAACGCCGGCCTCTTGATGTCAAAAGTTCCTTATCGCAATTTGGTCGAAGCAGCCAACGATCTGGCGATCGAACGCATACGAATACCGCGCGGGCCGCTGTCGTGCCCGATGTGCCCACGGTCACCGAGCTTGGCTATCCCGACCTTGCTCTCGATGGCCTTGTCGGCTTTTTCGGCCCGCCGACCATGCCGGAGCGAATTCGCGAAAGCATCGCCGCGGATGTTCGGGAGGCCATTGATCCGGCGGTCGAGGAACGGTTGAACCTCACCGGGCAGGTCCCCAATTTCGGCGGGCCTGCCGATTTCGCTGCCGATATCGCTCAACAGCGCGCGCGGATCGCTGGCGCCGCCAAGGAACTCGGCATCGTGCCGACGCAGTGAATAGGCTGAGATGCTCGTTTTTTCGGCGGACAACGGGGCGCTGCGACAAACGCCCCCATTTGACCGAAAAGCAACGGTTGCCTCGATCTGCTATGCTCGATCGCACAGATTGATAAGGCCGCGCCTGCGCGAGACCGACGCGTCAGCGAATAAAAACTCGCGACAGCCAGAGAGGAACCACGCATGAAAAACTGTGTCTCATTCTCGTGGCCGCAGCGGCGGCATTGTTCAGCTCGGCGCTTCTCGCCGACAACTATCCCAGCAAGCCGGTCACCCCTCGTTGCCGTGTTCGGCCCCGGCAGCGCCAGCGATACGATTTGCCGCGTGATCGCCCAATACCTCCGGCATCGTCGCCGGCGAGACGCTCATACATTGGGCGGAAATCGACATGCTGCATGTCCCTTACAAGAGCTCACCGCCGGCCATCCAGGACGTGCTCGCCGGCCGCGTGTCGATGATGTTCACCGATCTCACGACTGGCATGCCGCATGTCGATCCGGGGCGTTGCGCGCACTTGCGGTGACGCGCCTGCAGCGCAGCCCGCTGTTCCCGGAATTGCCGACGCTGAACGAGGCCGGGGTGAGTGGCTTCGACATGGATTCGTGGGCCGGGATCGTCGCGCCGGCCCATACGCCGCCGGCGATCGTGACGCAGCTCAATAGGGAGCTGCGCAAAATCATCGACGATCCGGACATCAAGTCGAAACTCGGCAACGTTGGCTTCGAGGCGTTTTCAAGCACGCCCAAGGAGTTCGAGGACTTCATCAAGGTCTAGCTCGGCAAGTGGAGCAAGATGGTCAAGGACGCCGGCATCCAGCCGGAGTGAGAGAGCATCGTTAGTCTCGGCGCGCAGAAGCGCGCCGAGCGGCCCAAAGGCGGTGAGTCTGCCGTACCTCACGTGAACGGAAATTCGGCTGCCGTATTCGACGTCAGAATTCCCTGATCTTTGAAAATCATTAGCTGTCAGCTTGGCTCGGTAGACGCGTGTCTAAAAGGCACACGATGCGCTGACGCTCCTGCGTCAATGTTCCAATATACGGCAGCCGCTGCACCGGCTACGCTAGGGCGATCGCGGCAGGCAGCCGCGCCGGGGAGCGCCGGAGGTTATCTCAGGAAGGGACATGCTAATGAATCCTAGGAGCATCATCCTGATCGCGGCGATGGGTCTTGCGTCGGCGTGCCCGGTCGACGCCGCCGATCTCCTCGTTACCCAATACAAGAACGACCCCTCCGGCGCGCCATACGGCATCGCACTCGAAAAGGGCTTCTTCCAGAAGCACGGCCTCGACATCACCGGCATTATCTCCGGCGCAGGCGGCGGCAGCTCGGTGCGCAATGCTATGGCGAGCGATCTCGGCTACGGCGACGTCACGGCTGCCCCGGTCATCGCGGCGGCGGAGCAGGGGCAGGACGTCAAGATCGTCAGCTTCACCTCGCGCTCGTTGGCCGACCTTGTGCTGATTGTGATGCCCAATTCACCGCTCAAGACCGCGGCCGACCTCAAGGGCAAGAAGTTCGGCATCAGCAATCCGAAATCGCTTGGCGAGATGATGGGAGTGCTGGTGATGGAACAGGCGGGACTCAAGCAAGGCGACGTACAGATGACGGCGCTTGGCAGTCTGAGCGGTGCGCTCACCGCGTTGGAGAACGGCGTGGTGGACGCCACATCCATCCCTGTCATCCTGTTCCGGACCCGCGGCGGCGAAAGCAAGTACCGCGTGCTCGTCAGTCCGAAAGACTTGCCGCTCATTCCGTCGCAACTTGGCATGGCCACGGGGCAGGCGATAAAGGAGTGGCCGGAGAAGCTGCGCGCCATCCAGGCGGCGCGTCGCGAAGGCACCAGGTTCATTTACGAGCACACCGACGAGGCCATCCAGATACTCGGCAAGCTCTATGCGCCGCTGCCGCCGAAGGACGTCGGCATCATGGTGAAGGAGCTCGTGGAGGCGAAGTTCTGGACCGAGGGCCGGATCGAGATGCCGCTGCTCGAGCAGACCGTGCATGCGATGAAAGGCGTCGGAATGCTGCAGAACGACGTCGACCTCAAGAAGATCGTCGACGGCTCATTCTTGCCGCCCGATCTGCAAAAATGACGGCCACGGTCCAGGATCACATTCACGCCTCCCTCTCGGGTGTAACGCGGATCTATCCGGCGGCCGCCGGCACGCGAGCGGTCCATGCGCTCGGACAGGTCGATCTTGACCTCAAACGGGGCGAGTTTTTCGCCGTCGTCGGTCCGTCCGGCTGCGGCAAGTCCACGCTACTGGAGGTGCTGGCCGGCCTCCAGCAGCCAACGGCCGGAACGGTGACGTTCGAGGGCCGTGCGATCACGGGCAAGGTGCCGGACGGCATCGGCGTCGTGTTTCAGGAGGATGCTAGTTTTCCGTGGCTGACCGTGTGGGACAACGCCGCGTTCGGCTTGCGTCGTAACGGCGTGGCCGACGCGGAGATTCGCCGCCGCGTCGATGATGCGCTGGCGTTCATGGGGTTGAAGGACTTCGCCCGCGCTTATCCCGCGCAGCTTTCGGGCGGTATGCGGCAGCGTGTCTGCATCTCCCGCACGCTCGTGCTTCAGCCGCGCCTGATTCTGCTCGACGAGCCGTTCGGCGCCCTCGATGCGCAGACGAGGCTGCTCATGGGCGACGAAGTGCTGCGTCTGTGGCGGCGCACCGGCGCGACCATTCTCCTGATCACGCATGCGCTCGACGAGGCAGCGATGCTGTCGGACCGTATTGGTGCGATGTCGGCCCGGCCGGGGCGGTTCCTTGACATTGTCGTGACCGGCTGGCCGCGCGAGCGCGACAGCAAGATCGTCAGCGAAGCAGCGTTCGGCGAGATCACGGGCCGGCTGTGGGACAACCTCCGCGGCGAATCGATGAAATCGCTCGGCTATTCCGGGATGGCGGCCGAATGAGCCGGGTCGGCTGGATCAGGATTGCGGTCG
>WNGA01017645.1_pt1 | contig 15102 bp, 11 predicted proteins | sample 5400061 | NCBI WGS metagenome assembly WNGA01 (sample SAMN13153366, study PRJNA577476) | soil metagenome | isolation source: 100 cm soil or saprolite under grassland replicate 2 | place: USA:California | collected 2016-06-15
CCTCGCCTTTCTTATCGCGTGCGATGGCCATGCCAAGTGCAGCCGAAAGCGAAGTCGAAGCATGGCCGGCGCCGAAGGTGTCATACTCCGATTCATCTCGGCGCAGAAATCCGCTGATGCCGCCATACTGTTTGATCGTAGGCAATAGTTCGCGGCGGCCCGTTAATATCTTATGCGCGTAAGCTTGATGACCTACATCCCAAACGAGCCGGTCTCGGGGTGTGTCAAACGCGTAATGCAGCGACACGGCCAGCTCAATCGCCCCGAGGGAAGCGCCAGTATGGCCACCGATCCGCGACATCGTTTCTAAAATGTACTGCCGAATCTCGTCGGCTAGGGGTTGCAACTGCTCAATAGGCAGCCGCCGCAAGTCTGCAGGCGAGTTTATATTTTCCAGAAGCTCCATTTGCGCGATATTGTAACTTGGCAATTCAGATTTTTACTACTCACAAACTTTTTCCGTATCTTAGAACACAGTCGCTAGCGAAAGAGCTATCTCTTTGCGCGATAAAGTACTCTGCCTAACTAAGAAAGTCAATGCCGCCCTCTTTCCAAACTTATCCCGATACCTCAGCGTCTAAACTCCCGGAACGAGGAAGCCCAGCCAATTGGCAGCAATAATGCAGCAAATCGAAAAAGGAGTTAGCGAATGTATTTACGAAAGAGTTTGTTTGGAATCGGCACCATTTTAGCCACTGGAATCGTTGCTTTCGCTCAGGAGCCGCAACTCCCAACTTCGGCGACGCCGGACGCGACGTTCCGCAGAGAGAGAATCGAGCGGATGCAACGACATCGCGAGCAAGTCGACCGCCAAGGATCGCGGAAAGGTAGAGGTATGGGTCGGCACGGTGGCACGGGTCAGCTGATGCGCGAACTAAATCTCAGCGAGGAGCAGCGACAACAAGCTCGCGCGATCCTACAGCGCCGGCTGGAAGGTACAAAAGCTCAGCGCGAAGAATTGTTCAGATTGCGCGAGAAACGAATTGCCGGCACTTTCTCTGCAGATGATGAAGCACGAGCACAAGCTTTACGTCAGGAAATCCGCACGGCAACGGAAGGTGCTGGAACGGAGATGGCCGGTGTTCTAACGGCTGAGCAAAAAGCCCAACTCGAGCAATCGAAAAGAGAGCGCAAAGAAAAAATGGAGCACAGGATGAAGGAACGCCAGGAGCGTTTGAATCAAAAGCCACAGTAGCGACTTTCGTTCTTTTCACGAACGGCCTGGCTGCTTTGGCATGCCAGGCCGTTTCATTTAGAAAACTCGAATTTACCCGGGCGGTCGTCCTGCTCTGCAACTCTAATGATGGCCCGTTTCCTTCGGGGGTTTTGTTTACGCTTGAATCTGACGTCCGATTGCTACCGGCGAAGGCTTTTCGGTAGTACAGCACAAGTCGCTGGTCGGCAGATTGTCTTCCAACACGACGAATGCTTCCCAAGCGTTCCCATCCGGATCCTGAACCCACGTCTTATCCTGAACAGCATAGCAGCAGTTTGTCTGCATCTCGTCCCGCGTAACTAGTCCGGCCTCCATCCATTTCTGACGCATAGCCAGGACGTCATTTGTCGAGGCCACCTGAATTCCCATGTGTGACAGCGCCCCACGCTCCCGAAATTGATTCTGATTGAGGGTTAGATTTAGCTGAGGATTGTGCACGTCAAATTTGGCATAACCCGCGCGGACCTTACTTGGCTCAATTCCCAGCATCTTGCGATAAAACTCGACACTCTTCTCGACGTCTCGAACGTTAAGAGCCAGATGCGCCTTTAGTGCCTGCACCGAATTGTCTGGATTATCTGCCTTGCCTTCCATATCTTCCTCCTTTAGTATTCACATTCGCCTACCCGAATGTATAATAGATTACGCCAGGACATCATATCCGTCAAGCCATATGTGAAGGTGGGGCACTTGTCCGAAAATGCGTTTGAAATCAGACCGCTGACTGCTGAGGATTGGCAATATGTGCGTTCCGTCTATGTTGCAGGAATCGCCAGCGGCCAGGCGACCTTCGAGACCGAGGCGCCATCTTGGGAACGTTGGAACAGCAATCATTTGCCTGCACCGCGGTTAGTGGCTATTGCAGATGAAAGTATTCTCGGCTGGGCAGCCTTAAGCCCCGTCTCGGCGCGTCCGGTGTATGCAGGGGTAGCAGAAGTGAGTGTTTACGTCGCCAGGGAGTGGCAGCGCCGCGGAATTGGCCGTGCGTTGCTGGAGGCACTGGTGACCGAATCGGAGCGGGAGGGCATTTGGACCCTGCAAGCGAGCATCTTTCCCGAAAACGTCGCCAGCGTTTCGTTGCACCTGGCTTGCGGCTTTCGGGAAGTGGGAAGGCGAGAGCGAATCGCCAAAATGAGTAGCCTTTGGCGAGACACGCTCCTCCTGGAAAGACGAAGTAAGCTGGTTGGCAACGACTAATCCGAGCAACCAAAAATCGTTAGTTTTCAAGCACAAGATTCGGATAGAAAAAGAGACCTTTTCAGATCTAAATTAATACTCGTAAAAGGAACTCTGGAGCGGTCAAAATCGTAATAATCCAGGTAAACAAATAGAGCATGGGTAACAAAGAATATAGCATCGCACTTCTGTTTAAGGCGCTGGCGGATCGCACGCGTTTGCGGCTCATCAACCTGATTGGAGAAGACGAAGTCTGCGTATGTTTTTTTGTAGAAGTGTTGAAAATAAATCAGCCAAAGATTTCACGGCATCTTGCATACCTGAGGCGAGCCGGAGTCGTTTCTGCTCGACGGGAAGGTAAATGGATTCACTATCGAATTGTTGACCCGCCGGATCCTGATGCGGCCAACATCTTTCGTGAAGTGCGCGCGTCACTTGCGAACGAACCGACAATGAAAGGCGATCGCGCGCGCCTGGAAAAGATCTGTTGCGCGCCGAAGCTTCCCGTTCAACTTCAGCGAGCGCCTCTTCCCACCAGCCTGGTGGCCTAACAAAGCATTGCATGAACAAGGAAGGACCGAACAATGGTTACCGCTATCGAACCACTACTTCGTGAACAACTAATCGACCGTCGTCACAAACTGGAAAGCGCCGCGGGTGCTTTTCACCGGCCCGCGGAATTGACGCGACTCCTGGAGGAAGTCGACGCCGCCCTGCATCGTATGGACATTGGCGTTTATGGCCTGTGCGAGGTTTGCCATGAGCCGGTCGAGACGGAGCGGTTGATTGCCGACCCTTTGACGCGCTTTTGTCTGGGTGATCTGACACCCGGCGAGCAGCGTGCCCTCGAGGAAGATCTGGAACTCGCATCACAGATTCAAACTGGATTGTTGCCGCCGCGCACGGAAAACATCGATGGCTGGGAGGTTTCTTATCACTATCAGCCAGCGGGGGCAGTAAGTGGTGACTATTGCGACTTAATTAAGGGTGAAGATCAGTCGGTGCATTTCGTGCTCGGCGACGTTTCGGGTAAAGGCGTGGCGGCTTCAATGCTGATGGCACACCTTAACGCGATGTTTCGCACGCTCATTTCGATCAACCTTTCTCTAGAGCAAATGGTAGAGCGCGCCAGTCGCGTTTTCTGCGAGAGTACGTTGCCTACTCAATACGCAACGCTGGTTTGCGGCAGAGCGAAGACGAATGGCGAAGTAGAACTTTGTAACGCCGGGCATCTGCCGCCGCTGCTGATTCAGGAAGGCAAAGTGACCAGCATCGCGGCGACCGGTTTACCAGTTGGCGTTTTTTGCAGCCAAAGTTTCTCGGTAAACCGAGTTCAGATGAATAAAGGAGACAGTTTATTTCTGTACACTGACGGGCTCTCAGAAAGTTTGGATGGTGCCGGTAATGAGTTCGGAACGGATCGCTTGTCGCATCTCTTGAATGACAATCACGAGCTGTCACCCGAAGCGATCATCTCGCTATGCAGGAAGGAGCTGCATACCTTCACAGGAGGCGGAATACCTGGCGACGACCTGACACTGATGGCCATCACCAGGACTAAGTAGAAGACCACTATTTCCGCTTGCCTTACCTTGACAATCCGTAAGCGCCGATTAGAATGATTTTTCGCCTTGTAAGGCTCAGCGGAGATGTGGCCGAGTGGCTGAAGGCGGCGGTTTGCTAAACCGTTAAGGGTCAAAAGCCCTTCACAGGTTCGAATCCTGTCATCTCCGCCAGAAATTGCAACAATGAACGCGGAATGCTGAACGCGGAACTAGAGCCACTGTCTTCAGTTCATCGTTCATTCGTTCCGCGTTCATCATTTGAGCTTATGGCTGTTCGCGTTCGTTTCGCTCCATCACCGACCGGCTACCTGCACATAGGCGCGGCGCGCTCGGCGCTCTTCAACTGGCTCTATGCTCAAAAGACTGCGGGAAAGTTTCTGCTCCGGATTGAGGATACCGATCTGCAACGCTCCACCGAAGAGTCAACCCGATCGATTATTGACGGCATGCAGTGGCTGGGATTGACTTACGACGAAGAGATTGTTTTTCAATCTGCCAACGCCGATAAGCATCGCGATGCTGCTTACAGACTGGTCGAGGCAGGCAAGGCCTATCGCGATTTCACACCCAAAGCGGACCGCGATGAGGCAACTGTAAAGCAAGGTATAGCCGATCGCGCCCGAGCACATTCTGCCGAAGGCGTGGATCCCCGCGCCAATCCTTTCCGGGATTTGTCGCAGGAAGAGTCAGATCGGCGCGCTGCCGCGGGCGAGCGTTTTGCCGTGCGCTTAAAGATTTCGCGCGAAGGCAAGACTCAATTTAAGGACCTCGTCTACGGACCTCAGGAGCGCGAGTATTCGGAGATTGAAGATCTCGTGCTGCTGCGATCCGACGGCCATCCGCTGTATAACCTTTCGGTGGTGATCGATGATATCGAGATGGGCATCACTCACGTGATTCGCGGCCAGGATCATCTAACGAATACACACAAACAGGTTTTGCTTTATGAGGCACTCGGAGCAAGCGTGCCGCAGTTTGCGCATCTGCCTTTGATTCTCGCTCCCAATAAAGGAAAGCTTTCAAAACGCAAACACGGTGAAGTGGTTTCGTTAACGACTTATCGCGATCGCGGATTCGTTCCCGCAGCGTTTCGTAATTTTCTGGCATTGCTGGGATGGGCGCCGGCGGACGGGAGAGAAATCCTTTCGGTAGAGGAACTGGTCCAGCAGTTTTCTTTGGAGCACATCCATCGCTCGCCCGCAGTTTTCAATTTTCAGGAAAACGATCCTCGTCACTGGACGGATGAAAAGGCACTCTGGATGAATGCCGAATACATTCGCACAATGCCGGTTGAAGACTTGTTGCCAATGGTGAAGGCGGAATTGCGCGCCCACAAACTCTGGCGCGAGGAATACGATGAAGACGATCGCGAATGGTTGCTGAAGGTTCTGGATCTGATTCGCCAGCGTTTCTTCACGCTCAAAGATTTTTCGGAGCAGGGTCGCGCATATTTTTCCGATGATTTCGATTTCGATGAAGCCGCTGTCAACAAGAACCTGCGTAAAGAACCGAGGCTAAAAGAACTATTGCCGGCTCTTGCGGATCAACTCGAACACACTAATCCGTTCACCGCTGCCGGCGCCGAGGCTTCGCTGCGAAAACTCGCAGACGAAGCGGGTATGAAAGCGGGCCTCCTAATCAATGGGTCGCGCACGATGCTTACTGGTCAAGCGGTGGGTCCATCGATGTTCGAAGTATTTGAAATTCTCGGGCAGAAGCGTTCTGTTGAAAGACTCCGTAGTGGAGTACCATGGTTCGACGCTATGAATGCCCTGGGCGATGTATAAGTGGAGTACAAAGCGCAAACAGGAATTGCGCCTTAACTCAGCGATTGACAGGAACAGATCATGATCAAAAAAATACTAGTCGGCACTATCATGGTTTTAGCTACAGCGAGCCCCGCGGCTTTGGCTCAAAACGCAAATTCCTCTCAAACCATGCGACCGCGCACAGCCGCGCCGGCAACCAATGTAAATAAATCAACTGATCCGCAAAAAAGTACAGACGTACAGCAGCCAACGACTACGCAGGCCACTCCAAGTCGCACGGTTGTCAAACCCAGGGTTGCCACAGAAGCGCCTGGATCACAGGCCGTCATTGCCGCATTCAACGCGCTGATAGACGGCATTCGCAACGCAGACGTCAAAGCCGTTTCAAATGTCTATTGGAATTCTCCTCGCCTGACACTCTTCAATAACAACGGCACGGTGACAAAAGGTTGGGAACAGATGCGTCGGAATCGCGAAAGTTCTTACAAGGACTTAAAAGACGTAAAGCTGGACGTGCGAGACCTTTCGATTACGATGCTCGGCCGTGATGGAGCAGTCGTCAGCTGCCTCTGGACCCAATCGCAAACCTACAAGGGCACGCCTGAGACTGCTACCGGTCGCATGACGCTGGTGTTCAGGCGACTAGGGAAAGACTGGAAGGCGATTCATCTTCATACTTCGCCCGACAGGCCCGATCCATCACGTGTGTTGCCCTCGGAGCAGTCTCCAACTGCGACACCCTCGCCGACTAAAAATCCGTAGTTGCTTTGCTCACTAATTATGGCGTCTTAGTCCGGACGCGTGACAAAGCCAGCGTGTACCCGTGCCAGTTGTTCCTGCGAGGTACCCATTGCATCCACACATTCCCGTACATGATCTCTGGTGGCTGGCGGCCGGCGGAGGCGCAAGCTATGGCGCTCGGTATGTGACCCACAAAGTTCGCATGGTTGCCAGGAATAGACGGCTGCATAATTTACGGTGAATTTGGAAGAGTATGGCTGGCGGCCGGCGATCCACTGGCAAAACCCGAAGAAATCAGAGCATTAGTCAAAAGCTTTATGACCGCCGCCAACAAAGCCAAACGCATCGCTGCCCTCGTACCGGTAACAGAACGCTTTGCACGCGAGGGGATTCAACTCGGCTTGAGCGCAATCAAGATCGGCGCGGCGCCTTACTTTGACTTGAGAGTGTGGCAGCCTCGCGGCAATGCAGCCAAGAAGATGCGAGCGGGCGTTAACCAGGCGTCGCGGGCGGGAGTTCGAATTGAGAGTGTTGTCAGCTTCAGCAAGGAACTGAGGAAAGAAACTGCAGAGTTGTGCCTCCAGTGGTTCAAGACGCGACGCGCGGCAACAACCTTCGGCTGGCTTTTAGCGCTCGATCCGTTTCTCAGGGCGGACCGAAAGAAGTTGTTCACCGCGCGCGATGCCAATGGTCGTTTGGTCGGCTTGCTGGCGGCAAGTCCGATTCCAGCTCGCGACGGCTGGTATCTGGAAGATGTGTTGCGCGCTCCGGACGCGCCACGAGGCACTGCTGACCTGCTGGTTTTCGAGACTTTACAGCGACTCAAAGCAGAAGGCGCCACTATGACAACTCTCGGAACAGCGCCGCTCGCCAGAGAAGGCGAGGATGACATTTCAACTCATGATCACCCGACGATTGAACGCGCTCTGGGACTCGCGGCAAAGCGTTTGAGTGCGTTTTATAATTTCGAGGGCTTGAGAAGATTCAAGTCGAAGTTTGTAGCCAGTCGATGGGAGCGAGTATGCGCTGGTGCAGCATGGAGTGCTGGTGCCAAGCCGTGTCGCTCATGCATTGCTACGCGCTATTGTCCCCGGCGGTCTCAAGCAGTTTCTCGCCAGACTATCTGTAATGTTGAGCTTCACATTACAGATCTAATGTTGAGTACGCAGTTATGTAGAGTCAGATTGCCGTCGCCCTTCAAAGAGAGCCGCATTGTGTTTTTCACTTCACATTATTGAATAGCATAGGAGCGATGCCGTTCTCGGCACCTAAAAACTCTTTTGAGGAGGTTCTATGCTTGACACACTCTTTCCGAAGGTTTCCAACAAATGTTTAGCGTTACCGGTGTTCGGACCAGTAATCGAAGATTTCGTTGGCTGGCTGGTGCAGCAGGATTACACGCGCCCACGTATCCGCAACATGCCTGTGACAGTTCGAAGACTGGACCGATATCTACGTCGCAAGGGGATTCACCGCGTTGACGATCTCGGCTCTCAAACGCTTCATCGTCATTGGAAAAGTTTGCGGCGCCGCGTTCCAACTGAAGCGGGAGCAGTTCATGTGATGGAGCGATTCCTAAGATTGCGCGGAGTCGTGGAATCTTGCGAAGTCTCAACGCCAACATCGCTTCAACTAGCAGAGTATTCAGAATACCTGCGCGATGTGCGAGGGTTGAGGCCCGCCAGCATCCACGAGCAGGTAACACCGTACTTGTCGGCCTATATGGGCCACGTCAATATCGAATCCACCTACTACTACTGGCACTTTGTCGAACCGCTTACTTCCCTGGCCAGTTCCCGATTTGCCAACCATTACGGAGCTTTGGTGAGTCCTGCCGCAAAGCGGAAAGGAGGCTCGCGATGAAATCCAAGTCACCAAATGCATTGGCTCTTGCTGTGCGTGATTTCTTCGGTGAGTTTCTGCCCAGTGTCCGAAGTATGAGTCCCCACACCATTGCAAGCTACAGGGACAGCCTCGTACTGCTCCTGCGATTTGTTGCCGCCGAGCAAGGCCGCAGTGTCGCGGCGTTGAACTTCAAGGATATTGGCGCGCCACAGATTCTCTCCTTCCTCTCTTACCTGGAAAGCAAACGCCACAACACCGCGACAACGCGCAACGTCCGGCTTTCAGCTCTCCACGTCTTCTTTCGCTATGTTGCGGGGCAGCATCCCGACCGGCTTGAGCAATGCCAGCGGATATTGCTTATTCCTTTCAAGCGAGCACGCCAACGCACCGTAGAATACCTGGAGTATGAAGAGATCGAGCAAGTCCTTTCGGCAGTAGACCACTCGACGCGCGATGGCCGACGTGATTACGCTTTGTTGGCTGTGCTGTTCAATACCGGCGCGCGCGTTCAAGAGATCCTCGACCTCCGCACCTGTGATCTGCAACTCACGAAGCCTTTTCAAGTGCGTTTACTTGGTAAGGGTCGGAAGGAGCGCTTTTGCCCATTGTGGCCGCAAACCGCTCGCCTGCTGCGCAGCTTCTGTAAGGAGCGACTTCTCGAACCGCAATCAGAGCAGCGCGTCTTTTTGAATCATCGAGGCGAGCCGCTTACTCGGTTCGGAGTGCGTTACTTGTTGCGCAAGTATCAGGACCGCGCCAAGGTTCACGTTGCCGGCCTTCAAACCAAAAGACTGCATCCGCACAGCCTTCGCCACAGCGCCGCTGTTGCTCTCCTGAAATCGGGAGTTGATCTTTCTACCATAAGCCAGTGGCTTGGTCACGCTAGCCCCAGCACAACAAACAAGTACGCCACTGTCGACTTGGAGATGAAACGCGATGCCCTGGCCAGGGTAAAACCGATTCGAGGACAACGTCGTGCTGTTTGGCGCAGCCGCTCAATCCTCGATTGGCTTGAGGCGCTATGATAATCCTGAATTCCGAAGTTGAATTTGGTTAATCCTTTCAGAGATTGAGCTGGCGAGCGCGCGAGTATACCAGCGCGGGCCAGCCCCTCGCGAGAATCTGAATAAGTTTTAGAAAGTGTTGAGTGGGAGTGATCCGCGCCAGGTTAATCCAGGCGACCATGCGCCGAGCCATGTCACTGGGAAAAAGTGCTCAGATGAACTGCGAAATTTCCGTTAATTGACCGGGCGGCGAGAAACCTCAGCGCCACTTTGCCCCCGTTTCAGCAATAAACCGGGCCGCTGCGCATCAGGCATCCGGTTTGCTTTTTGCACTTCATTCATTGTCTGGGCATTTACTACCGGCCATGACAATTAGTCTGGCCCTACCATTTTCTGCTAGTCATTTCTTTACTTGGCCGAAAGGAGGCTAAGATGCACAAAAACGAAATCAGCGAAAAGGGGCAGGATGAGTTGTCCCGCGCCCATTTCTTACGCCCGACGCGACGTGAATTTCTGGGTGCAACGGCACTATCAGTCGGCGCGCTCGCCACCGGCTTCTCAACTATCTCTTCGCTCGCACAGCACGGTGGCGGCACAGTTACCCGCAACCTGTTGAACATCCCGCCCGTATACTACCCGTCCATCGGAGTCGCTTCAGCTCCCGCGACAGTGAACCTCGGCGGCGGAAAGATGTCTTCCGTGTTGGCCTATAACGGCTTCTTCCCCGGCCCGACGTTCCGCGCGAACAGGGGCGACTCCGCGAGCGTGCAGCTCACGAACGCTCTGACTGAGGAGACTACGATTCACTGGCACGGCATGATTGTGCCCACGAGCGCAGACGGTCATCCGATGGACGCCGTCGCACCCGGCGGAACTTATCTGTATCAATACCCGATCGTGCAGCGAGCCTGCATGAACTGGTATCACCCGCACCCTCACATGCTGACCGGCGAGCAGGTCAACCTGGGATTGGCAGGAGCTTTCATCATCAACGACGCGGAGGAGGCAGCGCTCGGACTTCCCTCCGGGCCTTTCGAGGTCCCGCTCGTGATCAGAGACGCCATGCTCGACAGATACGGGAACCTAATCTATAAGCCGAAGACTGGAGGTTTTGAAGGAGACATTTCGCTCGTCAACGGCACGCTCAATCCGAAGCTCGAGGTTCAGGCCACCCTTTATCGCTTCCGTGTGCTCAACGGCGCAAACGCGCGACTCTTTAAGCTGGCGCTGAACAATGGAACTCAGTTCACGCTGATCGGGAATGATGGAGGGTTACTTAGGACGGTGTCTCGGGTGGGTCAGATCGAATTCTGCCCCGCTGAGCGACTCGATCTTTTGGTTGACTTCACCGGACTCTCAGTGGGCACGAAGGTGATGTTGCAGGACCTCAACTCGGGTTGGAATCTGCTTGAGTTCGTAGTTGTGGGCACAGCAAGCAGCGGCGGAGTTGTCCCCAGTGTATTGCCGGCGATCGAAACGCTCGTGGGGCCAACCATGCCGACGCGCACGTTCAGCTTCGATGGCATGAGCAAAATCAATGGGAAAGTCTATGACATGAACCGAATTGACTTTGAGGTGCCTTTCGGACAAGTCGAGCGCTGGCGCTTTATTACCAAGGGCAACGGCCCGCACCCGGTGCATGTTCATGGCGCGTCGTTTCAGGTTAAGTCGCGCAGCGGCGGACGCGGAACGCTCTTCCCTTGGGAAAGTGGCTGGAAAGACACGGTGCTGGTACAAGACTTCGAGACCGTCGACGTGCTCATCCGCTTTGATGGTTACCGCGGCATCTACCTGCTGCATTGCCACAAGCTGGAACACGAAGACATGGGAATGATGTCGAACTTCAGGGTCATCTAAGTCGAGAGCATTCCGGTAATAGGTGGGCCTTCTTACAGGCGGCCCACAGGGTCCTTAGCTGCGCGCGCGCCGCTCATCTTCAGCACGTAGAGTCGTCTGCAGACGGGGTGCATGAGATTGCGCCAGCGCGAGAGGGGCCGCTCAGTGACGATCTCGAAACCGAAGGAATCGAAGAGTGACCGCCATTCTGATTCGAGCCGGAATGTACAAGAGCCGGTGCGTCCGCGCCACTGGCGATTGTGAAGCCAGCAAATGAATAATTAGAGTTAGTTATGTGGAGTCGTTTTCAGAAGAATCCAACTAGTATCAGGTTCGATAACAACGACTCCACATTACCCCGGTCTCAACATTAGAGTCCTGCGTTCAATCAGGCGCTGAGATTCAGAACAAGTTTTCGGGTTTAGGTTCTGAGTTTCGAGTTAATGTCTGACGAGCGTTCTCGAATTTAACTCGAACTCGCGAAACCTGACACATCGCTACCGTTGGCGATGTATTGAGTTCCTTTTGTTTTTCAGAAGGCCGGCATTCGCGCTACTGCAATGCTTCCGAGTATTGAGAGAAACGGAAAGATCTCGACCGCATAGCGCGGTTCGGGATTCTCCAGCGTCGCGAAGAAACCAAGCCGTAGAAAAATCATCAACGTGGCTAACAGCACCCACTGCTGCGAAATAAAGTCGCGTCGCCGCCATAAGAACCACCCGCCTGCGATTCCCAGCACCGTGTAAATAAATGTTAATGCGGCAAACAAGGGCAGCCAATACTGTTGATGAATGTCGTAGTCGAGATCGTCGAGCGGAAGAAGCTCGCCTTCGAACGGGTAGTATTGCGAGTGAGTATCGAACCAGAGTGAGTGAGCGCGTTTGAGCGGCAACCAAACGTAATACCGACCCGGATTTCGCGCGATCCGCTCCTGTGCGATCCTGGCAAAGCCGGCGTCTATCTCCGGCGTCATTTCTACAGCCTGATCCGCAGGCGACTTTTCGTCGTCCTGATCAGTCGAATCGCCTTCATCGCTCTCCTCACCTTCATCAGTCTCGTCACCCTCGTCGGCCTCCTCAGCCGGCGACGCTTCGTTACTCGGCTCAGCAACTTCACTCGGCTTTTCTTCTGGCTGATCTGTTGAAGGAGTCTTCGCCACTTGTGAATCCGAACCAGTAGTAAATAGTTCCGCCTCTTCAGAAGGATGGTTATATTTCCCCAACAATGCGGCCACCTGCTGCTTTTCCTCAGCAGAGTCAAAGGCGCTATCGGGAACGTCAGTTAGCTTGATGGGGGATGTTTCCAACGCCCAAAGCACTGGCCCAATATGGCGGCTGTCGTCTATCCAGGTTCGCAACCAGGCCAGGTAACCACGCGGTACGAATTCGCCAGGCATCTCAGCGTGGGCCGGAGCAAGCGGCTGAAAAAGATGAAACACGCGATAGTTGCGAACAGTCCAGGGAACCAGCACCAAACAGAAAGCCAATGAAAACACCGCGCCGAAATAGGATGCCCGTGCGGATCGGTAAAGGAGTTCCTCTCGCTTCGTATTGAGCTCTACATCGCCGGGACGCCCGAGTAAAGAAACGATCAACGTGATTCCTATGGCTAAGGCGAAAAGACCGCTGTCGGGCCGAAATAAGACAGCAACTCCTGAAATCAAGCCGGTCGCTAGCCATAACCACAAGGCATTTCTTTGCCTGATTGCCCCCAAGGCCAGTGTTGCCGTCAAACACATCGCAACTGCAAAGAAAATGGTCAGCGTTTCAGTGAGAATTGTCGCCACGTAGATCGTCGTGAACGGGCAAACGGCAGCAAGTGCCAATGCGGCAATTGAGGTGCGCCGCTTCCGTTTTTCATCGGGCTCCCAGAAATAAGCAACCAATGAGATCAGCGCGCAGGATGCAGTGTCGATAAGCGCCTGAACAATGCGCACGGCGGTGTTGTCACCATGACCAAATACTGAATAGATGCCGGCGAGAAAAAGTGGATAACCCGGAAGACGTATCAGCGAAGGCACATACGGCGGTTTGATCTCGTGGGAATACACATGCTGTTCCAGCACGTTGCGCGCAATCTGAGCATAGACCCTGCCATCATCTGGTGTGTCGTTCGCATAGAACCTCGCCACTGCCACTCGAAAAGAAAACGCCACCGTCAGCAGCAGCACATACACGAGCGTTCCATTCCGCTTACCCCTTCCCTTGCCTTCCCGCTTGCCGCTACGCTTTTTCGCCATGAATAAATTCCCTTGTATCAGGGTTGTGCTTCAACCGTCGCTTTTCGATCCAGCTTACCCCAACCGACGGTTGTTCCACGTGCCGCCACTGCTACACTTTTGATCATGACGTAGTACATCACCTGGCGGTAACAGAAGCGCTGCAAAAACAGCCACCAAAGCAAGCGCCAGTGTTCCTTCTTCTCCAGCATAAATGCGAAAGAAGCGGCGACCCAGTCGATTGCCAGAAACAGAGCGTAGTAGAAGAGCACTTGTTGAAGCGCAGTCGACGAATAGCCCTTTGGTTGTTGCAAGCGATCCAATCCCGCAACCACCAGCGTGTAGACGAGCATCAGATCCATCGCCGGTGAGATCAGGGGGAACAGAACCTGAAAAATCCAAACATTTGGCAGGGCAATGAATCCGAGCGCGCCGTAACGTGGACGAAGCAACGCGTCCAGATGTTTTCGCATACACTGCAAAGTGCCAAAGGCCCAGCGGAATCGCTGCCTGGCGAGCGTGTGCAGGCGATCAGGCGCTTCGGTCCAGGCGATGGCATCTTCTTCGTAACCGATGCTGTAACCCATGCGACGGATGCGCAACGTCAAGTCCTGATCCTCTGCCAAGGTATCGGATTGAAAGCCTCCGGCCTGCTCGATCAATTCGCGGCGCCACGCGCCCACCGCACCCGGTACTACCGTGATGCAGTTCAAGCTCGCAAAGGCCCGCCGGTCCATGTTCTGCGAGGTAATGTATTCAAGCGCCTGCCAGCGGGTCACGATGTTTATTCGATTGCCGACCTTGGCATTGCCGGCGACGGCACCCATTCTGGGATCAGAAAAACGATGAGCCAGCGCGCTGACGGTCTGCCGTGCAAACAACGTGTCAGCATCAAGGGCGATTACTATTTCACCTTTCGCATATCTCAGCCCCACGTTGAGAGCTGCAGCCTTGCCTCCTGCGGCGGCCGCGAAAAGCCTTACGCGCTCGTTATTTGAAAAATTCTCACGAACTAGATCGCTAGTGTCATCCACTGACCCGTCGTCAACGACAATGATTTCGTAATTTTCATAGTCAGAAGCCAACAGACTGTTGATTGTGTTTTTGATCACCAGAGCCTCGTTGTATGCCGGGACAATAATCGACACCGACGGCGAATATCCTTTCCCCGCATGACTATGTTGGCGCCGGCGCGAGCGAAGCCACTGGGCCAATGCCAATGCACCGATAAAGATAAACCGCCCGAGTCCGAGTGCAATGCCAATCACAAATATCCACTGAAGTGTCCAGCCCATCGTGGAAAGAAAAAAGAAAGCGATGGCGTTAGACCTGGTGAAGACACGCTCCCCTGGTGGAATCGGCGGCATTACCTGATCTCTGGAGAGTCCGGCCAATTCCGAGACGAGCACGAAGCGAAAGCCGCGCGCACGCAATTTGTGAATTAACCCAGGCAAAGCTGCAACTGTCGCTGAACGATCACCACCGGAATCGTGAAGCAAAACGACCTGGCCGCGAGTCTCCGGGTTGTTGTCCAGGGCGCGTTGAATAGTGCGGTCGATAATTTCGCCAGCAGTCACCGGAAGCTTCCAGTCGTCGGGATCGATCCGCACTCCCAGCATCAGGTAACCCAACTGCTGGGCCCGAAACGCCGGCTCGACTTCCTGTGGTTTGTCGGCTTCGGCATCGCCAAAATACGGTGGGCGAAAAAGTACCGTCGACCTGCCTGTTTCCG
>WNGA01007563.1_pt1 | contig 15099 bp, 11 predicted proteins | sample 5400061 | NCBI WGS metagenome assembly WNGA01 (sample SAMN13153366, study PRJNA577476) | soil metagenome | isolation source: 100 cm soil or saprolite under grassland replicate 2 | place: USA:California | collected 2016-06-15
CCCTCCGGACCAATTGGACCCTCTGCTCCAGTTTCGCCCTGTGGCCCCTGGCTTCCAGTATCACCTGGTGGACCAAAGACTCCCTGAATACCCTGCGGCCCGAGCGGGCCCATCGGGCCTCGTGGACCGACTGGCCCCGGTACGCCCTGTGGACCAGGTACACCCTGGATGCCCTGCGTGCCCTGCGGGCCGGGGATCTCTTCGGCAGGAGGTGCAACTGCAGTAGTACAGCCTGGCGTCTTAGGCGGAAGAGTCTTGCAGCGCTCAAACTGCTTACGCTGACTATCGAGAACACTTTCGAGAACGCCGATCTTGTCGTTCTTTGCGAGATCGCGTTTTTCTAGACCACTAATCTCACTCAGTGCATAAGCAAGTCCCCCTACTAGGAGAGCCAGGATGAGAGCTCCTGTTAGGAGCCCCCATCCTCCCCTCCTACGGGCCTTCTGGATGCGGTGGACCGCAGCATCAGTTTCGGAGTTATTCGTCACTGGTGCCTCTCTTCCTCAAGCATAGTAGGCTTAGGTGGTAACTCAATACCGCGCTGGAGCATAGCATACTCGAGTATTCCTGTCCAGTTTCTCCAGTAGTCGCGTTCATTGAATGCATGATCCCGAGCTCGAAATGCCTTATCACGATCTTCTTCGGCCTCTTGACGACGCCTTACAAGATCACCAATTGTATCAAGTTCCCGAGAACGTGCTCCCTCGCGAAGTGACTTTACTCCATTGAACAGCGCAGTTACTGTTGCGACCGCGCCACCGCCCAAGAGTAGGGCCAGAAGCTGATTGAGATCAGTCACTTTTACCCCTTGCTACGGTGCCGATCAGCTTCCTTCTTCAGGTCACGTACATCCTGCCACCGAGCAACAAGTCCGCTAGAGAAACCTAGTGTTGCAAGACCTAGAATGAGAAGCGGCCATTCGTGAGGCTGATCTAAGCTTGTTTTCACTGCTGCTAGTCCATAGAACGCCAGGACTGACCACAGTGCTGGGAGGAATCCATACTCTCCGATCCATCGACCGTACAGAGAACCAAGAAAGCATGCAAAACTTGTACCCGCCAAACCGATTGCCCATGCCAGAGCAACAAAGTCTCCAACGCCTTGAATGTCGTCCAGTGGTGATACCGCTGTAAAGATAACGGTAATGCCCGAGAGGAAGAGCAGCCCGTACTTGACGACGCGCCAGACTCTCCCGCGACGATAATGCCTCATGTATGATTCCTCGTCAAACACTCGGATACCTTAGATGAACGTTGTTTTACCTAGGTGGTAGCTTGGCGAGAATTGCCTTGAGGCGGCGGCGCTCCTCTACAATCGGCTCGGCTTGAGCGTGAACGACGATCCGGTTTGCCTGGACTTCAGACAGATGAACAAGTCCCTCTGCTAAGTCCTGAATAGCCTCGACCAAAGAATTTCTGAGGAGCTGGACGTTTGTCGGCTTGAGTGCATCAAACTTCACGGTGTTCTCGTAATCCTCCTTGGACCAGACTCGCTTGGGACTGGGTCGGTAGGAACTGTCCGACAGATTGGACTTCAGCCCGTCGCGTCCTGCGTCCCACATAGCAATCTGCCGGAATCCCGCTGGGGCAATCCCCTTGGTATTAGAGCGGCTCTCGTAGATGCATCCTACGTGGATATGCGCAGCCCAAAGTCCGGGCACAAAGGGGCGCACCCATCCAAAGCCGCCCAGGTCGTCAATGACCTTGAGCTTGTTCTTTGCGTCGAACGTAGACAGATCAGCCATCCGACCTTCAAGGTGAGTACCACCTGAAGCGGCTGCTCCTCCGATGAACTGAAAGATGCTCAGCTCATAGCCAAGTCTGCGCTCAGCCTCCTTGAGCATCTGGATCGTTGCATTGTCACCAGGCTTGCCATGGAACTGGGCATGACCGTACGGATCGGGAACGTTCGTCATGTCAGTTCACAACCTTGACCATAGGAACCTGGGGGTCGTGCTCAGTAAAGCCCTGCTGCTGCGGAGGCAGTACACTAGTCTGCGTGCGGTTGAATGCTCCTAGAACAAAGACAGCCAGGGCGATGATCGCAGTCTGGTTCGCCTCGGTCAGATCGAGACCGAACGTGACAAACAGTGCAACGGTAGCCTTCGCAAGTCCGGTACCCACACCGAGCAGGGTCTGACGAGTCACGTATGCAGTGTAGACGCTGGCAGCAGAAACAACAACTGCCATGATGACACCCTCAGTGTCAGTCGTCAGCCCGAAGGCATGGAAGCTCAGCACCATAGCGAGCACAGCCTCGATAAGGCCGATGTAGAAAGCAGGCTCACGGCCGAAGATAGTCGGTCCAGGCATATCAGCAATCTCCTTTGTCGGGTCAGGTAGAACTACTCTACCTGACATTAAGCCTACCGTAAAGCATCCGCGTCTGCGCTCGCGCCTATGACGCGGGGGCAACCGCCTGGACCGCAGTCCCATCCCACCATCCTACTAAAGTAACGGGCTGTACAGCCGTTCCGTCCCACCAGCCCTCTAATGTTGCATCATAGAGATTAGTGCCATCCCACCACTGATGATCCCCAGTCGTAGGCGGGATGTAACTAGGTTGGTTCCAGATATTAGTATCTGGAGTTTGAAGTGTAGCTGGAATCCAAGGATTCGCCATGACATGCTCGTTACGTACAAGGCACCGCGACTGCGATACCTACTCCGTTATTAGAGGCATTCACGTTGGCTCCGAACTGACTGTACGTGCTGATTGAGGTACCAGTCTTATTCATAACTAGAATCTTGTAATTCTGGCTACTGTATGTAACCTTGGATCCAAGAGGAGGTGCCGGAACTACTCCATCAGGATAATCAGGGTTTACGTATCCAGCAAAGAAGAAGTTAGCAAGACGACCACGCTCTCCTGCAACATCTTCTACTACCTTGTATGGATCGAGGTACCAGTTACCATCTCCGGTAGCCAGACGCTGGACGTTGAATGCCGCAGTAGGTCCGCCGTTCTGTGGAGTACATGGAGTCTGAAGACGAGCCTGGACCCACGAATTAGCATTAGCGGCATCCCGACTTACGCCACCGAAGAGTGAGGTCGGGAAGCTGGCAGCAGCTGCAGCTACCATCTGGCCACCGGCGAACGCACATGGAATGGTATCTCCAACGAAGTATGGAACTACATCTCCAATGAAGAAGTAGTTACGCGCCGAGCCGAGAGTGGCACTCTCGGGGTTAGTCTCGGAGAACCTCGGACCCTCTAGCGAGATAAACAGATGCTCCTTAGAGACCGATACGATACAGTGGATAACATTGGAAGCAGCGACTGCAGCAGTTGCTCTCCAGTAAAGCCAACGACCTGATCGATCAGTTCCACCTCCCATTGCACCAGTGTGAGCTTTATACACGGCCATATTGAGGAACTGGTTCGTGACGACCGTATGAGCGTCCATCAGGTCTACAATCATATCTGCACCACGAGTTGTAGTAGCCTTGAATACCTCGTGCCCGTCGTAAACATTCGTACCTGAGTTATGAGCATACGTCGTGGCTGCGATCGTTACAGTAGTTGCAGTAGTTGCAGTGACAGTCCTGTATTCACAGTCTGCAGCACCCTTGACTCCGATGCGAATTACAGAGCCAATACCGATACCTGCAGTAGCCCAGGCACCCGAGGCTGCAGTCAGAGTAACTGCACCAGCTGCGATTGTGACAGTAATTGGAACAAGTGCAGCTGCAGAGTTGATCTTCGTCCAGGACGCGCTTGCAGTGATCTTATCCTGCAGGTCACTAACTAGGGTCTGCTGGGTCGAGTCAAACTCGAAGTACTGGAGGTTAGTAAGAGCTGGCATTATGCTTCCTCTGCTGCGTCGAGTGCCGCTGTATCCCGGCCCTTGTATGGAAAACCTGCTAACGGAGTATATCCACTTACTCCGGTATCGTCTAGCGCTTGGAACAATGCTGCGTGCATATCTACACCTGTTGGGTCTGCAGGCGGTGTAACAGCGAGTGCATTGTCAAGTTCCGCTGCGATTGCGTTCGTATTACGAAAGCCAATCACTGTTGCTGCCTGATTAAAGGTATCATCTGTAACAAAGGCTAACGTAGTTCCCTTGATAAAGCAATAAATCTTCGATCCCTTTGCAACTACTCTAATCTTATCTCCTGCAACTATTGCAGCGACAGGAGCTACCCAAACATTGACTAGAGTTCCAGCGACTTTCTTTCTAAGGACTGGCTTTCCGCTGTCGCAGTAATACTCCCAATAGTTATTAGCATCACTATACCTGAATAGCAATCCTGCGTCGTTCGTTCCAGGAAGAACTGCGATATCTACCCCGAAGTCAATATCAGCCGCACCTGGACAGGTTAGAATCTGTCCAGTAAGGCTAGTGGAAACATAAAGGTGATTAGAAGTAATACCCCAAGTTCCCACAACGGCAGTATATGGTCCACCGATTGCAGGTGAACCAGGAGATGATGCATTGTTTGCACGGTTAAAGTCGTCGCTTAGATAAGTAACCATCAGACCTTCTTGTAGATGATAGTTCCAATGGGAAACGAATTAGCTGCTGCAACTGTGGCTGCATCATCCGTCGATTCAATCAAGCGAAGCTTCACTCGTGCATCAATCTCGTCATTAACAAACGCAGTGGTAGCGATTGAGGTATCATCATCACCAAGCGCTGGAGTTGGAGCTGTAGGAGTTCCAGTTAAAGCTGGACTAGCAAGTGGCGCCTTCTCTGTATCAAGTTCAGCTAGCGCTGCCTGAACATCTGTTGAAGACAGTCCACCAACTGGAGAGAAACTTGTTCCTGCAGCAGTCCCACTCGGCAGTGCTGATACTTTCCAAGTAGAACTCGTTGCATCCCAGTATAGAACATAGCCATTTGCAAGACCAGTTAAATCTACATCCTCGAGTTCTGAAACTACTGTTGCTCCAACTACATCCTGAGCCCATTCAACTACTGATCCATCAGATGCAGTCTTGAGAACATAGAGCGCAGTCCCAGGCTCTATGGACTCGGGGTAGATTCTCTTTAGCGCTCCCATCAGGTGCCAACTTCGTAAGTAACACGCAAAGCTACGTATGTAGTTCTGAGGTCAGCACCAGCGCTAGCAGGGTTGGCATAGTTTGCAACCATATAGAGGCCCTCTCCAGGATTATACTCAACCGTACCTGCCTCGATCATCTCCTGAGTGACAAACTCTTCGCTGCCCTCCATGAGACCACTTACCGTGTTATAATGACCGACAAGAGGAACTACATAAGTCTCGTAGTCCGCACTGTCTTCAATTACTCCTCTAGGGTCCCAGTGACCATATACGGCTCCAGTATCCTTGGTAAGGTTTACCCAGGGCGTATTCACAGTGGCACTAAGTGCTCTTCCGTCAGGACCCTTCATTCGAGTAACTACTGACGTAGAAATAAGTCTACCAGGAATAATGGTTGGCGGGAAGGTAATAAAGAGATGCCAAGTTGTTCCGTAAGCTCGACCTGGATTCCCGTACCAGACATAAGTAGTATCGTCGTCCAGACTTTCAAGCGCAGTAATTCCTCCTACTATGCCTGCAGACTCTGCGCCATGAAGATACTCATAGATAGGTCCAACGATATCCATGGTCAGAATACTAGAGGTTTCAAGCACCTGATTCCTCACGTTCCAAGCATACTTCACAGTAAGTTCTCGACCTACTGCTATCATCTGCTCATCATCTTGCACAATTACATCATGACCGTTTAATGTCCATTGGTCATCGGTCAAGAATGCACCACCCCAGTAAACATGAATACTTTCTGGGATTGGATTGTGCTCCAATGAGACAACCTGCGTAACAGAAAGAGCAGTTACTACAAGAGTGCTGTAAGCAAACTTGATATCACTGTCAACCAACTCGTCCATTACGGAGACTACCTTGATCGGTGAACCTGTGATGTAATCAAGGATGAACCAGTCACCAGGCTTGCCGGCGACCCTGACTACATCTGCAGTAGTCTTGCCTGCAATTGTTCCATATAGGCCAGATGCCAGGCTGGTGCCGTCTGCAAGGTTTGCCAGGATCGTGTTAGTCGGGACCTTATCGAGTGCAAACTTAACTGGGACAAGTGTCTCATTTCCAGGGAAGAGGACTTGAGCAACCTGCGTGCTTATGTCGAAAGACCAAACTCTGCCTACCCGAAACTCGGGTCGCTTCTTGTCGATGGCAGTGCTGACCATTTTGTTAATGACACGGCGAAGATCTGCTGCAGTCTTGAGTTCAGCCATAGACATTAGCCAGCATCTCCTACCAGTGTAATCCGCTTACCTGTTGCGCTCATTGGCACAAGGCTCATCGGAATATTCAGTGTATCCATCAGGTACTTATCCGGTTCGAAGTCATAAGCCTTCGGATCAAGAATCTGGACGACAACATTAGCATCAAGATGAGGATACACAACTGAATCGTACGACAGTTCGTAAGTCTCTAGCGCAGATACCTTGAGAAACTTTCTAGCCAGTGCAACACAGTCTGCATCCGAGTTCACTGTGTCAAACTGGAAGTCTGTATACCTGTCACCGATCTTGGCGATACGAGTCGGAGACGAAGGGTCAGTGTTCTTAGCCTCACCAAAGAACGGAATCGAATCTCCGTCCGGCGCGCCATACACAACGACATGGTTCTTCAGATTACTGTCATTGGTTGATCTGTTGATCTTGACCAGGTTACCGTTCGATCCAGTCTTGAAAGTCTGAACCGTTGCGTCCGTAGTAGGGTCCGGAAGTGGCTCCATTGTCAGGATTCCCTGGTTATTGAAGTAGAGCTGCTGTCCGATCCCCTTGGCTGCCTCGATGGCAATATCCGCCCGAGGAGTATTGCGCGTGTACGCAAAGTCTACCGACAGAGTCGCGGCCATTCCAGGGACGTTGATCTGATTGGTGATACCCGAGTTGCGAGCCAGTGCGATGATCAGGTCAGTCACGTTCGTACCAGCAACAAACGTCTCATCCTGGGATAGTTTACTGTCGATCATACGCTTCATGTAATCACGAGCAGTAATCTTGATCTGGTACGGAAAGTTCTCATCACTGAGATTGTCAATGACAAACTCTCCGATCTGAGTCTCCCACTCTCCAGATGACGAGTAGTCAGCCAACCATTGAATAGCAGCTGACAAGAACTGCTTTACATAGGTTGTACCTGGATTCGGCAACTGGACATTGATCCATCGACCACCTGCGCTATTGGTTTGGAGGATCGCTGTAACCATTTGCGGGTCGGTGCCATTGGTCCATACAGCAATCGGCGTGGCCCCCGCTGCTGCGGCGCTGACGGCATATCCGGTCGCGGTGCCCGCCGATGCTCCATCCGTCCAGCCCCCCGCGATAGGCGTATCAGTCGATACTCCTTCGACACCCCATACAATAGCGCCCGAGGCAGATCCCGAACCAATCAGCGGAACCTCAGCTTCGGTATTTCCAGTACTGAATGTCAGTACTGCGCGACCAGCATTGTACTGCCCAAGAAGAAGATCCGACTTCGTGGTCGGATCAGTCTCAGTGTAGCTGACGATAACATCAGAGTCGGCATCAGTCCAAGTACTAGCACTCAGATTGATAAATGTCCGGGTCAGACCAATTGACTTCAGAGCGAGCTGCATTCGCTGTGAACCATATAGACTAGCCTGCTCTACGATAGTCACCTTGGGACTAGAAACAGGATTGGTGTAACTGATTCCACGGTAGCACTTGATAACCTTATCATACCAGAACCCACCGTTGGGGTTCGGCCTGAGGAGGTTATCGTTATTCAGCAGTGTCAGATCTAGGCCGCGTCGCTCCTGGCGAGTACTATCGACAGTAACGTTACCATCGATGAGACGCAGCATGGTATCATCATCATCTGACGGAAGCCAGAGAGTTTCGCCATCGGACTCGTAAAACTCAATTCGCCTTGTGATGAAACACTGGCCAGACTCAATTGCATCCGTTACAGCAACTGGAGGAACGATAATTGTCATGCTCCTCCCACTTCCTGGTAAGGAATCGTTATGTCGCAGAACTCGTCTCCGCCGACTCCTGCGATACGACTCACCTGAAGATCACCGACTGAAACCAGTTTCACGTCTCCGAATGGGGTACGCAGATAGAGAGACCGCTTGAGAGTCTTGATGCTCTCTAGCGTAGCCTTTTTCTGTCTGGCAGTCGTAGATCCGCTGTTACGAATCTGTGCTACGAGCGTCCCGTTGTACCCCAACCGATCGCCATAATCAGTATGATTACCTCGACCGATAACATGATAACTTGCAGTCTCATACTCTTCGGTATACTGATCCGAAGTGATGTGATGAAGTTTGTAAGCACCGCTAAGCCCATCTGAGAATAGAGGGTCTACCAACCAGTAGTCACCCGACTGCGGGTAATCGTACGTAGCTGGACCTGGATCCGAGAATGCAATATCGTTAAACACAGTTGCACCCTGGACCAGCCTGTATCCTACTTGATAGTTCAGACCTGGCGCGAGATAGTCGTGATACTCGTAAGTCGTATCGTTGGCATAGATCGTGGCAATGTCATTCCACTCACCTTCCTCTACGACAGTGCTGGATGAATCGATCAGGTTATCCTGACGCTGAAGAACGTACATAGCGAAGTCAGCAACCTTGCCACTGTCATCCCAAGTAACTACGATGTAGCCTTCATCCTCCACAGAATAGTGCGTCAAGTCGATAACAGGAACTGTTGTCGGCATTGCGGGCGGGGTCCAGGCCGCGCTAAATGACACAGTATCTGCATATCCCGTGAACTTACTGGAATCAACTGCAACTACATGGACAGTATACTGTCCGAGGTTATGGAACACTGCAACTGATCCGTCTACCGTATAGCTGGTACCAGAGGGATCACTGACGGCCTTGGTACCGGTGTCGAACACAGTACTAGTACCCTGTGTAATAAAAACTCGGTAGGACTTGATGGTCGCGCCACCGGAAGTAACCACGGTGAACTCTACATGCGGAACGGGGGTCCCCAGTACTTCTGCAACAGTAGGAGACGTAATCGTAATGACTGGCGGCTCTTCGATCATGAAGTTTACGCGGCCAGAGACGATGCCCTCTTCATCATAGGCATCCCATAACTTAAGATCCCAGCTGACCGACTCATCTACATGCCCAGACGGGATAGTCAGTAGAGCGAAGTTGTCACTGGAGATAACCTTGCCGGTATCAAGAATCGTAGATGAGTCGCTGTTCTTAATGACCATGATCTGGTATGCGCTCTGCGTATCAGTGCTTGACGGATCGACAAAGGTCCACCGGAACATCAACTGGTCGCCAGACAACAGTCCAACAATTGATCCATCGGTAGGAATCAGGTTCGTTGAGGTCGGCGGGTGCGAGACAATAAACTCTGTAGCAGTTGACCAGGGCCCTACGTTTCCGAACGGATCAATTGTGCGTCCGCGGAAGTACATTGTAGTTCCAGGCACGATCGCATCAGCAGGCTGAACAGTGCCGCCTACCTGTGCCACCGCAACCGATGCAGTATCGACGTTATCAACAACGATATACTTCAGGGATTCGATCGTCACGACCCCAGTAGTAAACGTATCATCCTCTGCAATCTGAAATTCAATCGCCTGCTGGGACTGCATGTACGTGCTATTGTACTTGAGTCGACCAATCACAGTTGGAGTTGAATCCAGCAGAGTACTTCCGTCTGCAGGGTATACCTGAACGGGAGCTTCGAAGAGGTTACGGATAGACTGTCCGTAAACTCTACGCTGTGTGGAAGTCTTAGAAGTAGTGACAATCATCGAAGCGTTCGGGTTTACCCCGTTGCGCTGGCCACCAGAAGAAACCATCGTCACCGAGTAGCCAGCGATATAACCGTCAGGCAGGAACCAACAACCACGCGGCCCGAAGATGAATGTGTCCAGCGCTTCGTCCCAGCGAGCCGTGAAGCTCATTAGAGTCTTGTTTGGGAACTTGGAATGCGTTGTGCCGTAATGGAAGATGATTGAACTTCCTCCAATAGACATGCCCAGATACCGAGAACCAATATTCAAAGGAACGGTTGGATTCAGGAATGTCTTACCTTCAGCGCCAACTGACTTCTGCGCGCGAGGTACATTGAGTCTAATGGCGTGCATCTTACGTTGCACTTCGGCGTGCATGATTCCGAGATAGATCTCATCATCGTTGGCAGGATTCCTAAAGAATCGAGCCAACCGAGCCTCAGGCCAACCTGACTTGGGGTTACCATCACCCTTGTCGTAAACTCCAAGTGTATCTACGCTTAGAGCAGTATGAAGTGCACCATCTGTAATGCGAACATCCGCACGGTAAACATGGACACCTTGGTCAGTAGTTCCTTGAGAATAGCCAAACGCAATAAACAACTGGTCATAGGTATCACCGGCGTATACTACTGTATCCACAGCCGAGCCGACAGAGATGGTTTCACATCCGTGGGAGAATGCAACAGAATGAACATTAAGGCTTGCGATGGATGCCCATGATCCCGTTATTCTGCTGTAGAGAGCAAACCCGTAAGGCGAACCTGGACCACGATCAAAGATCGTCGTAATGTATGCGCGGCCGCCGTCCGTAACATCGATATCAAAGTTACGAACAACGTCGTCTCCAGCTGTAGCAACGACAGCTTGCCACGCGCCAACCGAGTAGTCGGCGTAGTCCATCCGACAGTAGCGCACATCATTGCCATCAGTATCCTTGGCTACGATGTGGACGTCATTGTCAGGTCCGACTGTTGCTGTCATCTGGACGCCGAGAGTTCCAGCAGTGTAATTGAAGTTTGCACCAGCCCAAGGATCAATGGTCGCACGCAGTGTCCAAGTAACCATATCCGGAGTTTCGTAGACAAAGATCTTTGGGTTTCCAAGACTATTGTCGTCGCGGATCACTGCAATAGTGTTGCCATTGGACAGGTTAAACACATGCCGACCCCCGTGGTCGCCAGTGTTATCCAGCTCCGTGTATAACTGTCGGACCAGTGTCATTAGCCTGCCAGACTTTCGAGGTTAGAGATCAACACGTGGACATCATCGCCAGACTTGACGTTCGGGAACGACAGGTTACCATTAATGATGACCGTTACGCCAGCTCCCGAGTTGTCGATCATATCGGCCCTCATTCGCGGACCAGTAAGCTTCGGAGCGTAAGGTCCACTCAGCGGAACAATAGCCTCTGGGTGACCACGGTCGCCAGCAATGATCGGTGTACCAAGACGCGACCCAGGAACAATTCCACCCTTATAGAGGTGCGGGAACGGATTGGGTGGAAGGTTAACAGTCAGTGGGCCCTTGCCAATAGAGTCTGGAATAATCCGGTTGATTACGTCGATTCCAGCATTAAACTTGTCCTTGACATAACCCCAGATACTGCCACCGATGTCGGCAATCACTGAACCGGCAGTCTTCATTCCATTCCACAGACTGCCAATAATCTTAGCACCGGCCGTCTTGAAGTTTCCAGCGAAGTCTTTAATCTTGCCGGGAAGTCCCTTGATAGTATCGATCAGACCCGTGAACTTTGCCTTGATTCCGTCAATAATCTCGCCAATTCTTTCCTTGGCATTCCTAGTCGTCTCTCGAATCTTTTCCCAAGCATCCTTGAATCTATCCCACAGTGGCTTCAGGATGTGATCCCAGAACCACTTGCCAAGTGCTAGCAGGCTATTCCAAGCGTTGCGGATTCCTTCCCACCAAGCCTTAAGTGCAGGCTTGATATACTTGTTCCAGACATCCTTGACCTTCTCGTAGATCGGCTTGAGAACGTGCTCCCAGAGCCACTTGGCAGCGCCCCACAGTATCTTCCACTCGGCCTGAATTCCTGCCCACCAGAGCTTCAAGGCAGGCTTAACGTTCTTGTTCCAGAGATCCTTGACCTTGGTGTAGATCGGCTTAAGGACGTGCTCCCAGTACCACTTTGCAAGAGTAGTCAGAATCTTCCATTCAGCCTGGATTCCAGTCCACCAAAGCTTCAGAGCAGGCTTGACGAGCTTATCCCACAGCTCCTTGTACTTCTTAAAGATGGGCTTGAGGACGTGATCCCAGAGCCACTTGGCAACGGTAGTAAGGATCTTCCATTCGATCAGGATACCCTTCCACCATAGCTTGACTAGCGCAATGACGACCTTTAGTGCGGCCTTCCAGACATCAAAGATGGGAACAAGAACGTAGTCCCAGATCCACTTAGCAATTGCCCAAAGAACCTTGAGGGCACCGATAATTCCCTTAAACCAGAGCTTAACTACTGCGACTACTAGCTGGAGAACCTTTCCAAAGATCTTGACAATCGGGTGTAGTACGTGATCCCAGATCCACTTAGCGATCTTTCCAAGCTTCTCAAACCAGTGAAAGATTGCCTTGACTAGATCAGGAATGATGCTGTGTCCGACAAGGACATCATAAAGCCATACGAAGAACTCTACGACACCTTCGACGATTCCTCGTACGACACCTAGGAGAATCTTCCATGCACCCTTGAAGATTGCAACAACTGCAGTCATCAATCCCTTGAGGATATTCAACACGCCAATCAGAAGGAGGTGCAGTCCGCGCTTCCAGTCCGATGTGAATAGCATGAAGAATCCCATGATGATCTGGATTACTCCATGCACCATCTGCAGCGCACCCTTGAGGATTCCACCTAGGGCCTCAAGGATCGGGTAGATAGTGTTAGCGATGATCTCAAGTGCTATCTTGATAATCGGAACAAGGTCACCGTAGAGATAGAGAGCTACTAGTTTAATAACTCTCCAGAATCCCTTCAAGGCCGGAAGGATATCCTTGAAGTCATCACCAATCTTAGCAAGTACAGGACTGATCTGCTTCCAGATATTTTGGAAACCGTGCATCGCATTGGTTACAATTTCCTTGATGCTGGGTCCGAACAGATCCCACAACTTCATGATAGGACTGATAACGTTCTTACTGAACCAGTCGCTAACCTTTGCCCATGCTACTCGGAATCCATCTGCAGCATCACCGAAACTCGACCCGCCGAAGATGTGACTGAACATGTCGTTGGCAGCGGATGCGAAGTCGCTCCAACGCTGCTTAGCCCAACCTGCGAACTCTCCAAACTTCTTCTTGATCGAGTTGAACGGGTTGATGTCTGCGAAGGCGTTAGCAGCTTCCTGGCTGATGCTGTCAGTATACTTCTGAATCTGATCAGTTTGGTCAGCCCAGTCTGTACGAATCGGGAATCCCGAACCGCCAGCAGTAGGCAGGTCGCCCTTGCCTGCATTCTGGAAAGCAGCCAGTGCAGGCGAGATGGATTCACTACCTCCGGTCTTACTCTTGCTCTTTTCCTTAGCCTTCTCAGCAGCCTGTGCTAGCGTGTCAGCTGCAGTGGCTGCATCAGACATCGCAGATGATACATCCTGGATAGCCTGGCTAATCGCGTCGTAAGTATCCTTGATCTTCTCAAGCTTGGCGTTCTCTCGATCCAGGATTGCCTGCATCTTATCACGCGAAGCAGTCAGTCGATCAACGGCAGCCTGCTGGCGATCTACGGCAGCAGTTGCATCATCCAACCTATCCTGGTACCTGATGATGTCAGACTGGGCACCCTTGATGCCCGCCATAATCTGATCGAACGGAAGCTCCTTCATTGCATAAGCAGCTCGTTCGATCTGACGAGTTAGCGGGTCAAACTTGAGCGAGTTCTGAAGGTCAAGCAACTGGCCCTTGCGAGCCAGCTCATCCAACTGGTCGGACATGCTCTGGAGCGCGTCGGCAGAACTATTGTACGACTTCTTCTGCTTCTCTAGAGCACTAATCTGGTCGTCATATGTCTTGAGGATGTCACTACCGGCGCCACCCGCTGCGAGGTCGCCGCGCTTTCCACTGAGCATTTCCTGGGCACCATTGATGGCATCCATCTTGCTCTTGATGTCATCTAGCGGACCAGTTACTTCTTCAAGCTTCATCATCTGAAGCTGGAGTCGCTTTTGTGCCATCTCGTTCTCAAAGATAGCATCCGACATAGCCTGCATACCCTTGATGGGCGCATTGGCGAAGGCGCTCAGTGAATCCTGTGCAGCCTGGAGCTTGTCAGCCCACTTTGACTGAATAGCCTGTAGAGCTTCAAGCTTCTTCTGCTGGCGATCAATCTTGTTATTCAGACGCTCGACTACATCAGTCCACTTGTCGACAATCTTTTGCTGACGATCTTCTGCAGCCTGGACCATCGCAAGATCCCTGTTGAGAATCTTGAGTCTATGAGAAAGCTTATCAAAAGCTGCAAGTGCACCTGGATCAAACTTAGCAATCTTCTGTCGCTGCTCGTGTTCCTGGATCGTATTAGACCTGCCGCGCAAGTTTGCAGTCGCACGACCGAATGCCTTGATCTCGTTGTAAGCAGCCTTGATGTCCCTGCCTACGGACGCGGCCATGCCGCGGAATTGCTCCTTGACGACTGCCATACCCTTTGTGACATTCTCTACCAGCGACGGCGAGTGGTGCGCAAACGGGTTAAGATAGCTGAACCAATGGTACACAGCAAGCGCTGCGGCCTGGACGACTCGAACGACTGCGACTAGTGCGTTCGTAATTCCCTTGGGAAGCGCATTCCAGGCATTGAGAACTGTCTGCGTCATAGCATTACTGCTGTCAGCAAAGTAGTTTACAATATTACCCCAGGCCTGAGCAATCTGCTTGCGGAACGCCAGGAGAAGTGCAACGACAATTCCGATTGCGATTCCCCAAGGGCCAATCAGGAATGCGATAATCTCTGGACCAAGTACTGCGAGTGCGAATCGCACCTGTGCAACAAAGGTAGTAATAACCTTGAGCATCAGTGGCAGAAGCTTCATCAGTCCAGTCATGCCGACGATCCAGATGCGGATCATCTGACTCCAGAACTGCATAGAGATAGCACTCATTGCAATCTGGATAGCAGCCCAAGTTCTAGTGAGAACAAGACCGCCAACAGACATGACAGAATTGAGACCAACGGTCATTGCAGCCCAGATCCTGATTAAAACCTGGCTGCCCGCTGTCATGATGGCCGAGATTCCGAGGTAGATTCCAGCCCATCCGGCAAGGAATGTCCTAGAGAATGCTGCCCATGCACCTAGCATAGCAAGCTGGAAAGTCTCGAAGACGGCAAGAATTCTGACCCATCCGGCAAGGAGGA
>WNGA01007566.1_pt1 | contig 15097 bp, 17 predicted proteins | sample 5400061 | NCBI WGS metagenome assembly WNGA01 (sample SAMN13153366, study PRJNA577476) | soil metagenome | isolation source: 100 cm soil or saprolite under grassland replicate 2 | place: USA:California | collected 2016-06-15
CTCCTTCAACTTCTCCATGTTCCTAGGCATCTCCGCCTGCGCCTGTCGGCGGACGACAAGCGGCAGGAGGATCTTCCCGATCCCGTGCCCTTCGAAATCGAGCGCCAACGTGACCCGCGAACGGTCGCCGTCCCCGAGCGGCTCGACCGTGCCTTTCACTTTCCCTCGGATGGGCCCGTCGGTACCGCGAAGGCTCCAGCTTTTCGGAGGATCTAGTTCGGTCACCTCATTCGTCATCGACCTCTCCATGCGGCCGACCCGCCGACTCACAATCACCTGCGAGCCCACAGCGAGAGGGGAGTCCCCGCGCACGGACACGGCACTCTCTTGCCAGTCCGGGAGATGCGACGGGTTGGTCAGATAGGTGAAGACGTCCTCGGGCCGCCGGGATATCTCGATGCTGTTCACAATCGGCGCCATCATGCCTCCTTCGTCGCGAGTTCCGCGGATCATTCCATACGAGAACTCCGCTATCACCTGGCCGTGCTCGACCCTGACTGGCGGCGACGTCTCACTCTTCGGGATCGGCTTCGGCGCCGATACGGCGCCCTCAAGCAAATCGGGCGACGAGCGGCAGGGACGTTACGCGGGTTCGATTCCCGCCGCCTCCACTTCCAAGGCGAAGAAACTCGGCGAACTCAGCGCTGAACGTCGACCACCAGGAGCGCACGCTGTCCGATCATGCGGCTGACCCTACCTAGGCCGCCCGAGGCAGCAGCACCAGTCGCTCGTTCGGACATGTCGAAGGTGCCTTCCGGGAAGGAGACGATCCTCTTGCTCAGCTGATGCGGATCAGCTTCTTGTTGACGAACTCGTCGGCCCCGTAGCGGCCGAGCTCGCGTCCGAAGCCGGAGCGTTTCGTGCCGCCGAACGGCAGCTCGGCACCGTCTGCGCCGACGATGTTCACGTAGACCATGCCGGCGTCGATCCGGTCCGCGACGCGCTCGGCCTGCTCCAGGTCGTTCGTCATCACGTATGAGCCGAGCCCGAACGGCGTGTCGTTTGCCAGCGCGACCGCCTCCTCCTCCGACGGCACGCGATAGACCTGGGCGGCCGGGCCGAACAGCTCTTCACGGTAGATGTCGTTCTCCGGCGTGATGTCCGTCAGCACCGTCGGCTCAAAGTAGTTGCCGTTGCGCTTGCCGCCGGCGACGACCGTCGCGCCCTGCTCGACCGCGCGCCGGACCTGATCCTCGAGGCGGTCGGCCGCGACCTGAGAGGACAGCGGCCCACACTCGGTCTCGCGCTCGCGCGGATCACCCTGCTTCACAGCGGTGAGCGCGGCCGTGAACTTCTCGAGGAACGGCTCGTAGAGCTCGTCGATCACGATGAACCGTTTCGCGCCGTTGCACGACTGGCCCGCGTTGTCGATCCGCGCGGCGACAGCGTCCTCGACCGTCTTGTCGAGGTCGTCAGTGCCGAGGACGATGAACGGGTCGGAGCCGCCGAGCTCGAGAACGACCTTCTTCAGATGCCGGCCAGCGATCTCCGCGACGGCGGCGCCGGCGCGCTCGGAGCCGGTGACGGATACGCCACGGACGCGCGGATCGGCGATTACCCACTCGATCTGCTCGTTCGTGGCGTAGATGTTCACGTATGCGCCGTCCGGGAAGCCAGCATCGCGGAACATCTGCGCCATCGCCTCAGCCGACTGCGGGCACTGGGGCGCGTGCTTCAACAGAAGCGTGTTGCCGATGATCAGGTTCGGCGCGGCGAAGCGTGCGACCTGGTAGTAGGGGAAGTTCCACGGCATGATCCCCAGCAGGACGCCGAGTGAGCTGCGGCGGACGACCGCCGACCCCTCACCCTTGAGGAGCTCAATCGGCTCGTCTGCCATCAGTGCTTCCGCATTGTGTGCGTAGAACCCGTAGATCGACGCGCAGAAGTCGACCTCGCCCCGCGCTTGCCGTACCGGCTTGCCCATCTCGGCGACGATGATTTCCGCAAGCTCCTTCCGCCGTTCCGAGTGCAGCTCGCCGACGCGCAGCACGAGCGAGGCGCGGTGAGCGACAGTCGCAGTTCTCGACCACTCGCGGTGTGCCCGGTCGGCGCGGGCGATCGCGTCCCGCAGCTCGTCGTCCGTGATCGTCGGGTACTCCTTGAGCGTCTCGCCGGTCGCGGGGTCGACAACTGCGTACATGCTCATCGCTTCGCTCCTCCGTCGGTCGGACTGAGGCCGACTCTACGCGCTCGAGTCGGCACGATGATGTCGACTACCCCTCATGTCGGCGGGTCCGCCGGCGCACCTCCGCGATGAACTCCTCCGCCGTCGGCGTCTCGTAGTCCGGGCTGATCTGGTCATCTGGCATCAGGCGCCCAATCTCGCAGCCGAAGCGCGCGGAAGCACGTCCTCCACCGCCGCCAACCATGCCGCTGCCGTTCGGATCACGCGACGAAACGGACCGGTCGCGGGGGCAAGCTGCTACTGAGCTCCCCGTGGCACGGAAGGGCGGGAGAACCAGACACGTCAGGACGGTTTGCGGCGGGAATCTTGCGCGGGTTCGATTCCCGCCGCCTCCATATTTGTCCGGGACATCGCGGGCGTGAACGACTTTCGCAGCTTTTATCTGTTGGCGGGTCTCCGCGGCAACTTCGAGCGGGACGCCTCCCTTGCGGCTTATACCGCCGAGGTGTCTTTACTGCACACGCTCGATGACCGCTGGGGCATCGAGCCGCCATGGGGAGCATGCGACAGCGGGGTTGACCTTGAAAGCTCTGGTGACGATGTGCTGCGTGGCTGGGCTCACGTCGATCTTCGAGTTAGAAGCGATACGTCTTTGCCAAGCGATGTTGCGTTGGCGGGTCTCCTCCGAACGATGTGGGATGCACTCGAGCTTTATGGCAATGCGACTCTCACGGGAGCGGACGCGATCGTGCCCCTCCAGTGCGTAGGCGACGCGCTGTGGACACGAGTCGCCGGTTCTGTGCTGCGTGACCGTCGGCACGGACCCGAGCGACCGGCACGTGTGCTTGTCCAGGCGACGAGTAATGCCTGGCCAGACTCATCCTCGCCCCCGCCGCAGCATGACCCCGTTTCCATCGTCGGGACGTTGTCTGAGTTCGTCGCGGTGGAGGCAGCCATGGGGGCCGTCCCGTTCGCGTCGTATCCACCGTCATTCGCACCCAGCCCGTTTGCCTTTGGCATGGAGCATCCCTGGGCTGCATCTGACACCGATCCTTACCGCGCAGAGATCAAACTTCCGTCCTGGACGGTCGACGACGCGGGTTGGCTAGCTGAAGCTGTGTGTGCGGCCTATGCGCGAGTCGATAACGCGAGCGATGTTCAGGTTGCGCTTAGGCTGGTCGGCTGAGATGGCCGCTCGTTGGGTCGCATCTCTGGACCAGCACCTGACCTGCGGGGCTTGGGAAATGGGTTCTTCGCAGTTCTCGAACCCGCCGCCTCCCACTCCAACCATTGCAGCGCAGCTGCAACTTCTGTCTCAAGCGTTGCCACATCCGGCGGCGCTTGTGCGTTGCGGGCCGCTAGCGCCTGCGCGAGCGCTTCGGCAAGCTCGTCGACCTCGACCTCGTCCGTATAGAGCTTGCGTCGTGTCGATCCGCGAGTGCCCAAGCAGCGGCCTGAGCGCGGCGACGTCGAAGCTCATCCTCAATCGCGACCCGGGCAGCGCGGCGGCACGCAACCCGCACCGCATCGGTTGTGCGGGTGTGTAATCGAAGCCCCAGCTCGATGCGAAACGCTCAGCCGTGAGGATCTCGCCGTAGGAGACGGTGAAGCCCCGTCGCCACCGACGCCTCAAGATCAGACCAGCCGCCTCGAAGCTGACGATCGATGCGCGCACGCACGCACTAGTAGCGTCTGATCCGGACGCCTAAGAGGCCGGCGGTCGGCCGACTTCCGGCTAGCTCGGACTGGACCTCGCGCCAGTCGTGTCGCAGTGACCCACTGCCGATACTCCGACGAGATGAGGACATTCAGCCGACTTCTAGCCGCCGTCGCGGTCCTCGTGGTCGTACCTGTAGCGTCGGCCGGCCAGGCAGCAAGGCGACAAGTCGTGGTCAGGTTTCTGGCCGTCAATATCGTTGAGAACGTCACGCATGATGTTTCGCCGAAGGGGTGGAGCAGGGGCGACTGGTTCCGAAGCCGCATGAACCTCTTCAACCTTGCCCTGCAGTTCGGGCGACCCGCGTCGGCGAGAGTGGGAACAGAGTCACTTACCGTCCGGAGTACGGGCCGCCGCACGGGGTTTGTCCGCGGAAGAACGTACCTCCCCGGCGGTTCCGTGATCGTGAAGGGCCGGTTCCGAGTTGGGGCCAACGGAAGCGGCTTTCGGTTCCCGGTCGCGGGCGGCACGGGCCGCTACGCCGGCGCGAAGGGGACGCTCTACATCAATTACCAGATCTCGCATGGGAGCGAGATCCACATTTACAGGCTCTCCCTTTCCGGCGACTGAGGGGCGCGAACCGGTCCGGGAAGGAAGCGTCCTGTTACCGGCGTGGTCTACGAGATCAAGTCGGACTAAACGACGAGTGCAAGGACAGTCGCATACCCGACGATGCTTAGTGCCGCAACTGCGGCCGCCGTCACCATGATGTGCCTCCTCGCGACCGGAATCGTGATCAGAAGCGCAGCGAAGAGCAGTAGTGGGCCAAACAGATACAGCACGGTCTTCGGTCCACCCAGATCGAGAGTTCTGCAGACGTCGGTACGCGTAGTGCCCGGGTGAAGGTTCTCATCGCAGCCAGCAGCAGCTGAGCCCGTGCCTATCCAACCTAGTGCCGCTAGAACAGTCCCTGCTGAGATCAGTTGGAGGGCCCGCATCGCCCAGCTGGTGTCCGCGCTTGCGCAGTCCCTGCCGCCTTCTGTGGGCGTGGCCATTAGTCGCAGATCGCGCCTGACGCGCAGGCTGCGCCGATGATCAGGATGTAAGTCACTGGCACCGCTGCGGCCGCGAGTACGGCTGCGACGATCACGCCAACCCATTGCCGGCTTAGGACCGCTCCTACAAGAGCTCCCACCACCCCGACCGCAACGAAAATCGCGGTCCCTGTCGCCTCAACGCTTGTGCTGTTGTCGGCGGCGATTGCGAGAAGCGTCACTAGGACACCCAAACCCGCGCCTGTCGCAGTTATCAGTAGCCGCCAGCGGAAGGGCCTCATAGCAATTGTGCTATTATAGCATTAATGTTATAGAAATACGATTCCGAGCCGTCGAGTCGCCACACGCCGGTACGTAGATCGCGACGTTGCCTGGCGACAGCAGGGTTTACTCTCCCGGCCATGGCCGCAGTGACGCCAGACGAACAGATTGACGCCGAACTCCTTCGCGAGGAAAGCGTCGAAGACCTCAACGAGGCGGCCGAAGCGCTTGTCGCTGCCGCCCCTCTTAGCTACTTCGGTACCGACTTCGACATCCATGGCCTCGTGCGCCGGCTGAACGAAGGGGAGATCCTTGTCCCGAATTTCGATCCTGATGTGCCGACCGGCTCGAGCGTAGAGGGGTTCCAGCGCCGCTTTGTCTGGCAGAAGTTCCAGATGGATCGCTTCGTGGAGTCTTTGCTTCTCGAGTACCCGGTTCCCGGAATCTTCCTCGTACAACAGCCGGACAAGAAGATGCTCGTGCTCGACGGTCAGCAGCGGCTTCGCACTTTGCAGCAGTTCTATGCCGAGAAGCTGCTCGACGGAAGTGCCTTCCGGCTCACCTCGGTAGCGGACGATTTCAAGGGTTCAACGTATTCGGAGCTTGCACCCGAAGAACGTCGAACCCTCGACAACACCTTCATCCACGCCATCATCGTCCGTTATGACCCCTCGCCCGACGGTGTGAGCAACATCTATCAGCTCTTTGAGCGTCTTAACGCCGGCGGCACGAACCTCTACCCACAAGAAATCCGTGTCGCCCTGTACATGGGCGAGCTCGTCCGCCTCATCCGTGACCTCAACCTAAACGCTGACTGGCGCCTGCTATACGGAAACGAATCCGACCGCCTCAAGGATCAAGAGCTCATCCTTCGCTTCTTGGCTTTCTTCTATGGGCGCAGCGCGTACAAGCGCCCGCTCAAGAAGTTCCTCAACGACTTCCTTTCAGACCACAAGGACCTCGAGGGGCTCGAACGTGACGAGGTTGAGGCCGTCTTCGCAAACACCTGCACGATGATCGCGAAGGGGATCGGGAAGCGAGCGTTCCGGTTGACGAATGCGGTCAACGCCGCACTTGTCGATTCCGTGATGGTCGGGGTAGCCAGCCGCCTTCAGGCTGGACCGATCAAGAAAACCGACGAGCTTGGCGAAGCATTCGATCGCCTGATGGCCGATGAGGAGTTTCAACGAGCTGTCGGCCGCGCTACCGCAGATGAGGAACGCGTGAGGACGCGATTCGCGAAGGCGGAGTCTGCCTTCGAGACCGTCCGATGATGCGATGTGGGTAGCAAGACCTACTCACCTGCCGCGCAGACCGAAACTCAACGCTTAAGACGCCAGCTCGATGGCCTCGTCGCACGCTGCGAAGAGCTGCCGGAGGTCGCAGAGATTCGCGCTGACGCGTACCGCTACGCCTACATTCAGCTGGCCGGCTTCCTCGAGCAATCCTTGCTCATCGTTGGAAGGAGCCTTGTCAACAAGCGGGCATTCGCAGAAGGCCTGCAGCACGGTCTCTCACACCTTGACCGGCTTTGGCGCAACCCGACCGAAGACGAAATCTTGAAATATGTCGCTCGATTCAGCGAAAGCTGGGCCGACGACCTCGCGACTTGGTTCGCCGTCGACAATCGCGGTGACCAAGTCAATGCCCTGGTCGGAATACGAAACGGTCTCGCGCACGGATCGAGCTTCGGTGGTGGAGCACGGTCCTTCGCCGACTACTACGTTGTCGTGCTCGAGCTCGTCGAATGGCTTGTCGAACGATTCGAAACGTCGCTGTCCTAGGGACCCCTTGTAACTGGCAGCCGATTGGAGAGCATCGCTGCTGCGCCGAGCCAGTCTTTGTATGCAAGACGCGGCGGTTCGATCAGGCCCTCCCGCGACGCCCAGAGTCGGCGAGCATTACGAAGGTTCCGCATCGTGCATCCCGTCCGACTCGTTAGGTCCCTCCCAATGAATACGACGAGTCGCGGTAGATCACCCGCGAGCACGTTTTTCGTGATTGCCATCTTTCGGCCTCGACCTCCAGCGAAATAGCTCGACAGGTACGCCGCCGCCTGCACGCCCGGCCAGAACCTGCGGCCGACCTTGTGCCATCCGTCGACGAATCCAAAGCCGTAACGTGAGCTCATCTCGCGCAATGCCTTTATGTACTCCTCTGCCCAGGCGCGCTCCTCGAGAGTGCCAACTGCGACAACCCCATGTACGTGAGCGAGCCCGCGCCGTTGCTTTCCCCAAACGCGAGCAAGAAGCTTCCCTTTGCAATCCGTCCGCCTATCCGCTCGAAGCTTGGCGGGCTCGATGTAACTGGCTCCACCACTCTCCTGCGCGCTGATTGAAGGCGTTCGCCAACTCCGGGTCGACACGGCAGCCGAAACGGCCAGAACATCTAGTAACTGGGCGATGCGAACAGAACCGAGGGTCGAACGGGTAGAGGTCGGCGCCCGGAGCCGTAACCGAGAACATGACAGTCAAACGGACTATCCGCAGGTTCTCCAGCAGCCGGCGCCGTGTGTCACGCGCCCAGATCGGTGCGAACTCCGGACACGTTCGAGCGGAGCAGCGCACCACGCCCTCCGGGATCGTCCGGCCGCAACCGCAGCGGTGGTAGTAGCGACGTCGCGGCGGCAACGTGACCGCGCCGGGAGCCTGGCGGCTCATTCGGCGCGTTCCCGCTCCCGCCGCGTCAGGCGCTCAACGATCCGCTGAAGCTCTGCCGGAAGTTCGGACGCCGCTGTGCGCGACGGTTCGGGGGACTGGCACTCGCGGGGCTTGTCCTCGCCGTACAGCGGTTCGAGGCTGGACCGCACGTACATAAAACAACCGCTCACGCCAGCCCCTCGGGACGCGGAGGCTTGTGACCACGATCTAAGTCAGATTCGTCGTTGTCAGAGTGGTGGCGATCCGAGTTCGCCGGCGGATCCCCGACGGACTGGTGAGAACGCGGGTTCGATTCCCGCCGCCTCCACTTTTGCAGGCCCGCTGCTACGCGCTCAGCGCGGCCTCGCGCAGGCGCCGGTGCGTCGGGCGCTGGCGTAGAGGATTGCGTAGAGGCTGGGGTCGACGGGCTCGGCGGTCTCCTCCGCGAGTGCTTCTTCCATGGCGAGCCAAAGGAGACGCGTCGCGAAGCCCGCATGGCGCTGGGCGACCTTCACGCAGTGGAGGCAGTACCGGTCGAGACGTTCGACCTCAAATCCAGCGACGCCGAGTGCTTCTCCGAGTTCGTCTCTGCGTAAGCCACGCTCCCACTCGCCACTCAGGAAGAAGTCGCCCGCTTTTCCCACACCCGGGATGCGTCGACGTAGCACGGCATAGGCGCGCTTCCCGGAAAGCCGCGTTCGCTTCCCGAAAGTGGCGCGCACGTCACCGGAGTCGCACGTTACGAAGAGCGTGCCGCCAGGCCGCAGAACGCGGCCCATCTCTCGAAGCCCCCCGCGCCAGTCCTGAAGGTGTTCGAGCACTTGAGTTGTCACAACCACGTCAAACGACGCCTCGCCGAACGCCGCAGTGAGCCTGTGCGCGCTGACGTGCCGCAACTCGACATCGAGGCCAAGCTCGCGCGCACGGGCCTCGGCGCGGTCCAGGCCCGCTACGTCGACACCGACGAGCGAGAGCCGGTCGTGAAGGGGAACGAATGGCTGCCAGAGATTGAGAGGTTCGGGTCCGGCGCAGCCGACGTCGAGTACGCGAAGATGCCCCACCCGGGACGCCAGCGCCGCGAGATCGAGCGTCAAACGAAGCTTCGACGAATTGCCGGGAAGCGAATCCGCCGCGAGTCCACTCTCTCGGAACTCCTCCAGCACTGAGTCCGCAGACACCGGCACCGAGCTTAGAGCCCATTCCGATAGGCAGGGACCCGGTCCGGAGTAGCGAAGTCCGACCTCGTTGCTGGAATCGACGGGGGAGGGCGTGATGGGTCTCGTTGTTGCAGACGACGGTTGGCGGATCGGGGAGCGGGTGTGGGCGCGGATGGAGCCGCTGCTGCCGGAGCCGCCATCGCACCCGTTGGGTTGTCATCGGCCGCGCGTTGCGGACCGGGATGCGATGAACGCGATCCTGCTCGTGCTGCGGACCGGGATGCAGTGGAACGCGCTCGATGCGACCGGATCTGTAGTTGCTCCTCGGCCTATCGGCGCTTCCGTGAGTGGGCCGAGGCCGCTGTGTTCTTGGAGTTCTGGCGGCAAGGGCTGCTCGCCTACGACGCCAAGCAGGGGATCGAGTGGGAGTGGCTGGCGATGGACGGCGCGCTCGGCAAGGCCCCTTTGGGCGGCGAGCTGACCGGCCCGAATCCGACTGACAGAGCTAAAAAGGGGCGAAGCGATCGCTCCTCACCGAGGGGAAGGGCGTCCCGCTCGGGATCGCGCCGGCGGGCGCGAATCTGAACGACTTCAAGCTCGCCCGCTCGACGCTCGAGAGCATCCCGATCACGCGGCCCGAGCCGACCTCGGAGTAGCCGCAGCGACTGTGCCTGGACAAGGGCTACGACTACCCCGAGCTGCACGAGCTCGCCGCGGAGTTCGCCTTCACCGCCCACATCCGCGGACGCGGCGACGAGGCGCAAGCGATCAAGCGCGAGGCCGGCTTCCGCGCCCGTCGCTGGGTCGTCGAGCGCACCCACTCCTGGCTCAACCGCTTCCGCCGCATCCTCACCCGCTGGGAGAAACGCGCCGACACCTACCTCGCCATGCTCCACCTCGCCTGCGCCCTCATCACCTGGCGCGCCACCGACTGGGGACACCTACCGGAATAGGCTCTAAGGCGACATCGCGCGCGCGGCGGTTCGGTGGTCGATGGATGACTAGCCGCAGGCTGAATGCTTGGCGGCGGCAATGCCGATCCTTCCCTCGAGCCAGCGTGCCGCGTCGCACATCGCCTTGGGCGGGAGGGTGTGGCCTGAGTCGTACCAGCGCACGTCCTTCGGTTCGTCCGCAGCCTGCTGGTACTTGCGCGCGTCCGCGGGCGGAACGAGTTCGTCGTTCCGGCCCGACAGGAACAGGATGGGCGCGTGGGCACGGCCGATCCACTTGACCGGTTCGATTGGTCCCATCGCGTCGAGCCAGCGCTTGCGGCGTGCGGGTGGAAGCTGTGACAGCGGGCCGTTTGCGTAGGCGCCGGTGCCGGTGAAGTGCGAGACGAGGCCTCCGTCTCCGCTAGCCAGGACTAATGCCTTAACGCGGTCCTCGATCCCCGCCAGCAGCCCGCCCATCGCTGCTCCGTAGCTGACCCCGACGTACGCGATACGGTCGTCGTCGACGTCGTCGCGGGAGTGGAGGAGGTCGACGGCGCGGCGGAGGTCGACCATCAGTTGGATTTGGTCGGCACGGTCGCCCTCGGTGAAGTCCGGGAGTTCCTTGCGACGAGACCAGGGAGCATCGATGGAGACGACCACGGCTCCGGTTCGCGCGAAGTCCTCTGCGATCGGCAGCACCTGGAACTTGTCGCCCGGCAGCCCGTGCTGCACGATCAGCCCGGCGAATGGGCCGTCGCCGCGAGGCGTGACGATCAACGCCGGCACACGACCGCCCCGTGGACTCCGGTACGAAATCGTGCTTACGCGCAGGCTGCCGTCTTGCCACGAGTCCACTTTCTGAATCGAGAGCGGCGCATCATCGTCATAGCCGAACAACCCGCCGCCCAGGTTGTCGCCGCAGGCGGTCGTGATCGCAAGCAGCAGCAGCGCGACGATCACGAGACCCACGGGAGTGAGATGACCGGTTCGACTCGTGCGGATCTCCTCGGTAACGGCCGTTCTTCGCGTCGGCGTAATTGTGCCGTCAGTGAGCATGAAGACTCCGAGCGGCGCCTCGAGTCGCCCGTGCACCAGCCAACGACCCTCCGCCCATGCGTCCGTTGACCGTCGACGGAACATTTTTGTAGCGTCGGTCACGTTGATCGACCTGCGCCATGTCTTGGGAATTGCGGCGGTCGCCATCGTGGCGGTAGCTGTACCGACGGCGAGCGCGACGCTGCCTGGCAAGAACGGAAGCATTGTCTTCAAGCGCTATTTCGAGCCGGATCAGTGGGGGCGCTCTTCACGATCCGTTCTGACGGCAGAGGTGAGAAGCAGCTCACCCACACCGCACGCAACGTCACGGACGACCAGCCGGATTGGTCTCCTGACGCCTCCTTGATCGCCTTCACCCGGTGTGCGCCAAACGCTCCGTGCGCGATCTATACGGTCAAGCCGGACGGGTCCCAGCTGAAGCGTCTGAGCCCCAAGGCGTGTTTGCCTGGTCCGCCGGGGTGTGAGGATGGCGCGAACGCGAGCTTCCTACCGGACGGTCGGCACTTCGTGTACACGCGGGCAACGGGAGGCGAGCGGCACTTCGCGAACTGGGATCAGATCGAACATTCGGACATCGTTGTGCGCGACGTTGCCGGAGGTAACCCGCGAGTTCTGATCAGCTCGAAGCCGTACGCAGGTGATTACAACTCCCCTCAGTTCTCCCCCGACGGTTCAAAGATCGTTTACGTCCGCGCGAATTCGCCGCTATCCAAGCCATCGCTCGAGCGCGCGCTCTTTGTCGCCGACGCCAAAGGCCGAGGCTCGCGACGAATTACACCATGGTCGCTTAACGGCGGTGACAATCCCAACTGGGCACCCAACGGCAAGCTGATCGTTCGCTCGCACGAAGAAAATGAAGGCGGCGCGCAGTCGGAAATCTATGTCGTGCGGCCAGATGGCCGTGGGCTTCATCCGCTCACGCACTTCAAGCGAGGCACGGAGGTTCTGTCCTACTCGTTCTCACCCGATGGGAAGTGGATCACCTTTGCGAAAACCGGGACTGCCGGACTCCCAGACGTTTTCGTCATGCGCCCCAACGGAAAGAACATTCGGCCCGTGACGCACAGCAAGTTCTGGGACACCCGACTGGGGACGCACGCGCTAACTAAGCCGGGCACTATGGCGCGTGCGAAGCCGCGGTTCAAGCGGCGGAGCTGTTGCGCGGGTGCGATTCCTGCGGCCTCCACTTCAGCCTTTTAGTGACCTGAACCTGGGACCAGCTTCGTTGTAGCCTCCGGATCTTCATTCGTCTTCGCCTGAACCGAAGGAGAGCTGATGAGCGTCGCTGAGAAGACCTATGCAGGGCAGTGCTTCTGCGGTGCGGTCACCATCGAAGTCACGGGCAATCCGGTAGGCGCCGGCTACTGCCACTGCAAGAACTGCAGGAGCTGGTCTGCTGGCCCGGTCAATGCGTTCACGCTCTGGAAACCGGAGGCCGTCAAGGTGATTCAGGGCGAAGACCAAATCGGCGAGTACCACAAGAGCGAGCAGAGCTATCGCCAGTGGTGCAAGGTCTGCGGCGGCCATCTGCTCACGCGGCACCCAACATGGGGCTTGGTCGATGTCTATGCAGCGACCATCCCATCCTTTCCGTTCACTCCCGGCGTGCACGTCAATTACGAGTCGACTGTGCTGCCGATGAAGGACGGCCTCCCGAAGCTCAAGGACTTCCCCGAAGAGCTAGGCGGGTCCGGCGAAACGATCGCCGAGTAGTCCCGCCGGCAGCGCGCGGCGAGGTACGACGACAGCCGGACGTGGGCCAGCGTCCGTAAATGTCCCCTGACGGGCACGAGCTTGCCACCATCAAACACGGTGCGATGATGCCGTCATGGCTGGGGTGGTGTCTGGCACGCAGACGGTGGCCGCGACTGACGGGCGCTCACTGACGATCGCCGAGTACGGCGACCCGGATGGGTTCCCGGTCTTCTTGCTCCATGGCACGCCCGGCTCGCGCTTTGCCGGACAGGCCGACGCTAGCGCGTATGCGAATGTGGGAGCGCGGGTGATCACCTACGACCGGCCCGGCTATGGCGGCTCCGATCGCTTCCGCGGCCGGCGGGTGGTGGACTGCGTCGCTGACGTTTCCGCGATCGCAGACAGCCTCGGTATCGAGCGGTTCGCCGTGATCGGCGGCTCCTGGGGGGGCCCGCACAGCCTTGCGGTTGGAGCGCGTTTGCCCGAGCGGGTGACGAGAGCCGCCTGCGCTGCGGGGGTCGCGCCTTTCGATATTCCTGGCTTCGATTGGTTCGCTGGTATGGACGCGGTGAACATCGAGGAGATTGGCTGGGCGCTGGAGGGCGAAGATGTCCTCGCACGTGAGATCGAACGGGTGGCGGTCGCGATGCTCAAACGGGTCGCGGACGATCCCGCCAAGGTGATCAGCGACGAGGTGGAGCTCTCTGAGGCTGACCGTGCCATCATGGCGAGCCCCGAGCGGCACGAAATGATTCGGCGAGGGATCAACGAAGCGTTCCGTCACGGCGTCTGGGGCTATGTCGACGACACCCTCTGTTTGATCCAACCTTGGGGCTTCGATGTGACGGAGATCCGCGTTCCGACCCGGGTCATCTACGGCCTGAACGATGTGCTCGTGCCGCGCCAGCATGGCGAGTGGCTAGCTCACAACGTGCCCAACGCTGAGGTCGTCATCGATGAACAGGGCGGCCACTTGCCTGATCCCAATTTCGTCACGGAACGATTCGGCTGGCTCGTCGAAGCGGTCTGACGCTCTATACGCAGCGCCACCGATCCTCCGGCGGCTGCCGGGTTCAGTCGATGGTGGTGATGTAGGCACCGACCAAGGTCGCTGTCTGCTGGTCGACCCCGCCCTCGCGGCGGTCCGCGTGGTCCTGCTGGAAATGCGTAAACGCAGCTGTCGAGGCGATTGGGTTCGGTTCGTCGTCGCCATGGTTGTGAAACGACACGTGCACGAATGAGTCATCCGCGAGCCGAAGAACCATGTAGCTCACGTTGTCAGGCTTGGCAGCCGCGAGCTCGTCGAAGACCCCTTCGACTCGTCGTTGGTTCTCGTTCGCCGCCTCAGCCGACCGCATCGCGTAACGCGTTACCAGTCTCTTCTCCATGGATTGCTCCTTTCCCGCATGTCCGAGCGTCGCCGAAGGTGAGCCAGCGCGGGCGTGAAGACAACCTAGCGCGTCGCAATTGAGCTCTCCGTGACAAGGACGGCGGTCTGGGCCAACGTGCGGGAATGTCCCGCGACGTCTATGGCCTCGAAGTATGAGCGTCACCTTCGATGCTGAACCCCACCTGCTGGACGCCGCTAGGGGTGGACAGCAGACACCACTCGCGTCCGGTTATCGCTCAATCGTCCGATTCGGTAAGTCGGACAGCGAGCCAGCGTGGGGCGTCGAGATCACGTTCGACACGCCTGCATCACTCCTTCCAGGTGAGTCAGCAGCCGTGCACTTCCGGACTTGGGCTTGGGCCGAATCCGATCCGGCTCCGCCACCCAGGCACGGCCATCTACCTCTACGAGGGGGCGGGCGCGGCTCGTCGGGACGGGAGCTGTTCAGTAGCGACGCAGCCCTGTGCTGCGCCAGCGTTCGCGAATGTCCCTTGAGGAGGCCGAACGGCGCCGTCCCCGCAGCCCCATACCGGACGGCTTGCGGACGGGTTGGAAGGTTCCTACGCTCAGTTGTGTGGGGCTGTTTGCTCACTGGGCGATGATGGAGTTCGATGCACTGCCGCGAGAGGCGGTCCAGGCGCGGTTCGTGAACGAGGGGCTTCGCGGCGAGGTCGAGGTTGACGGATGGTTGTTCGCGCCAACCCAGGGCCACGATCCGGACGCGTTGGTCGAGCGGCTCGCTCGCGTTGGACGCGAATTGGCGATCGCAGGCTGGGTGCACGACAGCGACTTCGCGTACCTGACCGGTTTCGGACGTGACGGGAGGCGGTTCTCACTTCTCGTTGGGTCTCCGTACTCCGATTCCGCCGAGGACGCGGAAGCCCTGGTTTCGTTGAGTCGCCTGGCCAGTGGTGAAGGGCGAAAGCGATCAGCTGAGGAGCTTGCAGAGTGGTCGGAGGCAAACGCGCCGACGACGATCTCGACTTCCGATGCCCTGAAGGTGGTCGAAAGCGATTGGACGTTCGCAGAGGAAGGGCTGGCTTCTCTCTTTCGTCACCTCGGGCTGCCCGATCTTGACCGCGGCCTGGCCGCGTTGTCCATGCCGACTCCTGAGGCGGGTGTCGTCATTT
>WNGA01007567.1_pt1 | contig 15095 bp, 12 predicted proteins | sample 5400061 | NCBI WGS metagenome assembly WNGA01 (sample SAMN13153366, study PRJNA577476) | soil metagenome | isolation source: 100 cm soil or saprolite under grassland replicate 2 | place: USA:California | collected 2016-06-15
GCAGGCCGCGCCGAGTAACTCAAACAGAGGCGAGGCCTAGCGGCGATTCCGGTCTGACGCGCGGCTTCCGACGGCCTCGCCGTCATTTCCGTGGGCGACGCGCGGCCATTGCTGATCGTGATCTGTCATCGCCAAGATCCGACGCAGTAATATTACGGACAGCTCGCCGCAAACTGCTCGAGCATGATCAGAAAAGCCCCCAGGCCGTGAAAGTCGTTGGTCGCTCGCGGGCGGCCGAAATAATAGGCCAGATTGCCGACGCTGGTTCCTATCGAGATATCGGTGATGTTGGTGAGGCCGTCGGAGCCGAGAGAGACCTTCTGCATGATCCCCTGATAGGCCTTTGCCGCCACGTCGGCGTAGGTCGCCGCGACGTACCCGCGCTGAATCGCCCTCGCGATCGTGTAGCTGAGCATCGCCGAGCACGAGGTCTCGAGCCAGTTGCCGGGATCGGAACCTTTGTCGATGACCTGAAACCAGCGACCGGTGGCGGGATCCTGGTTTTTTTTGAACCCCTCGACGAGACCTTGCAAGATCGTGACGATGGGGGCGCGGCTCGGGTGATTGGCCGGCAACACCTCGAGCACCTCGATGGCGCCCATTCCGTACCATCCGACCGCTCGGCACCAGGACTCCGCCGAATGTAGGATGGCGGGAGTGGTCCAACTCGCGTCGCCTTGCTCGTCCCAGGCATGGTAGTGCGTGCCGTTGGTGGGGTGCTTCAAATGGTCGTGGTAGACCACGAGTTGCTTGGACGTCTCGTCGTTAGTGTAAGCGGCATCGCCGAAGATCTGCCCGTAGCGAGCCAAAAACGGGCACGACATGAACACCCCATCGCCCCACGTCTGCCCGGCGTAACCGGTGTTGTGCCAGAAACCGCCGTCCGACGTTCTCGGGAAGGTATCGAAGCGTTTTCGAAGCCTGTCGGCGGCCGCCTTGTACTTGTCGTCCTTCGTTTCTTGGTAGACGTCGAGGACGACGTTTCCGGGCATGATGTCGTCGAGCCAGCTCAGGGTGTCGTCGATGCCGCCGTTCGCATCGACGTGCGCGTCGATCCACCGTTTGATGTAGCTGAGGTATCGTGCGTCGTGCGTCCGTCGGTAGACGAGATACGCGCCGTGCAGAAAGAGCGCCGGCTGGTAGCCCCAGCCCCCCATGGACGAGGGATCGGAAAAGCGCTTCATGGTGGAGTCGACGACGGCCTTGCCCCAATCGGTTCCTCCGCCGCGGTCGCAAATTCGGCCGGCGTCGGCGGAGGCATCCGCGCTGCCGCTGTCCGAGCCATCGGCGCCTGCGCTGCCGCCTCCACCGGATCCCGCCATGCCCACCGAGCCACTCTCACCGCCGGAGCCCGTCCCACCCCCTCCAGCTGCCCCGCCGACCGAGCCGGAGGTCGTCGGCGTCGACGTACTGCCGCCGGTCGCGCTCGCGGGGCCCTGTCCGCCGGTGTTCGCGGGTAGGACCCCGTCGTCGTCGGAGCAACTCGCCAAAAGAAGCAGAAGCAAGGCGACCCATTTCGACACGTTCATGACTCTCCCTCGGGACACCCCTCGTGCAGAGGGCTCCTATCTCAGGACGCTCGCGTTCCTTACTCGCGTCACCGTTCGCAGCGGATTCGGCACCGATGACGCGACACCGTGCCGCCACGCCTTCAAAATTGCGCCTTGGATCCTGAACCCTTACTCGATCTCGCACATGAACGCGTTGTCATCGGAGCAGCGCCGCGTGTACCAATAGCTGTCGGCGTTTAAGAGTAGGCAGCGGTTGGTCGCGTCCGGGCCGTCCCAGGGCGCAAGTTTCGAGTAGCCGAAAGGTTCCTTGGTGACCCAAACGTAGGAGAACTGGACGTCCACGTCGTTCGCTCCTATCCAGACGTCGGCTCGGATTCCCTGTGACGTCACGAAGGTTTGTTCGTCTTGATCGTTGATGGTCACCAGGTGGCCGCCGAGCCGTTCGCAGGTGGTTTTGGCGTGATCCCATGTCGTTCGTTCGTAGAGAACCCGATAGGCGTGGTTGTTCTCGGGCCGCACTAAGGGGGCGCGACTTTCGCAGACGAACTCGTGAGCCTCCGTGCAAACGACGGAAGTCCAGCTGAGAGGATATTCGGAAGACGTCCTCGGCGGAGGTCCTTGCACGACGCAGTCGCTCGGCGATGGCGCGGGCTCGCCTTGCGCCCAATACGGCCGCGTCGGTGGACCCTCGCCGCTCATCCAAAGGAAATTTCCTCGATGTCGATAGAGCCCGATGAACGTCGTGGCCACGTGATCTTTGAGTAACCCACGGTAGATGTGCCCCGCATCGAAATATCCGGGGTACGTGAGGAGGCTCGCACCCGCCGCACTGCAGCTCGCACTGGCTTCGGCAAAGGCCGCCGCTGGCTCACGGAAACTGTAGCAGTGCCCATTGCCGTTGTTGGCGGCGGCATCGTCGCTCGCGTTGAGCGCCCACAGAAATTCGTTGCTGGCGTCGCACGAAAGACAATTCGGACTGCAGCTTCCAGCTTCGGCCGAGCCATCCGTCTCGGCAGGGTCGCATTGTTCGACCGACTTGCGCACGAAACCGTCGCCGCACCGCGCGAAGCGGCAGGTCGACAAGCAGGCATCGGCGTCGTCCTGGTTGCCGTCGTCACACTCTTCGTCGCTTTCGGTCCGGCCGTTGCCGCAGACGCCCCGGTAGAGTGATGACCAATTGATGCAGCCGCTCGACAGGAGCGTTGCCAAAAGGGCTCCGCTCGTGGCGCGCATCAGAAGCTTCCAGAGAGATAGAGACCGGCGGGCGTGGCAGTCAGCGCATACGAGCGGGGTACCGGTGTCGTGAGCCACCAGGAAACGCCGGCGATCGCGGCGGCTCCGCCTGTCGCGAGCAAGATGTAGCTTGCCGTCGTCACGCCCTCCCACGTCGAGAACGTGCCTTCTGGACACGGGCAATTCGTTCGTTCGTGATTGAATTTGATGCGCGCCGCCGCATAGAGGCCCGCACCAACCAAGAGCAGCCCCCCGCCGGCCACGCCGACGATGATGGGACCGTTCGGCCGTTTGGGTGGCTCCGTTGGTGGGGCGGGCGTGGGTTTCGCCGCGCGTTCGGACGCCGTCGCACGCTGGCTCTCGGCCTGGCGGGTGTGTTCGACACAGCTCTGCATCTCGACGATGCGCTCTTCGACTTCGCTGCGGTTGGATGCGGTGATGTCCTCGCGCAGGTAGCTCTCGTAGGCGCGCAAAGCTTGCTCGCAGTGCGAGGGCCCCGCGAGTCGATGCGCTTGGGCGATGTTGAAGAGCAAGGGTTTTGCCCCGGAGAGTGCGTAGGCCTCTTCGAAGGCGCGCAGTGCCTGCTCGTATTGGCCGGCATTGTAAAGGCGCGCTCCCTCCTGGTAACGCGCGCGGGCAGTGGCAGTGTCTTCGGCGCCCGCCGAGACACTTACCGCCAAGGCGGCCAGAACGACACCGCATCCCGAAAACGTGAACCTCGACATCAAAACGGGTCCTTGAGGCCGTCCTCGTAGCGCGTACGCTCGGGCCTCGGCGACATCGTGCGAACCTTGCGATCGGGACGCGGCGCCGACCGGTGCGGCACGGCCTTGGGCGTTAGCTCGCCGTTCGCGCCCCGCTCTTGTGTCGAGTCGCGCATCGAATCCGGCTTGGAAATGGGTGGATCGATTGCCGCTGCGGCAGGCAAGGCGAACGGTGAGGTTGGCACAGTCTCGAGAGGTCGCGCATGGTCCGCCGTTCGCGATTCCGGGCGACGGCCGGCGGCGACGGCGGACACGATGATGGCAACAGCAGCGACCAAAGCAGCTGCCCCGAGCGCGCGACGATGTCGACTCGGCTGGCGCCGCTCGGGTTTGGCGCGATCGCTCGTCAGCGCGTCGAGCAGATCCTGCATGGAGGCAAAGCGTTCTTCCGGATCGGCGCGCAGGCCGCGTGCCAAAGCATCGAACACGGCGGTCGGCACGTCGGTATCGCCCGGAGGAGGGCGAAGCCGTCCCGCGACGACGTCGCGCGCGAGCGTCGCGAGCGTTCGCCGTTCGTGATCATTGAATGGGTGGTGTCCGTAAAGCGCCATGTAGAGCGCCACGCAAAAGCTGAACTGGTCGGTGCGCGCCCCGGGACGCCGGCGCAAGAATTGTTCGGGAGCCATGAAGACGGGAGTGCCCGCCAATCCTCCTCCTTCCGTCGCCGTCCATGTCGTGAGCGTCGCACTGCTATGTTGAGCTGTGGCCGGAATCACCGCAGCGGTGCTCGCTACGGGCGCGCCGTCGATTCCCATGGGATGCGCGAGTCCGAAATCGGTGACCCGCACGCGACCGTCGCTTCCGACGAGCACGTTGGCAGGCTTGAAATCGCGATGCACGATCTGAACGGCATGGGCAGCGGCGAGACCACGCCCCGCCTCGGCGAAAGCCCACACGACCTCCTGCCACGGCCGCGTTTTTTGCTCGAGCCAGTGGGCCAGCGTCTCGCCTTCGACCAACTCCATCACGATGAAGACTTGATCTTCGAACGTGCCCACATCGAATACGGTGACGACGTTGGGGTGGGACAGCTGAGCCATCGCCCGCGCTTCACGCAGAAGGCGCGGCTTGACCTGATCCACATACGGCTGCTGCGAGTGATCGGGACGCATGAGCTTCAGCGCGATCTTTCGCCTGAGCTGAGGATCGTGCGCGCTGTAGACGACGCCCGCCGCCCCCACCCCAATCAAGCCGCCGATCACGTAACGCGACACGCGCGCACCCGAGCTGAGCAAACAATATTCGGATGGCGTTTCGTCCCGGGCCGGCGGGCACGACAGCGTGTCGGATGTCACGTCGGGTTGCGCGTCTTGAAACAGAAAGCGCGCGGTCTCCGCCACCACGGTGCGACAGTCGACGCAGCAGTTGAGATGCTCTTCGAAGGTTTTCGCGGCCTCGCCAGAAAGCTCTCCATGAACGAAAGCGAATACCGCTTCGTCCGGTAAGCAATTGCTACTGGCAGCCCACACGGTCCGTTTGAGCTTGCAACATAGCCTTGCTCGGAGCAACAAAAAGGCAGTGGGATTCGCCGACCAACTCGTTGCCTACGCAAAGGAAGCCCACCTCGAACTGGTCGCTACGCCCGAGCTCGAAGAGGCCATTACTGATTTCCTGCGTCGCGCGCGTGCTCCTTGGCCGGATATCGACATTTCGGACGAGACCGTCCTTCGCCATGTAGGCGCGCGGATGGGCGCAACCGATGACCCGGTCGGTAAGCTCAACGCGTTGCACGCCGCCGACCTCTACCTCGCGTGCGCCTGCTCGAGGGCCCACGTGCGTGCCATCGCGGCGTTCGAGCGGCTCTATGTATCGCAAATTTCCGCCTATTTATTCGCGGTCCGACGCACTGCCGGGTCGGAAATGAAAACGGTGCCGTTCGGGTGCGACGAACGCGCCGTGAGGGCGGGCGAGCTGCACCGAAGTGGGTGCGCCGGGGACGCCCGCCGCGCCCTGCGCTCCGGTACCGACCAACCTGATGATTTTTTTTTGCGCCACGAAGATCTTGCGGATCACGTGGTTTTCGGTGTCCGAAATGAGGACGTTGTCCTCGAGATCGACAGCGACGTGTTTGGGTGGGCGTAAGTGAGGGCGTAAGTGAAACAAGCCTCCTCGCCGCGCATTGATCGCCGGCAAGATACCCTGCCCGTGGCGGCAGTCACGGCGTTTGGCGCTTCGCGCGGCTGGTTCGGGGTGGCGAAGGGCAGCGGATTTCGGTCGGTTTTCGGGCTCCGCGCGGCCCCCACCCGCCGACGCTCGCCGCGTTCGATGTTCCCGTCCGCTACTGCCCGTCGCCGCCCGCCCGCCGCCGCAGGACCGAGCTTTTCCAATACGGCGGACCGCGGTTCGGTGACGGCGCGGGCACGGAGGTCGGCTCGCCTGTCTTCGCGAGGTAGCGCGTGATGCTCTTGGGATCGGTCACGATCGCCAACAGCTTCATGCGGCCGCCGCACGTCGGACAGCACAGAACATCGACGGCGAACGTGCGTGCGAGAAGCTCCGCCCAAAAGCGGTAGCCGCCCCACCGCCGCGGCTTCGGCTCGTCGTCGGGCGTGTTCTTCTCGACCGTCTCGGGCGGCGGCGGCGGCGCGATGCGCGAGCGCCATCGGCAGGCGGAGGCGAGCACGCCGGAGTACTTCACGGTGTGATGGCGAGGGGGCGGCACCGAGGTCGCAAGTCGGCAGAGCAGCGATCAGGTCGATGGAAACGGAGCCTAGTAGCCGCAGTGTTGTTGTTGATGCAGATGACGTGGCTCGACGTCCGCGTCAGTGGCGTCACCCGTTCCGGGATCGGCGCCGCGCGCCGAGCGCGTTCCGTTCAAACGAGGTGTTTACGAGTAAACGTCGTTGGGATGGCGTTGATGTCGGCGGCGCGCGCTTCGTTCCGGGATCGGCTCGGCTCGCGGCGTGCTGGGGTGTTCCGGGAAGCGCGCGGTGCGGAGGCGCTCGCCTCGTGGATTGACGTGCGCCTACGTTCTAGCTTAAGGATTGGCTGGGAGTACGCATCGGCACATTGGAAAGGAGCGTTCAATGAATAAGATCATTGCATTCCTGATGGCCACGATCCTGATGTTATCGCTATCGGTCGGCGCGCTAGCAGATGGGCCGACATGGTCAATGCCATATGTGGGCACTTGCGGCGGCTCGACAGACTGCTTCGCTGTGCAAAACAGTGCCAATAATGGCATGGCAGCGGTATCAGGATACTCGTCTGGAACCGGTAACGGAGTTTGGGGCACAAGTGGCTCCAGCTCAAATGTGGGGGCAGGCGTTATTGGTCAGACCGGCAATTCGTCGCTTGGGGTTGGGGTAAAAGGGATTGCTCCCGCCGGAAGCACTCCCATTTGGGCCCACAATGAATCAGGTGCCGAGAACACGGGCATCTGGAGTGATGCCCGAATCTACGTAGCCAACACCGACTTTTGGGCATACACGAGTGGTAAGGGTATCGTCATGAGGAATGGGTCGGTGTGTGCCAGAGTCAAGCTGAATGCAACGGGCAACGGGCTCCTTTTCGACTCGGTGACCTGCCCGTAGCGGCAGTGGCCAGCGGGCACCTCTCGCACCCCCCCGGCATCGGTGTGGTGATAGCGACTCGCCCCATATCGGCGCTGGAAGGACACCGTGATCTCGCGATCACGATGCCCAGGTGACGGTCGCCAGTCGGGGACCCTCTCGGACCGGGCAGCCAGCCCATGTCCTTCCAGCGCCGAAGATCGAAAATTAGGGACGGGAGCTAGGAGGGGCTCCCTCTCCGAGCCCCGCGCCTAGGGGCCCCGCGTAGCGGGGAGGCGGCGCGGTCTGGGTGACTCCGATGGCGCTTCTGCCCTGCAGCAAGACGCAGCGGGCGGACGCGATTACGTCGCCCGCGCTTCGGCCGTTTCGATCACACATCATTGACCGCGCGCTTCAAGACGCGTGGTGGGCGTGGGTCGGCGCGGTTCGTGCCCTTCGGACCGGGCGCGTGCCTCTCGGCATCGGACGGGGCGGGCACGTCCCGGCAGGCATGGAAGCGGAGTGGAAAACCCTCCAGCGCATGCGTCTGAGGTCGCGCGTTGGGATTGGCGCGGCCTTGGGGGTACGTTCGCTTTGGTCAGCATGCTCGCGTCAACGCTGGTGCTCATCGAGATCGTATCGGTGTCGGCCCTGGCAGTCTTGGTGGGCATCGGGCTCGCCGCGACCTATTTGGTCGGCCTCGGCGCTTCCGCTGTCCAAGGTGTGGCGATCGATTCGCCGTCCGGAGCCATGGCTTCATCGCCAACCCCTTCACCGACAAGTGCCTGCACTGCGACACCCGAGTCCCGTGAAACAACGGTACGGTCCGGAGTTCGAGCGAGCGGTCGAAGCGGCGTTCGCGTTGCTCGATGCCCGCTCGGGCAATGTTCTTCGGCTTCATTTCATCGAGGGGCTTACGCCGTCTGCGATTGCCGCCATGCACCGGGTGTCGGTGCGGAGCGTACAGCGTTGGATCGCCTCGGCGGAGCGCGAACTGTTGGCCAACAGCCGCCGAATCCTCGGCGATCGCCTCAACTTGTCGCCATCGGAGCTCGACAGCTTGCTCGGCCTCGTGCGCAGTCAGCTCAGCTTGACCTTGCATCGATTGTGAAAAAACTTTTCGTTTCCATGTCGCGGGCGCTCGGAGCTCCCGTCCATGGGTGGGAGGCGACTACTCGAGCTTCAATACGCGATTGTTGAACGAGTCGGAGATGAAGATGGTCCCGTCGGGAGCGACGAACGCGCCGTGGGGCCGAGCGAGCTGCACCGAGGTCGGCGCGCCGGGCACGCCCGCGAAGCCCTGGGTGCCGGTACCCGCCAACCGGACGATCTTCTTCTGAGTCACGAAGATCTTGCGGATCACGTGGTTCTCGGTGTCGCTGATGAGAACATTGTCCTCGAGATCGGTGGCCACGTGCTTGGGACCGTTCATGGTGGCGGCCAGCGGGTCACCCCCGTCGCCGCTGTTGCCCACCTGGCCTGTTCCCGCGATCGTGAAGATCTTGCCCTGCGCGTCCACCATCCGCAGCGCATTTCCGTTGCGCTCGAGGATATAGAGAATTCCCTTCGAATCGATCGCGATAGCGCGCGGGTCGACGAGCGGAGCCTGAAGGGCCATTGCGCCGTCCATGGGCTTGCCCGTCGAGCCGTTGCCGGCGACGTTGGTCACCATCGAGGTCTTGAGGTCGACCGCGCGCACGCGATGATTGTCGGTATCGGCGACGTACAGCCGCTCTCCCCTGGGATCGAAGGCAAGGCAGAACGTTTTTCCGAATCCGGCGTTGGCGGCGAACGGGGCGATGGCCCCCATCTTCACGTCGAGGCGCAGGATGCGGCTGTTGAAGGTATCGCCAATGAACAAGTCGCCGCCGGCCGGCGGAAAGATCAGGTGATGAGGTTCGTTGAGCGTCGTCCTTCCGGCTTCGCCCGCAGCGCCTTGCCCGACGACCGTCGTGATGATTCCGGCGGGATCGACGCGGCGGACGCGGTTACCCTGGTATTCGGCGATGTAATAGTCGCCGGTCAGAGGGTCGCGTGCGACCGCGAAAGGCTGGGCAACCCTGGATTGGGTTGCCTGGACTCCATCGCCGCCCATGCCGCCGCCGGCGAACAGAACCATGCGGGTGAGGGCCGGGCCTCCGTCGCGACCGACGGCCTGGTCGAGCAGCGAGCCATCGATCGCGGTGCCACCCGCGCCCCTGGAACCGTCGCTCGTATCACCCCCATCGTTGAGAACACCCCCGCCGCCGGTGGTGCTTGCCGTGCTGTCGCTCCCGCCAGCTCCGCCCGTTGTCGACGTACTGGTGGGCGTGCCGCTCGCCGCGCCTGCTGCGCCGCTGCTGGCGGCGGCGTTCGTCGAACCCGGTGGTCCGGCATCTCCGCAACCCGAAAATGTCAGTGCCGCCAGAGCAAGGATTTTCCAAGATATTTTCATGCGCGATCGGTGACCTGCTCGCCTATAGCTCATTCAGAAAATAGTGTCGCGACGTTGCTCCGCTGGGCCGCCAATCGTTGACAAATAGCCCCCTTCGGCAAGCAATTAGCATTACTGCGTCAGATCTTGCAGGTAAGTTACGGCGAGGCCGTCGGAGTTGGGCCGCCAGACTGGAATGGCCGCCAGGCCTCGCCTCTTCTTGAGTTACTCGGCGTGGCCTTTGGCCCGCCTGCGGAGCTTCGCCGCTAGCCGGTTCGGCCTGTCCGGTCAGTAGTTTAGTGGGCTTAGGGCTACTCCGATGAAACGATCTGGTAGCGAGGATCTGACGCAGTAATGTTAGCGGGATGGATCCGGCGGTCGAAACGTGCGGATGCGCGGCTCCGACGCGCTGGCGTTGCGATCGATGCGGCGCGCGGGAGGTCGACTTTTTCGCTTGCTCGCGAGAGTGCCTGGGCGCGCACTTCGCCCGGACGCACGCGGGCGTCGAGGTCGGTTCCTACCTCGATCGAGTTCGGTCCGAGCTCCAAGCGCACAACCGTGCCAACGATCGCAACTGGCAGGATTTCGAGCCGCACCGCCTTACGCTCTCTCGTCTCGTCGGCCATCTCGCGGGCGAGGGGGGCATCTGCGTGCTCGGCGCCGGCAATTGCGACGACCTCGATCTCGGTCTTTTGGCGAGCGAGTTCGGCGAAGTGCACTTGGTCGATCTCGATGGTGCCGCCCTTCGTCGCGGGGTCGCGCGTTCCGCGGCGGCGGAGAGCGGGACCATCGTGGTGCACGAGGGCATCGATCTGACCGGTCTTCTCGGCTCGCTCGAATCGTGGGGCGACGATCCGAGTGCTCTCGAGCAGGCGATGAGCGGCGCGGCCGAAGCCATTGCGCAGACGGTCGGTCGTACCTTCCGCGTCGTGCTCTCGAGTGGCGTGATGAGCCAGTTGTGTGTTCCTTTCTATCGGGTTCTCGCGCGGCGCCCAGCCGAGTGGGAAGAATTCATGCGCGGGGTGGGCCACATTCACCTGCGTACGATTGCCCTTTTGACCCGCCCCGGCGGAAGCGGCGTGCTCGTGGGAGATGCACTCTATTCGACGCGTGCGGCGCCGGCGCCTGTTCCAACCTGGGACTCGCTCCCTCCCGATTTCGAAGAGCGTCTTCGCAATGGATCCGTTCTGCTGCGTAATCCACAATCTTTGCTGACACTCCTTCACGAGCCGCACAGCACCTCTCTCCTCGAATACCCGGAGATCACGCAACCGTGGCTGTGGACGGTCGAGGACGCCGTGATGCTGGCGTACGCGATTCTCTTTCGCCGAAAAGCGAGCGCGTTCGACCCGGTCTTGACCGAGATTCACACCCGCAGCAATCGGCAAACGGAGGAGTATTGGGATTTGTACGAAGAGCACCGCGAGCGGTTGACGTCGCTCGTCAAAGCGCGCGCCCCTTCCGGGCATCGTGGGTCGACGCTCTGCGTGCTCGGTGCGGGCAATTGCAATGGGCTCGACCTCGATGCTTTGCTCGGCTGCTTCGAGCGCATCCATCTGGTTGATCTCGACTCCGGCGCGCTCGAGCGTGCCGTCGAGCGATGCCCGCCGGCTACCCGGAGGCGATTGGTGATGCACGCGCCGGTCGATCTCTCCGGGGTTCTGCCGGCGCTTCCGCGGTGGCGCGGCGAGCCCCCCGAGCCGCTGGAGCTCGCCTCGCTTTTCGGCGCGGCGCCCCGCACCATCGCCGCCACGCTCCCAGGCCCCTTCGACGTGGTCGTCTCGGATTGCATCCTCAGCCAGATCTACTGGACCTGCTTCCAGGCACTCGGCAACGGAGGCGCCCTTCGGGACGTGCTGGCCACCGCGCTCGCGATTCACTTGCGAAGCTTGGCAGCGCTGACGTTTCCTTGCGGCACCGCGCTGCTCATCACCGACGCGGTCACGTCGGAGACGGTCCCTTTGGGCGAGCTCTTCGAGCGCTACGATCCACTCGAGCTCCTCCATGGGCTGGATCGGCAAGGTCTGCTCTTTTCCGGGACGAGCCCCGCGTTCATCGCGCGCGAGCTCGCCGGCGAAACGCTCGCAGGAGATTTCGGGCCGCCGGAGATCATCGCTCCTTGGTTGTGGCGCATGGGACGAAGCCGCAGCGCGCTCGTCTACGCGTTGGCGCTCGCAAAGAAGCCGTGACTAGCATTACTGTGTCAGATCTTGGCCATGATGCAGTAATGCTAGGCTTTCAGATCTTGTCGAGACAGGCCTGGATCCCGACGGCGGCTTTGCAATCCCCTTCCCACTGATCCTTGTAGTCGCAAGGGCGGGTGAGACACATTTTGATGCGGCAGCAGAGATCCCAAACGTTCGCCTTCGCCTTGCAGGTATTCACGCAATCGGCGGGCATCGTTGCCGTGCACTCGGTCATCATGCATTGGCAATACGATTTGCAAAGATCGTCGATCGTGCCGCTCACCGAATAGGGCGCCGGGCACATCATCGGGTAGCCGCCCTTGCACGTGCGCGCCCCGCCGTCTCCTACCGCCCCGCCGGAACTGCCTCCCGCCCCGCTCGAACCGGCACTTCCGGCGAGCCCTGCGCCGCCCGAGCCCGCCGTGCCGCCGCCGCCCGATGCACTCGTGCCGCCCGTGCCGCCCGTTTCGGAGCTCGAGCCGCCATCTCCCAGGCTTCCGCCTTCGCCTCCCGATGACGTGCTACTTCCCCCCGATCCGCTCGTCGTCGATGTTGCGCCGCCTTGTCCCATGGGGGGCAACGGATTGTCGGCGACACAAGAAGCAATGGCGATACTTCCAAGAAGGAAAAACGTTACGGTGCGCATCATCTCGAACTCGTCTACTCCCTCGAACTAGAACTAGGCGGGCCCCCGGATGCCGGAGACTTCTTCGTTCACGTGTCCGCCGTCCTTGCCGATTTCAGTCAGGTTGGCACCATTGATGTTGGCCAAGGTCAATAGAACTTTGCTGAAGTTGTTGTCCGAGGAATCCGCGCGATAGTGCCAGCCCCCGCGCAGGTTGAAGTTGCCGTCGGGGCGCCGCCCCCCGCGCCCACCGATGATGCAAGGCCACTCGTATTGCGTGTGGGTTTTGCCCCACGCCACGCAGGTCGAAAAAAGGACCATCGTGTTGTCGAGCATCGTCGCATCCCCCTCTTTGATGGCATCGAGCTTCTGAAGGAGGCTGGAGAAGAAGCCCATCGCATAGCCGACCCCTTTTTGCACCTTCGGCTGGTCGTCGGGAGACTCGCCGTGACAGGTTCCGTGGAAGTCCCCTCCGACGTTCACCGTCGCCCCGTAGTTCACGTGGGCGGCAGGCTTCGTCAACATGTACGTGAAGACGCGGGTGAGGTCACAGGCGAGCGCCATGACGACCAGGTCGTTCATCGTTTCGGCAAGGACGGGATCGAGGCCGTCGTTCGAAGTGTTCCCGTCGGCAGGCATCTTCGGTAGGAGGCAAGACGCATTCGCTCCCCCGCCCGAGGTGCGCCCGATGCGCAGCTCGAGCGCGCGGAGCGACGTGAGGTGCGCGTCGAGGCGTGCTCGATCTTCGTTGCCGAGCCGTGTCTGCAAATTTCTTGCGTCCTCCATCACCGCGTCGAGCACGCTCCGTTCTGCGTCGCCGGTGTGGTCGACGCCGGCGTCGGCCGACGGGGTCGTGCCCACGCCGCCGGCGAAGTACGTCTTGAAGACATTCGTCGGCTGGTATTCCGGATAGTTCGGCGTGTTCGGTCCCCCTTGCGATACCGCGTGGTACATCGGTTGGCTGACACCCGGCGTCGCCTTGGACACCCCGACCTCCAGCGATTTGTGCGGCGTCGTCTTGCCGAGCGACGCCTTGGCGATGACTTGATCGATGGTGGGCAGTTGGTAAACGCGGTCCGGCGTAGCCGCCGCACCCGAAAGTCCCCCTGGGAAGTGGCCATGGGGAACTCCGAGCGTGCGACCGGTTCCCAGATCGAAGCCGCTCACCACGGTGATCTTCGATTTGACCGGCTCGAATGGAGCCAACTGGACGGGGAGCGTTACCAGATTGCCGCTGGCGCGCGGCGTGGGGACCCACGAGGCGGGAACCACGCCATTGCCGACGAAGTAGACGCCGAACCTTTGGATCGGACCTCCGGCAGCATAGGCGTTGCCATTTCCGTTGAACATCGCCCCGAGACGAGGAAGCGGAATCGTAACGAGGGCGCCTCCCGCGAGGGCGCCACGCAAGACGGCACGGCGGTTGATCGTGGTTTTCGACATGGCAAGACCCTCGTTAAAGCTGCGGAGCCACCGACACGTGCGCGAAATCGGTGGTGGCGGTGATCGCTTTGAAGAACTCGACGAGCTGATGATTCACCCTTCCGAACTCGTCGTTCCAAGCGTCGAGGATGGCCTCGTCGCCGGCCGTCTCCTTGTGCCCGGTGGCATAGCGGAACATGTGGTTCAAGAAGCAGCGCTGCACTTCGGGCATCGTCCGAAGGTGATGGACGAAATCGCGCGAGTTCGCGAAGGCGACGCCTTCGAACGTTCCGGCCGAGTCGATGGCCAACCCGTTCGGCTCCGCCGTCCGATAGGCGCCGATCCAATCGAACTCCTCGAACGCAAACCCGAGTGGGTCGAAGCTACCGTGACAGCCGGCACACATCGGGTTCTGGCGGTGCTCCTCCAACATCTGTCGCTTGGTTTGCGGCACGTCGGGCTTCGGACGGAGCGTGGTGTCGACGTTGTCGGGCGGAGGCGGAACGTCCCGGCAGAGAATCTGCTCGTTGATGAAGACGCCGCGGGCGGTGGGGGACGTCTCGCCGACGTCGAGCTTCGATGTCTGCGCGAGAAAAACACCGGTGCCCAGGATGCCCGCTCGCGGACCCGAGCTGGGGAGCGTGGCGGCAACGAGCGCCGTGCCGGTGACGCCCTGGATGCCGTAGAGGGAAGCGAGTTCGGCATTGACGAACGTCTTGTTGGTGTCGAGCAGCTCGAGGGTGTCGGCGCCCGGATCGAGCCGGCTCTGGAACAGGCTCATCATCTCTTGCGACATCGCCTGACGAAGGGTGGAGGTGTAGCGCATGTCGATGCCGGTTTTTTCTTCGAAGAAATCGAGTGCAAAGAGCTCGCGCGCATAGCTGGCGATGCCCGTGCGAGCTCGCGGCGACGACAAGAGCCGCACCACCTGCTGCTGAATGCCGTCGGGACCATCCAGCTGTCCGTTCTCCGCGGCGGTCAAAAGAGCATCGTCCGGCGTGCTGTTCCAAAAGAGAAAGCTGAGCCGGCTCGCCATCTCGTAGCCCGAATAGCGATACCGCCCCCCGGCGGCAGCGTCGGGCGTGCCTATCTCGACGCGGTAGAGGAAATTGGGTGAATCGAGCAGACCGAGCGCGGTGTGGACGAGAGCTTTCGTCGCGTCGTTCAAAGCCTGGCCCGCGGAAACGCCGACCTGCGTATAACGAGTGATCTCCTGATCGGTCAGAGCGCGGCGCCAGGCGAGGCGCCCGAACGAGGTGACGAAGCTTTTGACGCACGTCGCATCGGCGACGCCGCTCGGCGTGCAACCGACGATCTTCGCACGGCGGGTTGCATCGGCGAACACCGTGGTGAGAAGGCCTTTGAAGGCGGCGTGATACTGGTCGACCGCGCTGTCGTTGATCGTGACGTACGTCGCCCCCACGCTAGCGAATCCTTCGGCAACGGAGTC
>WNGA01007570.1_pt1 | contig 15093 bp, 11 predicted proteins | sample 5400061 | NCBI WGS metagenome assembly WNGA01 (sample SAMN13153366, study PRJNA577476) | soil metagenome | isolation source: 100 cm soil or saprolite under grassland replicate 2 | place: USA:California | collected 2016-06-15
TTCAAACAGCCCGAAAGCCAAGATTCTATAAGGTTTTCCGAGCTTCGAGGGCTTGGCAAATTTTGCCACGGCCAAATTCGGCGAGATCCCGCATTTGTTGCCTTTCGGACGACTGCCTCGCGCCTCATGAATAAGACGGGCTAGCGGTACTGACTTGCCTGATCTGCGGCCAGGCGCAGGCGCAAGAGAAATTTCCCAGCCGCCCGATCACCATCCTGCTGGGCTATCCGCCGGGCGGCTCGACCGACACCAGCGCGCGGGCGCTCGCGCCGGTGCTGGAGCGCATCCTCGGCCAGCCGGTGGTGATACAGAACCGTCCCGGCGCCGCCGCTCTCATCGGAACCCAGGCGGTCGCCAATGCGGCGCCCGACGGCTACACCATTACGGTTGCGACCACCCAACTGGCGCTGCTGCCCGCCGTGGACCAGGTGTTCGGGCGGCCACCGAGCTTCACGCGCGACCAGTTCGCACCGATCGCGCTCATCTCCGCCGATCCGTCCCTGCTGTTCGTCAATGCAAGCCGGCCCTGGCAGACGTTCCGGGAGTTGGTCGACGACGCCCGCAAGCGGCCGAGTCAGATCGTCTACGCGTCCGGCGGGCTCTACGGCACGACCCATCTGGCGATCGAGATCGTCCTCAAGGCGACGGCCACGAAGATGCGCCACCTGCCGACCGCCGGCGGCGGGCCGGCGCTGACGGCGGTGCTCGGCAACCATGCGGCGCTGCTCGCCGCCCATCCGGCGGTCGGCGGCCCCCAGGCGCGCGCCGGCACGTTGCGTCCGCTCGGCACCATGGGGACGAAGCGCGTCGCAAGCTTCCCCGAGGTGCCGACGTTGAAGGAACTGGGCTATGACGCCGAATACTACCAATGGAACGGCATCTTCACCCAGGCCAAGGTGCCGGAATCGATCATCACCATCTGGCGCGACGCCGTCGCCAAGGCCGCAAAGGACCCTGAATTCCTGCAGGCCATGACACGCATCGGCAGCGGCACCGAGTATCTGGATCGGGACGAGTTCCGTCCTTGGTGGGACGCGGACAGCAAAAAAATCGAGGACACGGTGCGCGCCATCGGCAAGGTGCAATAGGACGGCCGTCATGCAATGCAAGGACCTCGGTCTCGCCATCGTCGGCGCGGGCCGCATCGGCGGATTGCGCGCACGGCTCGCTGCCGGGCATCCGGCGGTGCGCACCATCGCGGTGTCGGATCGGGATCCGGCACGAGCGCGCGAGCTCGCCCAGAGGGTCGGAGCCCAGTTCCATTCCGGCGACAACGAGGAGGCGATGGCGCGGCCGGACGTCGACGCCGTCATCGTTTCGACCAGTGAAGGCGAGCACCTCTCGCCGATTCTTACGGCCATCGCGCTCGGCAAACCGGTGCTGGTGGAGAAGCCGCTCGCACTCACCCTGTCCGAGGCCGACCAGATCCTGCAGGCGATCGAACAGCGCGGCGCTGATGTCCGTGTAGGCTATAGCCGGCGATACAAGGAGCGCTACCTGATCGCCAAGGAGCAGATCGTCCAGGGCCGATTGGGCAAACTGATCGGCGGCGCCGCGCGGCGTCTTCAATTCCCGTTCGCAGGCACTGGCGATGCTCGAACGCGATCCCCACGCGACTCCGGTGGTGGATGCGCTCACCTATTACGTCGACCTGATGAACTGGCTGCTCGAAGGCAGGCGTCTCGTCGAAGTGTATGCGCGCGGCCAGACCGGCACGTTGAAAAGCGCCGGATACGACGTGCCGGACCTGAGCTATGCCGTGTTCACGTACGATGACGGAACCATCGTCAATCTCGCCGTCTGTTACGCGTTGCCCGAGAAGTATCCCGCGCTCGGGCACGCGGCGCGCGTCGAGATCCTCGGCACCGACGGCGTGATGATCCTGGACGACGATCACACCGAACAGCTGATGTTCAGCGAGAAGGGCGTCCCGCACGTCTATCTGCCGGATCACGTCGTCAACATGGTCTTCCTCCAGAGCGGCACGCCGGGCGACTGGGCTCTGGGGGAATTCTGGGGGCCCCTCGCCAACGAGACACGCGCATGGCTCGATCATTTGGCCATGGGCAAGCCGTGTGTTCTGGCGACGCCGCTCGAGGCCCGCGCGACCCTCGAAGCAACGCTCGCGATCGAATATTCGATGGCGACGGGAAATTCGGTCAAGCTTCTCTCTTCGTGAGCTAGTGCCCCGTTTCCGAAGTTCGTGATACATTGCGGCACTCTCTCACACGAACTTCGGAAACAAAGGTGCACTAGCAAGTATATGATTCTAGTGCCGCTTTTCGATTTGAAGTTCCTAAACGAACTTGCCGCTAGCGCTGTAGGAACTTCAAATCGGCGGCACTAGCTGCCGCCCCCCGGCGGCCGTTAGAATCGACCGATCGAGAAGTGCGCCAAGCCGGGGGAGACAGATGGCAGCGGACGCGCGCCCGACCCGCGAAGACATCATCGACCGCGCGCGGGCAATGGTTCCGCTGCTCCGCGAGAAGGCGCTGCAGGCGGAGCGCGGACCGGCTCATTCCGGCCGAGACCCATCGGGCGTTCCAGCAAGCCGGCTTCTACCGGCTGTTCCAGCCCGCCCGCTACGGCGGCTACGAGATGCCGATCGGCCTGACCCACTGATCGGCGCGCGGGGCGTCAACAGCCCGGACAGCCTGTTTCTGCTGGCGTGGCGGGACATTCACGCCGCGGTGTCGCAGATCACCATGGCGTGGGACATCCAGGCGGTGAACGCCGGACGGATCGAGTTCGGCTTGCCGTCGCTCGATCCGCGGCTGTGAGGTGCTTTCCGGGTGATCAGTTCGGCCTCATGCTGAGGAGCCCCTTAAGCCTCTCCTTCGAGACGGCCTTGCGGCCGCCTCAGGATGAGGCTTAAGGGGCGTCTCGAAGCAGCGGCCGAACTGGTCACCCGGATTCCGCATCACGCCGTTGCCTCGTTCGCCGGCTTGACAACCCCGCGGTCAAGCCGCCCAATCCTTTGTAATGCGCCGCCGGCACGTGGTCGTGTCGCGTCACCCACCGCGCGATCAGCGGACGGGCAAAATCATAAGACCGGGAGGAACACATGCGATTGAAATCGACGCTGGCCGCGGTTGCCGGGATGTTGCTGTTCGGCATGGGCGCCGCATCCGGCCAGAGCCCGGTGAAGATCCGCGGCGCCTGGGTGGCGCCGGTGACGAACTGGGCTTCGATCTGGCTGGAGAAGAAGGAACTCGCGAAGCACTTCGGCGGATCTTACGTGTTCGAGGCGGTGCGCTTCCAGGGCACCCCGCCGATGATCACGGCCATCGCCAACAACGAGCTGGAAGTCTCCAACCTCGCCTATTCGACCTTGGCGATCGCCATCCAGAATGCCGGATTGGACGATATCCGCGTCATCGCCGACGAGTTCCAGGACGGCGTTCCCGGCTACTACACGCAGGAATACATGGTGCTCGCCGACGGCCCGATCAAAAAGGTCGAGGACCTCAAGGGCAAGGTGGTCGCCACCAACGCCGGCGGCAGCGCCGTCGACGTCGCCATGAAGGCGATGCTGCGCAAGTTCGGCCTCGAGGACAAGCGCGACTACACCATGGTGGAGGCGCCGTTCCCGGCCATGCGGGCGATGCTGGCGGAGAAGAAGGTGGACATGATTCCCGCGGTGCTGCCGTTCTCGCTCGATCCCGAGCTGCGCAAGATCGGGCGTGCGCTGTTCAACCAGCGGGACGCGATCGGCGTGACGCAGATGATCGTATGGGCCGCGCGCAAATCCTTCATCGACAAGAACCGCGCCGCGCTGGTCGACTACATGGAGGACACGCTGCGGATCGTGCGCTGGTATCTCGACGAGGCCAATCACAAGGAGGCGATGGAGATCGCCGCGCGCGTGACCAAGCAGCCGCCCGAGCGCTTCGACTGGATCTTCACCAAGAAGGACACCTATCGCGATCCCGACATGAAGCCGAACCTCGACGCGCTGCAAAAGAACGTCGACATGACCAAGGACCTCGGCTTCGTCAAGGCGAGCTTCGAGGTGAAGAAATACACCGACCTCAGCATCGTCGAAGAGGCGGCGAAGCGGCTGAAGTGATGCACTTTCCGGGTGATCAGTTCGGCCTCATGCTGAGGAGCCCCTTAAGCCTCTCCTTCGAGACGGCCGCTTCGCGGCCTCCTCAGGATGAGGCTTAAGGGGCGTCTCGAAGCAGCGGCCGAACTGATCACCCGGATTCCGTATGAGTTCCATCACGAAGCGCCTCTTTCTGTCGGCTGTCGCAGCCGTCTGGTGCGCATTTGCTGCCGGCGCTGCGGCGCAGAGCTATCCGGTCAAGCCGATCAGGATCATCGTCGCCTTCGCGCCCGGCGGCCCGGCCGACGTGATGGCGCGGCTGGTCGGGCAGCGGCTGGGCGCGTCGCTCGGGCAAAGCATCGTCGTCGACAATCGCCCGGGCGCGGGCGGCACCATCGGGGCGCGCGCCGTCGCCGAAGCGGAGAGCGACGGCTACACGCTGCTGCTCGGCAACACGAGCACGCTCGTCATCGGGCCCGCGGTGTACCGGCAAGCCGGCTACGATCCGGTCAAGGGCTTCGCGCCCATCGCGATGCTCGGCACCACCTCCAACGTCTTCGTGGTGCATCCCGCGTTCGCCGCGAAGTCGGTGCCGGCGCTGATCGCGCTCGCAAAAGCCGAGCCGGGGAAGCTCAACTATTCGTCCCCGGGCAGCGGGACGCCGCCCCACCTGATCGGCGAGATGCTCAAGCTCAGGACCGGCATCGACATCGTCCACGTCCCGTACAAGGGCGGCGGACCCTCCACGCAGGCGGTGGTCGCCGGCGAAGTCCACATGAGCTTCGAGAACCCGGCGGTCTCGCTGCCACTCGTTAAGGGCGGACAGCTCAGGGCGCTGGCGGTCACCAGCGAGAGGCGCAATCCCCAGGCGCCGGACGTGCCCACCATGCGCGAAAGCGTCCCCGATTTCGTATCCGTCTCGTTCACCGGCGTGGTCGCGCCGGCCGGCACGCCCGCGGCGATCGTCAATAGGCTCAATGCCGCGATCAACGAGAGCCTGAAATCAGCGGAGATCGAAGCCGCCTTCGCGAAGCTCGCGGTCGAGCCGCGCATCGGATCCCCTGAGGATTTCGCCGCGTTCCTCGCCCAGGAACGGGACAAATGGGGCGCGGCGATCAAGGCGGCCGGGGTGAGGGTGGAGTGAACGAAGTTCATTGTCACAACGGCGCATTCGCCTCGTCATGGCCGGGCGAGCGGCCATAAGCCGCGAGGGTTGTCCCGGCCATCCACGTCTTTGAATCGATTCGCATTTAAGACGTGGATGCCCGGCACAAGGCCGGGCATGACGAGTCGAAGTTCGAGATGAATGACGTTCAATCCTCGATCGTTTCGCCGGGCCGCACCGGCGTCTCCGGGGTAAGCCCGCCCTGCTGACGGGCCAGCGTGTCGATCCCGTTCTGCTCCCAGCCGCCGGCGGCCGCCCGCCGCGCGAACAGCTCCCAAGTCTCGGTCCATTCGCCGAGCGTGTACCCGTGCCAGGGCGACTGCACATTGAGCGCCGGCAAATCGAGCTCCTCCCAGATGGCGCGCGCGTGCTCCATGTGCTCGCGCGTGGGCAGCGCCAGCGGCGGCATCGGGCGTTTGCGGGTGGCGTCGATGAGCAGGCCCGAATCGGTTTTCTTCGGCCCGTACTGCGCGCCCTGCACGCCGCCGCGATTGGGCATGAGCGCTACGTCCTCGACCGGATTGGTGCGGTAGGCGAGCGACCATAAGACCGCGTCCATGCTCGCCGGATCGATGTCGTCGCTCACCGCGATGACGATCTTGCCGCAGTTCGACTGCAAGGTCGCGGCGCCGCGCAGCGCCCGCCACACTTCGGTGCGCGGCGTGCCCTCGCCGAGCTGCAGGAAGATGACCGGGCGCAGGTTGGTCAGCCGCTCGTGCATCACCACCTTGCGGATGCCCCTGATCGACAGGTGGTCGCGCAAGTGGCTGAGGAACAGCGGCTCGTAGGCCACCTTCTTGATGACGCTCGATTCGCTCGGCGTGACCTGGCTGATGATGGAGGCGAACACGGGCGAGCGCTTGTGCGTGATCGCCGTCACCTGCATCGGCATGTTGAACGCTTCGAGCGCCACGTAGCCGTTGCTTTCGCCGAACGGCGCTTCCGGCTCGAGGCATTCGGGATCGATCACGCCCTCGATCACGATCTCGGCGTCGGCCGGTACATCGACGTCGACGGTTGCGGCCTTCGCCATGCGGATGGGTGCGCCGGCGAGCGCGCCCGCCACGCCCAGCTCGTCGAGATCGATCGCAAGCTTCTGCGGGCCGGTGAACATGACCACGGGCGCGCAGCCGATGACGATCGCGATCGGCATTTTCTCCCGGCGCCGGCGGTACTTCAGCCAGTGCAGATAGCCGCCCGCCCCGGTCGCCTCGCGCGCCACCATGCGCACCGCCAGCCGGTCGGTCGCCTTCAGCGCCGCCCGATACGTACGCATGTTCTGGATCCCCGAATCGGGATCGCGCGTGATGCACAAGGTCGCCGTGAGGTAGGGCGCAGCATCGAAGCCCGGCGTCGAGATCGGCACCGGCAGGCGCGCCAGCCCGCCGCCGGGCGCGCGCAAGTCATCGCCTGCGACGACCACCTCCTGGCAGCGCGGCGAGGTCACGGCCACCGGCGCGACCGGATGCGCGATCGCCTGCATCCATGCCGCGCCGATGTCTTCCACCGCCCGGCCCATGCCGATGGCATAAATGTCGGGCGAGGCGGCCATTGCGCCGACGACGACCGGCATGTCGTAGCGCCGCCCCTTCGCGTCGATCACGTGGGTGAACAGGAACGCGCGCCGCTTCTCTTCCGGCACGCCGCCGAGGAACTGCCAGCGCACGAGCGGATGCAGCTCGGTATCCTTGTTGATCGGCCGGTCGATGCGGACAAGGAGGCCATTGGCTTCGAGATCGGCCAGATGCTCCTGGAAATCGAGCCGCGGCCGAGTCTGCTGCGATCTCGTCGGCTGCAGGGCAGCAGGTTTGTCGAGCATGTCCGCTCCGCCTTTCATACCGGCGCGCGTGCGGGAACTTCGGCCTCATCCTGAGGAGCGCCCTTAAGGGCGCGTCTCGAAGGATGAGGCCGCCCCATCCTTCGAGACGGCCGCGTTTCGCGGCCTCCTCAGGATGAGGGCGGAAGGATCACCTCATCGGCGCGCTGGTATCCGTGCGCGGCGCCGAAGAGAGACAAGGCCGCCTCATGTGGCGGCCTTGCTCTCCGACTCGCGATGGTGGTCTCGCCGTCACGATCACCCTTCGGCGGCGGCCGTGAAGGCGTAGCCGCTGCCGTCCTTGGAGATCGTGCCGACGTTGGGCAGGCCCCAATGATAGCCGGCCACCATGGCCTTGTCGGCGATGGCGCGGTCGAACAGCTTCCGGCGCGTCTCGATCGCCTGGTCCGGCACGTGATCGAACGCTGCCTGCCACTCCGGATGCTTGACGAACAGCGACTGAATGTTGGTGGCGTCGGCGGTGGCGAGCAACTGCTTGCCGCCGGATGAGATGAGGTGGGCGGTATGGCCCTGGGTGTGGCCGTGCGCCGGAATGGCGCGGATGCCGGGCACAAGATCGGCCTCGCCGTCGACGACTTTGACGTTCTTCCAGCTCGGCAATGTGGCCTGCACGCGTTGCGCATTGCCGCGACGCGGCTGCGGGATCGAATCGACGGGCTGGGTCCACCATTTCAGCTCGGCGGCAGGCACGATGATCTCGGCGTCCGGGAACGTCTGGGCGTTGGTGTCCTTGGCCATCAGACCGAAGATGTGATCGCCGTGGAAGTGCGAGACGATGATGGTCTTGACGTCCTTGGGGTCGAGACCGGCCGCCGCCATGCTCTGCGCCAGGAGGCCGGCCTTGGGACCGCCCGCCTGTCCGCCGCCGGTGCCGGAATCGAGCAGCACCAGGCGTCCGCCGGTCTTGACCGCCAGCACCGTGAACGGGATCGGCACGAACGCATCGGTCAATCCGCCCGCCTTGAGCGCCGCCTTGGTCTGATCGACATTGGCGCCTTTGATGAAGGCCTCGTCATGGGCCTTCTCCCAAACGCCGTCGTAGAGGGAGATGACCTCGATGTCGCCCACCTTGTACTTCTTGAAGCTCGGGCCCGGCGGGGTCTGCTGGGCCTCGGCCGCGCCGATGAAGGCGATGGGCTTCGAGAGCCCGAACGCTGCATAGGCGCCGGCGGCGCCCAGCACGAGATCGCGACGTGAAATCCGGAACATGCGCACCTCTCAATTTCAGGAGCGTGAACTTGTAAGGATAGGTCAACCGGCAGCTCCCACCTGCCGTCCGGCCGAGCCTACCGCGAAAGGCCTGTCCGCGGGTGCCGGGACCACCGGCATCACGCGGATTTGAGAAGGCCCTGAATGCGGGAAACGGCGCGGAGTATTGGGCTTGCTGTGGTTCAGCTCGTGCGCTCGCGCAACGGCTGAAGATTCAGCGTTACGGCGAGCGCGTCGAGCTGCTTCAACAAGGCGGCGGTCAGTTCGACGCCATTCGCCGTGCGGTCCTGCTTGCGCCGGCGGCGCTCCTCGCCGGGTATGCGGATCGCATCGAAGCCGGGCAGGCGCGCCGAGGCGCGCAGATCGCGCACGTGGCGATCGACGTCCGCCGTGAACGTTGCAAGCGGCAGGAAGCGCGCCACGTCGAGCGCGATGACGAACTGCCCGGTATTGGCTTCCCGGGTGGAGTCGGTGCCGAAGTCGCGCACGTCGCGGCCGAACGCGGCGCCGTTGACCACGCCCGCCAGGAGACCGATGACGAGCGCCAAGCCGCTTCCCTTGTAGCCGCCGATCGGCAGCAGCGTTCCTTCGCTGGCGCGGCGCGCGTCGGCGATCGGTTCCCCGGCGCGGTCGATCACCCAGCCTGGGGGAAGCGGTTTTCCCTGCAGCGCGTGGTCGCGGATGGTGCCGAAGGAGGCGACCGAGGTCGCGATGTCGAGCACGACCGGCGCCTCCGCGCCGGCCGGGATGGCGAAGGCGATCGGGTTGGTGCCGATGAGCGGCTCGGCGCCGCCCCACGGCGCCATGTGGTTGGCGCTCGACGCCGCGCCGTAGATGCCGATCATGCCGTGCGCGACCGGGATCGCCGCATAGACGCCCGCGGCGCCGGCATGGTTCGAGCGCCGCGAACCGACCCACGCGACGCCGGTCTCACGTGCCATCTCGACTGCCGTGTCGGCGGCAAACGACATCACTAGGTGGCCCATGCCGTTGTCGCCGTCGACGATCGCGGTGCTTGGCCCGCCCTTGATCACCTTGAGATTCGGCCGGGCGTTGACGCGGCCCTCGCGCAGCGAGCGCACGTATTGCGTCAGGCGGAAAACGCCGTGCGCATCGGAGCCGGCGAGATCGGCTTCGACCACCGCGCCGGCAACGATGGCGGCGTCGGCTGGAGGCAGCCCGCACGCGCGAAAGGCTTCCGTCGCAAAGCCCAGGAGCGCCGTAGCCGGAACACGCCGGCCGTTCTCGCCACCTGTCGGCTCGCGTGCGAGTTCGGGTGAAGTCTTCGCCATTGCCACTTCCGGACTGTTTCCTCGCGACCTTTGCGGATTCGGTAGCAGGACTGCGGCGATAAGCACAACGGCCGTCGAGCAAGCGCCCTTCGTGACCGGCATGAACTTAATGGTTAACCGCACGGCACCTGTACCGTGACCGGAAAACCGCCGATAATTCAGCCCGAAGCGGATCGGCAACGAAGCCTCAAGGCAACGACGGCATGCGGGGACGAACGTTCAAGCGGACGATATTTGCCGGCCTTGTCGCGCTGGTCCCGCTGTTCGACCGCATCTCTGCGCACGAGCTGGACGATATTTTCGTGCGGCCGAACGTCAGCCGCTATGCCTTGACCCAGGCCTTCCTGCGCGGCGGCGAGGCGGAGCGGACCGCGCTGGAAGCCGAACTGGCGTTGATCCCCGGCGCCGACGACCGCGCGGTGCAGCTCGGCCGCGACCTCGACGGCGATGGCGATCCGGACGAGATCCACTTCCACCTCGAAGTGATCGAGGTGCAGGAGGAGGTCTATCCCGGCGAGTTCGTGACGTTCTGGGTGTTTGCGCCGGTCGGGCGCGACATGAGCTCCCCGGCGCGCCTGCCGAGCCCCACGCTGCGCGTCGAGGAGGGCGATCACGTTACGATCACGCTCTACAACACCCACTACCTCCCGCACACGATCCACTTCCACGGCACCAGCCAGTTCAACGACATGGACGGCGTCCCGCACATGACGCAGCACGAGGTGCCGCCCGGCAGGAGCTTCACCTACCGGTTCATCGCCAAGAATCCCGGCACCTACTGGTATCACTGCCACGTGCAGGAGCAGGCTCACGTGGGGATGGGCCTCGCCGGCATGTTCATCGTCGAGCCGAACCGGCCCAACAATCACTTCGCGCACCTCATTCCCGGCGCCGGCCGCATCACCTCGATGGCGAAGGCAACGCGGGAGGAATACCAGAACGAATACGCCCTCGTTTACATGGATATCGACGACCGGCTCCACCGTATTCCGGCGGCCTACAGCGATCCGCGCGAGATCGAGAAGCGCATGCATCGCGACTACGACGCCGCGCAGCGCAAGTCGAACATCTTCCTGCTCAACGGCCGCGCGTTCCCGTTCACGCTGCGCGACTCGCCGATCCTCGTGAATTCCGATGAGACCACCAAGCTGCGTATCCTCAACGTCGGCCCGCGCACCGTGTTCCTGCATACCCACGGCCATCACCCGACGCTGACGCATCTCGACGGCTATGCGGTGCCGAAGGACGCCCGCATCACGCGCGACACGTTCGACGTCGGCCCGGCGCAGCGGGTCGACCTCGCGCTACGGACCGGCAACGACGGGTACTACGCGGCCGGTCCCGGCGTCTGGTTGATGCACGACCACGCGCTGCCGGCGGCCTCCAACAAAGGCATCAATCCCGGCGGCGACCACACGGCGATCGTCTATCAGGAGTACATGGGCGAGGACGGCTTGCCGCGCGACCACGTCGGCCATGCGGCGCATGCCCGCTTCTTCGATCCCGCGTACTATCAGGGCAAGGTGCCGGTGTTCGACCCGAAAATCTTCGGCACGACGATCGAGAACTACGAGCGCGGCTGGCCGGCCGCGCCGCCGGCCGGCGGGGCGTTCGATTATCCGGTGCGGGAGCCATCGCCGGCCGCACTGCCGCGGCTCGACCTGATCGACGCCGAACTCCACCGCACCGTTGCGACGGCATGCCCGGACCGTCCGCGCAGCTTTCGCCGCATCGTCGTGAAGGCCGGCCGCCAATACGCGCGCGAGGGCGAGGTCTATGCGTTCGAGCCGCGCGAGCTTCATGCCGAGCGGTGCGAGGAGGTCGAGATCATCCTGGAAAACAACGACGAGATCCGCCACGACCTGATGATCCCGGGCCTGAGCCCGATCTTCGCGATCAACTTCGTCGGACCCGATATCGAGTCGGCGCGCTTCGTAACGCCGGACGAGGACGTGACGCTGTTCTTCCACTGCCACGTCGCCACCCACGACAAGGTCGGCATGAAAGGGAAACTCGTGGTCGGCAAGGGCGGCGAGCCCAAGCGCCTGGCGGAAGCCGTGGGGACCGATGGGGCAAAGTCCTACAAGGGCGTCGGTGTCGTGATCGCGGCGGTGCCGCGCGTCGGCCGGCTGATCGTGAACCACGAGGAGATCAAGGGATTCATGGCGGCGATGGAGATGAGCTATCCGGTGACGCCGCCGTCGCTGCTCAACGGCCTCAGTCCGGGCGACAAGGTCGGCTTCACGATCGATCCGAGCAAGGCGACGATCGTGGGCATCGAGGTGATCGAGCGCGCGCGGTGACTGTCATCCCGGATGCGGTGCAGCGCTAGCGCGAAGCGCGAGTGGTGCACCGCTGATCCGGGATCACATGGTGGTTCTGGATCCCGGGTCTGCAGCGCACCACTCCCCCGGCTCTCGCTGCGCTCGGCCGGGGTTCGTGCTGCGCTGCCCCTCGCCGCTGTGGCGGCTCGCCCGGGATGACAGAGTCAGGCCCGTTCGAATCATTCCGCCTTGATGCGTGCCTTGGTGATCACGTCCCGCCACTTCGGCACCTCTTCGGCGATGCGCGCGCGCAGGGATTCGGGTCCCCCGCCGACCACGCCGAAACCGGCATTGTGGAACCTCTCGCGGATGTCCGGCCGCTCAAGGATGGCGATCACCTCGGTCGCGATGCGATGGACCGCCTCGTCGGGCGTGCCGGCCGGCGCCAGAAACCCTTGCCAGGTCTCGGCGACCGCCTCGGGGAAGCCCGCTTCGCCCAGGGTCGGCACATCGGGCAGTTCCGGCCACCGTTCCCTGCCGGTCACCGCCAGCGCCCTGACCTGGCCGGCCTTGGCCTGCGGCAGCGCCACCGACATCGACATCGAGCCGACCTCGACCGTGCCGCCCACGAGCGCCTGGGCGGCGGGCGGCGCGCCGTTGTAGGGAATGTGCACCATGTCGATGCCGGCGCTGAGCTTCAACAGCTCGGCGGCAAGATGCGGCAGCGTGCCGATGCCGGGCGAAGAATAATTCAGCTTGCCCGGATGCGCCTTCGCATGGGCGATCAGCCCGGACAACGCGGTGACGCCGAGATCCGGGCGCACCGCGATCACGCAGGGAAAGAACACCAGGTCGGCGACCGGCACGAAATCCCTGAACGGGTCGTACGGTACCTTGGGGTAAAGGCTCGGATTGACGGCGAAGCCGCTCGCCGCAATCAGGATCGTGTAGCCGTCCGGCTGCGCCCGCGCCGCCGCGCCGATGCCGATGTTGCCGCCGGCGCCGCCGCGATTCTCGATCACGATCGGCTGGCCCAGTGCCCTGCTCAACGGCTCGCTCAGGATGCGGACGACGATGTCGTTGGCGCCGCCCGGCGGGAACGGGACGATGATGGTGATCGGTCGCTCGGGATAGGCAGCCGGTAGGGGACCGATGAGAATCGCGAATCCGATTACGCCGAGGACGGCGAGAAGCAGTCTCATGATGGCCCGAGTCGCTGACTTTTAATCCGTGAGTTCGGTGATGCCCGGCATGACGAGGCGATCGATGGCGAGGGCCGGATCGACGTTCCCGGCGCGCTTCTCCACCTCGATCAGATTGTGCAGCTTCGTGCGCGACACCTTGCTGCTCGGCTCGAAATATTCGATCCGGCGGAGGTAGTCGTAACTGGCCTCCGCATCCTCTTTGTTCGCCCGAGCGGCCTTGACCAGGAGATCGATCGCGTCCTGCCGGTTCGACGGCTCCGCGAACCAGGCGATGCTCTTGTCGGTCGCGGACAGAATCCGTTTGGCGGCCGGCAGGTTCGCGGCCGCCCAGCGCCGGTGCACGGCCATGCCGGTGAAGGGCAGGTCCTTCACGTAGTCCGCCGTAAGCCCGAGCGTGGGGTAGCCCGCTGTCGCGGCCTGGAAGTTGAGCGGCGGAAGCACGATGGCCGCGTCGGTGACGCCGGCCTTCAGCGCGGCGTAGCGCGCGGCCGTGACGCCTACCGGCAAGACCTGGTAGTCGCCCTTCTTGAGCCCGTGCGCCTCCATCATCCGCTCGAAATAAACGGTGGTGATGTCGCTGACCTGGCCGGCGGCGATGGTCTTGCCCCTGAGGTCGGCAATCGTCTTCAGGCCGGGCTTGCCGATCAGCGCGTAGGGCGCGACGTTTCCGACGATGCGGACGAGCGCGAGCGGCGCACCCTTGTCGATGGCATGGATCGGGGACGTGATGCCGACGCTCAGCGCGACGTCGAGCGAGCCCGCCGTGAGCTGCTGGATCACCGCCGGTCCGCTTTGGGCGAAGTTGAGCTCGAGATCGATGCCCTCGGCGACGAAGAAGCCCTTGTGGATCGCGATGTAGAAAGGCCAGAGCGGGGCTTGGCCGCCAAGCGTGCCGGCGACGATCTTGTCCGCCGCCTGGGCCGCTTGCCCAAGCATCATCACGGCGCAGCACAGCGCTGCCTGAGCGGCGTTCACGCGCGAGACCCCCGGGCGCATCGATCAGCCCCGCAACTCAAGTACCCTCATTCGGATCTTTGTAGAGGCCCCCGACGATGGCCGTAACGCCGGGTTTGGACGCGACGAGATGATAACGGCCGTCGCGATCGCGACCAAGACGCCCGTCTTGCCGCAGCGCATCCAACCCGCAGGCGATCTCGCGTCCGTCATCGCTGCCGATCGCCTCGACGATGTCGGCATAGAACATCGGCGCCGATGCGAGCGCCTGCTCGATGGTCTGGAAGCGAGCGGAGCCCCGGAAGACCTTGGCGGCACTTCGCGTCAGCGGAATCTCGCCGTCCCGGCCGAACGGCTTGGTGCAGTCGAATCCCGCCTTGGCCCCGGTCCGCCGACCGTTGAGCGAGGGATCCATGGTCATCCCCAGCATCCCCTGAAGGATCATGAGATCCTGATCGGCCTGGAAGCGCGTCCCGAGCGCCCATTCGACCTGCCGGTCGTCGCGGATGTCGATGTCCTCGTCGAACACGTAGACGTGCTTGAGCCGCATGATTCCGCCGAACAGCGCCGCAATGGCCGCGCGTGCTTCTCCGAAGGCGCGCTGCCTGATCGAAACGCGCAGCGTGTTCGAGCCGCCCGACACCGGCCTCAAATGGACCGCGACCGGCTCGCGCACCGTGGCCTTCAGGATCTTCATGGCCTCGGCCTCGGTGCGCATTGCGGTAATGTTGGCGCTGTCCGTCTGGTCGAGGACGAACGCGGAGCCATGCAGCAGCGTGTGGTGCAGCACGCCGCGGCGCATGGTGATGGCCGTACAATGAAACACCGGGTCCATATGGATCGCCCCGTAGTAGCCCATATACTCGCCGTAGGGTCCTTCCGGCTCGGCATAGCCGCGTTCGTCGAGATAGCCTTCGAGCGTCATCTCCGCATCCGCCGGTACCAGGATGTCGTTGGTGAGGCTCTTGACGACCGGTGCCGGCTCCCCGCGGAACGTGGCGACCAACGACAGCTCGTCGCCGGGCTGGCGCGTCGTGGCGGCAAAGAAATCCAGCGGATGCGCGCCGACCGTGAAGGTGATCGGCAGCCGTTCGCCGCGCGCCACGCAGGCCGTGTAAATGC
>WNGA01016212.1_pt1 | contig 15091 bp, 16 predicted proteins | sample 5400061 | NCBI WGS metagenome assembly WNGA01 (sample SAMN13153366, study PRJNA577476) | soil metagenome | isolation source: 100 cm soil or saprolite under grassland replicate 2 | place: USA:California | collected 2016-06-15
CACCGTCATCTTCCAGCCGGTGATGCTCCAGCCGGCCGTCCAAGTGGGGGCCGGACCCCAGCGATCATCGACGAGCATGTACAGGTCCAGCGTCCCGCTCAGCGTGATCGTCGCCTGCGGGCCGCCGGTGTACCATTTCGACTCGGCAGCATCGGCGATCCACTCATCTTCGATCAAGAAACCTGCGGCGGGATCCGCCGATAAGAAGTAGGTGTCCGGCCAGTCACCCCAAGGGTGGGCGCCGGATATTCCTACCTGAAAGTTGCTGCGGATGGACCACAGCGCCGCGCGCGCGGGATCGGTGTCGTGTACGACGAGGTTGACGATCCCAGGGGTGTTTTCCGCGTCAGGCGCATCGATGGCCACATCCGTCGACGCATCGGTCGGGTGATAGCCGATGCGCCCGCAGCCGCCCGTCAGCGCCGCTATCGCCATCGCGACCGATCCGCGACGTTCGAACGTGCCGTGACCCACCCCTTCATCCTGACGCAGTTCGGGGGCGTCTTCACGAGCAATTCGTGATCACGTCGAGCGATTGAGAACATCCGACGTAGCCATGTTTGGCTACCGAATCGCACGCGCGCTCGCCGTTGCGGGTGCGTGCATTGTCGTGTCCTGCGCCCGAGGCGTGGATCTCGAGTTCGACCCCGGTGGTTCCCGAACGCCGAGCGGCGGGGCGGCCGGTACGACGAGCCGCGGTGGCGCCGGCGGGCTCATGCGCGACGCGGGCTACGGCGGTGCAGCGGTTTCAGGCGGGGCCGGCGGATCCGATGGGGCGGCCGGACACGATATGGATGCGTCCTCGGGCGGTGCTGGATCGGCGCCTGATTCGGCGCGGGACACCGGCACGGGGATCGTCGACGCACGCAACGAATCTTCGACCGGGTGCAATACCTGCGCACTCAAGGTCTTGTATGAATGCCTGCAAGACGGCGCGAGTGTGCAGGAGGCGGTCTTCAGTCTCAAGGTCGTCAATAGCGATATGGCCGCCGTCGCACTGAACTCCGTCACCGTGCGATATTGGTATACGGCTGACAGTGCGGCCGAGCAGGAAGCGATTTGCGACGCGGCCGTACCTGACTGCAGTGCGGTGGAATTCCATTTCGGCAAGCTGACGCCACCTAGGCCGCGCGCCGACACGTATGTCGAGATCACCTTGAAGCGGACGACGATGCTGGCACCTGGCAGCGATTCTGGCGAGATCCGCGCGCGGATCCGCAATGCCAATCGAGATCCTTACAATCAGCAGAACGATCACTCGTTCCGGAGCACCGGCTCCTTCTTCGTCGAGAGTCCGAACATCACCGCTTACGTCAGCGGCAAGCTCGCGTGGGGCATGGAGCCCTAGTGCCGTTCGGCGGAAGTTCAGGCAGAGATTGCTGCTCCGCGCTTGACATCGGGCGACGGCGCCGGAGGCGCCGCGGGGGTGGGGCCCCATTCCGAATTTACTTCGGTGGGGCGGGGGCGGAGCCCCCGATGAACAGATGCTAGTGCCGCGCAGCGAAGCTGCGCCCCGCGGCAGCGGGGTTCGGCATAAGTCCTGTAAGGATTTATGCCGAACGGCACTAGTTCAAGAAGCGCTTGTCGGTGGGAGGCTTGCGGCTGCGCGGTTGCTCACCCCCCTCGATCACGCGAAGATGAGGGGCCGAGGTCCGAAATTTGGCGGCGCGGCGCGCGATCCAAAAGTAGCGAAGCTTGAGAAGGATCCGGCGCGCCGGCGTCGGATTGCCGGCACCGAAGAGGTACCCTGCCAGCATGCCGCCGAACGGGGTGATGAGCCCCTCGCGCGGTTTGTCGCTGGCAAGGACCAAGAGAACACTGATGCCGATCACGAAGATCAAAAGCCCGGTCGAACTGACGGGGAGCACGAAGAAAAGACGCACCGTTTGCCCGCGATTGGAGAGCGCCCACGCCACCGCGATCGCTTCGATCGCGCCCATCGAGCCGTACCAGAACGGCTGGCCGAGCGTGACCGCCATCGACTGAGGTAAAAGGGCTTCGGCAGCGAGTTGTGCGGTGAAGCCCATGACGCTCGAGCCGAGCAGAAACAGAATCGTGCGGCGGGGACCCCACCGGGCTTCGAGGGTGGGGGCCAGAAAGTAAAGACCGAGAAGGGCAAAGACGATGTGATTGACGGCACCAGGGCCCGCCGGCTGATGCATGAGCCCGGCGGTGAAGAGCCGCCAGATCTCCCCGTGCAGGATGGCATCGGTGCTGCCGACGAAGAGCGAAAATGCGCGCGGATTGACCCCGCCATAGTTGATGCCGACCGCGAGCATGATCCAAATGGAAAGGAGCACCCCCATCGTCCACAGCAACGCTTTGCCGGGTCGCGGAAGACCTGCCATCACCACGTCGTCGCGCATGTTCTCCTGTTTGCGGTACCAGCCCCCGGCGCGCCGAGCAACCCTCGCGGAGACGCGGCTCGTTCGACGAGAAGGCGACGACACGAACGCGTAACGAGCCATCGCGCCGTATGTCGAGGACGTGGCAGCGACGCGAACGGCGCGCGAAGAGCTTCGATAAGCAGCGAATCGCGATGCACGTCGTGGCGCGGTAGCCACCACCTCTGGCTGAATGGACACGCCGCGCGCGAAACGAGGCATCAGGGGGTCGACCACGCAGGTTCGTGAAATCATTTTTTCTTTACGTTTCGACGACCTACACCGGCCCACCTGGAACGATCCGTGCTGACGTTTTCGCTTGCTCCCTCCAGCCGGGCTCGATAGGAGTTTGGCCCTCTGGCGCGGGGTGTGCGATCTTAGCTTACATGTAGGTGTTTCCAGCGTTGTAAGCGTCCCCAGGCATGAACGGAGAATATCGAAGATGAAGTGGAGCCCGCTGTACGTCGCCGCGCTGACCCCTTTTGCCTTTCTGAGCTCGGGCGTCCTCTTGGGTCATACCGTCGTGCTGATGGTGACTCTGGCCATTTTCTTCGGCACGCTCTCGCTCGGCCGCACGCCCGCCGCAGCTCCGGCGCCGCACCCCGATCGCACGCTCACGTCCTGAGGGCCCGGCCCCAGCACGAGCGTTCCCAACCCCGCCGGGCGGAAAACGTCGGCAGGCTGGCGTCATGCGAACTATCTTCGGGGGAACATGACGGACGGCGTGGGCCTACTGAAGCGGCTGGACAACTTCACCCGCTTCGACCTGGAAGCAGTGGCACTCATTCTGAGGGGCGCTTCGGTCATCGACTGGCACCGCCTTCACATCTCGACCATCGAGGAGGCGCACGAGGTTATCGCCGCGCAGGAGCTTTCACCCGACGATCCCCGCGATCGCGAGCGGATGGAGCATCTGAAGGGTGAAGCGATCAGCTACCTGCGGCGTCACTTCGAGTTTCCGATTCCCAAACCCATCGAGCAAGCATCACCCGAGGATCTGCTGTTGGTGGCGTCGACCAAGGGACACCGGCAGGTGTGCGCGTGCAGCGTCCTCAAGGCAATGCACATCATCCACCACCTCGATGGGCGCGAGCTCCTTTTCACGCTCCCCCTCTCCGACCAGGAGGTTTTCCATCTCGTCGAGGAAAAGGTCTATCGCGTCATCGGGGGCATGCTTTCGGCGGGCTTTCCGATTACGGAATTCGTGGGTGGCCGCAAAAACAAGGATTCGCTCTACACCAAGCTGCTTTCCAAACAGGACACCATCGCCGCGGCCATCTACGACAAGCTGCGCTTTCGCATCGTGACGCGAACGCAAGAGGACATCCTCCCAGTCCTTTTGTACCTCTCGCACCGGCTCTTCCCGTTCAACTACGTGATCCCCGCCGAGAGCGTGAACACCATCTTTCACTTCAAGAGCTACTGCGAAAAGGTCCCGCACCTTGCCGCGATGATCGGCGACATGCAGACGGCCCTCGGCGACGACCTCAATCCGGGCGACAACCGGTTCAGCGCGGACAACTACCGGACCATTCATTTCGTGGTCGACTTACCCGTTCGGCTTCCCCGCGAGACGCTCGAGTTGGCCCCCTCCCATGCCCGCACGCTCGGGTCCATCGTCTACGTTCTCTGCGAATTTCAGTTGATTGACCAGGATACCGAAGCAGCCAACGAGCTCGGCGAGGCGAGCCACGCCCGGTACAAGGAACGTCAGAAATCCGCCGTGATGCGGCGCCTCAAAATCGGGTCGCGCGAGCTTTACACCCCCCCGGGGGCCACCACGCAGAAGAAAGCGGCAGATGAATAAGTGGCGCCGGGCCCTCCGACCGTTGAAATTTTGTGCGGATTCCTCCTTCTGATGCGTTGACGCAGAGCGACCTTACTCCTACCTTAACGCGCCCAATGCGCCTCTACAGCGGCAAAGTCGCCACCATCGCGAGCGAGATCGTCAAGGCTCTGCTCGATGCATCCGACATCGAGACCGAGAAACCCCGCGAGGTCCAGGCGGACATCGAGGCGGTCCTCAATCAGTACCTGAAAACCGACAAGGAAGCGGGCGACAAGGCCAAGGACGCCATGCAGGCGCGCGGCATCGCCAACAGCGAGTTCGGCCGGATGAAGAAGCTGGCGGCCGAGCAGATGGGGATCAAGATCGGCGACGACACGATTGATTATCTGCTCGATCAGATTCTCGAAATCTTGATGCACTCCGCCAACGTGGACGAGATCTTCTCGGAAGATGTGGAGCTCCGCCGCAAAATGGCTCCCATCTTGAAGCGCCACATGGCCGTCGACGAGGAGCTGGAACGCGAGGTTCGCGGCAAGTTGAAGCACGTCGAAGAAGGGACCCGCACGTGGGAAGTGGAGTACGCGCGCATCATGGAAGACATCCGCCGCCGCAAGGGACTCGGCTGATTGGGTAGCCCGAAATACCTCGTCACCGGGGCGGCCGGGTTCATCGGTTCGAATATCGTCGCCGCCCTAACGAACGCGGGCGAGCGCGTGCGCGCGTTCGACAACCTCGCGACGGGGCACTGGGAACTTTTGCAGCGGGTCGTGAACAACGCTTCGCTGGTCGAAGAAATCACGGCAGACATCCGCGACTCGGTGGCGATCCTTCGAGCGATGGAGGGAATCGAGATCGTATTTCACCAGGCGGCGCTCGGCTCGGTGCCCCGCAGTGTCGAGAACCCGATCGAGTCCGACGACGTGAATGTGAACGGCACGGTGCGGGTGCTCGACGCCGCCCGCCGCGCCGGCGTGCGAAGGTACATTTTCGCGGCGTCGTCGTCGGCCTACGGCGATACGCCGACCCTGCCCAAACGGGAGGACATGGTCGGTTACCCCATGTCGCCGTATGCGGTGAGCAAGTGGACCTGCGAGCAGTACGCCCGCGTTTTCGCCTCTCTTTACGGCATCGAAACGCTGAACTTACGATACTTCAACGTTTTCGGGCCGGGCCAGCTTCCCGAGGGGCCCTATGCCGCCGCGATTCCGCGGTTCATTCACGCGGCGCTCACGGGGAGGCCGGTCAACATCTTCGGCGACGGCGAGCAGACGCGTGATTTTTGCTACGTCGACAACGCCGTTTCTGCGAATCTCCTGGCGGCCGCGTCGACCCGCAAGCTGGCGGGCGAGGTGGTGAATGTCGCCGGAGGTCGAAGCGTCACCCTCAACGATCTCGTTCGCGAGATCAGCCGCGCGCTCGGCAAGCCACTCGACGTACGGCACGTCGAGCCGCGCGCGGGCGATGTTCGTCATTCTCTTGCGGACGTGTCGCGCGCCCGCGACCTCATCGGGTACGAGCCCAAAGTCGAGTGGGAGCGCGGCGTTCGACCGACGATCGAGTTTTTGCGCGAATTTCTCGAGCGGGGCCTCCCGTAGAACCGTGCGTAGTATGACCGGCTTCGGGGTGGGCAGTGTTGCACTCGGCGCCGGGCGCATCGCCGTCGAGATACGGGCGGTCAACGGCAGGTTTCTCGACGTGCGGGTGCGCGTGCCTCACGAACTCGGCGAGCTGGCGATCACGGCGGAGAGCGAGGCGCGAAAAAGGCTTGCCCGCGGTCGCTGCGACATCAGCGTGCGCGTAGAAGGCTCGTCGAGCTGCGCGACGAGCTCACACCCGGTGCGGACGTCCCCTTCTCGATGTTGGCGTCGGTGCCCAACCTTTTCGTCTCGCCGGAGGCTCGGGACTCTGAGCCCGCGCGAAACGCCGTGCGTGCCGCGGTCATGGTTGCACTCGACGATCTCGACGTCATGCGCCGGCAAGAGGGGGAGGCCATCTCGCACGATCTTTCCCATCGCCTGTCGCTCGTGCGCGCGCTCTTGGATCGAATCGGCGAGCGCGGACCCGACGCGCTCGCCACCCTCGGTCGAAGATTTCGCGAACGCCTCGCTCGGGTGCGGGCTGTTCTCGACGAGACCGGGCTCGCCGAAGAAGCCGAGCCTGGTCATTCATTGGACCCGGCGCGGATCGAACAAGAGTTGGTGCTCCTCGTCGAGCGCTCCGACACCTCGGAGGAGCTCGTGCGCCTGCGCAGCCACCTGGACCAGCTCCTCGCCTACATCGGCGACGAAACCGCAGGCGGGCCGAAAGCCGCGCCGAGTAACATACCCGCAGGCGGGCCGAAAGCCGCGCCGAGTAACATACCCGCAGGCGGGCCGAAGGCCGCGCCGAGTAACATACCCGCAGGCGGGCCGAAAGCCGCGCCGAGTCACGTCCCCGCAGGCGGGCCGAAGGCCACGCCGAGTCACGTACCCATCGGGCGGCGCCTCGATTTCCTTTTGCAGGAGATGGCGCGCGAGATAAATACGATCGGAGCCAAGTCGCAGGACCTCTCGATCGCCCACGCGGTCGTTGAACTCAAGGCGGAAATCGAGAGAATGCGGGAGCAAGTGCAAAATGTCGAGTGACACCCCACCGGCGGAGTAACGGGCACGTGTCTGGGATGGACGACTTTCTCCTGCTCATTCTCTCTTCGCCGTCCGGTGCCGGTAAAACCACGCTCAAGACGCGCATCCTCAGCGAGAGCCATCCCGAGTTGCGTTTCTCGGTTTCCCACACCACCCGCAAACCCCGGCAGAACGAGGTCGAAGGGCGCGAATACCATTTCGTGGACAGGGCGGCCTTCGTCGAGATGGCCGCACGAGACGAGTTCGCCGAATGGGCCGAGGTCCACGGCAATCTGTATGGAACCAGTTTGCGGGAGATCGAGCTAGCGCGCGCTTCCGATCGCGGCGTGGTGTTCGACATCGATCACCAGGGTGCCCGTCAAATCAAAGCCAAGATGCCGGGCGCCGTCGCAGTCTTCATCCTGCCGCCTTCGATGAAGGAACTCGAACGCAGGCTGCGCTCGCGCGCCAGCGACGACGAGCAGACGGTGAAAAGGCGGCTCAGCAACGCTCGCGACGAGATCGATCATTACGCTTTCTTCGACTACTTGATCGTGAACGACGATCTCGAGCAGGCGCACCGCAAGCTCGACGCGATCGTGATCGCCGAAAGAGCCCGACGCTCGCGTCATGCGGAAGCCGCGGAACGACTTCTGCGACTAGGCCAGGTATGATGGCAACGCTCGGGATCATCGGGGGCAGCGGTCTCTACGCGCTGGCCGGGCTCGCGGAAACCGAGGAAATCAGCGTCGAAACGCCGTACGGCGCTCCCAGCGATGCTGTCGTGCGGGGCCGCATCGGCGAGACGACGCTGCTTTTTTTGCCGCGCCACGGGCGGGGGCATCGGCTCGCGCCGAGCGCCATCAACTACCGAGCCAACGTGTGCGCGATGAAAAAGCTCGGCGCGACGCACCTGGTGAGCGTTTCGGCGGTCGGCTCCATGAAAGAAGAGATTCGCCCCGGCGATCTCGTCATTGTCGACCAGTTCATCGATCTCACCAAACATCGCACGAGCACCTTCTTCGACGAGGGAATCGCCGCCCACGTGGCCCTGGCCGACCCGGTCTGCCCGCTGCTCGCCGAAGCCACTGCGCGAGCGGCGGAGCGAGCGGGCGCGGCGGTGCACCGCGGCGGCACCTACGTGTGCATCGAAGGGCCACAGTTCTCGACACGCGCTGAGAGCCGCGTCTACCGCTCCTGGCGTGTTGCGGTCATCGGCATGACGAACATGCCCGAAGCCAAGCTGGCCCGAGAAGCCGAACTGCCGTACGCCACGATCGCGATTGCCACCGACTACGACTGCTGGCATGAGACCCAAGAAGACGTCAGCGTTGGGGCCGTCCTCGAGGTTCTGAACCGCAGCCTAGAGACGACCAGACGGTTGATCGCCGAGCTCGCTTCCACTTTGCCCGACCCCGAAAAGAGTCCCGCCCGCGGGGCGCTGGGAGCGGCCATCTTGACCGAACGGTCGCTGATTTCTGAAGCCAAACGAGCGGAGCTCGAGTGGCTTTTCCAAAGGAAATGATCATGAACCAGAAGGTGTCTCCCCTCCTCATTGTCGGCTCGATGGCTTTCGACGATATCGAGCTCCCGACCATCGCCGCCAAAAACGTGGTCGGCGGATCGGCCACCTACTCGGCCTATGCCGCCTCCATCTTCTCGCCCGTCCGATTGGTGGCGGTCGTCGGAGAGGATTTTCCATCCGGCGACCTCGAGGCGCTTTCGCGCCGAAATGTGGACCTCGCCGGCCTCGAGCGCGCGTCGGGACAGACCTTTCGCTGGGCGGGCCGCTACGACACCACGCTGATGAGCCGCATCACCCTCGAAACGCATCTCAATGTCTTCGCTGATTTCCGACCCAAGCTGCCCCGCTCGTACCTCGATTCTCCTTACGTTCTTTTGGGCAACATCCACCCCGCCCTGCAGATCGAAGTGCTCGATCAGGTGCAATCCCCCAAACTCGTCATCGCCGACACCATGAATTTTTGGATCGACGGCGAGCCCGATGCTCTCGCCACGATGCTCAAGCGAATCGATTTATTCGTCATCAACGACGAGGAAGCGCGGCAGCTCTCGGGGCAGCACAACATCTGTAAGGCGGCTAAGGATATTTTACGCCGCGGACCGAAGGCCCTCATCATCAAGCGAGGCGAATACGGCGCTCTCTTCTTCGACGGCGAATCGACTTTTTTCGCCCCTGCCTATCCTCTCGAAGAAGTGGTGGATCCGACCGGAGCCGGGGATACGTTCGCCGGCGCGTTGGCTGGCTATCTCGCTCGAACCGGCGATCTCTCGGGGCCTGGGATGCGCCGAGCCATCATGGCCGGGTCGGCCGCGGCATCGTTTTGCGTGGAAGCGGTGGGAACGGCGAAAGTGGGACGCGTCGGAATTTCCGATATCAGCACGCGGCTCGACCTTTTCCGCAACCTGATGCACGTCGCCCACGACGCTACCTTCGCCTCGCCGTAGCGCCGACGAAGAAAGTCAACCATTTGGCGACCCTGGCATCTTGGCGGTTTTCCCGAATGGGATGCGAGGCGCCAGCGTTGCGGAGCTAGGCCGCGACCTCGGAGTCGTCCGGCGTCGAAAGGGACGTGACCGCTGGACCGTCCACCGTCGCGCGGGCGTCGGCTACCAGGCTCAGGAGCTCTTGGTTGCTCGCGATGCCGGCCTCGAGCAGCGCCGTCATGTAGCCGTCGGCGAGCCCCTGCGCCCGTGCCAGGCGCGGGGCGGCGGCACCTTGGGCCTTCGCCAAAAGAGCGTCGTACAGCATGACTTTGAGTTCATCCAGCATCTCCGCTTTGGTCCGCATCGCATCCACCTCGTGGCGAACTTGGCCCATAGCCGGCTCCTCGCGCGTGGGCCAACTTTGGAGCCGGGACGCATGAGCCTTGCGGCAGCCGGACCTGGAACCTACACTCCTGGGGTCGGGCGAGCGGACCGGCAGTGGAGCAGGCCGCTACGCCTTCGACGCAGAGACATCCATCATGCGCCTCAACGTCTTCAAGTCGAAGATCCATCGCGCAACGGTCACCCACGCGGATATCGCTTACGAGGGGAGCGTCAGCATCGACGCCGATCTCATGGACGCGGCGGGCATCCTCCCCTACGAGGCGGTCCACATCTGGAACGTGACCAACGGTTCGCGGCTCGTCACCTACGCACTCGCAGGGGCGCGCGGATCCGGCACGGTATGCATCAACGGAGCAGCGGGGCACCTCAACCGTCCCGGCGATCTGGTCATTCTGGCGACGTTCGCCGACATGGACCCGGCAGAAGCCAAAACCCACGTGCCGAGAGTGGTGCGCGTCGACCACGACAATCGCATCCTGCCCGACAGCGGTCCCGAGCTTCCCGGTCCAATCCTCGACTCCCGCCGAGCCCGAGCCTAGCATGACTGCGTCAGATCTTGGCGATGACAGATCACGATCAGCAATTGCCGCGTTTCCCCACGCAAATTTACGGCGAGGCCGTCGGTAGGACCCATCAGACCGGAATGGCCGCGAGGTCTCGCCTCTGTTTGAGTTACTCGGCGCGGCCTGCGGCCCCGCCTGCGGTGGCTTCGCCGACAGCCAGTTCCGCCTGTCCGGTCAGTACTTGAGTGGGCCTATGGCTACTCCGATGAAACGATCTGGCAGCGACGATCTGACGCAGTAATGCTAGGGAACTTTCCGGACGGGCCGGCGCAGATATCCTCTAGCCCTCGGTCTCGGTTTCCGATACCTCAGCGGGGGATCGCGCGATGGCTCAGCAAGCTTCAACCGGCGAGGACACGCCCACGAAGTTCGAAGGCGAGCTCCGCGCCCCCCCCCGCGGAGCTCTGCTCACGGCCGTCCTCGCCCTGACCGGCATCTTGCTGATCACGGAGATCGGCCGCCTGATCGGGCGCTACGTGCTCACGTTTCGCCGCCCGACCGAGGTCCGCCTCACCGAAACAGGGCTCGAAATTCACGGCCGGACGTTGATGCTCGGCAAATTGCTGCGCGAGAACACGACGGTGATACCGCGCGAAGGGCTCGTGCGCGTGTCGCGCGAGGTCCGCTATCCGAGTTTGGCGATGTACGCCGGGCTCATTGCACTCGCGCTCGGCAGCTACCTCGGCGTGGGACTGGTCGTCGACGGGGTGCGGGCGGCGTCCCCCTCGATGCTGGGAACCGGCTTTTTGATCGCGCTGCTCGGTCTGGGTTTGGACTTCGCATTCTCGAGCTTGGTGCCGGGGATCGCTGGGCAGTCGCGGGTCGTGCTCGTTCCGCGCCGAGGTCCCGTCGTCTGCATAGCATCGGTGAACCCGGCACTCGCCGATCGCTTGCTTGCTCAGCTCTCTCGACCCGACAGCGTCCCGTCAGCGAACTCCTCTGCCGCCGTCGAGAGCTCCGGCGGGACAGATGGAGCCGCGGACAAACCCGAGAGCAATGGCGCTGGTGATACGGGATAGGTGGGTCTGAGCCGCGAGGTGGTTGCCCTGCGCAACGAACTCGATGTCGCTCAGCAGCGGGCCCCCCATCGCTCTCGCCTGGTCGCTGATCTCCCGGGCGTGGGACTCGGCCGAGGCGGCATCCTGATCGTCGAACTCGATCTCCACATTGACGCCGCCATCGGACGCGGCGAAGAGGTCCACGCGCATCTCGCTCAGTGTCTCCGGTAGACGCGCCCCGACGTTGCGCAGCGGCCGCCACGGAGTGACCATCGTCAACGACATCGCCCGACCGCGACCGGGTGGAAGAGAAATGGGCTCGCGCAGCTCGCGTAGCTGCTCGAACCCGTCGGGAGGCGTAACGATGATGAGGTTGCGCGGGTGGGTGAAGGCGATGCGATCCGCACGATCGGCGTGGAAACGTACCGCGCGCGTTCCGGCGGGACCGGGAATGAACCCTCCCGTGCTCGTTCGCTCCGCGCGGTGGCCCACGAAGCTGATCACGTTCTGCAGCTTGGTATCGTCCATCCGGTGCTGGACGAGCGCCGTGACCTTGGAGGTGTCGGCCATGCGCGGCCCGACCAGCATGACGCCGTCGAGATCGCGCAAAGGATCGACTTGGTCGGCCAGAAAATCGCGCCACTGCTCGTTGCAGGCGAGCAGGCTGCCCACCAAGGGGCCGAGCGGATGTTCGCGCATCGTCGAAAACCAGAGAACCAGCGCCACGTTGGGCTTGCCCTTGACGGCGCGACGCAGTCCGCCGACGAGGCTCAGCGTGTCCTTCACGCTGGGTCCGGCGCCACCGTCGCCATCCCCGCCCGCATCGCCGGCGGCGAGTGGCTCGGCCGGGGGTGGGCCTCCGTCCCACCGCCTGCCTCCGTCGCGCGCCCCGTCCCGCTCGACGACATCGGCCGTATTGGAGTCGGGAGCGCCCGCATCGCGCGCCCGATCGTCTCCCCGATCGCGCGGTCGCGCCTGGGGTTCCGCCGCTCCGGCCGCCGTGGGCTCCGGCGGCGGCTCGCTCGGCGGCACGTCGTCGACCAGGGAAATCGGAATGATCACCCTGTCATCCTGATAATCCCATGAAGTATCACTTCGGCTCAGGTAAGCCGCGAGCCAGCGCAAGACGAACGGAAATGGGGTGAGCGGTAAGTGCGCGACGAGCGCAAAGATGAAGGCCACGGCCAAGGTCCGCGCGCGCGAGTCACGGATGCCCAGAGGGTGCGCGGCCGCCACCTGCACATGATAGCGCCTGGCGTCGGTTTGTCTGCGTGCCGAGGAGGCGGGCCGCGAAGGCCGCCCAACTTGCGCAAGAGGAGCGCAAGAACTGGTTCGACGGACCGGAAGCGGGTACTAAGAGACACTTCCCCAACGGGGGGCCCCTTTCCTCCCATGCCGAAGCGCTCTCACAACAAGGTGGTCCGCCGCAGCGCGCGCACTCCGTCCTCGCAGCGGCGCGGCGCGCCGAAAACGTCACCTCCCGGTGGGGTCGGGGGCCCGCCGAACGGCGTGACCGGCTCGTTTGCGGCCTGGGCCACGGGTTTCGTTGCCGCCACAGCCATTGCAGCCTTGGCTTTCGGGTGGTCAGCCGGATGCAAGCACGAACCGCCGCCAGGTGCTTCGCCGTCGCCGGCACCCACGCCCTACGCGGGCCGGGCGGTGGGTGGATCCGATGCAGGTCGCGGCGACGCGAGCGCGGCGGTCGTGAACTTCGATCCGACCAAGCCGTACGATGGCCCGCTCATCGGATCGCTCGTCTCGCAAGCACCGATCTACCTGGGAATGGAGGCGTATCGGGACAAGCGAATCGGCTACATCCGCCACGGGAGCAAAGCGCCGGTCGATCCGAACCCCATCAAATCGGGCAATTGCGAGGCGGGCTGGTATCGGCTGCTCGGGGGCGGGTACGTTTGCGGCAAATACGTCACGCTGGATCTCAATCATCCGCAGGTGCGGCTCGGTACGACGCCCCCCAATCTCGACGAGCCGCTCCCCTATCGGTACGCGTGGAGCGTCGCGATGGGCACGCCGCTCTACAAGTCGGTGCCCTCGCGACAAGACATGATGCAATACGAGCCCCAGCTGGCTCGACGCGCCTCGCAAGCGGGGACCGAAGAGTCGAGTGGCGCCGACTCGGATAACCCCTACCTTCCGGCAGCCGGGGGAGCGGGCTCAGGGGACGCCGGTGTGATCAGCACCCAAGAGAAGAGACCCTGGTGGCAAGGCGACTCTGACGGCGGCAGGCCGGACATCAAGCTGAGCGATCTGACCGAGGGGTCCGATGCGGTGCTCGCCAAGCGCGTCTTCAAGGGCTTCTACGTCGCCGTCGATCGGCAATTCGGTTGGCACAATCGCGTCTGGTTCAAGACGACGGGCGCTCTCGTGGCGCCGGCCGACCGCTTCGCCATCAACAAGCCACCCATGCTCCAAGGGATCGAGATGGGCGGCGCCGATCCCAAGCAACCGGCCGGCTTCATCCTCAGCACCAAGGCCGTCAAGTACCAGGTCGATCCCGAAAAGCGGCAGGTCGCCCCGGGGGGAGCGGTCGAGCGTTTTACCGCCGTGCGCCTCACGGGCCGCGTCGCCCAGGTCGGTGGGATCGTATACCGCGAGACGACCGAAGGGTGGTGGATGAAGGGAATCGATGGAACCTATACCGATCCCGGGCCGCCCCCGCCCGGGCTGGTGCCCGGCGAGAAGTGGATCGACGTCAACTTATCGCGGCAGACCCTCGTGGCTTTCGAAGGGGACCAGCCGGTGTACGCCTCGCTCGTGTCCAGTGGAAAAAAAGCCAAAGATCCCACCGACAAGGTGCACGATCACCAGACGGTCCAGGGGAGTTTCCGCATTCGCGAAAAACACATCTCGACCACCATGGATGGCGACGGCCCCGCGCCCGGCGACATGCCCTATAGCATCGAGGATGTGCCTTACGTGATGTATTTCGAAGGCTCGTACGCGCTGCATGCCGCTTTCTGGCACCAGAATTTCGGCCGCGAGCAGAGCCACGGCTGCGTGAATCTTGCACCGCTCGATGCCAAGCGCATCTTCTTTTGGACCGATCCACCCGTACCGCAGGGCTGGCACGCTTTCATCGCGCCCAAGGAAAAACTCGGTACGCGCGTGGTCGTCCACGAGTAGCCGGCTTCACTTGACGCGACCCCCGAAAAACGCGAGAGCTAGAAGGAAATGGACCAATTCTCGGCGCACCTCGACCGCGGTTGGGACCTCGTCCAGCGTGGCGACACTCGCGGCGCCGAAGCGTCCGCTCGGCGTGCGCTGGAAATCGATCCGCAGTCTCCGGAAGCGTACAACCTGCTCGGCTACGTTGCTGCGCTCGAGGGAGAAGCGAGCGAGGCCATCGAGAGTTACCGGCAGGCGATCGCGCTCGATGAAACCTACCTCGAGGCCATGCTCAACGCGGCCGAGGTCTACATCCATCCGCTCGCCGAGTTCGACGAGGCCGTCAACATGTGCGATCAGGCGCTCGACTTGGCCGAAACGGACGAAGAGGTCATCGACGCTCTGCTTCTGAAGTTCGACGCCATGCTCGGAAAGGGGGACGTCAAAGAAGCGGCGCAGGTCATCGGGCGCGTACCGGAAGGGCCTTACAAGAATCCGAACCACACATTTCTCATCGGGCGCGCCTATTACGAAATCGGTGAGATCGATCGTGCCTCGGGGCTCATCGAGGAAGCGGCCGCGCGCGAACCGACCCACGCCGAGGCGCACTACTACCTCGGACTCGTGCGCGACGAACGCGGCGACTCCCGGGGTGCAACGGCGGCGTTTCTGCGCTGCCGCCAGCTCGACTTGGAAACGACGTCGCCATCGTGGTCCCTTCCCCGCGAGCTGTTCGCGAAGACCGTCGAGAAGGCGGTTTTGTCGCTCGACCCCATCT
>WNGA01018945.1_pt1 | contig 15089 bp, 18 predicted proteins | sample 5400061 | NCBI WGS metagenome assembly WNGA01 (sample SAMN13153366, study PRJNA577476) | soil metagenome | isolation source: 100 cm soil or saprolite under grassland replicate 2 | place: USA:California | collected 2016-06-15
AACGCCACCGGCGAGCCCGCCATCTCCCTCCCGCTCGCGCAGACGGCGTCCGGGCTGCCGCTCGGGATGATGTTCGGGGCCGGCGCCGGCCGCGAGGCCATACTGCTCGGCCTCGCCTACGAGCTGGAGGAGGCGCAGCCGTTCGCGCGCATCCAGGACGCCGGGGTCTGACTCGTCCTCCGGGGCATCAACCACCCCAGGGTTGCTAGTCCTTGCGGTTTCGCGCGGCCACCTACCGGGCAGAAGGTGAGTCACACACCACTCCGACGTCACGGGGGAAGTCATGACAGACGTGAACTACGCCAACCTGGCCGCGCTGAAGGGCCTGCTCAAGCGCGCCGCGATCGACGCCTACATGAAGCAGGGCAAGTGGGGCTGGGTCGTGACCGACGGCCACTACGAGATCCCGGGCAGCAGCTCGCACAAGATCACCCGTCCGGGTGAGGACGGCGAGGGCGGTGGCGACTGGAGCGGTGAGTTCTGGGAAGAGTGGTTCGTCGGCGGCGACAAGGACCGGGAGTGGAAGGGCCACATGGACGAGGTCCGCACCCGGGTCAACAACGCGTTGAGGCCGTGGGAGGACCTGCCGGACCCCGCCACGTTCGACAGCTACATCGAGGACCTGCGCCAGGCCAACGGCAAGCTGGCCGTCGTCACGGCGACCAGCGGGGGCGTGGCGACCGGCGCCGGCAAGATCGGCGCCCAGCTCAAGATCATCGAGGAGAACTCCTCGGCCATGTCCGGCGGGATCATCTCCGCCTTCAAGTCCAAGTTCCTGCTCGAGCTGGGCAAGGCCATCGGCGGTCACCACGGTCTCACCATCATCCTCGGCCAGGCGATGACCGCGGAGCAGAACCTGTTGAAGCAGGCCCGTCAGGACGTCGCCCAGGCGGTCGCCAGTGCCACCGCCGCCCTCGACGCGTGCGCCAAGGGCGGCGACCCCAAGATGTCGTTCGAGTTCAAGGTCGCGGGCGCCGTGCTCGCCGGCGTGACCGCGTTCGCCACCGGCGGCGCGACGGTTGCTCTTTCGGGTGCGGGGGCGGGCCTGACCCTGTTGACCACGCTGGCCGAAGAGAGCGAGAACAAGGCCAAGGAGCCGGCGAGCAAGGACTACGAGGGCCTGATGAAGGGCTTCGAGGACTCTCTCGGTGGCATCAACAAGGCGATCAAGAACGAGGAGGGCGGCGTCCGCGACAACCTCAAGACGAACCTGAGCAAGCTGCAGGTCGACGAGGCGTCGTACAACCTCACCAACCCGATGCAGAACGTCTCCGACGACAGCCAGCTGAACACCAGCGACAGCCGGGCGATCATCCACAACCGCTCGCTGGTCTTCGAGATCACCGACACCGCGATGCCCACCATCGCCGACGAGCTGGTCGCGGCCAAGGACCTCGTGTGGGCCGGTTGGTCGGCCACGCCGTACTACCGCGACCCCGGCATCGGCCTGGGCGAGACCGGTCCCTACACCCAGTGGGGAGAACTGGCCGGACCGCTGTGGCGCCTCATCGGCGACCTCGAGTGGGAGGTCCGCAACGGCGCGGTCACGCTCAAGCTCGCCATCGAGGACATGGGCCAGGTCGACACCGACGCGAAGGACGCCCTGGAGAAGCACGCCGAGTCGATCAAGGGCTACACGAACTACCAGGTGCCGAAGTAGGGCCGCAGCCCACGGAGTACGCCGTCACCGACGCCCGACTAGCGTTGCGTCATGCTCCGACTCGGTCGCCACACCTTCGGCGACGACCGCCTGCTGGTGATGGCGATCGTCAACCGCACCCGCGACTCGTTCTACGACAAGGGTGCGACGTACGCCGAGGAAGCCGCCCTCGACCGAGTACGCCGACTGGTCGCCGAGGGCGCCGAGATCGTCGACATCGGAGGCGTGAAGGCCGGCCCGGGTGAGGTCGTCACTCCCGAGGAGGAGCTGCGCCGGACGGTCGGCTTCGTGGAGCGGGTGCGGGCCGAGTTCACCGACCTGGTGATCTCCGTCGACACCTGGCGCTCCGAGGTCGGGCGGGCGGTCTGCGCGGCCGGCGCCGACCTGCTCAACGACGCGTGGGGCGGTCACGACCCGGGGCTGCTCGAGGTCGCCGCCGAGTACGACGCGGCGTACGTCTGCACGCACACCCACGGCGCCACCCCGCGCCAGTCACCCCACCGCGTGTCGTACGACGACGTGGTCGCCGCCGCCATCCGCGACACCGTCGCGCTGGCCGAACGCGCAGTCGCCGCCGGAGTCGGCCGCGAGTCGGTGCTCATCGACCCGGCGCACGACTTCGAGAAGACCACCTGGCACTCCTTAGAGCTCACCCGCCGGCTCGACGAGATGGTGGCGACCGGCTGGCCGGTGCTGGTCAGCCTGTCCCACAAGGACTTCGTCGGCGAGACCCTCGACCTGCCCACCGACCAGCGGCTCACCGGCACGCTGGCCGCCACCGCGATCAGCGCCTGGCACGGCGCCCGCGTCTACCGCGCGCACGAGGTCGTGGAGACCCGGCAGGTACTCGACATGGTCGCCTCCATCCGCGGCACCCGCCCGCCCGCGCGCGCGACCCGGGCGCTGGCATGAGTACGCCGATCACCGGCCCGATGAGCGGACCGGTCACCAACCCGGTGACCGCGGCTGCCGTCGTACCCATGACGCCCCTGATCTTCCGCGAGGAGTCCGGCCTGGCCGACCCGCTGGCCGAGCTGCGGGAGATCGCCGTACACACGGTTCGCGACCTCGCCGCCACCGTCGACCGGATCGTCGCCCTCTGTCCGACCGGCCTGGTCGGCGCCCCCGACAGCTACCACCGCCCCAGCGGCCTCAAGGGCGGCGAGACCCCCGTCGCCTCCCTCTCCGTCCAGATCGCCCACCACCTGCTCCACCTCGCCGCCCTCCCCGCCGAACTGGCGGAAATGGCCCCGCGAAGTGGCGAAACCGGCCCCGCGAAGTGGCAGGAACGGCCCTCGGGCACCACCGTCGGCCTGCTCGTCCTCGGCGACGGTACGGCGTGCCGCAGCGAGGCCGCCCCCGGCCACATCGACGAGCGGGCGTTCCCCTTCGACGACCTGATCGCGGACGCCCTGGAGGCCGGCGACGGCGACGCGCTGGCCACCCTCGACCAGGACCTCGCGGAGCAGCTGATGGTCACCGGCAGGCACACCTTCGCCGACCTCGGTACGACGTTGCCCGCCGCCCAGGCCGAGCTCCGCTACCGCGACGACCCGTACGGCGTGAGCTACTTCGTCGCCCTCTGGCGGTGACCCGACCCAGCCCGGAAACGGGCGCGATCCGCGGGACCGAAGCCGATTTCCTGTTCACCCGCGCGCGTGTGTATTCTTCTCGCTCGTTGCCCCTTTAGCTCAGTCGGCAGAGCGTCTCCATGGTAAGGAGAAGGTCTACGGTTCGATTCCGTAAAGGGGCTCTGGGTTGGGACCCCGTCGTACTCTCTAGGTCGACGGGGCACCGCCCGGCGGCGGGGTAGCTCAGGTGGTTAGAGCACACGGCTCATAATCGTGGTGTCGCGGGTTCGAGTCCCGCCCCCGCTACCGCACACTCGACCAGCAAGACCGACAGAAGGACTTCCCGTGGCCAGCAAGAGCTCCGATGTTCGCCCCAAGATCACGCTCGCATGCGTGGAATGCAAGGAGCGCAACTACATCACCAAGAAGAACCGTCGGAACGACCCCGACCGCATGGAGCTGAAGAAGTTCTGCCCGCGCTGCCGGACGCACACCGCGCACCGCGAGACCCGCTGAGCGCGGCCTGATCCAACCGCCGAGGGCGGCACCCGACTCCGGTCGGGTGCCGCCCTCGTGACATTCCCGCGGAACTTGGGGCCGCGGCTAGAGTCGCAGGCGGATTACCTGATTACCCGGTTACGCGGAGGGAAGAGATGGCCGAGACACCGTCCTTGTTCACCTGGGCCGGAGGCGCGGAGGCGTTCCGGCGCCTGATCGACGCCTTCTACGACCGCGTCGAGCGGGACGAGCTGTTGTCGCCGCTGTTCCCGGGCGGGGTGCCCGAGGAGCATCGCGCGCATGTGGCGACGTGGTGGGTCGAGGTGTTCGGCGGGCCACCCGGCTACACCGCGGAGCACGGCGGTTACCGGCGGATGCTCGACCACCATCGGGGCCTGGCCATCACCCCCGAGCAGCGGTTCCGCTTCGCCTCGCTCATGAGCCTGGCTGCCGACGACGCCGGTCTGCCCGACGACCCGGAGTTCCGGGCGGCCTTCGTCGGCTATGTCGAGTGGGGCACCCGGCTGGCGCTGCACAACTCGCAGCCCGACGCCGACGTGGTCGAGGAGGCCCCGGTGCCCCGGTGGGGCTGGGGTGTCGCGCCGCCGTACCAGCCCTGACCAGGTCGCCGTGGCGCTGCTAGCGTCTCCGGCATGCCCGTCGACGACTCATTGGTGGGGCGCGACTACCCACCGACCCGCCCCCGTCCAGTCTCCGAGGAGAAGGTCCGCGAGTTCGTGGCCGCCACAGGAGGGGAGTACGCCGGCGTCGTACCCCCGACCTTCCCGATCGTGCTCGCCTTCGACGCGATGAACGACTTCCTGGCGGCCGAGCGGCTCGACCTGTTCAGGATCGTGCACGGCGAGCAGCGGTTCGCCTACGAGCGGCCCGTCGAGATCGGCGACGTACTCACCGCGACCCTGACCGTGGCCTCCGTCCGCAGCATCGGGGGCTCGGACATCATCGGCACCGGCAGCGAGATCCACGACGCTGACGGCGCGCTGGTCTGCACCGCCAAGGCCACCCTGGTCCACACCGGAGGTGCGGCATGAACATCCCATTCGAATGCTCATTTCGTTCCGCTTCGAACGGGGACCGCGCATGACCGAGCTGGCGCCCCAGAGCTTCACCGTCACCCGCGCCGACCTGGTCCGGTACGCCGGTGCCAGCGGCGACTTCAACCCGATCCACTGGTCCGACCGGGTCGCCACCAGCGTCGGGCTGCCCGGCGTGATCGCGCACGGCATGTTCACGATGGCGCTGGTCGGCCGGGCCGTCGACGCGTGGGCCGGCGCAGGAAACGTGGTCGAGATCGGCTGCAAGTTCACCAAGCCGGTCGTCGTACCCGATGACGACGAAGGCACCCAGATCCGGGTCGAGGGCACCATGGGCGAGCCGGTCGACGGCCGCGCCACGATCCGGCTCCAGGTCACCTGCGGCGGCGAGAGGGTGCTGGGCGCGCCGACGGCGGTGGTCCTTGTCTGAGTCGACGCGGTCTGAGTCGACGCCGGGTGGGCCGACGCTGCTGAGGGACCACACCACGCTCCGCCTCGGCGGGCCGGCCGGCCGGTTCGTGGTCGCCGAGACCGAGGACGCGCTGATCGAGGCGGTCCGCGCCGCCGATGAGGCCGGGGAGCCGCTGCTCCTGCTCTCCGGCGGCAGCAACCTGGTCGTGGCCGACGAGGGCTTCCCCGGCACGGTCGTCAAGATCGCGACGACCGGCGTCGCCCCCGACACCGAGGAGACCGGCCCGGCGTGCGGGGGAGTGCTGGTCCGGGTCGCGGCCGGTGAGCCGTGGGACGACTTCGTCCGGCTCGCGGTCGACAAGGGCTGGGTCGGCGTCGAGGCGCTGTCCGGCATCCCGGGTGCGGTCGGCTCCACCCCGATCCAGAACGTCGGCGCCTACGGCCAGGAGGTCGCCCAGACGATCGCCAGCGTTCGGGTCTGGGACCGGCGGCTCAAGGGCGTGCGCACGTTCGCGGCGGCCGAGTGTGGGTTCGGCTACCGGCACAGTCGGTTCAAGGCCGACCCGGGGCGGCACGTCGTACTCACGGTGGACTTCCAGTTCCGCATCGGCGACCTCGGCGCCCCCATCGCGTACGCCGAGCTGGCCCGCGCGCTCGGCGTCGAGCAGGGCAGCCGGGTCCCGCTGGCCCGGGTCCGCGAGACCGTGCTGGGGCTGCGAGCGGACAAGGGCATGGTCCTCGACCCGGCCGACCACGACACCTGGAGCGCCGGGTCGTTCTTCACCAACCCGATGCTGCCGACCGACCGGGCCGCCGGCCTGCCCGTCGACGCGCCGCGCTGGCCGCAGCCCGACGGGACCGTCAAGACGAGCGCGGCCTGGCTGATCGACCACGCGGGCTTCAAGAAGGGCCATGCCGGCCATCGGGTCAGCCTCTCCACCAAGCACACCCTCGCCCTCACCAACCGCGGCGGCGCGTCCACCGCCGACCTGCTGGCGCTGGCCCGCGAGGTGCGTGACGGCGTCGAGGCGGCGTACGGCGTCCGGCTGGTCAACGAGCCGGTGCTGGTCGGCTGCGCCCTGTAGGCGAGCTCTGCCCGGCCTCAGTGATACGGCTGTGTCAGCAACCGCCCGACGACCCATGTGCTTGGTAATACACCTGTGCCACCACACGCCAGACGACCCCGACGGTTTGTGATGCGGCCGTGCCACCAACCGCCGCCCACCGGCCCACCTCTCAGTCGCGCGCCCCGGACCGACCACACTCTCACCCGCGCGCCCGGGCTGGTGGAAGACGAGACCGCCGGAGCTGAGTAACCCGTCCCTATGCGCCTACGCGTTGTACGTCGTCGACGCGCCACCGTCGTCGAAGCCGCCCGAGAGCCCGATCGCCACGAGCACGGCGATAGACACCAGCGCCAGGATCAGCATCACCGTGGCGATGATGCCCATCACCATGCCCGCGGTGGCCTGGCCGCGACCGCCGTACGCCTGGGGGTTGGCGTCGATCTCCTTGCGCGCGTTCGCGCCGATCACCCACGCGAACGGCCCGACCACGATCGGCAGCCCGCACACCCAGCCGCCCACCAGCGCGACCAGGCCCAGCACCAGCGCCGTCGTCGACCGCGGATGGTCGGGCGGACGCGGCGGGAAGCCGACGTAGTAGCCCGGTGCCGGCGGGTACGCCGGCCCCGGCTGCCCCGGCGACTTGGAGAGCCAGTCGCTTCCCGGCGCGCGCGTGGGTTCGTCCCCGGAGTCGGGCTGTTGCTCGGTATCCACGGCCGACACGCTCATCCGCTCATTCTGCCGGTTCGTCCGACAACCAGGAGTCGACCCCGGAGAGGAGCTACCCGCATCGTGGCGTACTGCCCGGCCAGCCGCGACCCGAACAGCAGCGGGTCGTCGGCACCCAGCGCGATCGTCGCCCCGGCGGCCATCAGCTGCGGCAGCGGCACCGAGGTCAGGTCGCTGTAGACCCCGAGCGCGACGTTGGACACCGGGCACACCTCGAGGGCCACGCCGCGCTCGACGATCCGGTCGAGCAGCGCCGGGTCCTCCGCCGCGCGTACGCCGTGGCCGAGCCGGTCGGCGTGCAGCTCGTCGACGCAGATCCTGATGTGCTCGGGCCCGCGCAGCTCGCCGCCGTGCGGAGCGAGCAGCAGCCCGGCCCGTTCGGCGATCGAGAAGGCCGGCGCGAACTCCCAGGTCCGGCCGCGGCGCTCGTCGTTGGAGAGCCCGAAGCCGACCACCCCGCGACCGGCGTACTGGGCGGCCAGCCGGGCCAGCGTGCGCGCGTCGAGGGGGTGGCGGGTGCGGTTGGCCGCGATGACGACCGCCATGCCGAGGCCGGTGGTCGCCGAGGCGTCGCGTACGGCGTCGAGCACCAGGTCGGTGAACGCGGTGATCCCGCCGAACTTCGCGGCGTACCCGCTCGGGTCGACCTGGATCTCGAGCCAACGGCCGCCGTCGAGTACGTCGTCCTCGGCCGCCTCCATCACCAGCCGGCGTACGTCGGCCTCGGTGCGCAACACCGAGCGCGCGACGTCGTACAGGCGCTGGAAGCGGAACCAGCCCTTCTCGTCAGCCGCTGACAGCGTGGGCGGCCAGTCCTCCGCGAGAGCGTCGGGCAGGTGGATCCCGTCGCGCTTCGCCAGCTCGAGCAGCGTCTCGTGGCGCATCGAGCCGGTGAAGTGCAGGTGGAGATGAGCCTTCGGCAGGGTCGCAAGCTCCCTCTGCCCGAAGCTCATCTCCCCTTCTCGCGCTTCGCGCTCGTCATGGTTGCGATCATGGCGCCCGTTGCGGCCGTCATGCGAAGAGCTTCTGCAGGCGGGTGATGCCCTCGACCAGGTCGTCGTCGCCGAGCGCGTAGGAGAGCCGCAGGTAGCCGGGCGACCCGAACGCCTCACCGGGTACGACGGCCACCTCGGCCTTGTCGAGGATGAACTCGGCGAGGTCGGCCGACGTCTCGATCAGCTTGCCGTCGTACTCCTTGCCGAGCAGGCCCTTGACGGACGGGTAGGCGTAGAACGCGCCGTGGGGGGTCGGGCAGATCACGCCGTCGATCTCGTTGAGCATCGCCACGATCGTCTTGCGGCGCCGGTCGAAGGCCACCTTCATCTCGTCGACCGCGGTCAGGTCGCCGGACACCGCGGCGAGCGCCGCGCGCTGCGAGACGTTGGCGACGTTGGAGGTGGCGTGCGACTGGAGGTTGGTGGCGGCCTTGACCAGGTCGGCGGGGCCGATCATCCAGCCGACCCGCCAGCCGGTCATCGCGTAGGTCTTGGCGACCCCGTTGACGACCACGCAGCTGTCGGCGAGGAAGGGGCACAGCACGGGCATCGAGCCGGTGTCGACGTCGTCGTACACGAGGTGCTCGTAGATCTCGTCGGTGAGCACCCAGAGCTGGTTGTCCTCGACCCACTGGCCGATCGCACGGATCTCGTCGGACGTGTAGACCGCGCCGGTCGGGTTGGACGGCGAGACGAACAGCAGCACCTTGGTCTTGTCGGTGCGCGCCGCTTCGAGCTGCTCGACGGTGACCTTGTAGTCCTGGGTCTCGTCGGCCAGCACCGGCACGGTCACGCCGCCGGCGAGCTGGATGGCTTCGGGATAGGTGGTCCAGTACGGCGCGGGCACGATCACCTCGTCGCCCGGGTCGAGCATGGTGGCGAAGGCGGCGTAGATGGCCTGCTTGCCACCGTTGGTGACCAGGATCTGGTTGGGCTGGACGTCGTACCCGCTGTCGCGGAGCGTCTTCGCGGCGATCGCCTTCTTCAGCTCGGGCAGGCCGCCGGCGGGGGTGTAGCGGTGGTTCTTCGGGTCGCGGCAGGCGTCGACGGCCGACTCGACGATGTAGCCGGGCGTCGGGAAGTCCGGTTCGCCCGCGCCGAACCCGATCACCGGGCGCCCCTCGGCCTTGAGCGCCTTGGCCTTCGCATCCACCTTCAGGGTGGCGGACTCGGCGATGGAGCCGATCCGTCCGGAGACGCGGTGGTCACGGGGCGAGGAGGAGGGAGCGCTCATGCGAACTACTCTAATGGGATCGACAGCCGATCTCCGGGGGGTGTCCGGACCGTTTGGACTCGTCGTCGTCTGTGCCCGTACACTCCTCTGTGGTGGTTCTCCACATGATCAGTCGCGCCTCCAACCGGGTGTGGTTGGCGCCGTGACTACGGTGGGGGGAGACATCGGAGGGCACTAGCTCAACTGGCAGAGCATCGGTCTCCAAAACCGAAGGTTGGGGGTTCAAGTCCCTCGTGCCCTGCAAGGACCAAACCGGTCATTCGGTTCGACGATGAGGTGGAAGAACGTGTCGGAGCTTTCCCGCTCGAAGGCAGAACGGCGTACCAGCCCTGCCACGTTCTACCGCCAGGTCGTCGCCGAGCTGCGCAAGGTCGTCTGGCCGACGCAGGAGCAGCTCGTCACCTACTTCCTGGTGACGATGGTGTTCGTGGTCGCGATGATGGCGCTCGTGTCGGTGCTCGACCTGGGCTTCGGCAAGCTCGTGTTCGCGATCTTCGCGGGCAACGACAAGCAGTAGACCGCCAGGTTCTGGCCCCGGGGCGCCCGCCGTCGCGGAGCCGCCACCCTGCGCAGGAGCGCAGACCAGAAGCAACCAAGTGACGGAGCAACACGTGTCGGACCAGTACGACGAAGAAGCCGAGGCCTCGGTCGAGCCCATCGAGGCGATCGACGAGTCCCCCGAGGCGACCGCCGCGGACCCCTCTGACGAGGCCGCGGAGACCGTCGTGGACGAGGACGAAGTCTCCGAAGAGACCGCTGACGAAGACGTCGAGGACGTCACCGACGAGGTGGTTGACGAGGCCGCCGACGAGCCGGCCGAGGAGGCCGAGGACGAGGACCCGCTCGAGGAGTTCCGCCGTACTCTCTGGTCGAAGCCGGGCGACTGGTTCGTGGTCCACACCTACTCCGGCATGGAGAACCGGGTGAAGGCCAACCTCGAGAACCGCATCATCTCCCTCAACATGGAGGACTACATCCACGAGATCGTGGTCCCCACCGAGGAGGTCGCGGAGATCAAGAACGGCCAGCGCAAGCTGGTCAAGCGCACCGTGCTCCCCGGCTACGTGCTGGTCCGGATGGACCTCACCGACGAGTCGTGGGCCGCGGTCCGCCACACGCCGTCGGTCACCGGGTTCGTCGGCCACAGCCACCAGCCCGTGCCGTTGTCGATGACCGAGGTCGAGAACATGCTGGCCCCGGCCGTCGTGGCCGCCGCCGAGGCCGAGGCCGCCGCTGCCGGCAAGCCCGCCCCGGCCGGTACGACCGCGACCAAGAAGCCGATCGAGGTCGCCGACTTCGGCGTGGCCGACAGCGTCATGGTCGTAGACGGTCCGTTCGCCACGCTGCACGCGACGATCACCGAGATCAACGCGGAGTCGCAGAGGGTCAAGGCCCTCGTCGAGATCTTCGGCCGGGAAACTCCGGTCGAGCTGAGCTTCAACCAGATCCAGAAGGTCTGAGGCCGGCGAAGCAACACCCAGGTGGCAGAGTGAGGTTCGGCGTACCGGACTCGAGCTCGACAAGACCACGACGTACAAGCACAGAAGGATCTGGTAATGCCTCCCAAGAAGAAGATTGCTGCCCTGGTCAAGGTGCAGCTGCAGGCCGGTGCCGCCACGCCGGCCCCGCCCGTCGGTACCGCGCTCGGTCCGCACGGCGTGAACATCATGGAGTTCTGCAAGGCCTACAACGCGCAGACCGAGTCGATGCGCGGCAACGTCATCCCCGTTGAGATCACCATCTACGAGGACCGTTCGTTCACGTTCATCACCAAGACGCCGCCGGCTGCTGAGCTGATCAAGAAGGCCGCGGGTCTGAAGAAGGGCTCCGGCGTCCCGCACAAGGAGAAGGTCGGCAAGCTGACCAAGGACCAGGTGCGCGAGATCGCGGCGACCAAGCTGCCGGACCTCAACGCCAACGACATCGAGGCCGCCATGAAGATCGTCGAGGGCACCGCCCGCTCCATGGGTGTCACGACCGACTGACTGTCCCGGTCGCGCCGCGGATGCGGTGTGACCACGGACCGACGTCCGTCGTACTCGACTGATCTCCCGGGCGGGGCAACCCGCCACCCGAACAGAAGTACGTGGCAGGACGGCGCTCGTCCAGACCACACCTGGTAAGCAAAGGAAACCAGAATCATGCAGCGCAGCAAGACCTACCGCGCGGCGGCGGAGTCGTTCGACAAGGACGAGATCTTCGCCCCGCTGGCCGCGATCAAGATCGCCAAGGCCGGAAGCAAGAAGAAGTTCGACGAGACCCTCGACGTCGTCATGCGTCTCGGCGTCGACCCCCGCAAGGCCGACCAGATGGTGCGCGGCACCGTCAACCTGCCGCACGGCACCGGCAAGACCGCCAAGGTCCTGGTGTTCGCGAACGGCGACAAGGCGGAGGCGGCCCGTGAGGCCGGCGCCGACGTCGTCGGTGGCGACGAGCTGATCGAGAAGGTGGCCGGCGGCTGGCTCGACTTCGATGCCGTCGTGGCGACTCCGGACATGATGGGCAAGGTCGGTCGTCTCGGCCGCGTGCTCGGTCCGCGTGGCCTGATGCCGAACCCGAAGACCGGCACCGTGACGCCGGACGTGGCCAAGGCCGTGACCGACATCAAGGGCGGCAAGATCGAGTTCCGCGTCGACCGCCACGCCAACCTGCACTTCATCATCGGCAAGGCGTCCTTCGGTGAGGGGCAGCTCGCGGAGAACTACGCCGCGGCGCTCGAGGAGGTGCTGCGGCTCAAGCCGGCCAGCTCCAAGGGCCGCTACATCCGCAAGGTCACCGTCTCCACGACCATGGGCCCCGGCGTCCAGGTCGACCCCAACCGCACCAAGAACGTCGCGGTCGAGGACGAGGCCGTCTGACCACGCGCACGGTCGCTTGAGGACGCCGCCGTCTCCCAGCTCGGGAGGCGGCGGCGTCCGGCTTCCTGCAGAGCACATAGGGTCGGCTCGTGCCTGCCTCTCGTCACCCGCGAGCTGCGCACGACCACCACGTCGACGTACACCGGGTGCGGCGAGGGCGCGCCGATCGCTGCTCCGCCGGCCGATCACGTGACGGACCGGCGCCCGTTCGCCACGTGAGCCGCGCGGATCACTCGACGTAGAGTCGCTCGTCGACGAGCTGCTCGGCCACTCGGTTGCCGTCGGTGTGGAAGCGGCTCTGCTCGAAGCGCTTGCGGAACTCCAGGTCGATCCCGTCGAATCCGTGCCGGTTCTTCGCGATGCTCAGCACGGCGAGCTGCTTGTACCTCTCCAGGTTGCCGCTCGCGTAGACCAGGTGGTGCCGCGCGACCAGGTCGAACTTGTTCTCCAGCACCAGGAGTACGTCGGCCTCGTAGGCCAGTGCCGTCGACCCGCGCAGATGCTGGGCCCGCATCCGCTTCCCGGACTGCAGCCCCGCCTTGTCGGCCGCGACCACGGACAGCACCGGCGCGTCGACATCGATGGCCAGGTCCTTGAGCCCCTCCACGACGATCGTGACCCGCTCGTCCTCGAAGTTCGAGCCGTTCTCGACCTTGACCTTCTGCAGGTAGTCCACGACCAGCATCGGAGCGGCGCCGGTGAGCTCGGCCACCTCGCGCGCGGCCGCCGCGATCACGTCCAAGGAGGTGGTGGCGCCCGTGGACCGGTGCAGGTGCAGGCGATCGGCGTACGACGCGACTCGCTGGACCGATGCCAGGCCGGCCGGCGTACCCGCCAGTCGCTCGGTCAGCCCGCCCAAGCCCTTGCCGGTCGCCTCGAAGGCGGCCCGGATCTTGTTCAGCCCGGGGGAGTCGTGGTCGGCGATCAGGCCCGACTCGAGCGCGATCAGGCGCTCGAGGAGCGACTCCGGGTCGTGCTCGAACGAGAAGTAGACGACCGGCCGGCCGGCCACCGCGACGTTGCGAGCGACCTGGAGCGCGAGGGTGGTCTTGCCGAGGCCCTGCGGGCCCGCGAGCAGGACCAGGCTCCCGGCCCGAAAGCCACCCGAGAGGACGTCGTCGAGGATCGGGAAGCCACTCGGCCACAGCCGGGTGGGGTCCGAACCCGCGCGCAGCCGTTCGTCGGTCCGGGTCAGGACCGATCCGAGGGAGGTGAGGTGCGGATCCACCCCGTCATTGCAGCAGAGGGGCCGGGGTCGCGCAGCGGATCGAGCGATTTGGTCGGCCTCGGCCCGGTGCCGTAGAGTTCCCCGTTGAAACCAGAGACCGCCGGTCGTCTCCCTGTCCTCAGGGTGACCGAAGGTGCCGCAGACGCGGACGGCCAGCGCAGGTGACAGAGCAAGGATCCTTCCACGCCCTGGCCCCTGCGCCGGGGCGTTTCGCATTTCGCGGTGGCGGTCTCACACGACGAAGGACCGGAAGGAGACCCATGGCGCGGCCAGAGAAGACAGCAGCCGTGGCGGAGATCGTTGAGTCGTTCAACGGTGCCGCTGGTGCTGTGCTGACCGAGTACCGCGGTCTCACCGTGAAGCAGCTGCAGGACCTGCGGCGCTCCCTCGGCGAGAACGCCAACTACGCCGTGGTCAAGAACACGCTCGCCAAGATCGCCGCCACCGAGGTCGGCATCGAAGGCTTCGAGGACCTGCTCACCGGCCCCACCGCCATCGCCTTCATCAACGGTGATGTCGTGGAAGCCGCGAAGGGCCTGCGTGACTTTGCCAAGGCGAACCCGTCCCTTGTGATCAAGGGCGGCGTCCTGGACGGCAAGCCCCTCGACGCGGGCGAGGTGGCCAAGCTGGCCGACCTCGAGTCGCGTGAGGTGCTGCTGGGCAAGCTGGCGGGCGCGATGCTCGCTTCGCTCTCCCAGGCCGTCTACCTCCTCAACGCCCCGCTCGCCCAGGCTGCCCGGCTCGCCGGCGCCCTGGAGGCGAAGGCGCAGGAGGACCCCTCGATCCTCGCAGGTGGTGCCGGGGTTACGGCTCCAGAGGATCAGACCGAAAACACAGTGGCTGAGGCGGCGGCCGAGGCCACCGAGCCCACCGAAGCCTGACCCAAGGCCGACGTACCACCTGAAACCCCGGCCCGCAGGCGCGGGCCACGACCGGAAGGAACCGCCATCATGGCGAAGCTCAGCACCGACGAGCTGCTCGACGCGTTCAAGGAAATGACCCTCATCGAGCTCTCCGAGTTCGTCAAGCAGTTCGAGGAGACCTTCGGCGTCACCGCCGCGGCTCCCGTTGCCGTTGCCGCCGCTGCCCCGGGTGCCCCGGCCGCCGCCGAGGCCGTCGTCGAGCAGGACGAGTTCGACGTCATCCTCGAGTCCGCTGGTGACAAGAAGATCAACGTCATCAAGGAGGTGCGCGCCCTCACCTCGCTCGGCCTGAAGGAGGCCAAGGAGCTGGTCGAGGCCGCCCCCAAGGCTGTCGTCGAGAAGGTCGACAAGGCCGCGGCCGACAAGGCGAAGGAAGCCCTCGAGGGCGCCGGCGCCACCGTCACCGTCAAGTGACGTCCCAGGCAGTCGCCTGACGCACAGCGCTTGGGCGGACAACCCGATGTCGGGGTTGTCCGCCCTTGCGGCATTTTCGGAGTCGGCCCAAGGATCGGATGAGACGCGTGACGGATGTCGAACTCGTGCGTAACTTTGCTGCGACGCCCCCGTTGTTCTGCTGAGACAGTCACCCGGGGGGAGCGCCTGCTCGATATCGGTCCACCGGTTTGCACTGCTCAGACGTGAGAGGGAGAACGAACGCCATGGGCGTGGAGATTCAGATCAACGACCTGACCAAGTCGTTCGGCAAACAGCTGATCTGGGGAGACGTCACCCTGACGGTGCCCGCGGGAGAGATCTGCGTGATGCTGGGTCCGTCGGGCACGGGTAAGTCCGTGATGCTCAAGACCCTGATCGGGCTGCTCAAGCCGGACAAGGGCTCGATCATCATCGAGGGCACCGATATC
>WNGA01018001.1_pt1 | contig 15086 bp, 13 predicted proteins | sample 5400061 | NCBI WGS metagenome assembly WNGA01 (sample SAMN13153366, study PRJNA577476) | soil metagenome | isolation source: 100 cm soil or saprolite under grassland replicate 2 | place: USA:California | collected 2016-06-15
TCGCCATCTCGAATCTCGTCATCGAGCACGTGGGAGGCCGGGAGAAGCAGCTCCTCCACCTTCAGGAAATCCGGCGCGTCCTGTCCGACGAGGGGTGCGCATACGTTGCCCTCCCCAACCGATGGGCTCCCGTCGAACCCCATTTCCACGTGCCTTTTCTGACGTGGCTTCCGCAGCGATGGCGAAGCCCCTACATCCGCCTGACGAGGCAAGCCGGAGTGTACGACTGCTTCCCCCTCAGCTTCTCGGAGGCCACCGAGCTGTTCCGCCGGGCAGGATTCGGGTTCACGGAGCACACGTATGAGGCCATGCAGGTGATGCTTCGAGTCGAGCACCCCTCCACCGTCACTCAGATGCTCCTCAGAACGCCTCGGTGGCTGTTCACGGCGCTCCATCCCCTCGTCCCGACCTTCATCTTCAGGCTCCAGCCGCTCGAGGGGCGCTGATGGGCCGGCATGCTGTTCCTTCGTCGCGATGGCTAGATAGGAAAACGGCATCCGGCGAGAGCCCCGGCGTCTGAGCTCGACCCGGTCGAACTGCGCCAGCATTTGCCGCAGGGCATACTCGGTGAAGCGCCAGAAGTCCTGTGGTTCGTCGTGCAGAGGGAAAAATGCCGGCACCTGAACGATCACCATTCCTCCCGGGCGGAGGGCCCGATGGATCCTGTCCAGGGCAGACTGGAAGTCGTACACGTGCTCGAGCACGTTGAGGCAGAGGATCACGTCGAACTCGCCCTGGAATTCCATGGTCGTGGCGTCCACGACGGCGTGGCCGAAGCGCGGGTCGGCGTCGGACTGGATGAACTCGTTGGATGGATCGAACAAGGCCTTGACCGAGTAACGCTCTTTGCCGAAGTCCTGCCTTCCGCTCCCGAGCTCCAGTACTCGCTGTCCCCCCACACCCCGTGCCAGCCGACGTACGTTCCGGTGCATCCAGCGCCTATTGCCGATGAGGGCATGGGTGAGGCCTCTCAACAGTGGTTGCATCAAGAGGGTCCTCGACCAAGGGGGGTCGATGGTGCCGGCGCTGTGACGCGTATCATCGACGCGCCGAATTATCCCTAACCTGGTGGCCGAGGTCCATGCGATCTAAAGAACTGCTGGGTACGCACGAGCCTCCGGCACACCCAGGTCGTGTCGCAGCGAGCCGATCACTCTCCATCTGGGACTCGGTTGGGATCACCGCGCTTTTCTCCGCGGGAGCCATTGTCTCCGGGCTGGTCGGACTGCGCCTCGCGCGTGGTGACCCCGGTTACGGGAGAGAGATGTTTGCGGTGCTCTCGATTGGTTTGATCGGGGCCGCGGTAGCCGTATGGCTGGGCGCTCGGGCGGCCAATCGCGAAAGGCTCCCGTTGCGACGCCTCCCCGGATCGCTGGTCCTTCCCTGGGTCCATCCGGCCCGGGACGGGGTCATGTTCCTCTTCGGCTTCCTCGTCAGCATACCCCTCCTCACCCTGCATACCAGCGTCATCCTGGGAGATGCCGACTCCGCCAAGCTCCTCGCCACGATCTTGTACGTGCAGAGGGAAGGCCCTGGATACCTCATCCAGTCGCAGGAGAACCTCCTTCCCCATCTGATCCTCGGGCCCGCGGTGGCGTTGGGGGGCATCGCCGCGGCGAAGGCCGTCGCCGTGCTCAGCCTTCAAGCCCTGTGCGGTGTTGTCTCCTACATCGCGTGGAAGCTCACCCGCTCGGCGGCAGGCGCTGTGGCCGCCGTCCTAGCCCTGCTCTCGTTTCGATCGATCCCGGAACGGGCAACGCTCCTTCCCATGTACGCAGCCATGCTGGCTCTGGGCTTTCTGGGAGTCTATTTCTCCTGGGAGGCCACCAGGTTCGAGGGGCGCCGACGATGGCTCTTCGCCGTCCTGTCGGGACTGTCTTTGTACCTGAGCACGGAAGCCCATGCCCTCGGCCTCGTCTTCCTGGCTGTCCCACTGTTCCTGGTCGTCACCATGCCCATCCGAAAGGTGGTGCACGGCCTCTCCATGGTGTACCTGGCGCTGGCGGCCTTCTACCTACCCCGAGCGCTCCTCAATCTGGCTGACGGAGGGCTGAGCCACTTCTTGACCTATCGAGACGACTACTGGGTCAGTAAGGGGTACGTGTCGTTGATCCAGAAGGACTTCTGGATCCTCCCCACTTCGTCGTTCAGCATCTCCCGGTACGTGGCGGACCTGCCTCGGCGGATACCTGCCCTGGCGGGGAAACCGGGGCTGGTTCCGCTGGTCGTGGCCGTTGTCGCCTTCCCGTTGGCTCGGGGTCGGCTTCGCTGGTTCGCCGTGCTCTGCTTGGGCTACTTCATGGCGCCCCTGGTACTGCGACGGGCTCCCTTCTACCCCCGCTATTACACTCCGCTGGCGGTGGGGGCGGCCATGTGTGCCGGCGCCGGGGTATCCCTGCTGGCCACCCGCCGGGCAGCATTTCTCAAGTTGCTCGCGGCGGCGTCCGTCGCCCTGTTGCTGCTCACGGCATCCTTCAATGGGGCGGCAACGCTTCGGGCGACCCGTTCTCAGCAGATGGCGATTCTGCGCGGACCCTTCCGGGCCCTGGCCGCCAGGATCGACGATGGGAAGGGGGTGATCGGGGCTCGCTCCACCTACCTCCTCTTCGCCTCCACGCATGTCCGAACCTTCGGAGGACAATTCCTATCGGAGCGCGACTACGTCACCTACCTCACCTGGCCGTCGGACCAGGCGGTCATCGGGGTGCTGCGGAAGAACGACATTGGCTGGGTTGTAGTCAACCCTAAGCGGCGCCTCGAGACGACCTATCACGACACGTGGCTCGTGCCGACCTATGGGAAGCGAGCACGACACCTAGAGGCGCTCCGGTTCAGCCCGAGCTTCTGCCCAGTCTTCGAGGAGGCCGGCTACATCTTATACAGGCTAGGGCCGTGCAAGTAGACGAGGCGGAGGCGCCATGATCGTGGTGACACACGCCTTCAGCCGACGCAACGCCGGCGATAGCCTCCTGATCAACCTCACGTTGTCTCACTTGGAACGCGCCGGCTTTCAGCCTTCGGAGTGCTGTGTCTTGGCCCTCGACGCGGAGTCGTTTCGCGATCTCCCCTGTGTCAGGCAGGTCCCCAGTGAGCCGTGGAAGAAGGTCTCCCTCCACGCGCTCTCGGGCGCCGGGCAACTCGCTATGGCCGGGTTGACCCTAGTCTCACGAGGGCGCCTCAGGCTGGGAGAGATCGCCAACACGATCGCGTCCGCTCGCGGGATCGTGGCGACGGGGGGCGCCTACCTGAGGGCGGGAGCTCCGGTCCCGGCGATGGGTTCCCTGCTCAACCACGTCCCCCAGCTCGCCCTGGCGGCGGGATCCGACGCACCGGCCGTCTACCTTCCTCAGAGCATCGGGCCGCTCACAGGCTCCGTGGGCCGTGTCATCGGCCGGCTACTGTCGAAGGTCGATCTCGTGTGCGTGCGGGACGACGAGAGCCTCCAGGAAGTTCGTCGATACGCGCCGGCCAGGCGCCTTCCGGACCTGGCGGTTATGCAACTGGCCGAGTCCTTGGAACACCTCCGACCGAAGGATGGTGGCGGCGACGTGGTGCTGGTCGCCCGCGATCTCGGCGGCGACCGGGGGTATGAGGGGAGGCTGTGGGCCCTGGTCGACCTGCTGGGGCCTGTCACGTGGGCCGTCCAGGCCGACGCGGTCGGCAAAAAGAGCGACCGGCGATTCTACGAGACGCTTCGAGTCAGGCCCCGAGGTTCCGTGGCCGAGACCCTCGACGGAGCAGAGGCGGGGACCGTGGTCTCCGTGAGACTCCATGGCGCCCTTCAGGCCTTGCTGGCCGGCTGGCCTGCTATTCACCTGAGCTACGAGCGCAAGGGCTGGGGAGCCTATCAGGACCTGGGGATCGAGCAGTACGTCCACGACGCCAGGAACTTCGATCCGGTCCTGGTGGCTAATCAGGTCAAGGAACTCCGCGCTGACCCCCATCCGTACTGGGCGGCCATCCAGGCGAGACGTCCGGAAGTGCTGCGAGCCTCTAGGGCCCTGACATTCGATCTGCGGCGGCTCCTTGGCGGCTCCGCTGGGTCCGATCGGTCGAAGCCCGCTACTCTCCCCGAGCGGGGGAACGACTGATGCGACTCGGGACCTACTATCGCGTTTGACGTTGTCTTCGGCCTCGACGTGCTGGAACACGTGGCCGACGAGGATTGCCTGGTGGCGGAGGCAGTACGGGTCCTACGTCCGCGGGGTCGGTTGATCCTCACCGCGCCGAGCCGGTCCATCCGCGTCTTCCCGAAGCTCGCCCAGGGATGGGTGAATCGCCGATGGGGACACGATCGGGTTCCGGGATTCGATCGGAAATATCTGGAAGCACTCCTGAACAGTCATCGATTCACCCAGATCCGCATTCTGCCTGTGGCCATGAAGGCGTTGCGCTGGACTTACCTTCCCCTAGCCGCGTTGTGGCGCGTTCCCGGTCCACTGGGCCGCTGGATGACGGACCTGGCGGCCGCATGGGACGCCGGGCACTTGGAGGGCGAGGAGGGAGGGCTGTTGGTGGAGGCCACTCTGTAACCTTCCACCGGGCCACCTGGGCTATGCTCCGGGTCTAGCCCATGTCGCAGAGAAAGTATCAATGGATCCTCAACCGCTTCAGCGCGGGTCCACTGGATTTGGCCAAGCGGCTTCTCCACAAGAAGGTCATCGGACCGATCAAGTACCGGGCGCCCTCTGGATACGATGCCGAGCGCTACTGGCGAGATCGTTTCCAGAAATACGGATCCTCGCTGCGTGGACCCGGGGACGAGGGGCTGTCCGAAGAGGAGAATCGAAAGCAATACCAGAAGGCCGCCCGCGCCCTCATCGAGGCGGAGCGAGGCGCCCACCTGGATTTGTCCGCAGCTCGGGTCCTGGAGATCGGATGTGGCGCCGGATTCTATGCCCAGTTGCATTCAGACCTCGGCATGAAGACGTATACCGGCGTCGACGTGACGGACGTTCTTTTCGGGCGGTTACGAGAACGCTTTCCCAAGTATCGGTTCGTTCGAATGGATGCGACTCGTGACACCATGGAGGGTGAGTTCGATCTGGTCCTCATGGTTGACGTGGCACACCACATCGTCGCGGATGAGGCGATGGATAGGGCCATGGACAATGTCAAACGGGTCCTGGCACCTGGAGGCATTTTCTTCGTAGGACCCGTCATGGCAAGGAAGAAGCGCCACCTTTTCTACGTCAGGTTCTGGTCTGCCCAGGAAATACGATCAAGGGTCGGCGACTTCGATCACTTCGTGAGCGTTCCGTTCCGAGCGGGTGCGCTCTTGGGCTTCCGCAGCAATGAGGCGTCTAAGGAGCGGTACAACCCCCCAGCCGATACAGCCTAAATCCGCCTCCTTTCATCGCCAGGCAGAAGTCTGGACTCTCGGCGATCGCGGAGACCTGGCGTGCGACCTTCCCGTAGTGGGGGAGGAGCCAAACGTCCGCGTATGTGGTCTCCAGATCGAGCCGCGGGCCGATCAGGACCCATCCGATGTCCCGGGCCCGCATCATCGTGATGACCTGCTTGTCGGAAGGCCACGTCAGGTACGTGACCAGCTCTTGCTCGGAAAGGAACTGGCCGCCGTAGGTGGGGATGCGCGGAGTGGTGAACAGTATGCTCACGGACCGAGATCCGATCACGCCCTTGCCGTCGTCCACCCGGTCGGCAAGAGCCCGATACGGGCCACGGAGGACCGAAGCCTGGCGGCCTTGCGTCTTGTCGAGCACGGACACGAAACTGGTCCCCGCCACCACGGCAAGTACGGCCAGATAGACGGCGGCCAGCTTCCGGCCCGCCCGGAAGCCACCAAGGAGCAACGGTAGGCCGGCGCCGGCCGCGATCGATGCGCCCACGAGGACGGGAGTGTAGTAACGGGGGAAGAATGGTCCTCTAGTGATGATGATCGGGATGACGAAGTACGCCAGACAGACCAGGGCGAACCATCGGAGCCGGCCGGTACGAAGCGGGAGCGCGACCGCCGCGAGAGCGAGAGGGACGAGTCCGGTGACCCCTGTGATGCGGGGGACTTGAGCCGGCAACTTGGCCAGGTACTCCCCCATGCCGAAGCGTACCGGCAGACGGTAGAAGTGGACTTGGAGCTCATTGAGGTAGCCCTTGGTGATCCAAAAGTCGACCCTATTGAGGAATAGATAGCTGAGCCCACCGTCCGCGAGATTGATGACCGCTCGGGGCAGATAGAACAGGGCCAGCCACAGGTAGACACGCCACAGACCCAGGAAGGCCTGCCGAAACGACGTGGTGACAAGGACGAAGGCCGGGACCACGAAGAAGAAGAGGCCGATGTTATGGGCCTCGGCGGAGAGGGCCAGGCAGAGGCCTGCCGTCGAGGAGAAGAGCAGGCGACGCCTCCCCTCGGAATGGATGGCGCGGTAGGCGAAGAAAACACCGAGGTACGCGAGGGTCAGCATCAGCGGGTACATGGGGAGCAACCCCGCCCGATCCGGGATGACCCGGAACGCGAGGAGCGCCAGAACCGAAGCAAGCGCAGCCGCTGCTGTACGAAAGAGCTTCCAACTCATGTAGCTAACCACTCCGGCCAGGACCTGAACTGAGGCCACGCTGACCGCCTTGGCCAGCGTGATGCTCCCCAGAGCCACGGCCGGCCCATCGGAACGGTGACGAGCACGCCGAAGACGAACATCATCCAGTCACGGGGTGGCTGGAGCCATACTCGGAGCAGTGCGCGGGGAACGGCGCGAGCCCGGAAGTGGTGCCATCGCACCAGGATGATGGCGCCGGCCGCGACGCCCACGAAGCCTGCGAGCCCGAGGGCCAGCATCACGTACATGGGATATGCATACGAGCGGCCCTGACCGAAGTAGGGCCGCGCGGCCGCCCAGCAGAGCATGGCTCCGAGCGAGAAGAGGGCAGCCGTCCCCAGCCAGTCCCAGGCGGTGAAGGGACGCAACGCCATGCCCTGGCCCGAGGGGAGAAGGTCGTCTCGATGATTCGTGGGGGGTTCTTCCCTCGACCGGCGGCGGAAGGCTCCTATGACGGCCATCACCTCTCGGCCGGCATCCGCCTGACGTGCCGGGTGGCGGCTGCCGCCCGGATCAGTTCTACGTAGCGGTCTCGCGTGTACCGGAGATCGAGCTGCTCATCACCGGGCCGACTACGCTCCGCGCAGGCCTGAAGCAGCTCGGGATCGGCCATGGCGGTCCGGAGCCCCTCGGCCAACGATTCCACCGACCCTGGCTCCACCAGCAAGCCGGTCACGCCGTTCTCCACGTGTTCCGCGAGCCCTCCAAGCCTTGAGGCGATGACCGGGACACCAGCAGCCCTCGCCTCACTTAGCACGACCGGTGTTCCTTCCTGGTCTCCTCCTCGGGCAACTTTTGACGGAATGACCACAGCAAAGGCCCGACGGAGTTCCTCCATCACCGCCGATCTGGGCAGGCGGCCGACGAATCGCACCCGAGACCGGACACGGAGCCGATCGGCTAGAGCCTCCACCCCCTTCCTCTCTGGGCCGTCCCCGATCACGACCAAAGTTGTATCCGGGACGCGGGCCAGGGCCTGGATCAGCACGTCGAGGCCCTTCTTCTCCGCCAGGCGGCCGATGAAGACGAACCTACCAGCCTCGGGAGCGCGCTCACCGACCGCGCCCCTGATTGACTCGACGTCAACACCCATCGGAACGACCGGGCGCTCGGACTCTGGTTCGAGAGATCGGATCGCAGCAGCGATGTCCCGGCTCACCGGACAGACGCAGCTGGCTCCGTTCAGCACCAGCCGTTTGACCCAACCGAACAGGAATCCTCGCAGGGCGTAAGCATCGGCGCCGTGCACGGTAAGGACGTAGGGAATCTGCCGGCGCCGCTTGAGCACCGCCGCCACCAGTCCCCCCGGAAGGATCCAGTGGGCGTGGACCACGTCAGGACGCTCCTTCCTGGCCAGGCGATCCGCGTGCCACAGGAAGGACATCAGCAGGATTGGAGCCTCGATCCACCGCCACCGCTGGGCCTTGAGGTTGGGCAGGATGGCTCCGTCCGCCAGGCCCTCGAGCCGCCTCGGAAAATAGGGGAATCGATGGATGGTGAGGCCGTTCCTTTCCTCCCGCTCCGGTCCCCCACGGACGCGAGGGGCCAGGATCGTGACCTCGAACTCCTCGCTCAACGCATGGGACAGGGACAGAACGAAATCAGGTGTCCCGTTGCCCGGCCGCGCAGGCAACGTCGTGGTCAGTACCAGGAGTCGCAATCGTTGTGCCGGCGGCTCATTCTGCACCTCGAGCAGAGCATCCTGCTCGGGGGCTTCTCCCGGGCCCTCCGGGCCGGTCCACCAGCGACCACGGGTCAGGGCGATCAGTGAGGCCAAACCGAGAACCGCCAGCCCGATGACCCGATCGATCGCCGTGGCCAAAAGCCCCAGGCTGGCCGGGAGGCCCGCGACCGGACTGAGCCCCGCAGCCAACACCTCGCGAAGCCCGAGCCCTCCGGGAAGGAACCCCGCCATCGCTGCGATCACGATCGCCAACGTCAGGACCATGGCCTGGCTGGGGGAAACCTCGAAGCCGAGTCCCCGCAGTAACAGGTAGTAGCGAAGCCCCGCCACCAGAACGAGTCCGCTCTCGACGGCGAACGCTTCGATGAGCAGGCCCACCCGCTCCTCGACCTGAGACCTGAGCAAGAGGAACGAGAGACCGAGCACTGCCCCGCCGACGCCGACGAGCGCCACTCCTAGCCCCCATCGGTCGGACGGGACCTGGAAGGCCCCCGCCACGATCCCGGTGGCTGCTATCCAGAACAGCCCCATGAGCCCGGTGGAGAACGCAGCCCTCCGATACGTCGCCCCCAGCCGCCCCAGGGCCCGGACCCGGACGAGGATGGAGCCGGGGATCGGCAGCTGGTTAGCAGCGGCCGCGATCAGGCCGACCACCATGGAGGCGGACAAGGGCACCCTGTGCCCCAGGATGCGAGCCGACACTTGGTACTCCTTGGCGTTCAGCAAGAGCGTCGCCGGCACCCCGATCAGGGCAGCCACCAGGAACAACGGCCACCGGAGCGGCCCCCGAAGCGAAGGCAGGTTCCGCACCGCGACGACGGTCGCGGCTACGAAGATCGCCAGGGCCACTGGCAGGAGCAGCCTCTCGAGGCGGGCCCGCACACGTTCCCTCTTGGTCGCCCACCCCATGAACAAGGCAAGGAGCTGGCCGCCCATTCGACGCGCCTTGCTGGTTCTCGATTCGCTCACGCTCTCGGCGGGCCTCGAACCCCGTCCGATCGATCCCGGATCATGGCCCCTGCATGGAGGCGGGATCGACCTCGTCCCGAGGCTTGCTCTGGCGAACCACGAGATCTGCCAGCAGCCCGATACTGATCACCTGGAAGGCAGCGAACAGGATCAGGAGCGTGCCCGTGGCCACGTGGAAGCGCCGGAAGCTAAAGTCGTACACGAACTTGCCCAACCCGGTCAGTCCCAGGGTGATTCCCAGAGGCAGGAAGACCCGAAGAGGATTCCACGAAAGGATCATCCGCACGACCTGGATCACATAGCGCTTTGTGTCGGCCCACCAGTGGAACTTGGAGCGGCCCGATCGCGGCCGGTACTCGATTGGCACGTACTTGATCGAGTAACCGTTCGCGAGGAAGGCAAGCGTCATCGTCGACACGCATGAGAACCCCTCCGGAAGGATGTGCAGAAACTGCAGGGCGACGTCCCGCCGGAAGGCCCTCAGGCCCGAATTTAGGTCCGGGATAGGGTGCTTGATCAGGTAGCTGGCTAGCTTTCGGATGAACCACTTGGCCGGTACTCGAAGTGCCTTCGCCGTTCCCTGCTCCGAGGTTCGGGCCCCAACGACCTGGTCGTAGCCCTCCAATTCCTTCATTAGGCGCGGAATCTCCTCGTTGGGGTACGTCATGTCAGCGTCGCTCCACACGACGACGCGACCTCGGGCGGCGCGTGTGCCGGCCTTTCGAGCCGAGCCCGTTCCCCGGTTGCGGTGGAAGCGGATTACGCGGATACCCGGGACCTGATGGACCTCTTCGGCCGATCCGTCCGTCGATCCGTCGTCGACGACGATGATCTCGTAGGCGTATTCCGAAGCATCGAGAGAACGGCGGATTCTCTCGATTTCTTCGGTGAGGTGCCCACGCTCGTTGTAGACGGCGAGGACGACCGATACGTCGGGCTCATGCTGACCTCCGTTCACGTTCTCCTTTCAGTCCGCTTCGCGGGGCGAAGGGGACAGGATCGCCCCTCTGTCGCACTCCAGCTGTCCGGGGAATTCTAGGAGAAGCCGAGTCGATGAGGGCCGAAGCCACACGCGCTTCGGCCGTCGATGCGGAAGACACCGTACCCAGCCGTCAGAGGATGTTGATAAACATCTCCGCCTGGCAGGGGGGTCGCCAGTCGGGGTGTTCTTCCTAGAGGGATACCGAACGGCGATCTGACCAACTGGCCCCGTCGCGGAGAGGCACTCCTCGCGCGTAAGCTTTCTGTCCTCGGTCCGGCTGCATGTGCTGAACCGGAGGAACTGCTGAACGGGAGGAACTAATGAAGGTTGTAGTCATCGGAACCGGCCACGTCGGCCTGGTCACCTGCGTCGCTCTCGCCCACCTCGGGCATCAGGTGGCCGGGACGGACTCGGACGGAGAGAAGATCGCCCTGTTGCAGAATGGGATCCCTCCTTTCTACGAACCCGGGCTGGAGGAGCATCTGTCCGAAGGAACGGCCTCTGGAAGGCTCTCCTTCCACCCGGAGATCAACGACGTCGTGCCCGGAGCGGAGGTGGTGATCATCTCCGTGGGGACCCCTCCTCGAGTCGACGGCGAGGCGAGCCTCTTCGCCGTAGAGCGGTCAGCTCGGGAGATCGCTCGTCATGCGACCCGTCCCATCCTGGTAGCCGAGAAGTCCACAGTCCCGGCGGGAACGGCCGTCAGGCTGCGCGCCATCATCGAACGTGAGAGGCCGGATCTGGAGTTCGATGTCGTGTCCAACCCCGAGTTCCTCCGAGAAGGTCGCGCTATCCAGGACACGCTCGAGCCTGACCGGATCCTGGTGGGGGCCGAGACGCCGGGGGCGTTCGAGGCGATGCGACGACTCTACGCCCCACTCATCGCAAACGGCGTCCCCTTGATCGAGACCGACGTGGCGACGGCCGAGCTAGCGAAGCACGCCTGCAACGCGTTCCTGGCGTTGAAGATCTCCTTCGCCAACGCCCTGGCCCGAATCTGCGAGCGCGCCGGAGCCGACGTCGTGAAGGTCGCGGACACCATGGGCTCAGACCCAAGGATCGGCCGGGCCTTCCTGGATGCGGGCCTGGGCTACGGGGGCTTCTGCTTTCCCAAGGACCTCTCCGCCTTCGAGCGGCTGGCGGACAAGCTCGGATGGAGCTGGCCGATGCTCACCGAGATCGCCCGGATCAACGACGATGCTGTCGGAGCCGTCGCGGACAAGGTAGTGAACGCTCTGTGGAATCTCGAGGACAAGCGGGTCGCCCTCCTTGGGCTGGCCTTCAAGCCCGACACGGATGACGTGCGGTTCGCTCCCGCGTTGGCTCTGGCGAAGCTCCTGCTCTCCGAGGGGGCCCACGTCGTGGGCTACGACCCGAAGGCTTCCGCCAATGCCAAGGCGGAGCTACCCGATCTCGAGATAAGTCTCGACCCCTATGAAGCGGCTGCTGGCAGCCACTGCGTCGTGCTCTGCACGGAGTGGAACGAGTTCCGGGCGCTGGACCTTCCACGTCTCAAGGGCGCCTTGGCCTTCCCCATTGTCATCGACGGCAGGAACCTGTTCGATCCGGAGACCATGAGGGCGCACGGGTTCACGTACTACCCGACCGGCCGGCAGCCGGTCCTTCCCGACCGGGCAGCCACGTAGGTGTCGCGGGCCGTCGTGACCGGAGGGGCGGGCTTCGTCGGCTCGCACCTGTGCGACCGGCTGCTGGAAGAAGGATGGGACGTCGTCTGTCTCGACTCGCTCTTGACCGGCAGGATGGACAACCTGGGCGAAGCGCTCCGAAACAGGCGGTTCAGGTTCGACGACTATGACGTCACCCACTACCTGCACGTTGAAGGCGCGGTCGATTGGGTCCTTCACTTCGCCTCCCCAGCCTCTCCCAGGGACTATCTGCGGCACCCGATCCACACGCTCAAGGTGGGTGCTCTCGGAACCCTGCGCAGCCTTGGCCTGGCCAAGGCAAAAGGTGCCGGGTTCCTCCTGGCCTCGACGTCGGAGGTCTACGGAGATCCGGGTGTCAGCCCTCAGCCCGAGACCTATTGGGGCAACGTGAACCCCGTGGGGCCGCGCGGCGTGTACGACGAAGCCAAGAGGTACGCGGAGGCGATGGCCATGGCCTATTACCGGGCCCATGGGGTTTCGGTGAAGATCGCGCGCATCTTCAACACGTACGGTCCTCGGCTCAGGGTGGACGATGGCCGCGCAGTCCCGACGTTCATCTCTCAGGCACTGACAGGGAAACCTCTGACGGTCCACGGTGACGGGTCGCAGACTCGATCCCTGTGTTACGTCGATGACCTCGTGGAAGGACTGTGGCGACTGCTCATCTCCGACCTGAAGGGGCCGGTCAACCTGGGGAACCCTCAGGAGGTCACGGTGATCGAGTTCGCCGAGCTGATCAGGAGACTCTCCGGGAGCTCCTCGGAAACGATCCACGTCGAGCGTCCCGAGGACGACCCGTCGGTCCGTTGCCCCGACATATCGCTGGCGCGCCGGACGCTCGGATGGGAGCCGAGTGTTCCACTGGAGGAGGGACTCGCCAGGACGATTGCGTGGGCAAGAGAGGCGGGATGGGAGTCAACCTCCGAGAACCGTTGATGCCCAGATGGGCGCGTGAAGCGATCAAGGCGAGCGATGTGAGGGGTGCGAACTGAGTTCCTACCCAGCCCTTGTCGAGCTAAGAGGGATGGCGGAGCCCTGCTTGGGCCACCACCGCTCTGTCTCTTCACCTACCGAAGACCCGGATGCGCAGCATGATCCACATCGCCTCGACTCCATCGGACCAGTGCAGCTTCTTTCCCTCTGCCCGCGTCCGGGCCCGATAGCTGATGGGCAGTTCATAGATTCGTTCCCCTGACTTGAGCAGCTTGGCTGTGAAGTCAGCCTCGACGCCGAATCCTTCAGATCGGAGGGGGAGAGATCTCCAGAGCGAGGTCTTGGCCATCTTCAAGCACGTTTCCACGTCGGAGAGCCAGGTATTGAACAGAAAGCTTGCCCAAAGTGCGAGGACCTTGTTTCCGATCACATACCAAAAGGAGTAGGCAGTGTGGGCCCCGAATTCCCTCGTGCCGTACACTACTCGAGCCTCCCCTGACAGGATCGGCTGTAACAGTTTTCGGAAGTCTCCCGGGTCGTACTCCAGGTCTGCATCGAAAACGGTCAGGACATCTCCCGTTGCCTGCTCCAAGGCCGAGCGAATGGCAGCGCCTTTGCCCTGGTTTCGAGCGTGCCGAATCAGTCGAAGTTCACCGGCTTCTGCCAGATCGGCGATCGTCTCTGCGCTGCCGTCCGTCGAGCCGTCGTCTACGACCAGGACTTCCAGGGCTAGGGGCAGCTCTGTCTTGAGTAGGCGTTCGACGGAGGTCCTCAGGGTCGCACGTTCGTTGTAGACGGGCATGATGACGGTTAGGACTTCGATCTGGCTCATGCTGGCGTCCCTCTTCTCAAACCGGAATCTCCGAATTCACATAGTCTGAATCGTCTCTTTGGAGAGTTGCCGTTCGATCGGCTCCGACACATCCGGCTTAACCGCAGCCGCGATCACACTCTGGCCGAATGGCGGTGCTCCGAATCGCTCCATCGCCCGGCCGAGGGGCACCGCTGTTCGCTCGGCCAGTTCAATGGCAGCCCTGTTGAGATGCGTCCGCCGCGCGACACGACCGACAAAGAACCATCCGATAGCCCCTACTGGGTTGAAGTACCTGACAAACTCTATCTGGAAGCCTGCGACCCTGAGATCCCTCTCTACCCCCGCTCGGGTGTAACGACGGAAGTGTCCATACGTTCCATCGAGTGATCCAAACAGGCTCGGATGCGCGGGCACCAGGATACCGGCACATCCTCCCGGCCGAAGCAGCCGGTGAGCTATCAGCAAGGCCTGCTGATCGTCCCACAGGTGTTCCAGCACGTTTATGAGCACGACCGAATCGAACCGCCATTCACTGTCCGCCAGTTCCTCGAGGGGTGTCGTCAACGCCTGAACGTTTCGGAGACCGAGTCCCTCGATCTCCCTGGCCATGTCGGCTTCGGGCTCCAGGGCAACGAGTCGACTCGCGGACCGTGCTATCCAGCGAGTGAAGTTGCCGATGCCTGCGCCGACCTCGAGTACCGTGCCCGTGACGTGAGGCTGGAGTGCGGAAAGCACCCACTGTTGGTATCGGGTAGCCGCCCGCAACAACTCCAGGTCGAAGCGCTCGTTTCCCGTCGCGCCGCCTTGCGTCACGGCCGGCCGGTCCCCCTCTCCATCACTCTGGAGCTGTGTGGTTCGAACACGGTTTCTGGAACCACCAAACACTGCTCGCCGTTGACACGGCGGAACCTGATGGGTCCGTACAATAGACCCCTTGCAGTCTCGAAAGGCATCGAACGCGATCCCGAAGGAGTCATAGATGCGGATCCTGATCCTCGGTGGGGACGGCTACCTCGGGTGGGGCACCGCCATGTACTTCTCGGCCCGGGGCCATGACGTCCACGCGATGGACAACTACCTGCGCCGCCGGGCCCACCAGGAGGCCGGCACAGATTCGCTCACGCCCATCGGCGAGAACCTCCCAGCCCGGGCCGAGGCCTGGCGACAGGTCACCGGCTACCGGATCGGGGTCACCGAGGGGGACCTCACGGACTGGCCGGTGCTGGAGAAGCTGATCGTGGACTTCGCACCCGAGGCAATCATCCACTATGGCGAGATGCCGTCGGCCCCCTATTCGTTCATCTCTCGCGAGCACGCGGTGTACACGCAGTACAACAATGTGATCGGCACGCTCAATGTGCTGTGGGCGATGCGCGACTACATGCCCGATGCCCACATGGTGAAGCTCGGCACGATGGGCGAGTACGGAACACCGAACATCGACATCGAGGAGGGCTTCATCCAGATCCGCCACAACGGG
>WNGA01009743.1_pt1 | contig 15084 bp, 17 predicted proteins | sample 5400061 | NCBI WGS metagenome assembly WNGA01 (sample SAMN13153366, study PRJNA577476) | soil metagenome | isolation source: 100 cm soil or saprolite under grassland replicate 2 | place: USA:California | collected 2016-06-15
CCGCGAGCGACTGCGTGTCCGCGGCGCCGCGCGCGAGTGCGAGCACCACCGCGACCAACGCGCCGGCGGCGGCCGCGTCGACCGGCGTGACCGTGAGCGCACCGAGCCGAGCCGAGCCTGCGCGGAGCGAGAGCAGCACGACCAGCGCCGCGGCGACCGCGATTGCCGCGGCGAGCGCGAAGCCGCCCCCGCTGACCACCGAATGCGCGAGCACGTCGCCGGCCGGCACTCCGGCGCGGTCCGCGACCAAGGCCCCGATCCCGCTGCCAAGCGCCCAGCCGGCGGCGGCGCCGACGAGCGCGACGACGCCGATCTCCGCGACGGATCCTGTTACGAGCTGCCAGCGGCGTGCACCGAACCAGGTGAGGCGGCGCCACTGCGCTTCGGCGTCGCGCCTCAGCCCCGTCGCCGCGAGCACGGCGAACGCGAGCAGCAGCGCAGCAGCCTCACCGCCGATCAGCAGCAGCCGGCGGCCCGCCACCTTGCCTTCCTCGTTCGCCGCGCGTAGTTGTGCGATCGGCGCGGTCAGGTCGAACCGCAGGGACTTGAACTGCAACGCAGAGCGGGTCTGCGTGACTTTCCGCCCGAAGCCGTCGATCGTCCACGGATGGACGGAGCCGGGACGCAACGGCGCCGCCCACGTGTAGCTGCGGAACGTCGGCACGAACACGTCGATGCGCGCGAGCGGCCCGACACCGTTCGCGAGCAGCAGCGGGGGCGTCGGCGCAGTGTGGTACAGGAGCGCCGAGCTGAGCACGGAGGCATAGGTCTCGCGCGTGATCAGGTTCCCGAAAGGCAGGGGGGAGCCCAGGGTCGCCCGGCCGACGCGAACGAGGTGCAGGCCGGGGATCGCGGGAATCGGTCCCGCGCCGCCGAGTTGCAGGACCTCGCAGCTCGCTGCGCGGCACCGCTGCGGCAGGCGGCCCGACCGCACGTGGACGTAGCGCGCCAGGCCGTCGATCGCGCCGAGGTCGAAGAGATGCCCTTGCGCTTGCGACGTCCGGAACAACATCGCGCGTGTCGGCGAGCGGACGAGCGGTGCGAGCGCGCGGCGGGACATCTCGTCGAGCCGGGCGACGTCGGTTCCAGGCCCGCTCGCGATCCCGCCCCAGACGAGTCGGACCGTCCGGTCCTCCGCGGGGACGCGTGCGGTCGCGCGCTCGACGCTCCGATCCTGAGCGACGAGGCTGCCGGCGAGGACCGCAGCGAGCAACGCGGCGCCCGCCGCGATGCCGAACGCGACGAGCAAGACGCGTTCACCGCGGCGAGCGAGCCGCGTCCAGGCCAGGCCGAGCGGGTAGGCGAACCGTCGCAGCGCCCTCATTTGCGGGTGAACCTACCGGCGCTGTCGCGCGAGCACGTAGCCGACCGTCATCCCGTAGGCGACCAGCGAGCCGGCCGCAAGCGTCGGCGCCCGCGGATCGTCATCGGTGAGCAGCGCCCAGATCGTCGAGGGAGCGCCGCCGACGACGGCTGCAACGGCACCGGCCACGAATGCGGGCACGGGGGCTAGATCCCTGCGCGCCCCTCGACTGAAACTACGACGGCCGGCTGGCGAGCGTCAGCGAGACGGTGTGCTTCTTTCCGTTGCGCGTGAACGTGACGGACACGCGGTCGCCAGGCTTGCGTGCGTTGATAACCGCACGCAGCTGGTCGGACGACGTGATCTGCGTGCCCCCGAGGGCGGTGATCACATCTCCGGCACGGAGGCCGGCCTTTGCCGCCGGCGTGTTCGACCTCACGCTGACGACGCGCGGGGTCGTCCCCGAGTCTCCGAGCTCGACCCCGAGGTACGCGTGCTCCGCCTTGCCGTTCGAGATCAGCTGCGAGGCGATCGACTTGACCGTGTTGGACGGGATCGCGAACCCGACGCCGTCGTTCCCGCCGGAGTCGCTCTCGATCTGGGCGTTTACGCCGATCACGTGACCCTGCGCGTCCAGCAGCGGGCCACCGGAGTTGCCGTGGTTGATCGCGGCGTCGGTCTGGATCGAGTCGTCGATCGAGAAGTTGTTGGGCGACGTCATCTGGCGGTGGAGCGCACTGACGATGCCGGCCGTCACTGTCTCGGCGAGACCGAACGGTGCGCCGATCGCGACGACGTTGTCCCCGACCTGCACCTTGCTCGAGTCGCCGAGCGTGAGCGGATAGAGGACCGACGAGGGCGCGTCCACGTCGAGCACCGCAAGATCCGTCGACGGATCGGTGCCGACGACGCGCGCCGTGTACGTCTTTCCGTTCCAGAACGTGACGCGCACGGAGGTGGCACCTTCGACGACGTGTTGGTTCGTGATGATGTGGCCGTCGGTGTCGTATACGAAGCCCGACCCCTCGGCCGACTGCGAGCGCGTGCCGCCGAACGGATCCGTCGTCTGCGAGTTGACCTTCACCTCGACGACGCCGCGGTAGGCGCGCTTGTAAATGGAGTTGACGGAGAGCCCGCTCGTCGCTGCGGCGGGCTGCGAGTCGGCGACGGGAACCTGCCGCACGACCGTCTTCGTCCCGGACGCGAAGGCCGCGTAGATCCCCGCGCCGCCGCCGGCGCCGATCAGGGCGCCGGCGACGACGGCCGCCGTCAGTGAGAGGAGAGAGTTAGGGCGGCGTTTCACGGTCTCCATGGCATCACCACTGCCTAAGATCCGGGTGAGACCGGGGTAAGAAGTGCCTAAGACCGGGCCTCACAAAGTTCTAACCCTCGTCTTAGCGATGTCTTAGGCCTGGGTGGCAGCTTTCAACAGTGGCGACGCGGCATCTGGAACCCCAAGCGACCCTCCACCCACGTCGCCCGGGCCGGGCGGGACGTTCCCCCTCGGCCCGCTGGTTGATGCTGTGCGCCGCCGCTGTCGTTACCGCCTTTACGGCAGCGGCGGCTGCGCAGTCCGCGCCCGCAAGTCGCCTGAAGACGCCGCACGTCGCCGACATCGGCCGCGCGGCGGGAACGATCACGGACAGCATCATCCGCGCGCCGGCGACGACGAGGGCCCTTGCGCCGGACGGCTACTGGGGCGGCGAGTACCGCACCCCCGCCGGCGAGGCGGTGACGATCTACGCCTCCAACAGCTATCCGATGGACGCCGCGCTCGGCCAGCGCTGGGCCAACTTCCTCGCCTCTTTACTGCACGGCTCCGAGCTCTCGACCGTGACGGTGCTCCTCTCGACGCCCGCGCAGATCTCGCGGGTCTGCGGCTCGGACTCCCTCGCCTGCTACAGCGCGCGCGGCGCGTTGTTGTACGCGCCGGGCGAGGACCCCAGCTCGGATCTGTCGGCCGAGGCCGTGATCACCCACGAGTACGGTCATCACGTCGCCGCGAGCCGGCTCAACAGGCCCTGGGAAGCGCTCGACTGGGGCCCCAAGCGCTGGGCCTCGGCGATTCAGGTCTGCTCCCGTGCGAAGAAGGGCGAGCTGGCTCCGGGCGCCGAGGATCCCGTGCGGTACGAGGTCAACCCGGGCGAAGGGTGGGCCGAGACCTACCGCCTCTTGAACCAGCGCCGGCTCGGCGTCGCCGAAAGCCCGTGGGAGATCGTCTCCCAGGTCCTCTACCCGGCGGGCACTGCGCTCGCGGCGGCGGAGCAGGACGTGACGACTCCCTGGCAGGCCGACACCACGACCGTGCGGAGCGGGTCGGTGACGCGCAGGTCGAGGACGCGGACGTACACCGTTCCCACGGCGCTGGACGGGACGCTGAAGGTGGCTCTGAGACCTTCGGCGGGCCTGCGTCTGGCGCTCGACGTGTACGCGTCCTCGACGCGCGTTGCGCATGTCACGGGCGGAGGCACACTCACCCGTTCGACGACGATCTGCGGGGCACGCAGCTATCGCGTACGCGTGACGGAGCTGAGAGGGAAGGGCTCGTTCCGCCTCTCGGTCACGAAGCCCTGAGCCGGGGTTCTTAGCTCCCGTTCAGCTTTCCGAGCCACAATGTCGGCCGTGAAGCTCCTGGTCGTAGACGACGAACGCGCGGTGCGCGAATCGCTCCGGCGTGCCCTCGAGCTCGAGGGGTACGAGATCGAGCTCGCGGCCGACGGCGGCGAGGCGCTCTCGGCGCTGCAGGAGGAGGCGCCGCAGCCGGATGCGGTCATCCTCGACGTGCTCATGCCGGGCGTAGACGGGCTGGAGGTGTGCCGCCGCCTGCGCGCGGCGGGAAACCGCGTCCCGGTACTGATGCTGACGGCGCGCGACGAGGTCGAGAACCGCGTCGCCGGTCTGGACGCGGGCGCGGACGACTACGTGACGAAGCCGTTCGCGCTGGAGGAGCTGCTTGCGCGCGTGCGCGCGCTGCTGCGGCGCACGACGAACGGGGACGGCGCCGGCGAGGTCCTGTCCTTTGCCGATCTCGAGGTCGACCTCGGCACGCGCGACGTGCGACGCAGTGATCGCCACATCGAGCTGACCCGCACCGAGTTCGCGCTGCTCGAGCTCTTCCTGCGCAACCCGCGACAGGTGTTGACGCGGTCGATCATCTTCGAGCGCGTTTGGGGCTACGACTTCGGCTTCGCCTCCAACTCGCTCGACGTCTACATCGGCTACCTGCGGCGCAAGACGGAAGCCGGCGGCGAGCCGCGCCTGATCCACACGGTGCGCGGCGTCGGCTACGCGCTGCGCGGGAAGTGAGCTTTCGCGCACGGCTCGCGCTGGTCGCCGCGGCGGCGGTCGCGCTCGCGATCGTCTCCGCGTCGTTCGTCATCTACTTCATCGTCAAGGACGAGCTGAGAAGCCCGATCGACGACAGCCTGAGGCAAAGCGCGGAGCGCATCCAGGCGGCGCCGCCCGATGAGGTGTTGCGCGGCCTCTTCCACCTGCGCGCGGAGCTCGGCGGAGCGCCGGGTTATCCGCAGGTAGTCAAGCCCGACGGCCAGACGTTACTGCTCAGCGGCGAGACGAAGCCTCTGCCGGTAGACGATCAAGATATCGAGGTTGCACGCGGATCGGCAGGAACGTTCCTGCGCGATGCGCACGCGTCCCGCACGCACGTTCGGATGATCACCTTCCCGGTGGGCGGCGTCGCCGTGCAGGTCGTGCGTCCGCTGACTGAGGTCGACCACTCGCTCGGCCGGATCGAGAACTACCTGATCCTGATCAGCGGCGGCGGGATCGCAATCGCCGCCGCGCTTGGCCTGCTCGTCTCGCGCGCGGCGCTCGCGCCCGTGCGCAGGCTGACGGCGGCGACCGAGACCGTCACCGAGACGGGCGACCTTTCGCAGCGGATCGACGCGACCGGGCGCGATGAGCTCACTCGGCTGGCCGCGAGCTTCAACACGATGCTCGGGGCCTTGGAGGAATCGACCCGGGCGCAGCGCCAGCTGGTTGCCGACGCTTCGCACGAGCTGCGGACGCCGCTGACGAGCCTCCGCACGAACATCGAGGTGCTTGCGAGCGACCGCACGCTGCCGCCCGGAGAGCGCGAACGGCTGCTCAAGGATGTCGTCGAGCAGCTCGGCGAGATGACGACGCTGATCGCCGAGTTGATCGACCTCGCGCGCGGCGAGCAGCTAACGGCGGAGGCGGAGGAAGTGCGCCTCGACCTCGTCGCGGCGGACGCCGTCGAGCGCGCCCGCCGCAACCAGCCGTCCGTCACCTTCATCACCGACCTGCAGGAGTCGGTCGTGCACGGCGTGCCGTCGACGATCGAGCGCGCAGTTGCGAACCTGCTCGACAACGCTGCGAAGTGGAGCCCGCCCGGCGGCGACGTCGAGGTCGGCGTTCGCGACGGCACGGTCATCGTGCGCGACCATGGCCCCGGCATCGACGAAGAGGACCTTCCGTACGTCTTCGACCGCTTCTATCGCGCACGCTCCGCACGCGGTCTGTCAGGCTCGGGGCTCGGGCTCGCGATCGTGCGCCAGGTCGCCGAGGCGCATGGCGGCGGGGTAATCGCGGAGCGCGCCGAGGGCGGCGGCACTCGCGTCGTCCTACGACTCAACGGCGCAGCGGAGAATTCTTAGGTGCCTCTTACCGCCCTCTTAAGCGCTGCTGCCACGCTGCGGCCATGAAAAGCAAACGTAAGCTCATGCTCGGACTTGGTGTACTGCTCGCCGCGGCCGGCGGCGGCGTCGCCATCGCCGCCTCGGATTCGTCCCCGGCCGAGGAGAACCAAGCCGTGCTGGACGACGCGGCGAAGCAACTCGGCGTCTCGCCGACGAAGCTCAGCGACGCGCTCAAGAAGGCGCTCAGCGATCGCGTCGACGCAGCCGTCACTGCGGGCCGCATCACGAAGGCGGAGGCCGACGCGCTCAAGCAGCGGATCAACTCGGACGACTTTCCGCTCTTCGGCGGCTTCCACCGCGGGTTCGGCCACTTCGGCTTCTTCGGCCGGCTCTCCGCGGCGGCCGACTATCTCGGCCTGACCGAGGCGCAGCTCCGCTCGGAGCTCGAGAGCGGTAAGAGCCTGGCGCAGGTCGCGCAGGCGCACGGCAAGTCCGTGGACGGGCTGGTCGACGCCCTCGTCGCGGCGGCGAAGAAGCACCTCGACGCAGCCGTCGCCGCCGGCCGGCTGACGAAGGCGCAGGAGACCGAGATGCTGAACGGCCTCCGCGAGCGGATCACGAGTCTCGTGAACTCCACGCGGCTCGGACCGCCCGACGGGTTCCGCCACCTCGGGTTCCGCCACTTCGGCAGACCGCCGATCTGATCAGCGACGGCGGCCGCGGCGGAGAGCGTCGAGCCGCCGTCGAGCCTGCTTCGTCGGGCGGGCGCCGAGATCGGCGCCGGGCGTCCGCGCGAGTCGCCGCTCCAGCGCGTGCCGCTCGCGCTGCGCGTACGAGTCGCTTGTCTCGCTGTAGAGCTGTTGCGCGGCCGCGGCAGGGCCCCGCCGCTCCGCGAGTTGCGTCACCGCCACGGTCCAGCGCTCCGTTCCGCGTGTCACCTCGACCGTGTCGCCGACCCGCACGAGCTTCGACGGCTTCACGCGCTCGCCGTTGATGTGAACGCGCCCGCCCAGTACCGCGGTGGCCGCGAGGCCACGTGTTTTGAAGAAGCGCGCGGCCCAGAGCCACTTGTCGATTCGGACCTGATCCACGGGAGTGGGCCGGACAGGGATCGAACCTGTGACCTTGGGATTAAAAGTGGCTTTTCCCCACAGCCCCACCTAGGCCGACCGAGAGCAGTTTCCCATAGCTAGGCGGATCGCAGTGCGTCGAGGTCGGCCGGTCTCGGTCGGCCAGGTTGCCCCTCTGTTGCCCTTTCCTTTGCGCGCTCTCTCTCTAGGTCCCGAACCGCGCCCGGAATCGGTCCGCGAGAACGACGATCTGTCGCTCGTACTCGGCTCGGTGCTCAGGCAAGCGCTCGCACTCCGAAACCGGCCCAATAAACGGAAACAGCCCCTCGGAAAGACCTTCTAGTTCACGCTGCATTCGCACGAGAGTTTCACCGCCGTCATACGGTGCGATCTCGCCTTGAACGATTTGCGTCGCGATTGCGACCGCCGAGCGACGAGGCTCTTCAATCTCTTCCATTTGGGCGCGGAAGCCTACTGCCTAGCTCGTCGCCGCGATTCGCCAGCGAGCGCACGCTGTCGGGTTCGGCCTGGCCGGGTCGTGTTGTCCCGCATTGCCCCTGCGGGAACACCTGAATTCACGTCAAGACGCTCCGTCGATGCCGAACCTTGCAATCGCAGCTTCCTGTAGCTCAGGCAGCGAGAGTGAATCCGTATCCAAGCGACCCATCGCCTCGATACTCACGAGGGCGTCCCTAAGAAGCTCTCGCAGCTCGTTCGGCCGCGGCCCTCCTTCGAGCGCCGTCAGGACAACGTCGGCTTCCGTGTAGGGAATCAAGCCGAGCAGTCGTCGCTTCTCCTGCTTTCCCTCTAGAAGGAATGGTCGCGCGTCCGAGTCATAGCCTGGATATGGCTCGTCCTTCACGTCCCAGAATTCGACCCCGAGCCTCGCCGCCGCCTCATCCGAAAAGATGAAAAGCGGCTCGTCTGGCTTTACAAAAAGCGGCGGGCGCAGGCCGTCCGACACCTGAGAAAGCTTGCCACGAACTGGCTCACGATGCCCTCACCGGCAGGGATTTCGCAGACCGAAATCGCGGGCGCGGAACGCAGCGACGAGGCGGCATGGGGCGAAAGCTTACGATTTGGCGATGACCGACGAACCCAACCCCTACAGCCTCGACGACGTTCGCGCCCGCCTTCGGATCGGCGAAATGCCGCCGGAACGTTACGTTGCGCTCCATGCGCACAAGTGGATGGTCGCCGGGCCGCTGGCACACATCTACTCCGATCCGGAAGTTGAAGCGCACGTTAGGCGCGTCGAACAGTTGCTGCGCGAGCGCGGAAATCTCGATTCTCTCCGCCGGGAGTGGCAGTCCGCCGAAGAATACGAGCGGGTTCAAGCGGAGATCTCTCGGATGCGAGATCCCGACTACGAGTACTAGCCGCGCAGACGGCGCGCGCTGCTCATACTAGGCGAGCGACAGCTGTCCAATTCTCAGCGAGGGCTTGGCTGCTCGCACGCAACCGGCAAGTTCGTCCAGCAGCTCCGGGGATCAGCTAGAGGCTTGATGTGAAATGGCGGCCTTACGGACTGACTGGCCTTGACCGTCCTGGCGTCAGTGTGAGACAGTCGCCACAAGAACCTGGGGGTCAGAAAGGGGAGAAGGAATGCGCAGGTTCGCGCTTGTTACTACGGCCGCGCTTGGGCTTGCGTTCGCGCTTGCCGGTTCAGGTGCGGCGAAGCCGGAGTACGAACCGGCCTACGTCGACGGCACCACGGTGACGATCAACGCCATCGAGCTTCACCAGAACGCGAACACCCTCGCCCATGCTACGGCTGACCTCTACGAGGTTGTTTACCCAGCGGTGGCCCTTGCACAGGGCAAGATTCCGCAGTGCAACCCGTGTGATCACCAAGGCAACGGGATCACACCCGACGACTTCCACGATCACGTGCTTGACTCGATCCCCGCCAACCCGGGGCACGGCGAATTCTCGCCTCTCTGGCACGTCTTCGTCATCGTTCCCCTGCCGGGGAAGGAAGCCGCATACGCGTCCCATTTGCCAGTCAAGTCTGAGGCTGACGCCGAAGCTCTGGTTGATTTGGGGCTCGCGGCAGAGATCGACACGCATTTCTACTTCCTATGCGCTGTCGTGAACCCGAGCGCCGCCGGATAGACACTCGCCTGCGGATGGGGCGGCTCTCAGTTGAGGTCGCCCCATCTAGTTCCGATTTCACATCAAGCCTCTAGTTAGCGTCGTTGAGCGCCTTGAGGAGATCAGGGCTAGCGTCGAGATCGTTAATCACCGGGCGCAGCATGTCTACGAGTTTCAGTTGGCTTCCTTTGTTTCCGACGCTCTTACGGATCGCAAGCAGCAGACGTGACCAGAGAACCAACGGATTCGAGGACGGATCATTCTGGCTGTTTGTCATGTCTCCGAATGTGCGAACGACCTCATCAGACGCATAGAGCGTGAGTTCAAACACCGCGCGCCTGTACTCGGGCGACCCGAATGCTTTGTTCTGCATCACCGAGACCGCCTCTGCCTTGTCGTCATCAGACGTGATGAACGACAGCAGGAACGGTTCAAGCACACACTCATATAGCGCGCGCCGTTCTTTTGTGAGCTGGCGTTCGGCTTCTCGATAATCCTCGATCGTCGTGCGGACGGCCCAGACGACAAAGCCACCCATGGCAAGAAGCGCCGGAACGCCCAGAGCCGTTGCTCAGGAAGAGATCGCCACCAAGCCCATCGCAAGGGGAGGCTAAGAAGGCCGCCGGACGGGTTGAATCGTTCGCGTCAGCCCCGCGGCGGTGGCCCGTTGCCCCGCTGCCCGCCGCCCCTGGCGAGGTGGTGAAGTCGAGAGGGCGGCGTTTGCAGGACTTAATCCAGTGGGCCGGACAGGGATCGAACCTGTGACCTTGGGATTAAAAGTCCCATGCCGAAGTCATCAGAAGCGCGACGTCGAACTTATTACGCATTTCCAGGCAGTTCCGAATGGGCCGGGCAGGTCTCGAACCTGCGACCTTGGGATTAAAAGTCCCCTGCTCTACCAACTGAGCTACCGGCCCGCGCAAGCCAGTGTAGACGGGCTCCGCGGCTATCCTGCCTCGGCCGCCCCCATCGACTAGCGGCCCAGGTCGCCACCCTTTCAAGGTGGTAGCGCGGGTTCGAATCCCGCTGGGGGCACTCCCTTTTTCGCTGCTCCTGACCTACAATCCGTCCCCGAGGAAGGTAGGCATGGAGGCAGTTGCGGCCACTGCTGCTCCGGCGGACGAGGTGGTCGGCGCTCGTCCCCAGGCCGGAGATCGAGAAGCGTTCGTAGCGTTGTACGGCCCTCATTTCGAGGGCGTTTACGACTACGCGTTCCGGGTCGCCCGCGACCGCGAGGTTGCGGCCGACGTCGTCGTCGAGACGTTCGCGAAAGCCCGACGGGCGTTCCCCGAGCAAGGGAACGAGGTCGCGGCTTGGCTGTTCACGACCGCGCATACGTGTGCGCTCGACGCGGTGCGCTATCGCAGGGACCGGAACGGCTCCGAGCGCGAGGCGCTGAACTTCACGCGCGTCGTCGGCGAGCGCGTTCCCGACGCGTCGGTCCTATTCGACCGCGAGCTCGTCGAGCTGGTCTGGGACACTGCCGCCTCGCTCCCGCTCGAGGAGTACTCGCTTCTCGCCCTAGAGGTTCGTCACGATCTCAGCGCCGAGGCGATCGGCGACCAGCTCGGCCTCAACGGCACCTTGTCGTCGAGGCTGACGCGCACGCGGTGCGCCTTCGACGAGCACGTCACGACGGAGCTCGTCCTCCGCCGGGGTCGTCACAACTGCGCCGAGCTGGAGATCCTCGCGGCGGGCGGCGGCATGCGTGAGGCGTCCCAGCACATCCGACGTTGCTCGCGGTGTCAGGAGAGCCAAAGCAGGTTTGTCTCGCCGACGCAGGTCCTCGGCAGCTTGGCGCAGATTGCGCCGGCAGAGAAACTGCGCCGCGACATCTTCGGTTCGTCGCGGCGGCGACTCTTCGGCCGCCGCTGAGCTTCGAGAGAGCCCGGGCGTGGCCTGGGATACCTTTTGGTGCTCCGGGCGGTTAGCTCAGCTGGGAGAGCGCCTGCCTTACAAGCAGGAGGTCGGCGGTTCGATCCCGTCACCGCCCATCGCTCAACCAGGCCGCTGTGGTGGCCGTGGGCGCATCTGTTCACGAGGATGGTGAGCGAAATGGTGAGTGCGGCTTCAGAACTCCCGCATGCCGTACTGCGCCGCATGATCAGCCAAACTCACGAGCATCGCGTGGTAGAAGGCGTCCGCGAACTCCTCGAACTCGACACTGGTTCGAGGACGAACAGGCGCAGGCACAGGCACAGGCACAGGCACGTCGCTCCTCCGTCTTGGCCAAATCCGCGCCGTGCTGTCCGGTAGATCGGTGGATGCTGGACGACGACATCGGCTTACGGGAAGAACACGTAAAGGCAGAGATGCCCGATCTTCATCGGCGTGTAGAACCCGATGATGCGTGGGGCGTCGGGATCGTCCAGCTGCTCTAGCTCGCTCCGAACGGTTTGAGCCGTGACTATCGCATTCATCGTGTCACACGCACCAATCCAGACGCGCGTCCCGCCGGGAATCGCGCGGTGCGTTCGAAGGCGCGAACGCTGAGCGAACGACAAGAGCGGAGCGGCCTGCGCCTGCCCGCTTGATTCTTTCGGCACAAGGGAGTAGTACGGTCCTGATGTAAGCGGTGCGAATCCGGTAAGTGCGCGGCAGATCGACAGCCAGTCCGGGGGCCGGTTAGCGCCGGATTAGCGGGCCGGTTCACCGTTCCAAGGTGACCTGTCCCCGAGAAAGGAGCTGGACATGCCGAAGAAGATCTCGTCGGTGGCGATCTTCGTTTGTGCGCTTGCGTTGCTGTTGGTTGTCTCTTCAGCGGCGGCATTCGGCGCCAACACGAGCAATTCGACCCAGGTCGTGGTGCCGCGGGGGCAGCCCGTCCAGTTCGCGTTTACCGCCGACACGACCCACCTCCCGATCATTGCGGAGTTCACCGCCTCGGCCGAGAACGCGATCCAGATGGCGATCGAGCAGCACCCGACCATCCGAGGCTTCCCGGTCCAGGTGAACGACGTCGAGACCGACTGCTTCGGGGATAACACCGCGTCTGCCACGGCGATCGTCAGCAACACGCAGAACACCGCTGTGCTCGGCAACATCTGCTCGCTCGGAATGGTGAGCGCGCTGCCGATCTACGAGGCGGCCGGAGTCGTCACGATCTCCGGTTCTGCCTCGGCCAGCTACCTGCCTCCGCTCGGGCCGACCGTCTTTAACCGGACGATCGTCGTGAGTGACGCTGCCGGTGACGCTGGAGATATCTGGGCCTCGCAGATCGCGACGCTTCCGTCCGTATTGGAGTGGGAGCAGGAGTACGAAGCGGAGTTCGGGGTGGCTCCTTTCCTTGAACCTCTCACCGCTCTCTACTTCGATGCCGCCTCCTTGCTTCTCAGCCGACTTCAACAGGTGTCGAGGATCGTGAACGGGAACCTCGTGATCGACCGTGCGGCGCTTGCGAGCGCAGTCCGCAACACGACGAAGTTCCAGGGCGTCACATGCACGATCACGCTCGATGCGTTGACCGGTAACCGTGTCAACGACCCAGCTGCGCTCGAACGCTGCGCGGGCTGAACTCTCTACGCGGGGGGCGGGTTCACTTCCGTCCCCTCGCCAGGCCCAGCGCTCGCAACCGCGGCTCGGCGTACCCCCGCACCGATCCGTGCCCGATTGCCGCTCCGGGTACACGACCTTCACGTGGGCGAAGTTTCGATCCACGCAGGACTCTGACCGATCGGCAGTGCGTGAATTGGTGAGGCATTGGTGAGTAGCGCCGGGGAACGCTGGGGAAACGCACCCTTCCGCGTGCGCCGGGAACCGCGGAGCTATGCCCTATGTGCCCCTAGGGTCCCCATTCGGGGTCGCGTGTTCGAGCCACGCACCGCCCACTCATGCCGACAGCGGGTGGGAGAGTCCGTTAGAAGGGCGGACTCTCCCTCTAGGTCTCCAAGCCGCAGTGGCCAGGGGAGCCAAAACGCCGCATCAGAGGCCGCAGACCCGCTGTCACTCACGTTCGCACGCCTGCGCGCGGACTTCTCGCTCCCGGTGTCTGGGCTGACCTGGCCAAATGTACGGCGCAGCCCGTCCGCTTCGCGCCTATGTCGTATGGGTGGCATCTCTATCCGAGCGCACGCCGGACTCCAGTCGGCAAGAACCGGCCCGCTGCCTGGCTTGCGGAAGACCACTCGAGGCTCCGCTCTCAGTCGTCGGCTCGCTCCGGTGTCTCGATTGCCGAGACGAGCAAGCAGCACTGAACCCCGCACTCGTCGCTCTCTGGCAACAGCGAGGCTCGCGCTTCTAGCCCCGGCGGCGTTGGTGGATACCCACGCGAGATGAGCCGGAAGGCCTATTGCCTGTCTGCGTAGCTGCACACACGATCAATCAGTCGCGCCGATGAGCAAGTCCGACTTCGACCTACACCGGTGGTTCGCGCCCGAGGAGCTCGAGCTATGCCCGGCATGCGGCGAGCGTGCAGGTATCAGGCTCCCGTCGAGCGGTTCTCTCCTGTGCGCTGCCTGTGGCCACGTGATGGGAAGGGCTGTCGAATCTCTCGGCGAGCAGACGAACGCCCCGCAGCCTTAGACAGCGCACCGAACGTGCGAGAGTCCGCGCATGCGGGTCCGCGATCTGAACTGGATGCAACTGGAGGAGTACCTCGCCGACGACGATCGCATCGTGCTGCCTGTCGGCTCGACGGAACAGCACGCGTTCCTCTCGCTCGAGACCGACAACATCATCGCTGAGCGCCTCGCGGTCGAGGCGGCCGAGCCGCTCGGCGTACCTGTGTTGCCGGTCCTTGCCTATGGCCTGACACAGGGGTTCGTGGCGTTTCCAGGTAGCCCGACCTTGCGCCTGGAGACGTATGCGGCGGTGCTGCGCGACATCCTCGACTCGCTCCACGGCCAGGGCTTCCGCCGCTTCCTGATTGCAAACGGCCACGGCGGCAATCCGCCCGGCGCAGTGGCGGTGGCGGAATGGAAACGCGCACACGACGACGCGGCGGTTCTCTGGCACGACGTATGGGAGGGCCGGCCCGACGAGCTTGCCGCCGAGATCGACCCTGACTACGACCACGCGTCGTGGTCGGAGAACTTCCCCTGGACCCGGCTCGCTGACGTCGAGATGCCGACCGAGCCAAAGCTCCCGATCACACGACCGATCGGTCTCGGCCGGCCTCAGGCGTGGCGCGAAGCCCTCGGCGACGGCTCCTTCGGCGGGCCGTATCAGCTCCCGGACGAAGACGTTCTCCGAGTCTGGGAGGCCGCGGTCGAGCAGCTCCGCGAGCGACTCCAGTCGGGCTGGCCAAGCTAGCCCGGCAGCTCGTCGGCGAACGCCACCGCAGCAACCGGCTGCAGCTCGTCCCGGACACTGTCGGGCAACTGGTCGACGAGCAGCGACAAGCCGGCGTAGACGCCTCCGCACTCCTCGACCAGGCGCCGCGCGGTCAAAGCCTTGCTCCCCGTCTCCGCCCAGTCGTCGACGACGAGGACACGTTCGCCCACGGCGATCACGTGCCGCTGCAGCCGCAGCGTCGTTTCGAGCCCCCGCCAGTCCGGCGGCGCGACGAGCTCGGCCTTCGGGCCGGGATGGATCGAGCCAGGCTTGCGGATCGCCACGAAGCCGGCATCCAGCTCGAGCGCAACGCAGGACGCAAGCACGAAGCCGCGAGCTTCGATCCCCACGACCTTGCGCACGTCGGCAGCCCGGAAGGGGTCGGCAACCGCGGCCGCAGCGCGTCGGAGGAAGGCACCGTCCGCGAAGAGCCCGAGCGTGTCGGAGTGCCCCTCGAAGTACTGCAGCCGTGCGACGAGATCGTCGTGGAACGACACCGGCGAGACGCTAGCCTCTTCAGCGTGCACCACGACCACGACCATCGCCTCGCCGCCGACCGGCGCGCCCTGACCGTCGCGCTAGTCCTCGTCGTCGCCTTGATGGCGGGGGAGATCGTCGCGGGGATGATCGGGCACTCGCTTGCTCTGCTTGCGGACGCCGGGCACATGCTCACCGACGCGGCTGCGCTCGCATTCGCACTGGTCGCTTCGGCCATGGCCGCACGGCC
>WNGA01009379.1_pt1 | contig 15083 bp, 11 predicted proteins | sample 5400061 | NCBI WGS metagenome assembly WNGA01 (sample SAMN13153366, study PRJNA577476) | soil metagenome | isolation source: 100 cm soil or saprolite under grassland replicate 2 | place: USA:California | collected 2016-06-15
CCAAGCCATTGAACGACGCCACCAAGTACGTCGCGTCGCGGAGTCATCCCACGCTGGAGTGGCGCGAATCGGTCCTGATCGAGGGAGACGCGGCCGAAGGCATCGCGGCGCTCAAGAAGGAAGACGGGCCAGAGCTGCAGGTGCATGGCAGCGGGAACCTGATCCAGACGCTGCTGCGCCACAACCTTGTCGACCAGTACCGCCTGTGGGTCTTCCCCCTCGTCATCGGCTCGGGCAAACGCCTCTTCTCGGAAGGCACCATCCCCTCCGGCCTGAAGCTCGTCGACAGCAAGGTCTCCACCACTGGAGTCGTGATCGGTACCTACGAGCCGGCAGGCGAGATCGTCACAGGATCGTTCGCGCTGGAGTGACCGCGCTCGGAATCACTCACCGACACCACTAGCGAGCTACCTCAGAGAGCGTCTGTGAACTGGGTCAGCGGGTGAGGCTGTTGCTGAGCTGCCAGGTGGCGGCGGTCTCTTACCGCCCTCGTACCCGCTGCTGGCGGTCGGGACGGTGTCGGCGGCGCGGACGGTCTGGGAGTCGATCACGGACGCGGTCGGCACTGGGCCGCGCCCGTCGGCCAGACGCGCACGTTCACGCAGCGCTGCGCGTCCAGGACCAGGCGCCGGTCCCACTTCTCGGGCCTGCCCCCGCGCCCGCCGGTGCTCCCCGCCGCCGGGAGCAGCGGCGCCAGCAGCGCCCACTGTCCGTCGGTCATCGTCGAACCGGGGTAGAAGTGCCGCCGCGAGGGACGATCACCACCCCGGCCATGAGCAGGGCATGACGAGTACTGGCACTTGGACGATACTGGCACCCGGACTCCTGGTATGACTGGCAAGCCTGGACAACCCCTCTCCTACCAGGAGTCCTTCACCTTCCGGGCGAACCGCCCACCGACCGAGCGCGCGGGGGCCGTTCGCATCGTCCGGAGGTTCCGCCGGGCACCTAACACCTTTGCCGACGCCGTCGACGAAGGCCCGTCAGTGGTGGTGGCCGTGCCGGCCGAGGGTCTCCACGGGGGTCGCGCCGGGGCGGGTCCACTGCGGCACGGGCCGGCTGGTCGGGCCCCAGGTGGCGACGCCGTCAGCGTCCGAGCGCCAGTACCAGCAGATCGCCGAGCCATGCCCACCGACCGGCGAGTCGGCCTGAGGGGCCTCGGGCCAGCCCTGGGGGTTGTCCTCCCACGCCTCGCGGCGGCCGTAGGGCGTCATGTCGAGCAGGCCGAGGGACCCGTTGACCGGCTCGTTGCCCCGGCCCGTCGTGGAGTAGGTGAGGAACACGCGGTCGCCGTCGCGCAGGAAGCAGGTGATGGAACCCATGCTGCCGCCGACCGGCGCCTCCACACCGCGCACCGAGTACCAGGGCTGGGTGTAACCCATGAACTCGACGTAGGAGGCCACCTCGTCCCACCGGCCCGTGGTCAGGATGGCGAACGAGACGCCGCGGGCGTTGAGGTAGACAGCGTCCTTCAGGTGCCAGGCCGTGGTGGTGCAGCCCTCGCACTGCCCCTGGTGCGGCGCGCCGTCGTACCACATGTGCTTGTAGACCACGAGCTCGTCGCGACCCTGGAACAGGTCCAGGAACGGGACCGGGCCCTCAGGTCCGACGACCTCGACCGCCCCGTCGAGCTCCACCATCGGCAACCGGCGGCGGGCCGCGGCGATGGCGTCGCCCTCGCGGGTGTGGGCCTTCTCGCGGACCAGGAGCTCGTCACGGGCGGCCTGCCAGGTGGCTAGGTCAACGACGGGCGGGCGGCCGGGCAGCGCGGTGGTCGGGTCACTCGGCGTGGTCGTCATGGCGTCCTCCGTGGTGTCTCGTGCCGGGCAGCGTCGTACGACGTCCTACGACACCAGAACAGACCCGCGACCCGGCCGGAACTCATCGCGGCGGGGCCCTCGGCCGAGCCGGCACGGACCACGTCGGGCTGACAAGTTCACAGGCTCTAACAGGATCTCGGCTGGATTGTGCCAGCGCCGACCACCCTAGACCGCCGACCAGTCGACCTGGCGGGAGCGCCTCGCCCGCTCCTCGATCTCCACCGCCAGGGCCTCGCCGTCAGGCCCGGCCAGGTGCTTCAAGCAGCTCACCCGCAACCCCGGGTCATCGGCTCGTCTCCCGGCTACGTCGCTACGTCTCGTGCGTGAGCCGCTCGCACAACTCGACGAGGGCGTCCCACCGGCCACCGGCCACGCTGAACTATGTGATACCGCGGGCCGCGGGGCCGGTCCGGCGGCTGGGACTGCAGCAGCTCAGCGTTGACCAGACGCGTAACAACGAGCTTCACCAAACTGTCGGTCAACCCGTGTGCGCGGCGAGCATCCGCACCGTGAGCCGATCGTGCGTAGTCGGAGCCTGGTCGGCGATGCCTGCGACGACCTCGACGAAGTAACGGTTGCTGAACACCGCTGACGATCGTTCCCGCACCGCCTCCCGCCAGCCGTCAGCGTCATCAGTGAGCCGATGTGCCCGGTGCTGCGTGCAAAGAGGTAGTCAGACAGCTCCTCAGTGATAGACAAGTGACGACGCCGACGCGGCGGAGGAGCTTGATATTGGGCCCGAGGTCGTCCACGGGCTCACAGTAGGCGGACGCCGTCGTGTTCCCTCACGCATGGCTGGTCCGCTCCGACGAGCGCGTCCGACACCCGGACCGCATACGCCTCCTCCACCAGGTCATCAACCTGGTCCCTGACGGCCCATATGAAGTCGCTGGACTCCTCGGTCGGGTGCAGAGACCCTCCGATCGCGCGGCAGCGGAAGACCAAGGCGACGATGCCTCGTTGCATGTTCTTGTAGACGCCGGTCAGACCTTCGACCTCGACAAGCAGGCCTGTCTCCTCGAAGACCTCGCGCCGGACGCCGTCGGTGATGGCTTCCTCGATCTCCAGGACGCCGCCCGGCGGCTCCCAATGCCCGTTATCGCGGCGTCGAGCTAGCAGTGCCCGCCCTTGCTCGTCCACCACCACGCCCGCGACGCTGACAGAGTGTCGGCGCTCGCCCGAGACCATGTTGATCTTCTTCGCGTAGCGTCCAGGGTAGTTGGGTTATCTATACGAGTCTTCTGTTGCCGGACGTGACCGTGAGTACTGACGAGGCCGCATCGCATCTAGGGCACCTGCGGCCGGGCGACGAGCGGCCCCCGTGCGTTCAGATCGCTGCCCATCTCCGCGAGCTGATCGACAGCGGCAGGCTCGGGCCAGGCGACCGGCTTCCGTCCGAGTCGCAGCTGACCGAGCACCACGGCGTCGCGCGCATGACTGTCCGGTCGGCGCTCCAGGTCCTGGAATCGGCTGGCCTGACGGTCGCCCGACACGGCCGGGGCGTCTTCGTGCGCCCCGGACCCTCGGTCCGGCGGCTGGCCAGTGACCGGTTTGCGCGCCGGCGCCGTGAGGACGGCAAGGCCGCGTTCCTCGCTGAGGCGGAGAAGGTGGGCGTCAGGCCGACCGTAGACATGATCCGCGTCACCCGGGAGGAGCTGCCGGCTGACATCGCCGAGCGCCTCGCGACCAGCCCGGGCATGCCTGTGGTGGTCCGGCGCCGGCGGTACCTGATGGATGCCGGCCGGTCGAGACCGCCACCTCCTACATCGCGGCCGACCTCGCCGAGGGCACAGCCATCGAGCAGCCGAACACCGGGCCGGGCGGCATCTACGCCCGACTTGAGGAGCAGGGCCACCGCCTCGGTCACTTCGAGGAGGAGGTCAGCGTGCGAATGCCCACCCCTGACGAGGTGGAGACCCTCAGCCTCAGGGCTGTGGCTGTGCGGATCGGCGGTGCCGAGCCCCAACGCGGGGTGTCGTGCAAGGGTTCGTGCACTCCTGCTGCGTGGCCCGCGCCGGCATCGCCTCATTCGGGCGCCTTGACCGGAGCGTTGCCGCAAATGAAAAACGCAGAGGCCGGCTCTCGTCTGCACGGCCTCTGCGTTTAACGTGTAGTCCTACGGCGCGACCTGCGTCTGGAACTGCGCCCCAGCCGGGAAAGAACTCGGGCTGCTGTAGTGGCCGTAGACGGCGGGAACAACGGCGATGAAGTCGTCGGCTCCGCTTCCGGGGAAGAAGTCGAGGACGTAATAGGCGCTGTATGTCTTCGACGTGTCGAAGAACGGGAACGCGCCTGCGGCGAGTGCATCGTTCAGGTTATTCACCGTCCACCACACGCCCTCGCCGGGATGGCCGAAGCCGCCAGCGCTGTGCGGCCCGGCTCCCGGCTCCGAGTGGCCACAGAAGGCAATGGTGAAGTCCATGCTGCCACTGGTGCCGTTCCCTCCGGCAGTGTCGAGTTCAGCCCAGGCCCACACGCCGCCAAGTCCAACCTCCTGGCACAGGGCGAAGTCCGGGTTGTTGCAGTTGCCTGAGATCTCGACCTGCGCTATCGGCTGATCCGCGCTCCCGTACGCGAACGCCGTACCCGTACCGAGCACGCCTGCGACGACGGCGACCGCGGCCGCCAGCACAGACAACCGTAATGCTCTCCACATCAGCATTCCCCCGCTTCCATTGATTCGATGAAGAGGCCGCGCGGCAGCACCCCACGACCCCTTCCCGTTCGGGCGACAGCGTGACATGCAACGAGCGATGAGTCCATAGTCAGTAGGGACCCCCCAACGGCATCCTCGAAGCCGTCCTCACCAGCCAACCGGCCCGCGCCTACCTACAAAACCGACAACCCGGCAAACGCCACCGCAGACTCCGACAGTCCAGAGCGTCGATGATCGCGGCGGACGCGGCACGACAGGCGGTACGGAACCTGCGGCGGTTGAGCCTGATCAGCCACGACCCGAACGATGTCGTGCGCAGTGTCCGGATTCACGCCCTCGCGCAACGCGCCGCCATCGAAGAACTCGACCCTGCCGCGGCGGCAGAAGCGAATCCGGGCCGCCGCACTCTTCCAGGTGTGGCGGGACATCGAGGCCGACACCACCTGGGGGCAGGTGTCGCGCTGGCCGACCGCAGCCGGTCCTCCACGGCCCGTTCGACGGAAGTACGACGACCCCAGCTGTGGCAGCTCCTCGCTGAGGCGCCTCCGCGGCAGACGGCTTCAGACCTCGATGATCTCGCCCGCTGCGGACGCCGAGCAGGATTCCGCGGCCTCGCCCAAGACCGCACCCTGCGCCGCGGAGGCGGCCGCCTGGTCGAAGTACCCCATCGACCCCAAGGCGGCGGCCACCCGATAGGCCAGTGCGGACTGCTCGTAGAGCGAGGCGCAGTCGCTGAACGTCGTCGGTGAGGCGGACGGCTGCTCCCTGTCGCCCCTGTCCCGCAGCACCTGCTCGTAGAGTTCCCGTGCTTCCTGCGCCCGGGCCCGGAACAGGTCTAAATATGAGTCCATGAGGCACCCCCAAGCCATCCTGTGCACGAAGAGTACCGGCCGGGCCGCACGGAGATTTGCCAGACACGCCCAGCCAGATGCGCCCCGCTGCGCGGTGGTCGGGTCGCGCCGACGGCGCGGCGGTGCTGGCCGGCCGGCCGGGCGGAGCCGATCAACCACCGCCTGGACGACCCTCGTCTTACCGCCGCCCGAGCCCCGGTGAGGAGCAGCAGAGGAACCGTCATCGTCCATGACCTTGGTCGCGGGATCCCGTCTCACCCCGGCGGCTTGCCGGGTCTGCATGGTAGGCACGCACCTGACAAGGGCCGGCGTACCCGTCTGGGTGCCGGTCATGCGAGCTTCCGGATGAGGGCTACGCCGCGGGCGGCGTGGTAGATGCCGTTATCCCGGCTCAGATGCCATTTGCTGGTCTGTGGGTTGGCCCTGGTCGAGTGCGCACCGGATGGCGGTGAGGAGTGCGGTTGGAGAGGTGGGTTTGTTGAGGAGGGTGGCGGGTGGGTTGATGGTGTCGTTGGAGGCGAGCGTTGGGTGTGGGTATCCGGAGGTGTAGATGACCGGCAGGTTGGGCTGGGTGATCCGCATGTTTCTGGCGAGTTCGTGGCCGGGCATGTGCGGCATGACGACGTCGGTGAGGAGTATGTCGATCGTGTCGGCGGGCAGGTGGGCGGCGAGGTCGATCGCCTCGTCGCCGCCGGCGGCGGTGATCACCTGGTAGCCGTTGTCGGTCAGGATCCGTTCGGTCAGGGTGCGTAGGCTTTCCTCGTCTTCGACGAGGAGGACGGTCTCGCCTCGGCCGCGCCTGGTCGCCGTTGCGGGCAGGTCTTCGGGCGCTTCGGGTTCGTCGGTTGCGGGCAGGATGGCGGTGATCGTCGTTCCGACATCCAGCGTGGAGGTGATGTGGATGTGGCCTCCGGCTTGGGTGACGATCCCGTAGATGGTGGCCAGACCGAGGCCGGTGCCCTTGTCTTGGGGTTTGGTGGTGAAAAATGGCTCGAAGGCGTGATCGATGGTGTCCTGGCTCATGCCGGTGCCCGTGTCGCTGACTCGTAGCCGCACGTGGGGGCCGGTTCGGGCGCCGTGGTGGCGGGTGACGTACTGCTCGTCGGCGTTGAGGTTGTCGGTGTCGAAGGCCAGGGTGCCGCCGGCGGGCATCGCGTCCCGGGCGTTGACGGCGAGGTTGACAAGCATCTGCTCCAGTTGACCGCGGTCGGCTTTCAGCATTGCCAGGTCCGGGGCAAGCGATGTGGTCACTTCGATGTCTTCGCCGAGGGTCCGGCGGAGCAGGTGTTCGACTTTGGTGATGACGGTGTTGAGTTGCAGCACGCACGGTCTTACCGTCTCGCGGCGGGCGAAGGACAGCAGTTGGCGGGTGAGGGCGGTGGCGCGGTCGACGGCCTGTAGCACCTGGGTGAGGTCTTCGCATACCGGCCGCCACCGGGCGTCGGTCTCGGTGGCCGCGCTGACTTCCTCGTCGATGAACGACGCGTAGCCGAGGATGATGCCGAGCAGGTTGTTGAAGTCGTGGGCCACGCCGCCTGCGAGCCGGCCGAGGCTCTCCAGGCGTTGGGACTGGCGCAGGCGGCGTTCCAACTCTTCCTTCTCGGTGATGTCCTCGATGACGGCGCAGCGGGCGTCGGTGCCGCGGAAGTTCAGCACATGGGAGGTCAGCCTTACCTCCATGAGGCTGCCGTCCTTGGTGATGTGGCGGATCGTGTCACCCTCGCCCGCCACCGGCTCGGATTCCGTTGCGGGCCCGGGCGCCTGAAGATCCTGCACTCGTAGGTCGAGCATCTCATCGCGGCGGTAGCCGTAGTGGGTCGCGGCGGTGTCGTTGACTTCGAGCACCGCCGAGGTCCGCTCGTCGTAGACGTACATCGGGAAGGGGTTGTGGTCGAAGAGTTGGTGGTAGCTGCGTTCCATCTCCCGGGTGGCGTCTTCGGCGTCCCGGCGCTCGGCCAGTCCGTGCTCGACGGCGGCGATCAGCCGGTTGACGTCCTCGGCCAACCCGGCCACCTCGGCCGGCCCGGCCACCGGAACCGGCGCGGCACCGGTGCCCGGTGCGGCGCCCTGTGCCCGGACCGCGGCGCTCAGCAAGTGGATCGGGCGGGTGATCCGCCGGTACACCACGAAGGTGACGACGAGGGCGAGCGTCAGGCCGAGGAGGAGCCCCACGAGCTGACGCTGTGCCAGGCGGCGGGCCGCTACCAGCGCGTCGGCCCGGTCGGCGCCGGCGTACACCCGCCACCCCACCCCGGCGACCTCACCAGCACCGTACAGCCGCGCCACGCCGGTCACGTCGGGACGCTCCACCCCCTCGGCCGCCTGGGCGAACGGCGTCCCTGACAACGACGCACCGACAAAGCGCTCCGGATCCGGCGAGCGGGAAAGGATCGTCTTGCCGTCGGCGCTGGTCACCAGGAACTCCAGGTGCCGCGGACCACCGAACAGGGTGGACAACGCCGGCCCCAGCGTGTCCAGGCCGGCGAAGCCGGCCATCACTCCCCTGCCGGGGACCGGAACGGCGGTCAGCACCGCTGGCATGCCGGTGACCGGGTCGGTGACCGGAGCGACGAAGACCGGAGCACGCAACGCACCGGGTAGCCAACCCGCGCCCGCGTATCCGCGGCCGCCGGTGCCGGCGGCCCGGGAGGAGCACACCACGGAACCGTCGCCACGCAACACCTCGATGTGCGCCTGCACAATGCCCGACAGGTTCAGCGAGAGCTGACAGCTCTGCGGATCGGTGAACGCCCGCGCGATGTCCGGTTTGGTCGCCAGCTGCGTGACCGTGGACCGCAGCGTTTCCAGGTCGGCGCCGAGTTCCGTCGTCGCCAGGCGGGCACCGAAGTCCGCGTCCTGCCTCGCCGCGGTCAGCGCGTCTGTTCTGGCCTGGCGCCACCCGGACACGGCAACGCCACCGGTCGCGAGGACGAACAGCACCACCAGCCCGGCCAGGTAGCCGCGCAACGACCAGCTCACTACACCCGCCCGCCGCGCGATGCGACCGCCCCCGGCGCGACCGCACACCCCGCACCGTCGCCCGCTACCGCAGCCGCGCCCGAACAGTGCACCACATACCGAATCACTACAAACCGCCCCCCGTTTGCCCCCCGCCTCGCTAGAGGCCGGTGCGTACTGACAGTAACACTCGGCCACGTATCGTGACCGAAAGGTCCGTGACGTGGGCGCCCGCCATTTATCGGCCGACCAGACCGGCTGTTGACCGCCACGCTGGATGATCACGGTCCGTCGTTCGTGGTGAGCACGAGACTCGGGTCGGTGTCGGGCGGTGTAGGAGTGGTGCGCGGCGGCATCGTGAGCATGAGGCGGGGGTGGCGTCTGCCTGCGGGGCGGCCCGGGTGGGTTCTGGACGTGGTTGGTTGTCGGCGCGGCGTTGAGTGGAGGGCAACGTCGTGGCGTCGATCGCCGTCATATTTCAGATGCCGTCGTTGAGCGCCACGGGGACGACATTCTCGTAGTCGTTCACCCCTGCGACGTGCCGGCCGGCGATATAGCCGAAGGTCATGGCCGGGCCGATGTTGATGCCCCCGGACGGGTAGTGCCCTCCCATTACGTTGGCCTGGTCGCTGCCGGCGACGTACAGGCCCGGGATCGGGTCGCCGTCGGCGTTGAGCACGCGGGCCTGCGGATCGGCTTTGAGCCCGGCGAACGTGCCGAAGCTGCCGGGCAGCACCTTGATCGCGTAGAACGGGCCCTTCTCGATGGGCGCGAGGGACGGGTTGGGTCTGTGCTCGGGATCACCCGAGCCGCGGTTGAACGCAGTCGCGCCGCGGCCGAACTCGGGATCCTCTCCGTTGCGGGCGTGCTTGTTGAACTCCTCGACCGTCTGCTTCAGGCCGACCGGGTCGATCCCGCACCTGCGCGCCAGCCTCTGGAGTGTGCGTCCCTTCTTCAGGTAGCCGGAGCGCAGGTAGGGCCAGACCGGGACGGGAAAGGGCTTCGACATGCCAAACGGATAGCGGCGCTGGAAGGCATGGTCGCAGATGAGCCAGGACGCCACCTCCGCACCCTCGGGTGCCGCGTTGATCATCGCAAAGGTGTACTGGTAATAGCCGTCCGCCTCGTTGACGAACCGCTTTCCGTTCGACAGCACTCCGATGACCCCCGGTTTCCCGCGGTCGACGATGTGTGGATAGGTGCCCACCCGTCCGTTGCGATAGCGCACCAGCGACACCGGACACCACGCCGCCGGCGACGCCACGTTCGTGTCAAAATGGCCACCCACCGACTCACCGAGTGACACACCGTCCCCGGTGGTCTCCGGCGGGGCAAGGGTCCAGTGTTCCTTGCCGGTCGGGGTGCGCGGGAAGAGTTCCCGGCGTCGGTCGATGTCGTTCGGGAACCCGCCGGCGGCGAGCAGCACGCCACGCCGGGCCCGGACGGTCACCTCGCCGTCGGTCGTGGACACGACGGCGCCGCGCACCGCGCCGTCGTCGGTCAGCAGTCGCGTCACGGGCGAGTTCACCCACAGCGTCACGCCCAGGTCGTCGGCGGACTTCATCAACCGGGCGATCAGCGCCGGGCCGTTGACCAACTGCATACCGTGCCGGTTGGTGACCAGGTCGAAGACGTGGAATGCCACCCGCCAGGCGGCGTGGTAGAAGGACCTGACCGACCTGGTGGCGTGCAGGAATGCCTGCAGGTCCGGTCCTGCCATGATGCCCAGACCCAGGAACGAGGTCTCGTACAGCTGCGGCCGCAGCTTCCCGCGGAGCTCCTTCTTCAGCCGCCGGGCGTTGATCGGCTTGGGCCCCACCGACCGCCCCCCGGTACCCGCGCCGGGCAGGTGTCCCTGGATATCGGCGATCCAGGTGCCGGACACGAACTGCAGCGCCGTGTGCTTGTCGAAGAACGCCACCATGTGCCGGGCGTTCCCCAGCAGGGCCTCAACCCTGGCCTCGTCGTAGTTCTCGCCGAGCGCGTGCTTGAGGTACGTGCGGGGCTGGTCGATGTCCTCGACGATCCCGTCGGCCTGCGAGAGCGGGTTCAGCGGTGCCCACATCCACCCGCCGGACCATGCCGTCGCACCGCCCAGAACCGGAGCCTTCTCAGCGACGACGACCTTCAGGCCGTGGTAAGCCGCGGTCACTGCGGCGGACAGCCCGCCGGCACCCCCGCCGACCACCAGCAGGTCGCACTCCTCGACCTCCCGCTCCTGAAGGCTCGCGGTCATCCGTCTCCTCCGCCCGGGGCTCAGCCACCGGCCCGCCGCCGGAGAGTCCGCTGACGACCAGGGGTCCACGAGGCCCCGCCGACTATTCTCCCGGGACGAGTGTCCGCAAACTGCCACGGGCTTGGGAACATGCGGCAGCGGGGTTCCCGGTGAGTGGACTCAGGGTCGGCCGGGCGCCCGGGGCAGGGTCGTCCCGCTCGCAAGCCTGGTCCCGCGCTCCGGCCGTTGGTCCCGCGCGAGGGCGGCGGAAGCAGGATCAGCCCGAGCATGCGCGAACAGGGCAGTGAGACTGGTCACCATCGTGCTGCGGATATCAAGCGGCCGTTCGGGAAGTTGAACAGTCGTGAGGATGGCGTGGAGGCACAAGCGAGGCAAGGCCGGTAGCCAGCGGATCAGACCCGTCGGAAGAGGACGCCAAGGGCGGGAGTGGAGACGGACACGGTCGGCCGCCGGGAACGGCGCAACGAGCGTTTCTCAGGCCGTCCCGACACCGCTTCCGAGTCCGACGGGCCGCAACCCCGTACATCCTGGTGGTCGCGGCAGCTGGGACCGCTTCCGGTACGACGGGCCGGGCGGAGGCCGTGAGTACGCCGTGTACGTGCCGGGCCCTCGGTCCCCTCGCGCGCCGGTGCCGCTGGTTGTGGCGCTGCACGGTTGCGGGCAGTCGCCGGAGGACCTTGCTGCCGGCACCCGACTGAACGAACTCGCCGACCGGGAGGGCTTCGTGGCGGTGTACCCGGAGCAGGACGCCGAGCACAACCGGCGCGGATGCTGGAACTGGTTCCGCCCGCAGCACCAGGTCCGTGGCTCGGGCGAGCCGGCGGCCATCGCCGGGATCATCGAGAAGGTCCTGGGCGAGGAGACGCGGGCAGACGTCGACCCGACCCGGGTGTACGTCCTGGGCATGTCCGCCGGCGCCGCGATGGCCTCGATCGTCGCGACGGCCTACCCCGACGTGGTCGCCGCGGCCGGAGTCCACTCGGGACTGCCGTACGCCGCAGCACTCAACGCACCGTCGGCGCTGCAGGCCATGCGTGGCGGTGGTCCCGACCCGGCGTGGCAGGGTCGGCTCGCCCATGCCGCCATGGGCAGCCGTGCCCGGGTGGTTCCGGTCGTGGTCGTGCACGGCGAGGAGGACGAGACGGTCCGGCCCGGCAACGGCGAGCACACGGTCCGGCAGTGGCTCGCCACGATCCGCGCCGCCTCCCACGGAAGGCTGCGGCCCGACTTCGCCCACCCCGACCGCACTCGGGAGGACGTCTCCCCGGGCGGGCTCGGCTACTCGGTCCGTCACTGGAACGACGACGCCGCCGCCGGACGACCGCTCGTCGAGTACTGGCTCATCTCCGGGCTCGGGCACGCCTGGTCCGGCGGAGCCGACGCCGGGTCCTACACCGATCCCCGCGGGCCCGACGCCACCGAAGCGATCTACCGATTCCTGCACCGTCACCGTCTGCGAGCCGATCCCGCCGCCGCGGCACCGAGACGCCCTCGCCCTCGCCGGCGGCGCGCCGCGTGACGCAGTAGGCCCCGGACAGACGCGCTGATCGGCCCGGGACGTGCTGATCGGCACAGGACGCGCTGATCGGCCCGGGATGCGCTGATCGGCACAGGACGCGCTGATCGGCACAGCAGGGGGCGGGAACTCCAGCGCGCCGGTATGCGCCGGACCCCCTGCGCGCCGGCCATCTCCATCTGGAGATCGCCGAACGGCGATCTCCGTTTGCAGCTACCCTCCGCCGCCGACGGCGCGCACCCTCGGCCGCCACCGGCTACGGGGGGAAGTCCGATGGCGATGCTCGCAGTACGCGATCTCCGGGTGTGCGCCCGGCGAGCGGTCCGCTATCCGAGCCCGCGGTGCGGCCGCCGCCGGCCGGCGTCGGCGTCGGCGCCGCCGTCCGCGGCCGGATCGGCCGCCGGTCAGGCGCCTGCACACGACCCCCCATCCCGACCAGGGACCCCTGAAGTCCACTTCCACCCACCCCTGAGGTCCACTTCCACCAAAGGAGACCCGCGATGCCGCGGCTTCCCGCGCCCACCCGCGATCGGCGGCCCGTGCTTGGGGCGCTGACCGGTCTGCTCGCCTTCGCCCTGCTGCTCACCGCGGGATGCTCGACCACAGAAACGACCACCGAAGTCGCGCCGAACGACAGGGTCGCCACCGGCCCAGGGGTCACCGACACGACGATCCGGTTGGGTGTGCTCACCGACCGGAGCGGCCCGTTCGCGCTGGCGAGCAAGCACATCGAGGCCGGTCGTACCCTCTTCTGGGACAAGAAGAACGCCGATGGCGGGGTGTGCGGCCGGAAGGTCGAGTTCGTCACCCGGGACCACGGCTACAACGTGCAGCGGGCCGTCGCCGCCTACACCCGGATGCAGCCGCAGGTGCTCGCGTTCGCCGAGTTGCTCGGCTCGCCGGAGCTGGCCGCCCTGCAGTCGAGGCTGCGGGCCGACGAGGCGCTCACCATGGCCGCCTCCTGGTCGTCGCAGCTGCTGAGCAACCCGTACCTGGTCATCACCGGTGCCACCTACGACATCGAGGCGATCGACGGCATCTCCTGGCTGATGCACGACAGGGGCCTGGCCAGGGGGAACACGATCGGCCACATCTTCCTGCAGGGCGACTACGGCGAGAACGCCGCGGCCGGCAGCCGCGCGGCGGCCAAGGAGTACGGCCTGCGGCTCGTCGAGCAGATGATCAAACCAACCGACAGCGACCTGACCGACCAGATCACGGCACTGCGCGGGGCCGACGCCACGTTCGTACTGCTCACCACGACGCCGGCCCAGACGGCATCCGCGGTCGGGGCGGCGGCGGCAACCGGCTCCCACGCCACCTTCCTCGCCTCCGGCCCGGCCTACCACCCGGCGCTGCTGAAGACTCCGGCCAGGGACGCGCTGCTGGAGAACCTGCTGGTGACCACCCCGATCGCGCCGTTCACCTCGCCCGCGTCGGGACCGACCCGGGTCCGGCGGGCGTTCATGGACAGGTACCCGGGCCAGCTGCCGTCGATCTCCGTCGACTACGGCTACGCACAGGCGATGGTGATGGCCCAGATCCTGCAGGCCGCCTGCGACCGGGGCAGCCTGACCAGGCCTGGCCTGCTGTCGGCGTTCCACAGCCTCCGGCACGCCGACACCGAGGGGCTGGTCGCCCCGATGGACTACAGCCGGACCGGGAAGATACCGGCCCGGCAGATCGACATCGCGCGGCCCGACGACATGGCCCTCGGCGGCCTGTCCGAGGTGCAGTGGGCTGCCAGCGACCCGCTCGCCCTCACCTTTCAGCCGAACCACTGAGCCCCCACCGGCGAGAGGGACGACCTGCTCGCCGGGTGGAGCCGGTCGTGGCGGGGTCCGAGCCGGCGGCGTCGGGCCAGGGTGGTCGGCGCCAGGGCGGGCGGCGCCAGGGCGGGCGGCGCCAGGGCGGGCGGCCAGAGGGGTCGGCTTCGGCGAGGAACGCCGCCACCACCGGAGCCAGGGCGGTGGCCCGGGTGACGAGCGTGACGTGCCCGCCGTGGTAGATGTGCAGCCGGGACCGTGGGATCAGCCGGTGCATGATCTGGGCGTTGGCAAGCGGGATGATCCGGTCGTCGTCGCCGGCCAGGATCAGGGTCGGCTGCCGGAGCAGCCGCAGCCACGGCAGGCTGGTCCAGCCGGCGCCGGCCAGCAGTTGGTAGGTGTAGCCGCGGTACGAGCCGCGGCCGGTCGGTCGGGTGAACAGCTCCCGCACCAACTCCGGGTGCTCGCGCACCTCGCCGCCGTAGATCAGCGGCGCGATTCCGGCGGCGTAGCGGGGGTCGCGGTACCGCTGCGGGGTGACCATCCGGGCGAGCACCGCGGGCCGGGCCGGCACCATCGCCGCGCCGGTCGCGGTGCTCACCAGCACCAGCCGCCGTACCAGCCTGTGGTGGCTGAACGCAAGCTGCTGCGCGAGGCCACCGCCCCAGGACAACCCGAGCACATCGACCTGTCCGTACCCGAGCTGCCGCAGCATCCGGGCGGTCCGGCCTGCCAGCGTCACCAGCAGGTACGGCCGGCGCGGGGTCGGTGAGCCGCCCACCCCGGGGACGTCGAACCGGATCACCTCCAACGCCGGGTCCAGCGCGTCCACGAACGGCTGCAGCAGCTCCAGCCCGGCGCCGATGCCGTTGCACAGCAGCAGCGGCGGCCGGGAACCGGGGTCGGCGCCGCGCCGGATGCAGACCCGGATCCGCATGCCGTCCACGGTGACGTCGCGGGTGGCGTCCACCTCAGTGGTCCAGCACGTAGGTGCCCGGGGCGGCCTCCTGGGCCCGCAGGCCGCCGCCGCCGAGGTCGGCCGGGGCGGGCCGTTGCGGGCCGCTGCGTTCACCCAGCCAGGCGGCGTAGTCCGGCCACCACGAGCCCTTTACCGAGGTCGCGGCGCGCAGCCACTGCTCGGGGTCCGCAACGTTGTCCTCGCCGGTGTGGAAGGCGGCCTTGGGGTTGTCCGGCGGGTTGACCATCGCGACCACGTGGCCGGCGGTGGACAGCACGAACCGGCTGTTGCCGCCGAGCAGCTGGGTGCTGCGGTAGCAGGA
>WNGA01012948.1_pt1 | contig 15074 bp, 14 predicted proteins | sample 5400061 | NCBI WGS metagenome assembly WNGA01 (sample SAMN13153366, study PRJNA577476) | soil metagenome | isolation source: 100 cm soil or saprolite under grassland replicate 2 | place: USA:California | collected 2016-06-15
GGCAATCCCTGCGACTGGTGGCACTACGAGGACAAGAAGATCCCGCAGACGCGCCTGAGCGCGGCGGTCGGGTTCGACCGCGACGAAGTCAAGATCACCGCCATCACCTACGAGGAGATGCGCCCGGGCTGCTACGACCCGAAGGCGCGCCTCGAGGACATGGACGTCAACTGGGTCGAGGCGAGCCTGAGCTTCCCGACGTTCCCACGCTTCTGCGGCCAGACGTTCATGGAAGCCAAGGACATGGAGCTCGCCGACCTGTGCGTCAAGGCGTACAACGACTGGATGTTCGACGAGTGGTGCGCCGGGTCGAACGGGCGGCTGATCCCGCTGCCGATCATCCAGCTGTGGGACTCCCAGCTGGCGGCGGGCGAGATCCGGCGCAATGCCGCGCGCGGCGGACACGCGGTCGCGTTCACGGAGATCCCGCCGTTCCTCGGCCTGCCGTCGGTCCACGATCCCGACGGGTATTGGGACCCGTTCTTCGCGGCGTGCGCCGAGACGGGCACGGTCGTGTGCATGCACATCGGCTCGTCGTCGAAGATGCCGTCGACGTCGAAGGACGCGCCGCCCGCGGTCGGGTCGACGCTCACGTACATGAACGCGGCGATGTCGCTCACCGACTACCTGATGTCCGGCGTGTTCGAGAAGTTCCCCGACCTCGTGATCGCCTACTCCGAGGGACAGATCGGGTGGATCCCGTACGTCCTCGAGCGGGCCGACGCGGTGTGGGACCACAACCGGGCGTGGGGTGGCGTGGCCGACAAGGTCAAGAAGCCGCCGAGCCAGTACTACCGCGAGCACGTGTACGGCTGCTTCTTCGACGACCCGCACGGCTTGCGCTCACTCGAGGACATGGGCGTCGACACGATCACGTTCGAGACCGACTACCCGCACAGCGACTCCACCTGGCCGAACAGCAAGGAGGTCGCCGAGCGGCAGATGAAGGACCTCGACGACGACCAGATCCAGAAGATCGTGCGCGGCAACGCGATCCGCATGCTCCATCTCGATCTGGACGAATAGCTCGATTAGGAACCGCCGTGCCCGACACCGCGGACGGCCGCTCCGGGTCCGGTCGGCACTGGGCGCAGAGACCGGGAGCGTTGGTCGCGGTCGCCGTCGCGCTCTTCGGCGGGATCGCGGCGTTGGGCATCGTCGTTTCCTCGCCCCGGGACGCGGTCGGGGTCCTGTTCGTCATCCCGATCGCCGCGCTGGCGGCACGGTTCGGCACCCGTGGAGGCTTCGCCGGCGCGCTCGTCGGCGTGGTGCTGCTCGTCGTCACGAGCGCCGTCAACGGCGAGTCGAGCACGCCGGTCGGCTACCTCACACGGGCAGCGGCCTTCGTGTTGGTCGGGCTCGTGCTCGGTCTTCTGAGCAGCCGCGTCGACCGCGCGAGACGGTTCGAGCGGCAGCAACTCGAGCTCTCGCCGCTGGCGATCATCGAGGCCGAGCAGACCGGGGTGATCGTGCGTGTGAATCAGGCGGCTGAGCATCTGCTCTCGCTCACTTCTCGCGAGCTCGTCGGCGAGCAGCTCCAGTCGCTGCTTCCGCAGCGCCTGCAAGCGACGTACGAGCAGACCCTCGAGGGGTTCCTCGCCGATCCCCGCTTCCAAAGCATGTCCGGCGCGGAGATGGCGGTGTGCGGCCGCGACGGAGTCGAGATCCCCGTCGCCGTCAACCTCTCGCCGGTGCCCGTCGCATCTGGGCTCCTGGTCCGGGCCACGCTCGTCGACCTCCGCAAGCAGGTCGAGCTGGAGCGCAGTCTGCGAGCGACGGTCCAGGAGCTCGAGCGCTCGAATACCGAGCTCGATCAGTTTGCCTCGGTCGCGTCGCACGACCTCCAGGAGCCGCTCCGCACGCTCTCCGGCTTCGCGCAGCTCCTGCAGCGCCGGCAAGTGGAGCAGCTGGACACCGAAGCGCAGGAGTTCATCGGTTACATCCTCGACTGTGCGATGCGCATGCAGGACCTCATCAACGACCTCCTCGCCTATTCGCGCATCGGCCGGGTCGAGCTGCGGCCGGAGACGGTCGATACGACGGAGCTCGTCGAGGAGGTCGCGTGGTCGCTCGCCTCTACCATCGACGACGCCGGCGCCGAGGTCGCCACGCACTCGCTCCCGTGCGTGCAGGCGGATCGGCGCCAGCTCGAGCAGCTGTTCCAGAACCTCATCTCGAATGCGGTGAAGTTCCGGAGCCACGACCGCCCGAAGATCGACGTGTCCGCGGTCCAATCGGGTGAGGGGTGGAAGTTCTCGGTGTCCGACGACGGGATCGGCATCGACCCCTCGCGCGCCGAGCGCGTCTTCAACGTGTTCGAGCGGTTCGACGGCCGAGACCGGCACGGCGGCACCGGCATGGGCCTGGCGATCTGTCACCGGATCGTCGAGCGCCACGGCGGGCGGATCTGGGTCGAGCCGCGCCCGGGTGGCGGGAGCGTCTTCTCGTTCACTCTCGCGATTCCGGCCGCTCCGACGGCCTGACGAGGCCGATCCGTGTCGCCACGGCCACTGCCTCGAGCTTGGAGTGAGCGCCGAGCTTCGTGAGGATCCGCTGTACGTGATTCCGGACCGTGTGGTTGCTGATGAAGAGTCGCTCCGCGATCGTTCGGTTCGATAGGCCCTCGATGAGCAGCTGGAGGACCTCGAGCTCACGCGAGGTCAGGCTCGTGGTGCCCTCTGGGTTGTCCTGCTGAAGGCTCGGCAACAGGCGTTTGAGCAGCGCGGGTGAGATCGAGGCGCCGCCCGCGTGCACCGTGCGCACGCTCTCCAAGAGCTCGTCGACGGCCCGGTCCTTCGTGACGAAGCCCGAGCAACCGGCCGCGACCGCTTCGCGGATCGTGGCTTCGTCCTGGAGGCCGGTCAGCATGACGAGGTGCGCATCCCGATGCTCCCGGCGCAACTCCGCCGCGAGCGTCGCACCGTCGCCATCGGGCAGCCGGTAGTCGATCACGACGACGTCCGGCGGGTCGGCACGTGCCGACTTCAGCGCTTGGGCCGCAGTGTGCGCGACTCCGGAGACGACGATGTCGCGGTGCCCACCGAGGACCTGCACCAGCAGCTCGGTGAACATCCGATGGTCGTCGACGATCAGCACGTTCAACGGCGGAATCCTAAAGCCCCGTCGGCGCGCCAGGGAAGAAATGTCCGGTATGCCCTCCGCAATCACGAATGTGGGACGCGATCGCGCTGGGCGCGACACCACGTTCTCCCCATCCGAGATTGGCGTCCCTGCGTCTAGGACGCATCCGGGGACTCGTTCACCATTGGTGCTACGTCCGGGGGAAGCCCTCGGAGACATGAGGGCGGCCTCGCTTGTCGGGGTGGGACCCGACAAGGAGAGAAGATGCGAAAGAAGATCAAGCTGCTCGTCGCCGCAGCGCTCGCCCTGGTCGTTCTGGCTGCGCTGACCGCCGCGGTTGGGGTGTGGACCGTGTCAGGGAGCGGAAGCGGCACCGCGAAGGCACTTGGCTCGCCGACGACCGTGACCATCAATGCCAGCACGGGCACCGCCGACCTCTATCCCGGGTTCACACAGGGCGATGTGTACTTCACCCTGACGAACACGAACCCGTACGGAGCCAGCTTCAGTTCCTTCTCGGGAGCGTCCGTAACGGCGTCGTCGGACCCGACCAACTGCCCGGCCGCGAACGTGACCGTCTCTTCCAGTGGGAGCGTCGCTCCGGCCGTGACCGTCGGCGCCAACACGACGTCGGGTCAGCAGTCGATCCTCAACATCGTGACCATGAGCGGCGCGGCACCAAATGCCTGCCAGGACGTCACGTTCACCATCGCCCTGACCCTGAGCGGTGTCTCGACCTGATCCGTCATCGTGCCGCGGCCGGTCTCCGGCCGCGGCACGATCTGGTCGCCGCGATCAATGGAGTGAGTTGACGTGCGAACGCGTGTCGGCGTCGGACTCGTTGGTGTCATCATGCTGCTGCTCATTAGGCCGGCGGGCGCTTCAGTCCCCGCCGCGGGAGACCTCGAGGTCACCGGCGAGGTCGACGGCCTCTATCCGGGTGTGATGAAGACGCTCGACGCTCGGGTCACGAACCCGCAGCCATTCACGATCCGGGTGACGTCGGTGGGCGCAAGCGTCGGCAACGCGAGCCCCGGCTGTCTGGCGTCAATGCTCGAAGTCGACACTTCCACCACGACCGTCGACGTCGCGCCGGGCGCCACCGGGACAGTCCCCCTGAGGGTGCGGATGGATCACAGCGCGCCCGACGCATGCGAGAGCATGACCTTCCCGCTCCTGTTCGCGGCCACCGCTGTCGACACCGGATTCGAGCCCACATCTCCCAACGGGCCGATCCAAACTGGGTCCGGCAGGTTGGCGTTCACGGGAGCGAACCTCGTCGCGCTCGTCGCGATTGCGACCGGGCTCGTTGCGGGCGGACTGCTCGCTCTCCGCAATAGCCGCCGCAGAAGGGGACGGGTGAGGTTGTGAGCCGCTGGCGCGGCGAGCGACGCGCTCGCGCCGAAGCTCGCGGTCGACGTCCCGAGATCGGCGAACCTGGCGCTGAGATCCACTGGCGGGCCTCGTCGGCCGGTGACGACGCGCCTGCTCGGTCTCCCCGCCGGATGTGGCGCATCGTCGTGTTCGGCATGATTGCCTTGGCCGCGACGTGCGTCGGGGTCGCGTCCGCGTCTTGGTTGACCTCGGCCCTGGGTAGCGGCCGCGCCGGGGCGCAGAATGTGAACGCCGGGAACCAGCCCACCGTCCAGGCTGTCGGCTCGACGGTCACGGTCTCCTGGTCGGCCAGCACCCTGTCCGGCGGTGGACCCGTCGAGGGGTACCAGGTCAAGCGCTACAACAGCTCGAACGTGCTCCAGGTCATCGGCCCCAACTGCGCCGGTACGGTCGCCGGGCTCACGTGCACCGAGATGAGCGTCCCGAACGGCGACTGGAAGTACTCCGTGACGCCGGTGCAGGGCAGCTGGTCCGGAACCGAGAGCCCGAAAACCGACGTAACGGTTGTGGCGCCGACGGTCACCTCGGTGAACCCGAGCTCCCGAGGTCAGGGGGCCACCAACCAGAACGTCGCGATCACCGGCACGAACTACCAGAGCGGCGCGACCGCGTCGTTCTCGGGGACCGGCATCACGGTGAACTCCACGACGTTCAACAGCGCCACCCAGGTCACCGCCAACATCACCGTCGCGGGGAACGCTACGACCGGGGTCCGCAACGTGACCGTCACCAACACCGACAGCGGCGTCGGGTCGTGCACCGGGTGCTTCACCGTCAATGCCGGGCCGACGGTGTCTTCAACGAGCCCGAGCTCGCGACCGCAGGGAGCCACGAGTCAGATCATCGTGATCACGGGCACGAACTTCGTGAGCGGCGCGAACGCGTCATTCTCGGGGACGGGCATCACGGTCAACTCGACCACCTTCAACAGCGCCACCCAGGTCACCGCCAACATCACCATCGCCGGAGGCGCGACGACCGGGGCCCGCGACGTCACCGTCACCAACACCGACGCCGGTACCGGGTCGTGCACCGGATGCTTCACCGTCAACGCACTCCCGACGGTGACCTCGACCAGCCCGAGCTCACGCGGCCAGGGCGCGATCAGCCAGGACATTGCGATCACCGGCACGGGCTTCCAGAGCGGCGCGAACGCGTCGTTCTCGGGGACCGGCATCACGGTCAACTCCACGACGTTCAATAGCGCCACCCAGGTGACCGCCAATATCTCGATCGCAACCGGGGCGACCACAGGCGCCCGCAACGTGACCGTGACGAACCCTGACACGGGCAGCGCGTCGTGCACCGGATGCTTCACCGTCAATACCGGGCCGACCACGACCTCGATGAACCCGTCCTCGGGTTCCCAGGGCGCCGGCCCTGGAGACGGGACCGTTGCGGGCACGAACTTCGTGAGCGGCGCAACCGTGTCGTTCTCGGGTACGGGCATCACCGTCAACTCCACGACGTTCAACAGCAGCACGCAGCTGACGGTCAATGCGATCATCGCTCAAAACGCCGCCACCGGCGCTCGCGACGTGATCGTGACGAACCCTGACGGCGGACGGGGCACCTGCACCGGTTGCTTCACCGTCGTCGCGGGGCCCACGGTGACCTCGACCAGCCCGAGCTCGCGGGGTCAGGGCGCCACCAATCAGAGCATCGCGATCACGGGCACGAACTTCGCGAGCGGCGCGACCGCCTCGTTCTCGGGCACCGGCATCACGGTCAACTCCACGACGTTCAACAGCGCCACCCAGGTCACCGCCAACATCACGATCGCCGCCGGGGCGACCACAGGCGCCCGCAACGTGACGGTCACCAACTTGAACACCGGCAACGGGTCGTGCACCGGCTGCTTCACCGTCAATGCCGGGCCGACCGTGACCTCGACGAGTCCCTCGTCATCCCCGAGGAACACCACGCTGACGGTGACCGTCATCGGGACGAACTTCGTCAATGGGGCGACGGTGTCGTTCAACTCGAACAAGATCACCGTGAACACCGTCACGTTCACGGACTCGTCACATCTCTCCGTGAACATCACGATCGCCAACGGCGGAGCGGCTGTCGGGTTGTACACCGTGACGGTGACCAATCCCGACGCCGGCAACGGATCGTGCACCAACTGCTTCCAGGTGACCTAAGGATGACCGTGCTCGACAGGCAGCTCGACGGCGAAGATGGTCCGCACGAAGGGACACGTGTGTCCGATCGGCTGAAGCGTTGTCCTCCCGGGTCGTGGAACATCCTGTTGGTGGAGGACAGCCCTGTGGACGTGCGGTTCACACGCCTCGCCCTCGAGGAATCGAGGCGCGCGAGCCGGCTCGTCGTCGTGCCGGACGGCGTCGAGGCGATGCGCTATCTGCGCCGCGACGGCGAATACCTCGACGCAACCCGCCCCCACCTCGTGCTGCTCGATCTGCACCTCCCGAACAAGAACGGGCACGAGGTGCTCGCCGAGGCCAAGGCCGATCCCGGGCTGTGCTCCATACCGGTGGTCGTGCTCACAACCTCGACCTCGGAGGAGGATCTCGCCGAGGCGTACCGGCTGCATGCGAACTGCTACATCACCAAGCCCTTCGACCTCGACGGCTACGTCGCCGTGATCCGGGCCATCGAGCACTTCTGGATGGAGCTCGCCGAGTTGCCGGCCTCGTGATCGCTCCGCCGATCTAACTCGAGGTCTTCGGCGGCATCACCAGGACGGTGCCCTGGGCGAGGCACACGGTTCGCCCGTCGTTGGTGACCTCGATCTGGACGACGGCGGTGCGCTTGGTGAGCGAGACGATCTGCGCGGCGGCGGACAGCGTGCCCGTCGTGACCGGGGCGAGGTAGTTGAGCTTGAACTCGGTCGTCGCCGCCCATGCGCCGCGGGGGATGACCGGATAGCAGACCGTGCCGAGGACGTGGTCGCACAGCCCCGCGAGCACCCCACCGTGGAGGTTCCCGAACGGGTTGAGCAGCTCGTCGCGCACGACGACGTCGGCGCGCATGCCGCCCGGCCACGTGTCCGCGATCCGGATGCCGAGGAACCCCGGCAGGCCTTCGGGCGTCTCGTGTGCCTGCGCGAGCCCGTCGGCCACGCTCTGGTCGTACGACTCGAATGTCGGCCTCGCCGGCCTCGCGTCCGCCATGCGGGCGGACCTTAGGCGCGTGGATCCGAGAGCAGCGCCGGCGCGAGCTCCCGCCACTCGGCGATCGGGACTTCGGTGCGCTGGGGCTTGAGAACCTGCACCGCGACGTGGTCGGCGCCGGCGTCGAGGTGCTGCTGCACGCGGGCGCGGATGGCGTCGGCGTCACCCCATGCGACGACGGTGTCGACGAGGCGGTCGCTCCCGCCCTCGGCGATGTCGTCGTCCGCGATGCCGAAGCGCCGCAGGTTGTTCATGTAGTTCGGGAGGTCGAGATAGATCGCCATGTGTGCGCGCGCGATTCGTCGCGCCTCGACCGGGTCGGTCTCCAGCACGACGGCCTGCTCCGGCGCCAGGAGCTTCTCCGAGCCGAGGATCTCCCGCGCGCGGGCGGTGTGCTCGGGCGGCACGTTGTACGGGTGGGCGCCGTCGGTGCGTTCGGCTGCCAGCGCCAGCATCTTCGGGCCCAAGGCGGCGAGCACGCGCCGGGGCGGCTCCGCGGGCTCGGCGGCGACGTACATGGCGGTGTCCATCCGATCGAGGTACTCGCGCATCGCCGTCAGCGGGGGTCCGTAGGTCTGGCCGCGCAGGCCCTCGACCATCGGCTGGTGGCTCACGCCGAGGCCGAGCACGAACCGGCCCGGGAACGCATCGCTCACGGTCTTCCAGCCCCCGGTCATCGTCATCGCGTCTCGCCCGTAGATCTGAGCGATGCCGGTCGCCGCCGTGATGCGCTGCGTGCCCCCGAGGAGCAGGGCGGCGTGAATGATCGGGTCGCGGCCGACGGCGTCCGGCACCCAGATCGCGCCGTAGCCGAGCTCCTCGAGCTCCGCCGCCAGCTCGCGTGCGCGCGCGATCGGCTGGAGGTCGAGCACGAACGTCCAGATCCCGATTCGCCCGAGGTCCACCGTGGTCCCCCCGCTGGACACGAAATGAGAACACGTTCTACCTTGGGGATCGTAGCGGGGGAGAGCGACGTGAGCGTGACGACGGACCGGTCGGACGAGCGCCTGCTCATCGGCGGCGAGTGGGTCGAGGGCGGCGACGGCGGCTACGAGATCGTGAACCCGGCGACCGAATCTGTGGTCGGCGTTGCACCGGAGGCGTCGGTGGACCAGGCGCGCAACGCCGCCCGTGCCGCGCGCGACGCGTTCGAGTCGTGGTCGCAGACGACGCCCGAGGCGCGCGCCGAGCTGCTGTCGGCGGCCGCCGTCCGCGTGCGCGAGAAGCTCGAGGACCTCGTCCCGCTCGTGATCGCGGAGACGGGCTGCACGACGGCTGTGGGGCGCTCGATGCAAGTTCCGGTGGCGGCCAGCCGGTTCGACCGGTACGCGCGCGGCGCGCTCGAGCCGAGCGTCATCCCGCTGACGCCGCAAGAGATGCCGGCGACGCCGATGGCGCCGGCCGGGCTGATGGGCGCGCTCGCACGGCGCGCCCCGGTCGGCGTGGTTGCCTGCATCACGCCGTACAACTTCCCGATCGTCAACATGGCCGGCAAGATCGGCCCCGCGCTGGCCATGGGCAACACGGTGATCGTGCGACCGGCGCCGCAGGACCCGCTGGCCGTCATCGAGCTCGTGCGCATCCTCGAGGAGGTCGGGTTCCCGCCCGGTGTCGTGAACGTCGTCACCGGCTCGAGCCCGGCGACGGGGGAGGCTCTCGTCGACTCGCCCGACGTCGACATGATCAGCTTCACCGGCAGCACCGCCGTCGGCCTGCGCATCGCCGAGGCGGGTGGCCGCACGATGAAGCGGCTCCTGCTCGAGCTCGGCGGCAAGGGCGCGGGCATCGTGCTCGACGACGCCGACCTCGCCACCGCCGTCACCGCCGTGGGATCGGTCTGGACGTTCCACGCCGGGCAGATCTGCACCGCGCCGACGCGCGCGATCGTCCACCGGTCTCGCTACCAGGAGTTCGTCGAGGGCCTCGCCAAGATGGCGACGCTGCTGCCGGTCGGCGACCCGACGGACCCGAAGACGGTCGTGGGGCCGCTGATCACGGGAGCGCACCGCGAGCGCGTCGAGGGCTACATCCGCGCCGGCGCCGACGAGGGGGCGGAGGTTGCGGTCGGCGGCCGCCGCCCGTCGCATCTCGAGCGCGGCTTCTTCGTCGAGCCGACCCTGCTCGCCGAGGTGCGCAGCGACATGCGGGTTGCACGCGAGGAGATCTTCGGTCCTGTGATCGTCGTCGAGGCGTTCGACGACGACGACGAGGCCGTGCACCTCGCGAACAACAGCGACTTCGGCCTCTACGACTATGTGTTCACCGGCGACTCCGCCCGCGGGATGCGGCTCGCGCGCCGTCTCCGGGCCGGCAACATCGGGATCAACACGATCCAGCGCAACCACGAGACGCCGTTCGGCGGCACGAAGTACAGCGGCGTCGGCCGTGACGGAGGCTCGTTCGGGTTGCACGCATATTCGGAGCTCCAGAGCGTCGTCTGGCCCGGGTGAGGCCGGCGTGAGCGAGCCCGCATGACCGACGACGTTGTCAGCGTTGTCCCTCCCGGGAAGCTCGTCTTCGGGATCCAGCTGCCGTCGGTCGCGCTGAGCACGATGGTCGCCGCGCCGTGGGAGCGCGAGGACGGCGCCGGCGTCCCCGAGCTCGTGCGCGCCGCGCAGTCCGCCGACCAAGCCGGCTTCTTCTATGTCGCGGTGTGCGACCACGTCGCGATCCCGCGACCGGCGGCGTCGACGATGTCGACGACGTGGTACGACCCGATCTCGACCCTGGGCTTCCTCGCCGCGCATACGACGCGGACGCGTCTCATGACGAATGTGCTCGTCGGTGGCTACCGGCACCCGCTCCAGACGGCCAAGGCGTTCGCGACGCTCGACACGCTGTCCGGCGGCCGGGTGATCCTCGGATTAGGCGCCGGGCACGTCGAGAAGGAGTTCGACGCGCTCGGCCTCTCGTTCGCCGACCGCGGAGACGCGCTCGACGCCGCCATCGACGGCGTCAAGGCGTCGTGGCGCGACGAGTTCGTCGGCGAGGGCGACGCCGCCGTCGGCTTGCGGCCGCGCCCCGTCCAGCAGCCGCGGCCACCGATCTGGATCGGCGGTTCGAGCCGCCCGGCCCTGCGGCGGGTCGCGGCGCGCGGCGACGGTTGGATCCCGCAGGGGTCGATGAACGAGTACGGCGCGATGGGTGTGTCGCACCTCCAGGTGCGCTTCCAGTCGCGCTCGATCGACGAGCTGTGCGACCAGATCGAGCGCTTCGGCGCCGAGGTCGGGCCGCACCTCACCCGCTGACCACTGGAGTCGCGCCATGGCAATGCTCGGCCTCCGATACGACCTTCGTGCCCCGAGCTGGGGCTCGGCGACTCACGCCGAGCTGTACAGCGCGTGCCTCGATCAGGCGGCGTGGGGTGACGAGCACGGCCTCGACTTCGTGATCCTCTCTGAGCACCACGGTGCGGAGGACGGATACGTGCCGGCGCCGGTGACCATGGCGGCGGCGGTCGCCGGGCGCACCAAGCGCATCGGGATCAACATCGCCGCCATCCTCGTGCCGCTACACGACCCAGTGCGGCTGGCGGAGGAGCTGGCCGTGCTCGACCTCGCCAGCGGGGGACGGGTCAGCTTCGTCGCCGGCCTCGGCTACCGGTACGAGGAGTTCGAGATGGCGGGCGTCGACCGCAAGGAGCGCGGCAAGCTGCTCGAGGAGTACGTCGACGTCATGCGGCAGGCATGGATCGGTGAGCCGTTCGAATGGCGCGGCCGGACCGTCCAGGTGACGCCGAAGCCGATGACGCAGCCTCACCCGATGATGATGATCGGCGGCTCCACCGAGGTTGCGGCGCGTCGAGCGGCCCGACTGCGGCTGCCGATGTTCCCCGCCATCGGCGATCCGAAGCTGGCCGAGGTCTACGGCGAGGAGTGCGCCAAGGTCGGGTTTGAGCAGGGGTTCATCAGCCTTCCTGCCGGTCCCGGGTTCGTGCACGTCGCCGAGGACCCGGACGCGGCATGGGCGAAGATCGGTCCCCACGCGCTGCACGAGGCGAACGTGTACGAGAGCTGGCAGACGCCGGGGCAGCGCTCGGCCGTCGACGTGCACGCGAAGGACGTCGACGAGGTCCGCAAAAGCGGCGTCTACCGCGTCGTGACCCCGGACGAGTGCGTGGCACTGGCCGAGGAGCTCGGCGACTTCGGCACGCTGATCCTGCACCCGCTCATGGGCGGCATCCCGCCCGACGTCGCCTGGGAGAGCCTCGACCTCTTCGAGCGCAAAGTCCTCCCGCGGCTCAAGTCGGCCTGATGCGTATCTGAGGGACGCTCAGCGTCCCTCAGATACGCATCTACCAGAGCTCGTCGGTGTAGCGGTCGGTGCCGGGGACGGTGGCGAGGAACGGCGAGACGAACAAGATGCGGCCGATGCCGCTGGCGTCGAACTCCTTGCCGAGCCCGCCGAACCGGTTGTCGAACACCTCGAGCGGGTCTTCGTCGAGGAAGTAGAGCTGCAGGAAGCGGTCGGTTTCCTCGTTACGGGGTACGTCGCTGGGCGCGTCCTGGAACAACGGCACCGGCGTGAACGCCGTCATCACCTCGGCCGGGCACGGCCGGTCGTGGAACCACGCCACGACGTCATCATGAGTCTTCCCCTCTGCCAGCTCGCCGATCACGGCGACGAGCCCCGAGAAGTGGTGGTCGAGGGCGAGCTCGGCGGGCACGCCCTCCGGGCGCGCGTGCTGCTCGTCGAGGAAGCGGTACATCAGCGTGTGGATGTGGTCGCGCTCGGCGAACATCCGGTTGTTGGCGTGGAGCCAGTTCACCTGCTCCGTGCCCCACTTCATCCAGTCGCCGAACCGACCGGCGAGGATCCAGTAGAGCGCGAGGAACGAGCCGACCATGGGGTCGGGCGTGATCGGCGAGTCGGCCGGGTACCGCTTCTCCTTGCACGCGCGCGTGGCGACGAAGCGCCCGCCGGAAACGGTCCACGCTCCGATCATGCAGCCGGCGTAGAAGTGGTCGCGCTCGTACCAGCGGTTGTATTCGACCTCATGGCCCTCGTGCGGCTCGACGAGCGTGAACAGGGCACCACCGAGCTTGATCGGCTTCTCGCTCGTGTCGCCGCTCCCCAAGGGCTGGATCACCGACTCCGTGGTCATTTCTCCTCCGTTGTCCGCGCGACCAGCGCACGCTTGTCGACCTTGAGCATCGAGGTGAGCGGCAGCTCGTCGACCAACTCGACACGATCGGGGGCCTTGTAGTCCGCGACGCGGTCGCGGCACCACGCCCGCAACGCGTCCAACGTGGGCGACGGCGACTCCGGCGACGGCACGACGAACGCCACACCCACCTCGCCCAGCACAGGATCGGGCGCACCCACCACCGCAGCACGCGCCACCGACGGATGCTCGGCGAGCACCGCCTCGATCTCGGCCGGGTACACGTTGTACCCGCCGCGGATGTACATCTCCTTGAGCCGTCCGACGATCCGCAGGTTGCCGTCGGTGCCCACGAAGCCGAGGTCGCCGGTGTGCAGCCACCCGTCGGCGTCGATCGCTTCGGCGGTGCGCGTCGGGTCGCGCCAGTAGCCACGCATCATCGCCGCCGAGCGGCAGCGCACCTCGCCGACTGCACCTGCAGACTGCTCGCGCCCGTCGCCGGGATCGACGATGCGCAACTCGACCTCCGGGGCCGCTCGCCCCACCGTCGTGGCGACCACCTCGGCATCGTCGTCCACCAGCGTGCTCGTGCACACGCCCGCCTCGGTGCTCGTGTAGCGGGTGATGACCGGACAGCCGAGCACCTTGCGGATCTGGCGCACCAGATCGGGCGCGATCGACGCACCTCCGAGCGCGCCCACGCGCAGCCCCGAGAAGTCGGTCCGCTCGACGTCCGGGTGGGCGAGCACGAGCGACCACTGCGTCGGGACGCCGGTGGCCATCGTGATGCCCTCCTCGCGGATGAGTCGCAGCGACTCTTCGGCCGACCACGGCTCGCCCACGAGCACCAGCGTCGTGCCGTTCGCGAGCTCGTCCCACATCCGGGTCATGTAGCCGACGTGCGGGAAGGGCAGCGCGAGGAGCCGTCGGTCACCCGGACGTGTGAGCTCGCCGATGTTGCGCGAGATCACTTCCATGGCGACGTGGTCGTACACCGCGCCCTTGGGCTCACCGGTCGTCCCGCTCGTCCACACGATGCATGCAGCGTCGGTCGGCGCCAGCTCCGGCAGGGACTGCGGCGGCTCGGCGCCGAAGGCGTGGCCGAGCTCGGAGACGTGCATCCGGTCGCCGGCGTCCAGCCCGTCGGGGAGGTCGACGCCGTCGCCGACGACCGTCACGGCCGGCGCCGTGCGCTCGAGGATGCTCGCCTTCTCACCCGGGCCGAGCCGCAGATTGATCGCCGACGTGATCGCACCGGCGCGCAGCGCGCCCAGGTAGCAGGTCGCGAACTTGATCGACGAGGGCAGCAGCAGGCACACGACGTCGCCCGGCTCCACGCCCTGGTCGAGGAGGGTGGCGGCGAACCCGTCGGCGGCACGGTCCAGCCAGGCGTAGGAGATCCGCTTCTCGCCGTGGACGTACGCCTCGCGCTCCGGATGCGCAGCCGCCGCGGCGCGCAGCAGGTCGGCAGTCGTGCGCGGGGGAGAGTCGGCCGGCGCCACGGGCCGTGACCGTACCCGACCTCACGACGCCGGCCTGACGGGGCGTTAGATTCTGGCGGGGGCCGTGAATCGGCCCAGGAGGGGGCACATGACGCGCTTCACGGACCATGTCGCGGTCGTGACCGGGGCCGGCTCCGGGCTCGGGCGAGCCACCGCCCACCGCTTCGGGGACGAGGGCGCCGCGGTGGCCGCCGTCGATCTCGACGTCGACGCCGCCGAGAAGACGGCGGCCGAGATCGGGGAGCGGGGCGGCAGCGCCCGTGCCTACCAGGTCGACGTCACGGATCCCGCTGCGGTGAAGACCACCGTGGATACGGTCGCCGTCGACCTCGGCCGTCCTCAGGTGCTCGTCAACTCCGCCGGGATCGGGGGCTTCGCGCACACCGTCGACGAGACCTACGAGCGCTGGTCGGCCATCCTCGGCGTCAACCTCACGGGCACGTTCCTCATGTGCCAGGCGGCGTTGCCGCACATGCTCGAAGGCGGGGGTGCGATCGTCAACGTCGCCTCGAACGCCGGACTGATGGGTCAGCCCTACTCGGCCGCATACTGCGCGTCCAAGGGCGGTGTCGTGAACCTCACTCGCGCACTCTCGGTCGAGTACGTCAAGCGCGGCGTACGCGTGAACGCAGTCGCACCCGGAGGCATGAACACGCCCATGATCGCCGGGTTCACGATGCCCGAAGGTGTGAACCTGAAGGAGTTCGCGCGCGTGACGTCGCCGCTCGGGTACGCGGAGCCTGAGGAGGTCGCGGGGGTCATCGCGTACATCGCCTCGGACGACGCCCGCTACATGACGGGCAGCATCGTGTCGTTCGACGGCGGGATCACGGCGTGACGACCGCGCGCGAGGGG
>WNGA01009496.1_pt1 | contig 15067 bp, 14 predicted proteins | sample 5400061 | NCBI WGS metagenome assembly WNGA01 (sample SAMN13153366, study PRJNA577476) | soil metagenome | isolation source: 100 cm soil or saprolite under grassland replicate 2 | place: USA:California | collected 2016-06-15
CATGATACAGATGGGCGGACGCGGCATTTTCAAAGCGCGATCGATCAAGTGCATTCCATCTTCGCTGCCGAGGCGAAGATCGGTCAGGAGCACGTCGATTTGCTCGCGCTCGAGCACGTTCATGGCACCCCCAATATCGGGGGCGACATAGACGTCATAATCATTCTCGAGCAAGCGCCGCAAGCCGTCACGGGTATGCTTTTCATCATCAACAATGAGGATTGTGGGTTGAGTAGAGTCCACGTGGAAATTCTTGCGATTTCTAGGTCGGCTTGGTCAATTCAGACTCGGAAAAAATTGCTTCTCTTCGCCTTGGAACAGAAATGACCCGTAAGTTGCCTGCTTTGACAAGTCGCTTTGTTAAGGTTGACAATGGAAAATCGAGAAGCCCCGTAATAAAAGCTCCACGGTGGAGCTGGCGGAAGTCCCGCGACCATGGGGGACAAGCTGAGAAGCGGGCCAATGTAATGAACTACCCTTCGACCGGGACGCCGAATTGCGTAAGGTGGAAAATGGCAAAGCGGGAAATCGTGCTGGCGATTTCGGTACTGATTTCCGGCGCATTCCTTAGTCACGCGGAAGAATCGCTTCGCTCAGTTGACCCGAACGATGGCTGGAAGTACGCAACGAAATCGAACGACGTAACGATTTACACCCGTGTGCGCGCTGGCTCGTTGCTCAAGGAATTCAAAGCCGTTGGCGGAATTGACGCATCGACTGGCGCCGTTCGTGCTGTCATCGACGACTTCGAAGATTACCCGCGTTTTATGCCCTATACGGTTGAATGCCGGCTGCTGAAGCGTGAGGCCGATTCGATTATCACTTATCAACGCCTCTCACCAAAGATTTGTGGAGACCGCGATTACACCCTGCGTGTCAGGAAAAAGTCGTGGCCCGGTTCCGAAGGATTCACTTATCTCAATCAGTGGGAACCGGCAAATGACCTGGGTCCCGCAGAAAAGAAAGGCATTGTTCGCGTAAAAATCTGCGATGGCAGCTGGCTGCTCGAACCCGACGGCGCCATCAAAACGCGCGCGACTTACTCAATTTACACCGACACTGGCGGAATGATTCCTGCGTTTATCGCCAATCGCGCAAGCGGGATAGGAATCAGCAAGCTGTTCGAAGCGGTCCGTAAGCAGGCCAAGAATCCAAAATATACCGCGCGTCAATTGTAGCCGGGATCGATGATCCCGGCCGTGCAGCGACGTCAACGTCACCCGGGGTCGCCCCGAAAGCTTTCGGGGCTACAGGATAGCGAAATCGGTTGCAAAGTGGCGCGCCGCAGCCTTTCCTCATTGCCCATGAAAGCGAATCGGTTCCTGTTTTTGATCAGCGCGTTAAGCGGACTGACTCTGGTCAACTTGCCCGCTGCCGAGCCTGCGCCACAAACGCCGAAGAAACCCCTTTCGGATGAATACCACGGCACGAGGGTTGAGGATCCTTATCAGTGGCTGGAAAAGGATGATGATGCCGAGGTGAAGGCGTGGTCGAACGCGCAAAATCAGCTGACCCGCGCTTATCTCGACAAGTTGCCAGACCGGGCAGCGATTGAAAAACAATTGACGGAGTGGTACGCGAAAACATCGCCGAGTTATTCTTCGCTCGTCTCGCGGCCGGAGATCTTGTTTGCGATGAAATTCCAGCCGCCAAAACAGCAAGCGCTCCTGGTGACGCTCGCTTCGGCCGACGATCTCAAATCGGAGAAGGTCGTCCTCGATCCGAACGTGCTCGACAACAAGGGCACGACCGCGATCGATTGGTTTGTTCCATCATTGGATGGCAAGCATGTGGCGTTGTCGCTTTCCAAAGGCGGCAGCGAAGACGGCACGCTTCACTTCTACGAAACTGCAACGGGAAAAGCCCTGCCGGACACCATCGCGCACGTGCAATATCCCACGGCGGGTGGCAGCGCGGCTTGGAACGCGGATGGCACCGGAATTTACTATACGCGTTTCCCGCGGAAAGGGGAACGGCCGGACGCCGAGCTGAATTTTTATCAGCAGATTTATTTTCACAAACTCGGCACAGCTGACACCGAGGACACTTATTCGATCGGCAAAGATTTTCCACGGATCGCAGAAATCGTGCTGCAAGCTTCGCGCGACGGGAAATTCATCCTTGCGACCGTGGCAAACGGCGATGGCGGGGATTTTGAGCATTACCTGTTCGGGTCGGATGGATCCGCCTTAGGCGGATGGAAGCAAATCACGCAGTTCAGCGATCAAATCAAAGCCGCACGCCTGGGGCGTGATAACGCGCTTTATCTTCTCTCGCGCGCTGGCGCACCACGCGGGAAAATTCTGCGCCTGCCGCTCGAGACACCGGAATTAAAGAACGCGGCTGAGATCGTGCCCGCTGGCGAAGCGGTCATCGCGCAACTCATTCCGACAGGCGACGCACTTTACGTGGGTGATCTGCTCGGCGGCCCCTCTCAAATCCGGCGCTTTGGATTGGACGGTAAAGGCGAAGCAATCGTTCCGATTCCAAAAGTATCGGCAGTCGAGCAAATGGTCGCCCTCGAAGACAATTCGCTTCTATTTCGCGATGTGAGTTACACCGAGCCGGCGGCGTGGTTCCATTGCGCACAAGGAAAAATCGAGGCGGTGAAGACAGCCTTGCGCGGCACATCGCCGGTCTCATTTGCCGACATCGAAGTGACACGCGAGTTCGCACCTTCGAAGGACGGGACGAAGATTCCGCTAAACATCATTTTCCGCAAAGGAATGAAACGCGACGGGCAAAACCCGACGCTGCTTTATGGCTACGGCGGTTACGGCGTCAGTATGGCGCCTAATTTTGATTTTACGCGGCGGCTTTGGTTCGATCACGGCGGCGTCTACGTAGTGGCAAACATTCGAGGCGGCGGAGAGTTCGGCGAAGAATGGCACAAAGCCGGCAATCTTACGAAGAAGCAAAATGTGTTCGACGATTTCGCGGCCGTTGCCGAATACTTGGTCAAAGAGAAGTACACGCGCCCGGAAAGACTTGCGATCCAGGGCGGAAGCAATGGCGGCCTCTTAATGGGCGCAATGATTACGCAGCATCCCGACTTGATGCGGGCGGTCGTTTCCCAAGTGGGCATTTACGATATGCTGCGCGTCGAGCTTGCGCCTAATGGCGAGTTTAATGTGACCGAATTCGGCACGGTAAAAAATCCGGAGCAATTCAAAGCGCTTTATGCTTACTCGCCTTATCATCACGTCGTTGATGGAACGAAATATCCCTCCGTTTTGATGATGACCGGCGCGAATGACGGGCGGGTCGCGCCATATCACTCGCGCAAAATGACCGCCCGTCTGGTTGAAGCCAACGAATCTGAAAATCCGATTCTTTTGCGGGCGAGCTCAATTGCCGGGCATGGCCAGGGCACCGCATTGAGTGAACGCATCAAACAGTTGGCAGACACTTATTCGTTCCTTTTCGCGCAGTTGAGAATGACGAATCACTAGTGACGGGCAAGTCCACGTGATTCGTAAAACGTTACGTCGCTAAATCGCTAAAAGTTAAGAATGGAGCCTGCAACATAGTGGGTGTCTCCGTTGTAACTTTGTAACCTTTTAACCTTTCACGTCCTGTCTTTCTCCATCTTGCGAAGCAAACTACTAATTTGCGCGGGAGCGATTGCGATTTTTTTCCTGATCGCAGCACTGACTGGGACCGCCATTTTTTTTAGTCCGTTGCTCACTCATTACATCGAGAGCCACGGGTTTCGTGTAGCCATGGAAAATGAAACTGCGAAAGGCCTGCATTTTCCCAGCGGCCGCTATGCACCGATTCGGCGGAGTAGCTCGTTGACGGCGCAAAGCGAAAGTTTCCGGGCGAGCAATGGAGACAAAGCGCTGAAATCGCTCGATGCTCACGGTGTCAGCGCCAGGTTTAACCCGTGGGGCATGTTTGTTCGGCAATGGAGATTCAGCGACGTACACGTTCGATCGGGCGACGTTGAAATCCAGATTTACGAGCACAAACCTGAGCCGGTTTCATCGAATCGATGGTTCGCAGTTTTTTTGCCGAACCAAGTTGTTCTGAAGCGAATTGAATCGGATGCAGCCAACGTAACCTGGCGATTGCGTGGCGAACAGGCCGGCTTTTTTGGCACACGTCTGCTCATCACACCGCACGGCCCTGACTTCAATTACCTTGCCTCAGGCGGCACCTTAAAGATGGCGCTGGTTCCCAATCTTATTCTCCGCCGTGGGCACGTTCTCATCACAAAGACACTGCTCACGATTTACGATGTCGATCTCGCGCTAGAAGAAAAGAGCGACGGACGCATTCGCGGCGAGGGAACCGCCGGCATTGGAAAAGATAAGAATGTCGACTTCAAGGCCAGTCTCGATCAGGTCCCGATTCGCACGTGGCTGTCAGCAACATGGAAACGGCATTTGAGCGGCAGCGTTTCCGGAGAAGTCCATTGGAGAGGAGAAAATCCGAAGCTGGAAAGTTCCTCTGGCGAAGGCGGATTGAGCGTTCGTAATGCGCGGATCGACAACCTCCCCCTCCTAGAAAAGCTCGCGGAACTCGCGCAAAAGAAGTCATTCGAGCAGTTGGAGCTAAACGATTGTTCGCTCAATTTTGCGTGGCACTATCCGAAGATCGACATCACGGACATCGCAATTGAAGAGAAAGGCAAATTTCGAATTGAGGGAGCGATCTCGATCGATCGCCGATCGCTGGGCGGCGCAGTCAAACTCGGGCTTACCCGTCAATATCTCGACTGGTTGCCGAATCGGGAAGAAGTCTTCAACCGCGAGAGGAGCGGCTATCTTTGGACCACCGTCCATCTGTCCGGCACTATTGATGAACCAAAACAGGATCTGAGCCCGCGCATTATCGAACTTTTCAAGGAATCGCCCGGCGCTTATCTCGGCCTTCTTTTCCGCCAGTTCGAAGCGTGGTTGAAAAAAGTATTCGGCGGCGATTGATGCTGCGCTGCGCAAGTTCAAGGAGTGACCCCGAAAGCTTTCGGGGTCACGTTTAACTCGACGGCTGGAAAGCCATCGTTCCTTGAAGGGGCCCTTTGCTTTCGCCCGCTTCCAGCATGCGGACGCGCTTGTCGACATATGGCAATCGAATAGTAAGCGTAAGCCCTTTGCCTTCGCTGCTCTCGATGGAGAGTTCGCCGCCATGCTCGCGCACAATCCGCCGCACAATTAGCAAGCCAAGACCCGTGCCGGACGGTTTGGTTGTGAAATAAGGCTCGAAAACACGGCTCAAATTTTCGGCGGACATGCCGCTGCCGGTATCGACGAAACTGAAAAGGACGTGGGTGTCGTCCCTGTCAGTGCGAATGCGCAGAATACCGCCGCGCTTCATGGCTTCGAGGCTATTCTTGATCACGTTATAAAAAGCTTGCTTCATCTGGTCGCGATCGATCCGAAGTAGAGGCAGGTCCGATCGCAGCTCCTGTTCGACAACGATGTCGCGGTCCTGAATCTCAGGCGCGAAAAAACGCACCGTTTCCTCGACAATCTCGTTTACGTTCTCCGGTTGGAGTTGCGGTTTTGAAGGCCGGATCGCGCGCAGGAATTGTGTGACAATCGAATCAAGCCGGTTGACTTCGGAGCGGGCGATGTCGATCGACTCCTGGAATTCCTCTCGCGCTGCGCCGTCTAATTTGTGTGCCTGGCGCTCCATCAATTGCAAATGGATATGCAGCGAGTTGAGTGGATTGCCGATCTCATGCGCCACGCCGGCGGCGAGCAATGTGAGCGCGTTGAACCGCTCCGACTCAATTGTTTGCTGGGCTGAGCGGCGGCTCTCGGTGATATCGCGCAGGATCATGGCGTGGCCAACCTGCTCGGTGACCCCGCCCTTACCCTTGCCACCCAGCGCATGGCCACGATGACCGGAGTCAGCGACTCCCGCTACAGCGCCTGTCTCGCGGTGCTCGATCATCAACGGCACGATGTAAAAATTGATGAAGCGATTGTCCGGATAAAAAATTTCCATATCGCGGCTAATCGGTCCTCCGCTCTGCGTAAGAGATTCCCAATCCAGACCGCGCACACGCTCGTCGAGCAGTTTTCCGATTGCGTCGCTCGCCTCAAGCCCAAACAATTCGCAGGCCGCATCGTTGAGATAGGTGATGCGACCTGTCGAGTCGGTCACGATGATGCCCTCCTGGATCGCGTTGAAAACCGTTTCGAGAAATCCTTTCTCCTGTGCCAGGCGCAAAAAATAATTCTGCACCTCCTCCGGACCAATGCGCCCGAGTCGCTCGATTAATTTCTCAAGAAAACCGGCTTTCATTCAACCACGAATGAACACCAATGAACACGAATGCAAAGTTCCAGGTTCCAAGCCCCAACATCCATTAAATCGTCAAACACCAATGTTCACAGTCCCGGCGTGGCACGGCTGCGGGACTTTTGGAATTTGGATTATTGGAGTTTCACTGGAGCTTGGACCTTGGGTTTTGGAGCTTGCATCCCCGGCACTTCCACTGTCAACATTTCCACGCGTAGATAATTCAATACGACGGGCGCAAGAATCAGCCCGGGAATTCCCATGAGTCTCTCGCCAATGATCAGCGCGATCAACGTTAGCCAAGCCGGGTTCCGAATCCGGTCGCCGATGATTTTGCTGTTTAAGAAATATTCGAGCTTATGAATCACAACGAGGAATACCAGAGCCGCGACGGCAAGCTTCAGGGAAATTGTTAATGCAAGGAAAACAATGATGGTATTACTCACCAGGTTTCCGACAATCGGCACCAAACCGCAGAGAAATGTGATCGCAATAAGAAGCGGCGCATGCGGCATCCGAACGACCACTACAAACAGCCCGGTCAACGCGGTGTTGATTAGCGAAATCGTAATCTGGGCGCCCATCACGGTAGCGAAACTGCGATAAAAATCGCGGAAGCGGGTCGAGACTTCATCGCAACAAATAGAATAGAGATTATTCTTCACCGGGTGCGTGGCGCGATGAGGATCGAGGACGGCTTTAAAAAACAGGCTCGCTGCCGCGACAATTCCGATAATACTAAAAACCAACGCGGCGGTGGTGCTGCCGGCGAAATGCGCGACGTTTCGCAGGTAATGTGCTTCTTGCTGAAGGGTGTCGATCACGACCGCTCGCAGGCTCTCAAAATCCGTGAATGGCAATTCGATCTGACGTCGCTGGGCCCAAGCGCTGGCGGAAGGAATTGATGTATCGGCTACATCGGGCAAGGCCAGAATGGCGGCGCGGGTAAAAAAGACCGCCGCCGCGGCAATTCCCAACACAACCACGATGAACAAGACCAGAGCGAGCCACTTTCTTTTCGTCAGAGAGTAGATCTGACGCAGTGCGAGATAGGAGAACAAGATGACCAACAGCGGCGCGCCAAGATGCAGAACTCCCGCCAGCAGAAGTGTGAGAGCGAGCACACCGTACGAAACTCGAGCGGGCGTAGTCATATCTTCTAACTTCACCCGCAGTCGAGGTTGTCAACTACGCTGTATGTCGCTGTAGGCGGGCTCGTTGACCGGCAGGGTAGAATTGCAAACGTATAGCCGGGATCAACGATCCCGGCTACAACCAGCAATCAATGCCCGTGCTCTTCGACGGGAGCTGGCTGACCAGTTTCGGCTTCGGCGCGATCTTTGAGCGCGGCCTTGCGTGAAAGTTTCACGCGGCCTTTGTCGTCGATCCCGATGCACTTGACCCAAATGATGTCGCCAACCTTGGCAACGTCTTCCGTTCGTTTCACACGAAAATCCGCGAGCTCGGAAATGTGCACGAGTCCATCCCTACCCGGGAAAACCTCGACAAACGCGCCGAATTCCTTCGTCGAGACCACACGCCCCTGATACGTCTGGCCGATCTCGATCTCTCGCGTCATGCCGCCGATAATTTCTTTCGCGCGCGCCATACTTTCGCCGCTCGTTGCGTAGATGTGCACCGACCCGTCGTCCTCGATATTAATTTCAGCGCCGGTCTCTGCGACAATGCCCTTAATGGTCTTGCCGCCCGGTCCGATAAGCGCGCCGATCTTCTCAGGATTGATTTTAATGGTTTCGATCCGTGGCGCGTATTTCGATAATTCTGGCCGCGGCTTGTCCAGTGCGCTGCGCATGATGTCGAGAATCTTCGTGCGCGCTTCTTTGGCGCGCTGGATCGCTTCGGCCATGATTTTGTGACTAACGCCGGGAAGTTTCAGATCGAGCTGAAAACCAGTGACGCCAGTGTCCGTTCCACAAAGTTTGAAATCCATGTCGCCGAAATGATCTTCCGACCCAATAATATCGGTCAGCAATTCGTAGCGCTTCAACTGTCGATCATCGCCAAACTCGGTAACCAGCCCGACTGAAATTCCAGCCACCGGCGTTTTTAGCGGCACACCCGCATCCATAAGCGCGAGCGTGCCTGCGCAAACACTCGCCATGGATGTCGATCCGTTTGATTCCATGATCTCGCTCGAGATGCGAATGGCGTAACGAAAATCGTTTTCACCCGGCACAACCGGTTCAAGCGAACGCTCCGCCAGCGCACCGTGGCCGATCTCGCGTCGGCCGGGCCCGCCCGTCCGTCCCGTTTCGCCCACGCTGAAAGGAGGAAAATTGTAGTGCAAAATGAACCGCTTCGATTGTTCGCCGCCGCCGTAAGCGTCAAGCATCTGCGCTTCTTCGATAGGCGCCAGCGTGGCAAGCGCGACCGCCTGGGTTTCGCCCCGCTGGAAAATGGCCGAGCCGTGCGCGCGTGGCAGCGCGCTCACTTCGCAGCTGATCGCCCGTAAATCCTGGTAACCGCGGCCATCAACGCGTTTTTGTTTGTCCAAAATGCTGATGCGAAACGCCTTTTTCTGGACGTAATCGAATGCCTGCGAGATCGCGAAGGAATCGGCCTCAGGATGTTTTTCCAGGATCGACATCTTCACTTCCTCGCGCAATGCATTGACCGCTTTCGAGCGCGCCACCTTGCCTTCTGTGTAAAGCGCCTTCTCGATCCGGTCGCCAGCGACGCCGTAAGCGATATCGAGCAGGTCCTGGTTCACTTGGAGCAATGGCACTTCGCGTTTCGGTTTGCCGACTCTGGCCGCCAGTTCTCTTTGAATGCGAATCATCTCGCGCGCATGTCCATGCGCAAACTCGAGCGCTTTTACGAACTCGGCTTCGGCTAGTTCGTTCGCTGAGCCTTCGATCATGATCACGTCGTTTTCTGTGCCGACATAAACCAGATCGAGATCACTTTGTGCGCGCTCCGTGTGGGTCGGATTCGCCACGAATTCGCCATTGACTCGCCCAACGCGAACCGCGCCGATGGGGCCGGCAAATGAAATGTCCGACACGCAAAGCGCGGCGGAGGCGCCGTTGAGCGCCAGAATGTCCGGATCGTTTTCGCCGTCGGCGCTGAGCAGGATCGAGATGATCTGCGTGTCGTAAAAATATCCCTGCGGAAAAAGCGGCCGAAGCGGCCGATCGATCATGCGTGAAGTAAGCGTTTCCTTTTCCGTCGGGCGTCCTTCGCGCTTGAAATAGCCGCCTGGAAATTTTCCAACGGCTGCCGCTTTTTCGCGATAATCGACCGTGAGCGGAAAATAATCCTGACCTTCCTTGATAGTTGTAGCCGAGACGGCGCTGGCCAGCACCATGGTGTCGCCGCATGAGACGACGACCGCCCCGTCGGCGAGTCTGGCTATTCTGCCGGTTTCGATAGAGATTTGATTAGCCCCGATTTGGGCCGTGACCTTCTGTTGCATTGTACTTTTCCTGGATGTGCGAGTTCCAGGCCGGTCACCCTGACTGTAGGTTTTAACCCCGCCACTGCGAGACTAAAACCTAAAATCCAAGGTGTTACGACGGCCTGGACTGCTGATTATGTTGTTTTTCTAATTTACCTCTGGCTTCGAGCAGTTAAACGGTTGGACACGAACTTCCCGAAAGATCAATGCGCTTACTTGCGCAGGTTCAGCCTGTCGATCAGCTTTTTGTAGCGATCTTCTTTTGTCTTGCTCAAATAGTCGAGCAAGCTCCGGCGTTGCGCGACCATCTTAAGCAGGCCGCGGCGCGAGGAATGATCTTTACGGTTCGTCTTGAGGTGTTCGGTCAAATGCTCGATCCGGCGCGTGAGAAGTGCGACCTGCACATCCGCACTGCCAGTATCCTTTTCATGCAACTGGAACTCCTTCAAGCTCAACGTTTCCGTGCTTTCTGCCATTGGGAAGCGCCTATTCTAAACGAAGAACGCGCTTTCGCAACTGCCAGCAGGAGGTCACCAACAGGCTCATGCGGCGCGTTTCTCTCGCTTGCCGTCATACCACAAATGCAGTTTCGCACGCGAACGCGCGACGCGGCGGCCGCCGAAAATCACGGCAAAGAAGTTGGTAAAAATTTGTCCGGCCGAATACATGCGCAATTTCCGTCCCGATGTCAGAACCGGTTCGCGCAGCACTTTGAACCGTCCAAGTTTTCTTAACGCGAGGCTAAAATAAACTTCTTCCCCAACAAAGTACCGCTCATCAAGTCCGCCGACTGCATTGAAATTGCGCCGTGTAGTAAAAAGAAATGCGCCTGCTCCAAGATTAAGGCCGAAGTAAAGGACGCAAAACACGCGGACCAAAATGCGACCCCACAGTGGAACGAAACCGTCTATCACCACGCGGGCGCTGCCGCCGGCATAGCCAGATTCCACCGCACCGATCGCTTCCATAATGTGGGTCCGATTAATCCGAGTATCGGCATCGACAAAAAATAGATATTCCCCCTGCGCGACGCGCGCGCCAGCGTTGCGGGCCGCCGCGATTTGGCGTCGCTGGATTGAGAGGACTCGGGCGCCAGCCTGCGCGGCAATTTCTGGTGTGGCATCAGTCGATGCATCATCGACCACGATGATTTCGTACGCCTGCGCTGCGCCGGACGTCGCAGCATGAATCGCCGCGATGGTCGATGGAAGCTCCAATTCTTCGTTGTACGCGGGGACGATAAACGAAATCATTTCTTCTTCAGCTTGGGATCCACCGGCGTCGGCGACTCGAACGCGATCTCAACTTCGTAACCGTCTGGATCCTTGAAAAACAAATAAGGTTCACCGGGGCAAAACTCGCCCTTGTCCAAGATTTTTCCACCCGCTTCCTTCACAGCTCTTACCGTAGCATCGATTTCTTTGGGATTGACCAGACGAAAACCGAAATGGGCAATGCCGCCCGGTTTCCCGATCCGCGGCGCGCTTTCATCGAACACAATGATGTCTCGTGCGCCGGGCGTTTGCGCCTGAATCCATCCGTTCTGATCGTACACTTTGATCACACCGAAGATTTTTCGGTAAAACTCGAACGATCGTTTCGCGCTCTTCACCGCCAGGGCGATGTGGGTGAGGCCATACGTGTTGATCATACAAGAAATTGTAGGGCGTTTCTGTGAACCCCGAAAGGATTCGGGGCTGACACAGACGCCCTACAGCAGAAAATTCAACGCATCGCTTGACTAGTGCGCGCGAAAGATCGACATGGCGAAATGTGTGCCCGGGTATTTGTAATTTTCATTGCGACTTGGTCACTGCTTTCTGGCTGTGCAACTACCAAATCTACCGCGCAGGCGGACCCCAATTCCATCATTCGGGAGCCCGAAAGCGACCATGAAGTTCATGGCGAAGTCGGCATGACGTACGGCGCCAGCGCTAGGTAACGTTGACCTGCAGCCACGTCGCTGTTTGACGTCCAGATCGCGAAAGCTTTGACGCGCTCGCTCTCCCTACAGAATCAGATTCAAATCGCCGAATTCGTGCCAAAGATAACGGAGCCCGATCGCTTTTCGATACGCAGCGTGAATCTGCTCCGCTGGCAGGAATGCGCTAAGCAACTCGAGATGGCTGGCTTCTGGTTCGTGCAACCCCGTCAGCAAACCATCCACAGCTTTCAGGCGATGTTGATGGTCGATCTTTAAACGGGTGTAACCGTGCGCTTCGGTTACACTGCCGTTTTTACTCGCTGCAGATTCCAACGCGCGCACGACCGTTGTGCCCACGGCAACGATGCGGCCGCCACTTTCCCGCGCCTGATTTATTTTCGCCGCGGTGATTCGATTCACAAAATATTCTTCCTCCGAGGCGGGATGCTGACGATCCAGTTCGTCATCCATGTAACTGGAAAGACCCGTGTGCAAAACTATGTAAGCGCTGTCGATGCTGCGACGTTTGAGATCGAGCAGTAACTTCCACGTAAATGCTCTGCCAGCCGAAGGCATTTCGGCTGAGCCGGGCTCGGTCGCGTAAACAGTTTGGTAATAATCGAGGTCCCACGGCGCAGAGACATACTCGTAGCGGATCGGTTTCCCCAAACGATAGATCAAATCGACAAGCTCGATGCCAGAAATCGAGAAGCGCAATTGCCAGAGCCGCGGAATGTTTGCGTCGCGCCCCAATACAGTCGCGGCCAGTCCTTCCGCGAATTCAATCTGCATGCCCGCGCGCAGACCGCAGCCGAAGGGATCGCCCTGCTCGCAAACCAGAAGCGCGAGCCAGGAGTCGTCGGGCAAACGTTCCGCCAGCCGCACTTCCATGCACGGTCCATGCGCCGCGCTGCATTCGCACCCGCGCAGCGATGCGGGCAGCGTGCGGCTTGAGTTGAAAACAAGCAGATCGCCTGCCCGAAGGTAATCGCCGATCTTATCGAAGCGCGTGTGCTCTATGCGGCCAGCTGCACGATCAATCACCAGCAATCGCACTTGGTCACGCCGGATCCCGCGACGCTCCGGCGGCTCCTTCGCGCTCAGCTCTGGCGGCAACGTGAATGTAAACGGCACGCTCATTTTATTTGTCATCCTGAGCGAAGTCGAAGGACCTCACTATTTCCCCGCTCAGGATGACAGAAAGAGAATCCGCGCGTTCATGCCGAAGCCACCGCCCTCCAATCTTCCTGCGCTTGGAAACGTTTGCCGGTCACATTTTTCGATTCGTCGGAAGCGAGGAAAACAAAAACGTCGGTTACGTCGGCGGGATTCGCCCATTCCGACGGATCTTCCTCTGGCTCGGCGGCGCGATGCATCGCGGTGTTCATACTTCCGGGATCGACCCAGTTGACGCGCACGCCGCTTTCTTCCAATTCCGACGCCCACGTCTGCGACATGCCTTCAAGGCCAAATTTCGAAATGCCGTATGCGCCCCAACCTGGGTCGATGCATTGTTCACCAGCACGTCGAGCGCGCCTTTGAATTGCGCAAGCGTCGTCGCGACGATCCGCTCGATGTCGCGCGATTTGCTCACGTCGGCCTCGATGCTAACGATGTCGACCTTCGGCGCGATTTTGCGAACTTCATCGCGAACGACGTCAAATTTGTCAGCGTGGCGTGCCACGAGCGATAAAGCCGCCGCGCCTTCGCGCGCGAAACGTAATGTCATTTCGCGTCCCAGGCCTTGGGATGCGCCGGTAATGAGAATGTTTTTGCCCGCAAGTTTGCTCATCCGGCAAAACATTCGCCCGTGACCACGCTCCACTCAAGCGTTGCGCAAGCATCTATGCTGCGTTCGAATGGCTTACCCGTGCCAGATTGATAAAGGCGAATATCGTGAGCACGCCGCTCAGCAGGAAAACCCACGCGATGATGGCAAAGCCTTGAAACGGACCATCGGCAAACATGTTTTGCGGCGCCATCGCAGTGAAGATGCTCAAGAGTCTCTCGGAAAACGTCGAGGCGACACCTTCCCAGATCGGGCGCGCCGATAACGCTTTCCAAGCAAATTCGGGTTGATGAAAGAAATAGGACGGCACAAGGAGAACGTCGCCCGCGGCATGTGCGATCATCGCGGGTATTAGCGAGCGTGTCAGGTACGCGAGCAATCCTAACGCTATGCTCGCAGACATTTGAAACGGCAGATGAGTGACCGTGATGCCGTGATCAAGATGCGCGATCCAAAACATTGTCCCTACGATCAGCACGGCCGGCACAATGCCATAAGCTTCTTCGAGTGGTTTTTGCATGTATCCGCGGAACGCCATTTCTTCGGTCACCCCCGCGATCGCCACGATCGAAAGCAGCGCGCCAATCTCAGTCGGCAAAGGAACGACCGAAAACGAAATGGGGATCGACGGCGTGCGGACCGGCATCACACTCGGAGAGAGCAATCGTAGCGCGATCAGCGCGATGATTCCAAATCCCATCGCCGGAATTGCGGCGCGCCAAATCCGCGCTGAGGGCGCAGAAGAGCGCGAATACTTCTGGCGCGCTCCACGGGTTGCGGCAGGCGGACCCCAGCCTGAGAAGTATGCTGCATACAATCCCAGAACAACGAGCGTCATCGGAAATGCCCAAGGTATTTCGGGATGAAACCTCAGATTGCCGAGCAGTGGCAGAAAAGTAACTGTCGAACCGATCTCAAGAAGCACGAACCCCAACACAATTGCTCGCACGATGACGGGCAACCAGTTCCACACTGCTTTGAGCCATGATAACATCGCAGTCGAAATTTAGTTCAGCCCCAGACGCGTTTTACACGACTGTTTCCGGCAAGGAACGGTCTACTTAGTCTTCCCGTAAATGAGCGAATCGAGGATTTTTCCGTCTTTGACGACGTTCTTTCGCAATCGTCCTTCTAAAGCAAAACCGGCCTTTTCGAGGACACGAGCCGAAGCCGGATTATTAGCGTAAGGCTCGGCGTAAATGCGGTGCAGCTCAAAGTTCGCGAAACAGTAATCGGTAAACGCGGGCACAGTTTCACTTGTAATACCGTGTCCCCAAAAATCCTCGCTTAGCCAATAACCAAGCTCGGCGCGGTGGCGATGAACATCTTCGCCAATGCGAATGCCGATTCCACCGACGGCTGCTCCGCCGATATCGATGCAAAAGCTGGTGGCCGGCTGCATGCTCATGGCGCGCTGTAGGAATTCATTCGCATCGTTGATCGTATAGGGATGCGGAAACAGATCGCGCAGCCCAAGCCAGATCTTCCGATTGTTCGCATTCTTCGCCAACGACGCCGCGTCGTCGGCGCGCCAGTGGCGAACCGTGCAGCGTTCGAGTTTGAGCGGCATTTTCACGGCGTCACTCCAAATTTAACCGGGCTTTCTGCACCTCGCGACAAACATAGGAACATAGGTTGTAGCCTGTGCGGCCAGCGGGTTTGAAACCCGCTCTTCCATTTCAGC
>WNGA01007588.1_pt1 | contig 15066 bp, 20 predicted proteins | sample 5400061 | NCBI WGS metagenome assembly WNGA01 (sample SAMN13153366, study PRJNA577476) | soil metagenome | isolation source: 100 cm soil or saprolite under grassland replicate 2 | place: USA:California | collected 2016-06-15
AACGCCGGGAAGTCCACGCTCCTCTCGAGGCTGACGGCGGCCCGGCCCAAGATCGCCGACTATCCGTTCACCACCATCGAGCCGAATCTCGGCGTGGGCGGGGGCGAGCACCGATTCGTGGTCGCCGATGTCCCCGGCCTGATCGAGGGGGCGCACCACGGCAAGGGCCTGGGACTCTCGTTCCTCCGCCACGTCTCCCGGTGCCGGGTCCTGGTTTACGTTGTGGACCTGTCGGGTGACCCCGTGGGCGACCTGGTGATGGTCCGAAAGGAGGTCGCCACTTTCGACCCGGCGCTCTTCGAACGTCGATCGCTCGTGGTGGGAACGAAGGTGGATCTGCTGGGGGACTCGCGGGCTGGTTTCTCGGGGGTCGATGTGGCCGTGTCAGGCCTCACCGGATACGGGGTGGAGGAGCTCTCCTCGATGATCGCCGAGCAGGTGGCTGCGGCGAGGGCAGAGCAACCGGCTCGGTCCTCATACGTGGTCCTCCGTCCCGGCCGTGAGCCCTTCGTCATCAGGAAGGAGGGCGAGCACTACGTGGTGGACGGTCCGAGGGTCGAGCGCTGGGTGGAGGAGACCGATCTGGAAGACCCTCAGCAGGTCGTGGCCCTGCAGCGCCGACTGGTTCGAGCCGGCGTGGAACGTCGGCTGGCCGAGGCGGGAGCGCGCCGAGGGGACGAAGTGTTGATCGGGGGTCGGGCCTTCGAGTTCATCCCCGAAGATGAACCTGGTGAGGGCGATGGCGACCAAGCGTGACTTGCTGGCGGCGGAGGACGTCGGGTGGACCGAGTTCCTCTGGCTGGTCGAGTCCCTGACCGCCGAGCAGATGCAGGAGCCCGGTTACCTCGCCGAGGGGTGGTCGGTGAAGGACCTCCTGGGACACATCGGTGCCTGGCAGGCGGAGACGGTACAGGTCCTCGAACAGATCCGCATGGGGACGTACACGCCACGGTGGGTGGACGTGGACGCATTCAACCAGCGGTTCTACCAGGCCAACAGGGACCTGCCCCTGCCCGTCGTCCGGGCCGAGTGCTGGTCGGCCCGCAACCGCATGCTCGAGGAGTGGAACGCCCTGCCCGAGGTGGTTCCCGAGGCAGAGGAGTGGTTCGTGGAGTCGGGCTCGAGCCACTACGCCGAGCACGTCGAGCGCCTGCGTGCGTGGGTAAGCGAACTCTCCGCCCGGTAGGACGCGCCGCTTCCACGGATCGGCCCCGGTCCGCCCGTAGAATCCGAAGTCGTGGGCGGACCCAAGCGCCTCGGGGTCATGGGCGGGACCTTCGACCCCATCCACTATGGACATCTGGTCACCGCGGAAGCGGCCTTGTGGAAGTTCGGCCTGGACGAGGTGGTGTTCGTTCCGACCGGGCACCCGTGGATGAAGGAGCACCAGGACGTCACCCCCCCCGAGCACAGATACCTCATGACCGTGATCGCCACGGCCAGCAATCCAAGGTTTTCGGTGTCCAGGATCGAGGTCGAGCGGGAGGGGCCGACCTACGCGGTGGACACGCTTCAGGAACTCCGCCGACAGGCCGAGGAAGAGGTTGAGTTGTACTTCATCACCGGGGCAGACGCCATCCTCGAAATCTTCCAGTGGAAGGACCCTGATGAGGTCCTGTCGATGGCCCATTTCATCGCGGCCACTCGTCCCGGGTACGACATCGCCCGGTTCGAGGAGGAGGCCGTCTCCGTCGGTCATTCCAACATCTCGGTGATGGACATCCCAGCTCTGTCGATCTCGTCCACGGACGTCAGGCGGCGGGTTCGGGAGGGCGAGCCCATCCGGTACCTCGTCCCTGAGGGCGTCCACGCCTACATCCACAAGATCGGCCTGTACAGGGAGTCGAAGTGAGGGGGAAGGCCAAGGGCGGGCGCCAGTCGGGGTTCGAACACCCGGGGATCGAGCGAGGGCCGGCTTCGCGAGCGCCGGGGTCCCCGATGGTGGGTCCCCCAGAGGACCAGCCCCCCCTCAAGGACTGGCCGCCGCCAGAGATCCTGGCCCGGTGGGAGGCCCGGAAAGAGGCCACACGAAGGCGCCGGGCCGCTCGCCGAAAGCTGGTCGCCTGGTTCCTGATCGCCGCCCTCGTGGTCGCAGGCATCGTGGTCGTCGTCCAGCGCACGTCGAAGCGACAAGCGGCCCCCAAGCAGCCTGCCGCGGCGGCCCCGCCCTCCCTCCTCGTCTGGGGCGTGAACATGCAGACCGCATCCTTCGTCGCGGTGATCTCGAACCCGGGGAACTTGGGTCCCGTGGCGCTGGTGGTTCCTGACCAGACCCTGGTGGACCTCCCAGGAGGGCCCGCGACCGTTGGGGAGTCCGCGGGCGAGCCGGGTTTGCTCGTGGCCGCGGCCCAGGCCACGTTGAGCCGAAGGGTGAACCACTACGTTCTGATGAACGACCTGGACCTGGGAGGGCTGATCGACCGGATCGGCCCGATCGAGGTGCAGCTCGACGAACCCTTTGTGTGGAACGGGCGTACGTTCTCGGAGACGGCTCGGCTCACCGGCGGTCCGGTCATGGCCTTCCTGGAGGCCGGGACCGACCTGGACCGCACGTCGCGGTGGGAGGCGGTCCTGACCGGAATCTTCTCGGCGAGGCCCGATCCACAGCGGTGGGCGGGTCCATTAGGGACGACCGACTCGGCCCAGGCCGTCCGGTCGGTGCTCCTGGCAGCCCATCAGGCCGCCGTCCTGGAGATTCCTGCCGCTGCCACCGAGGGCGGGGGGCTGCTGGTGGACCCCGACGACGTGGCCGAGTTCCTCCAGAGCCACCTCGGCCCCGAGGGCACGCCGCTGGTTCGGGTGATCGTGCTGACCGCGAACGGGCGGAAGGGCGACGTGATCGTCATCGCCACACGCCTGGCCAGGTTGGGATACCGGGTGGTGGCTTCCCAGCCAGCACGGTCGCCGCTGGCGCTCACCCAGATCGTCGCCGCCGACCCCTCCTTCCTCTCGAAGGCCAGTCAGGTTCAAGCTATCCTGGGGGTGGGAAGCGTGTACGTGGGCCCCGGATCGGGCGGGGTCGCCGACATCACCATCGTCGTAGGAAAGGACTTCAAGACAGGTTGACGGGCGCAAGGAGGTGGTCCGCGGCTCGGTGACGGACCCAGGGCAGCTTGCCTCGCTGGCGGCCCGGGCCGCATCCTCCAAGCAGGGGGAGGCCATCGTGGTCTTGGACGTCCGCGATCTGATCACGATCACCGACTACTTCGTGATCGTGTCCGGGACCTCCGACCGCCAGGTCAAGACCATCGCCGAGGAGGTCGTCAAGACCTTGAAGGAGCAGGGGACCAGGCCGGTGCGCCGGGAAGGCGAGCCGGCGGCGGGGTGGATGCTCCTGGACTTCGTCGATTTCGTGGTCCACGTGTTCAGCCGGGAGCAGCGCGATTACTACCGGCTGGACAACCTATGGACCGACGCGCCCGTGCTCGATTGGGACGAGAAGGCGGAAGCTGCGTCCAGATAGGCGCGAGGACCGCTTGGTAGAATCGGTTGGTTCAGCGGGCCTGTAGCTCAGTTGGTAGAGCGCTTGCTCGGCAGGCAAGAGGTCAGGGGTTCGACTCCCCTCAGGTCCACCCGAAAGACAACCGGTGCGCGAACCGACCACCCAGTTCGCGGTGGGAGGCACTTCCCGCGGCCGACTGTCTTCCCCCCTTCACGGTTCGGCAGAGCCAGTTCCGACGCATGGGTAGAAGCAAACACAGCGGTCAGCCCTGGCGAGGCGGTGGGGCAAAAGGTTGAAATCCTTGACAACTGCGACTTTAAACTTAAGAATTATCTTGTCGCGACCGACAAGGAGAGTACAGAATGGGTCAGAAGCCGCGGGGAAGGCGAGACATCCCCGAAGGCTTGCCGAAGGACTGGAAGAAGCTGGCGGAGGCGATGCGGAGCCACAACTGGACGTTCGAGGAAGGCGCTAAGCACGTGAAGGCCTTCGGTCCCGATGGGATCACCTGGGCGACGCTCTCCAAGACTCCCAGCGACGTTCGGTCGTTCAGAAACGCTCGCGCGAAGTTCCGTCGCTGGTGCAGAGACCTTCGACTTGAGCCAGGGATATGAGAGAGGTGGCTCACATGGAGTGGATGGTGACGGCTGCGAGCAACCGAATCGATGACGAAAGGCGGTGGGAGGAGCTCCAGTTCGCCTTGCTTGACACCCTTGAGGATTTGGGCGCCTTGGGAGTTACTGGCTGGGGAAGGATCGGCGAGCTGGGAGCCGTGTTCTCTGTCGAGGCTCCTGCGTTGCCTTATGCTGCGAGCGTCGGTGCGGAGCTCTTCCAGACCGGCCTCGAGAAGATTGGTGGGCCACCGGCGGCACGCATCGAGGTCGAGCCCGCTAACCACGACGATGGCGGGAGTGAGCCGGTGCTGGAACGACGCCTTACCGTGGCCGGCCCCTCCATTCAGGCGATCTCTGCTAGCGAGATTGCGGAACTTCTCGGGATTTCCAGGCAGCGCGTCTACCAGCTACTCGATGAGCGCGAAGACTTCCCCCGCCCAGTCGCCGAGACCCCGCGGGGTGCTATCTGGGACCGCCGTGAAGTCGAGCAGTGGGCTCGTAAGCCGCGTAGACGAGGACGTCCCCGGAGGGAAGCTAGCAATCCCTAGCGTCGACCGCAGCTTGGCGTCAGGCGAGCCCAAGCGGTGGGACGACCAGGGCTGAGCGGTTCGCGCACCGATCAATCAAGACCACAATTTGACCTTTGTGTGAACCGAGGAGCGATGCGAAGGGCTCCTCGTGGTTCGAGCGACCTGCCGCGGGCCGCCACCGAATCACCACGCATTGTGTACGCTAGCCCGAACTCCAAGGAAGGGAACGATCGTGAACGGGGCTCTGCTCGAAGCGTTCCGCCACAATGCTTGGGCGACCAAGCAACTCCTGGAGTCCTGCCGGGATCTGTCGGCGGAGCAGCTCACCGCTCCCGGAATCGGGACCTACGGGGGCATCCTCGAGACCTTCAACCACATCGTCCTGTTGGACGCGCGCTATCCGCGGCGGCTGGCCGGCAGCGGACCGCCCTGGGTCGACAGCGCCGGCGGGAGCGACCCCGGTGATGTGGACCCGGAGAGCGTCGATATCGACCAGCCCCACTCAAGGGTCGAGGAGACGGAGAAGCTCTGGGAGGAGCTCCTGTCCGAACGGTTGGATGCCGAGCGCGTGATCATCCTCGACCAGGGGGCGTACCAGGCCCACGCCGGGGTCCTGGTGGCGCAGGCACTCCACCACGGGAATGCCCACCGGGAGCAGATCTGCCCCATCCTGACAGGGGCAGGCCTGCAGCCTCCGGACGTCCAGGCGTGGGCGTACGCGGACGCAACCGGGCGAGGAGGGGAACGAAACCCGACGCCTGAGGATTGATGGTGGAGCTTCGCGGCTGACCGGCACGATGCACACGTACGCCCGGGTCTCAACACCCTCGCGAACCGCGAACGCGCTGGGCGCTCGGCGGGGATTCGCCGCAAATCGCGTGTTACCCTGACCGATCGCGCCGGCTGACCCCGGGGGGCCAGAGGATGACGCGAGCAGATCAGCAGGTCAGAGGGGATCCCGGCGCGTCCCCCGGCTCGCCGCCGCGCGCGATATCCAGACGGGCCAGCGGGCTTGTCCGGGTGCGCATAAGCAGACGTTGGATCGCCCATGCCTCAGGGTTGTGGTATGCGCACTGATCTCCCATCCCGTCCGCCTGCTCCTCGCGAAGGTTATGCTCCGGTCGGAAAGGGCGAGCTCTACTATCGCGATATCGGACAGGGACGGCCAATCATCGTCCTCCATGGTGGTCCCGATTTCGACCACTGCTACTTGCTCCCCGATCTGGATCGCTTGTCCGATTCGTATCGCCTCATCTACTACGATCAAAGAGGACGCGGAAGATCGGCGCCTCAGGCCCGGCCGGAAGACGTCACCCTTGAATCCGAGATCGAGGACCTTCAGAGCCTGAGTAAGTACTTTCAACTGGACTCGTTTGCGGTCTTGGGACACTCCTGGGGTGGGCTCTTGGCCATGGAGTACGCGATTCGCCATCCGCTCCGAGTGTCTCACTTGATCCTGATGAATACCGCTCCCGCCTCTCATGACGACTACATGCTGTTTCGGCAGGAGCGCCGCACGAGAGCGGCGGGCGATCTGGAGAAGCTGGAAGTCTTGTCAGCCAAGGCCCAGTATGAGTCGGGCGACCTTGAGACGGAGGCCGAATACTATCGCATCCATTTCCGGACGACCCTGCGAAAACCAGAGCATCTGGAGCAGGTGATTACGGGCCTGCGATCGCACTTCACGCCAGAGGGTGTTCTAAGAGCACGAGCAATCGAGAAGCGGCTCTATGCCGAGACGTGGGTATCGAGCGAGTACGACCTGCTTCCGAAGCTCAAGCGGCTAAGCCTCCCGACGCTGGTTATCCATGGAGACTACGACTTCGTTCCTGCAATCTGCGCTGCCCACATCGCTCAGTCCATACCTGGAGCCCGCTTCGCCCTCTTGAGAGAGTGCGGGCACTTCTCTTATCTGGAATGCCCAGATGACGTTCGCAAAGAGATGGCCGAGGTTCTAGACAACAACTGATCATCGTCTCGGGCCGGGTTTGAATAGTCACCATGAGACGGCCGGTCACGTCCGTGAAGATCGTGGATCACGCGCGGATGGGCCGCGCCGAGGAGCCACACACGGAGGTGGACCGGCCATGGACAACGCTACGCACCTCGGTCTGGACGTGCACAAGGACTCCATCGCGGTGGCGATCCTGCGCCCGGGTCAGCACACGCCCGATGAGCGAATGATCCCCAACACGCCCGAGGCCCTGCGCGCCCTCGTCAGCAAGCGTGGGGCGAAGGGCCACCTCGTCGCCTGCTACGAGGCCGGCCCGAGCGGCTACGACACGTACCGCCTCCTGACGTCTCTCGGGGTGCCCTGCGACGTCATCGCTCCCACCCTCATCCCTCGGCGGGCCGGCCGACGGGTGAAGACCGACCGGATCGATGCCCGAAACCTGGCCCGACTCCACCGAGCCGGCGAGCTCACGGCGATCCGGGTCCCCACGTCCGAGGAGGAGGCCATCCGTGACCTGGTTCGGGTCCGGGAGGACCTCAAGGACGACCGGCGTAGGACCATGCACCGGATGAAGAGCTTCCTCCTGCGCCAGGGACGTCGCTACCCGGCCAAGACCAAGGGGTGGACCGACAAGTTCGACAAGTGGATCCATGCCCAGCACTTCACCGAGCCCGCCGCGGAAGCGGCGTTCCGCCACTACGTGGCAGCCTCGACGCCCGCCGGGTCGAGCTCCGGGCGATCGACGCCGAGATCGCCGCCTGCACCCGACCACCGCTCGAGGCCGCGGTGACGAAGCTCCGGTGCTTCCGCGGGATCGACTCCCTCTCTGCGGTGACCATCGCCGCGGAGGTGTGCGACTTCCACCGGTTCGCCACGGCCACCCAATTTATGGCGTTCACCGGCCTGGTTCCCTCGGAGCACTCGAGCGGGTCGAGCGAGCACCGGGGCTCGATCACCAAGACCGGCAACCCCCACCTCCGGAGGTCCTGGTGGAGGCGGCGTGGAGCTACCGACACCGCCCGGGGATCGGGATCGAGCTCCGCCGGCGGAGCGAGGGGCAACCCTCCGAGGTCACCGCCTACGCCTGGGCCGCCCAGTGCCGGCTGTGCACTCGGTTCCGCCAGCTCGCCGCACGCCGGGACCACAACGTGGCGGTGGTGGCGGTGTCCAGGGAGCTGGCCGGGTTCGTCTGGGGGATGATGACCGACCGGTTGGCAGTGTCCTGATGCAACCGTGGGAGCGGGCGGGCGTGCACCGCGGAAGGATCCTCGCGGACGTTATGGGGCTTCAGACCCGCGTTCTTAGTCAGAGGCAGCTTCCGACGAATCGATGATGTGCGGTTCCGATCCGCGAATACGAGAGTGGTCGATCGTCGCTGCCACCTGCCCGCCCGTCTCCCGCCCCTTCGCCTCCTCGACGCGACCGCCTTAAGCGGAGGACTTGACAGACCGTCTCATACGAGCGTCTGGCCAAGTCCACACGGGGTTTGCGCTGGGCGCTGACGTCTCTGTTCAATGACGAGCTATCGATCCCGCCTGCGTCCTGCCTCGGCTCGTGGAGTGCACACGGTTGGACGGATTGTTGACACTCTGGCATTTTTGGCTACACTTCTAGCCAAATGTTGGCCGAGCAGATTCCTCTGGGAGACGTCAAGAACCGGCTCTCCGAAGTCGTGGAGCGCATCCGTCGTGAGCATGGTCGGGTCGTCGTCACCAAGCACGGTCAGCCGGCCGCTGTGATCCTCTCCGTCGAGGACTTGGAGTCGCTCGAGGAGACGTTGGAGATCCTGAGCGACCCCGAGCTGCTCGAGGCCATCAAGGAGTCCGAAGAGGACGTGCGCAAGGGCCGCGTCCGACGTTTGACCAAGCAAGAGGCGCTCGCACTCATCAAGAAACGGTGAGTGGGCGGCAGAGCCCGTACTCGATCGACTGGACCCGCTCCGCCCTTCGGGCGCTCAACCGACTCCCCGAGAAGGTTGCTACTGCCGTGGTTGAGTTCGCGTACGGGCCGCTTGCCGATAACCCGCATCGAGCGGGCCACCCGCTTCGTTTCGAACTGGAGGGTCATCACAGTGCTGCCCGTGGCGACTTCCGGATCATCTACGCGATCGATGCCAGGCGCCATCGTGTGACCGTGGAGACGATCGCGCATCGAGCCGACGTCTATCGCAGGCGCTAGCGCAGGGGCTCGATCTGCTCCGGGTCCTCTAGCGCAGGCCCGCCAGCTCCTCGAGCCCTTTCAGCTGCGTCAGACGGTTCACACATCGTCCACCCACCTCCACTTTGGTTCGAACCGCGATTGACCTGCATGTCCGAGTTTCCGTCCTGAAGGGAATCGAACTCGCCCGTTCAGACGTCGCCCGCGCCTGGGGCATATGGTATGCTGGCATACCATGAAGCGGACGACCGTCAAGCTGCCCGACGACCTCGACGCTAGGCTTCGTCATGAAGCCGATCGTCGAGGGAAGACCGTATCCGAGATTACGCGAGAGGCGATCGAGTCTCATCTGGGCGCCGGGCGGCGGCGTTTCATCGCGGCCAAGGCTGGCCGGAGTGGTCGAAGTGACACCGCCCGCCGGATCGAAGAGATCATGCGCCGGGAGGCCCACCGATCCCGCTGATCGTCGATTCGGGGCCGCTGTATGCCTACGTCGACGAAGACGATCGAGACCACGAAGCCAGCCTCTCCCTCCTGGAGGGACACCAGGGTCCGCTCATCGTCCCTCAGCTGGTCGTGGCTGAGGTGGCCTACTTGCTAGAGACCCGGCTGGGCCCGCTGGTGGAGGTCCGATTCCTCGGGGACCTAGCGGCAGGGAACCTGATCACTGAGCCTGTTCGGCCGGGCGATTGGATTCGAATCGCCGAGCTTGTAGCCGACTATCGGGACCTACCGCTCGGGACCGTCGATGCCTCGGTCGTTGCGACCGCAGAACGCCTCCACCTCGTCCAGCTCGCGACGCTCGACCGCAGACATTTCACCGTCGTTCGGCCCGTTCACGCCCCTGCTTTCGAGATTCTCCCATGAGACCGCACAGCTGTTCGAGGAGCTACGCCGAAGTTCGAATAGCATCCCCCTCAGAAGGTGTCGCGGAAAGCTCAGTGACAGCTCTGGCGGCAGAGCAAGAGACGAGTCGAGCGGAAGGAACTGTTCCGGGAAGTTGATGTCGGGGATGGTCTTCTTCCGAGTGGGCTCCACTTGCCTGAGGTTCTGATCTTCAGGAGGTTGTGCACTGTCTGCTCGAACCGCCACTCGCAGTTGCAGGCGCGAAGGCCGCGTCGCCTGAACCGTCCTGCGCCTCGCTGTCGCTGGTGGCCGAATACCGGCTCGATGGACCCGCCGCGTCTTCGGTACAGCCGCCTCCCTCGCTTGGTGCGGAGCTTGCGTTCCATGCGCTTCGTCCTCGACAGGCCCTTGGGGAGCCGTCCGCGAGGTGGCGGAGCGTTGTCTGTGTGCTCCCGGTTCTTCGTGGCGATCAGGAGTTCCACCCCGAGGTCGTGCTCGAGCCCGAGGTTGTCGTCGCTCAGGTAGCCGGCGTCGGCCACCACCCCGACCCTCTTGCGCACCCCTGCCTTGGCCAGGTTTCGCACCGCCTGCTCGACCATCGGTTGCAGCTGCGCGAAGTCGGTGGGGTCCGCGGTGACCTCGCAGGCGATGGTGACCTGGTTCTCGGTGGCGATGGCCTGGGCGGTGAACCCTTGGAGGAACCCACCGCTCGCGGTCGACAGGATGCGGCTGTCCGGGTCGGTGGTGTTGGCCAGGGTGGTGTGGCGACGGTCCCTGGCCCGCTCCACGGGCGGTTTGGGCTTGCGCCCGCGCATGCCCTTGCCGGTTCGCCTCTTGTACTCCTCGCGGGTAGCCACTTTGGCCTCGTAGGCGGCCTGGCGCCTCTGCTGCTCCGCCTCGAGCCGGGCCTTGGCGGCGAGCAGACGCTCGAGCCGGGTTTGGGGCTCGACCAGATCCTCGGGGATGTCGGAGTCAGAAGACTCGCCCTGGCGCCGGTCCTCCTCCTCCTCGTCGGTGGCTCGTGCTTCGGCGATGATCCGCTGCACCTCGGCCCGGATCCAGTCCTCGGTGCGGTTGGCCCCGGGCGAGGCGTTGGCCTTGATGCGGGTGGAGTCGAGGGCCACGAGCCCCACACGGACCAGCCCGCACTCGGCGGCCATGCGGAGCACCTGGTCGAGTCGGCGAGCTCCTGTTCGTGGACTTGGGCGAACCGGGCGATCGTGGCGTGGTCGAGCGCCTCGTTGGTGGTGATGAACCGGAACGCGACGTCCTCCACGCACCGCCGCTCGATCAGGCGGGATGACCTCGCCCCGGTGGCGTAGGCGTAGATGAGCAGGGCCACCATCATCTTGGGGTCGTGGGCCGCTCGCCCCCACCCGTCGGCTCGGCGTCTCGCGTAGAACGCCGACAGATCAAGGGTGTCCACCACCGCGATCACGAACCGAGCGAGGTGATCCTTCGGCAGCCACTCGTCCAGGCTCGGTGGCATCAGGAACGGCTGGTCTCGATGGCAGGGAACAAAGTTGTAGGCCACGGGTTCCTCCGAGGGTGTGGGAATTACCTCGATGTCATTCTCCCGGAGTGGCTACCGCCAGGCCAGCTCTTACAAAGGTTTTCGCGACACCCTCTCAATGCCCCTTTCTGGGCTCTATGGGACTGTTGCCCAAACAACAAGAGGTCGCTGACCAGACCTCCCGCCAGACCTGCCTGATGAGACGATCTGGTCGTCTGCCGGTACTTCCGCGTGGGGGATCAGGAGATCCGGACCATCACCATCGCTGCCCGGTTCGACAATGCGCTCGAAGTGACTCTCGCCGAGCTGCGGATCGAGCTCACCTATCCCAGGACGAGGATGTGGAGCGGTTCTTTCGCGTACGCGCGCGGGGAGCGGGCCTAGCGGATGCGGGCGAGCCTCGTCAGTTTACGAACCGCGCTCGAGGCCGGCGACGCGCCAGATTCCGACGTGACCCTCATACGCTCGCCGTAGTCCGCGCCCCTCGAGCACGGCGAGCATCGCGCCCGGCGGGTGGGCGAAGCCGCGAAAGCTGCTTCGCATCAGCCGCATCACGAAGTTGAAGACGCCGTAGAAGGCGCGGAAGAGCACGTTTCGTGGTGGATAGCTGAACACGAGCGCGCGCCGTGCGTGGTCGGCGGCCGCCCCCAGCAGGCGGTCGTAGTCCGGGTAACAGCACACGACCCGGTGCATGACCACGATGTCGGCCGGCTCGACGGCCTGAGAGTCCCTGGCGATGTCGTGGATGCGCCAGTCAACCCGCCGCCCCACACCCGCCTCCTCCGCGAGCTTGCGCGCCTCCTGCTCGTATCCGGGCGAGAGCTCCAGATTCTGGGTCCGTGCCGCACCCGCCTTCAGGAGCTCGATCTCGATCTCGCCGACTCCACCACCGATCTCGAGGACGGTGGCACCCTCGATGCCGCGATCCCGCAGGAAGTCCGCCATCTTCCGCGCGGTCTTGTCGAGCCCGCGCTTCTGATACTTCCTGGCAAGCCTCCGGGCGAACCGCTTGCTGAAGAATCGGTGGTAATCGCCCGGACAGCAAGACCCCCCCATGTCACCAGCTTAGTGCTCCGCCCGCTCCCAGTAGCGGGACCCGAATTCACGGAACCCGGCCGGCGGAGTTCCGGGGCGCGGGCTCGACTATCCTTCGGCCCCCACGGCGCAGCACTAGCGCAACCGCCTCGTCCGCCAACTCGACCGGTGCGCCCCCACACAGTCACCCTCGGCCCACTCCCAGATGCGGGCTTGAGCGGCACGTCACGCTTCCATGTTCTTCCCGGCGTGCCTGCAGGTTCATGGGGCGATCTCCTTCGCCTTGGTGGAGTTCGTGTGCGGCCTTCTGTGCGTCCTCCCTCACCATGAAAGACGAGTTCCCGGTGCGTCGCCCTCGACTATCCCGCGTTCGGTCTTTCCAGCGCCTCCACCGGGAGTGGTGAGGGAGCTCGGCCGGTAGGGGTCGAAGGCAGGTGGTCACGATGCACGGGTCCTAGGGTGAGCGAAGGACGCCCGCCCTGGTCAGGCTCTCGCGGACGAGGTTCAACAGGGTCGCTTCGTCGTAGGGCCGTAGTGCCTGCGGCCATTGACGAAGAAGGTCGGTGTTCCTGCCACCCCGCTCACATCGGCGCTCTCGATGTCACGAGCCACCCGGAGTGCATGCCGTCCCGACTGCAGCTCCTCGGAGAACCTGTCCACGTCGAGGCCCAGGTCGCCAGCGTATCCAAGGAGATCATCGAAGCCGAGCGCGTCCTGAAGGGCGTACAGGACGTCGTGCACCTCCCAGAACATCGCCTGCGCGCCCGGCGGCCTCTGAGGCCTCCGCGGCGAGCTGGGCATGCTCGTGGACGTCGCGGAGCAGCAGGTGTCGGAACACGAAGCGGAGGTCGCTCTCGAAGGTCTGAAGGAGCCCTCTAACGGCGGGCTCCGCCCTTCCACAGTGAGGGCATTCGAAGTCGCCATACTCGACCAGGGACACCGGCGCGTCGGCCGGCCCGCGAACGTGGTCGATGTCGGCGTCGACGGGTGCGGCGAGGTCCTCGAGCGGAGCGGGGACGCGATCTTCCCCAGCGCCGAGTACCCGCCGTGGGAGATGCTCGATCACGCGGAACACGATCCAGGAATGGAGGATCGGGCTGATGAAAAGTTGACGGAACTGCGGGAATACGTGTCGCTCCGAAGACTGAAGGGAACTCAGTAGAAGGCGCCTGACCACCGCCTTTGGCCGAGAGGGCTTGTGGACCTGCAGCCTCGAAGAGGAGGCGTCTATCCTCGGCAGGACTGGCCAATCTCAGAGCTGTCTGACTAGAATCATGGTCATGACTGAGACACTCCCGCTCGCTGAGATCAAGGCGAAGCTTTCCGAAGTGGTGGACCGAGTGGAAGGCCAGCACGAACGGATTGTCCTTACCCGGAATGGTCGGCCGGCCGCTGTCCTCATCAGCCCGGGGGATCTCGAGGCGCTCGAGGATACGCTCGATCTCCTTGCGGACCCGAAGGCCCGCACCGATATCGAGCGGGCTCGCAAGGAGATCGCCAGAGGCAAGGGCATCCGCGCCGAGGAGATCAGGGCCCGCTATCTGCAGAAGTCGTGAGCCGATCTCGGTGGGAGCTCGTCGTAGCTCCCTCGGCCGAGCGGACTCTCTCTCGTCTTCCGGAGAAGGCGGCTGCCGCCGTGGTCGAATTCATGCTGGGACCGCTGGTCGCGGATCCCAAACGAGTTGGTCATCCTCTCCGAGGCGAGCTGCAGGGTCTCTGGGCCGCTCGCCGCGGGCCGTACCGAGTGGTCTATGAGCTCGACGAAGCCGCAGGAGAGGTCCGAGTGTTGAGGGTCGATCATAAAGCTGACATCTACCGGCCTCGCTTCTAACGAGTCGTGATCGCCGAAGAACCAATTCTGACTCACGCCGACCCGTTGCACACGTCTGTCCTGTACAGCACCGACATGTCGCCCCGCAGCAGGCGCACAGCGTTGCCGCTCGGGCTCTGCCATTGCAGCTGGAGGAGGATGGCGTGGGGGGAGGCGGATTGGTTCCGCTCGATCCACTGGTAGGCGAAGGAGTTCGAGCCGCTCCCGCCGGGGACGAACCGGGTCGCACCGGGGTGGCTGACGAACGTCTGTCCGCCCACGTTGGTGCTCAGGATACGGAACCTCACCGGTGCTCCGGAGACGAGCGCGCTGACGTTGATCGCGATGGGGAAGATGGCCACCGGGTGGGCCCTGAATCCCGGAACCGACACCCACTGCGTCGAGGTGGTTGACACGGGCGTGGTCTGCCACACGGTGTCCACGCAGTCGAGCGGGGTCCTGCCGCTCCCAGTCTCGGCCACGACTGCCCACCCGGTCCCCGCCACGAGCGCCACCGTCGTGATCGCGACGATCAGTTTCCTCATGCTGACCATTCCTTTCCGGCCCGCCCTGCTACTCGCCAGAGCTACGGCCCCTCGCGGTTGCCGATGGTCCTGTTCACTCTCGGCATGAATCCTCAGGAGGGCTCGATCGTTTAGCAGGACCCCTCGCCAGGGGGCGTCCGTCTGCCTGCCAAGCGCGCGTCTAGCCGGAGTTCGTAATACAGTCCAGACAGAGAGGATTCGGGAGCGAGATGAGATCGGGGGTTCCAAGGATCATCTCCCTCGTGGCGCTTTCCCTGGCCGTGGCGGGATGCGCCAAGTCGTCCACCTCGTCGGCGCGGACCCTCTCCATCGTGAGCCCCAGCGAAGGGGCGACCGTGACCTCCCCGGTACATTTCGTGTTTTTGGTCAAAGGGGTACAGATCGGCCCGCCCGAGACCGGGAAAATGCATCTCCACGTCCACATCGACGGCTCTTCCAAGTATCTGGTGGTGACGACCACCCAGGCGTCCACACCGATACCCGCCGGGCGGCACACCATCAAGGTTGTCCTCGCTCAACCGAATCACGACGAGACGGGGACCTTCGCATCTGTGACCCTTATGGTGGCCGCCGGCGGCGCGAGTCCGTCCCCCACTGGCTATGGCGGGGGATACGGCGGA
>WNGA01007880.1_pt1 | contig 15066 bp, 12 predicted proteins | sample 5400061 | NCBI WGS metagenome assembly WNGA01 (sample SAMN13153366, study PRJNA577476) | soil metagenome | isolation source: 100 cm soil or saprolite under grassland replicate 2 | place: USA:California | collected 2016-06-15
GAGCAGCAGCGCGAAGTGGTGCGACTCCCGCGCGTCGCCGGTCTCGACGACGAGACCGATCTGCGTTCGCTTCTTCTCGCGCACCAGGTGGTTGTGCAGCCCTGCCACCGCCAGCAGCGAGGGGATAGGCGCCCATTCCGCGTTCACGCCGCGGTCGGAGAGGACGATGATCGTCGCGCCTTCGGCGATCGCCTCGTCCGTGCACTTGCACAGCTCTTCCATTGCCTGCTCCAGCGCCTCGACGCCGCCGGCAGCTCGGAAGAGCATTGGCAGCGTCGTCGAGCGCAGCATTCCGTCGTTGAGCGCCTTGAAGCGCGCGAGCTGGTCATTGTCGATGAACGGCGACTTCAGGCTGATCAGGTGGCAGCTCTCCGGCTTCGGGTCGAGGAGGTTGCCCTCCGGCCCGATCACCGTCTTCACTGATGTCACGATCTCCTCGCGGATGGCGTCCAGCGGCGGGTTCGTCACCTGGGCGAAGAGCTGCTTGAAGTAGTTGTAGAGCAACTGCGGCTTATCCGAGAGCACCGCCAGGGGCGTGTCGGTGCCCATGGAGCCAACCGCCTCCTCGCCGTTCTTCCCCATCGGCCCCAGGATGTACTTCAGATCCTCCCACGTGTAGCCGAACGCTAGCTGCTGCTCGAGCAGCTCCTCGCCGTGCAGCGTGCCCGCCGGCTCGCCGCCGTGATACTCCTCGAAGGCGCGCAGGTGCTTCTTCAGCCACTGGCCATAGGGGTGCTCACTCGCGTACTTGTGCTTGAGCTCGGCGTCGTCGATGATGCGGCCTTCGTCGAGGTCTATCAGGAACATGCGCCCGGGCTGGAGTCGGCCCTTGTGCAGGACGTTCTCCGGCGGGATTGGGAGCACGCCGACCTCCGAGGCCATGATCACGTAGCCGTCCTTCGTCACGTAGTAGCGCGAAGGCCGGAGCCCATTGCGGTCCAGCACGGCGCCGATCTTGCTGCCGTCAGTGAAGGCGATCGAGGCGGGGCCGTCCCAGGGCTCCATCAGGCAGCCGTGATACTCGTAGAAGTCCTTCTTCTCCTGCGGCATGCTCTCGTGGCCGTCCCACGGCTCCGGGATCATCATCATGACCGCTTGCTCGATTGGGCGGCCGGTCATCATCAGCATCTCGAGCGCGTTGTCGAAACAGGCGGTGTCGCTGCCCCGCTCGTCGATGACCGGCATGATCTTCTCGATATCCTTGTCGAAGAGCGGCGACTCGAACAGCGCTTCGCGGGCGCGCATCCAGTTGATGTTGCCGCGCAGGGTGTTGATCTCGCCGTTATGGGAGATCAGGCGGTAGGGATGCGACAGTCGCCAGCTGGGGAAGGTGTTGGTGCTGAAGCGGCTGTGGAACATGCAGAGCGCGCTCTTCATGCGCGGGTCTTGCAGGTCCGGGAAGTAGTCCTCGAGCTGCACCGGCATCAGCATGCCCTTGTAGACGAGCGTGCGCGACGAGAGGCTGGGGAAGTAGAAAACGCGTGCGGGGTCCATTCCTGAGCGATCGAGCCGGCTCTCGAACAGCTTGCGGATGACGTACAGCTTGCGCTCGAAGGCGTCCTGGTCCCACCTTTCCGTTCGTGCTGAGCCTGTCGAAGCACAGCCGATGAAGACCTGGTAGATGAGCGGCTCGGCGGCGAGGGCGGACGCTCCGAGGTCCCGGTTGTCCGTCGGCACGTCGCGCCAGCCGAGGACGTGGCAGCCCTCGTCCCAGGCGATGGCCGTGAACATCTGCATGACGTAGTCGCGGGCGGTCTTATCGTGGGCGGCGAAGAAGAGGCCGGTGCCGTAGCGGCCTGCCGGCGGCAGGAAGATGTGCTGCTCGGCGCAGACCTCGCGCAGGAAGTCGTCGGGGACCTGGATGAGGACGCCGGCGCCGTCGCCGGTGTTCACCTCGCAACCGCAGGCGCCGCGGTGCTTGAGGTTCTCGAGGGCGACGATGCCGTCCTGCACGATCTTGTGCGACTTCTGCCCGTCGAGGCGCACGATGAAGCCGACGCCGCAGGAGTCGTGCTCGTGCTGCGGGTCGTATAAGCCTGTACTGAGCGGGGTGGAGTGGTTAGAAGGGGTGGTGTCGAATGTGCCTCTAGTCTGTGGAATCTGAGAGCGGCCCATGTTCTGTCCTGAAACTAGGCTGCGACGGCCTTGGAGGCGGCTGCTACGGCGGAGACGGACGCGGACATGAAGGTTCGGCCCGCCGGACGGGGATCGGAGGCTTTGCTGCGTGCCAGTTCGTTTGGCATTTTCGATGTCCCCGCTATGTGAAATAGACGCTTAGTATAGCAGACTCGCTTCGGGCTGTGAAAGTTACGCGCGGCGGCTATAGACGCGCTCTATTGTGGGCGCAGTGTAGCATAGACGCGGTCAGGGAGTCAAACGGTGCAGGCGGCCAGGTAAACTGTCACCAGAGGCCGAACCAGCGGTCGAAGAGCTTCTCGTAGCCGACCGGCTGAAACCCGCCCGGGATCTCACCCCAGGTGAAGATGTAGCCCCAGTAGTTCACGCTGACGAAGCTGGAGCCGGTGCTGAGGCTGACGAAGCCGTTATGGGGCGCGCTGAACCAGATGGTGTCGTCTTTGCCGTCGCCGTTGAAGTCGCCGACCCCTGGAATCTCTCCCCACCAGAAGACGTACCCCCAGGGCACCGCGCCCACGAAGCCGGCACCGGTGCTGAGGCTGACGACGCCCTGGCCTGACGGGTTGAACGTGATCGCGTCGTCTTTGCCGTCGCCGTTGAAGTCGCCCACCTCCGGAATCTCTCCCCAGGTGGAGACGATTCCCCAGGGACCCGCCCACACGAAGCTGGAGCCGGTGCTGAGGCTGACGACTCCCTGGCCTGACGGGTTGAACGTGATGACGTCGTCTTTGCCGTCGCCGTTGAAATCGCCCACCCCCGGAACCTCTCCCCAGGTGGTGACGATACCCCAGGGCCCCGCCCACACGAAGCTGGCGCCGGTGCTGAGGCTGACGACGCCCTGGCCTGACGGGTTGAAGGTGATCGCGTCATCTTTGCCATCGCCGTTGAAGTCTCCCGTGTCCGGGATCTCTCCCCAGGTGGTGACGATACCCCAGGGCCCCGCCCACACGAAGCCGGAGCCGGTGCTGAGGCTGACGACGCCCTGGCCCGACGGGTTAAAGGTAATCGCGTCGTCTTTGCCGTCGCCGTTGAAGTCTCCCGTGTCCGGGATCTCTCCCCAGGTGGAGACGACACCCCAGGACACCGCGCCCCCGAAGCTGGAGCCGTTGCTGAGGCTGACGACGCCTTGACCGGAGGTGTTGAAGGTGATGGCATCCGACTTGCCGTCCCCGTTGAAGTCCGTTTGCTTTCCGGGCGACTGCATCGACGGTGGATTGGTAGTCCACAAGTAGCCTATGTCATAGCCCCACGGGTCGCTCCCGCCGCCGGACCAGCCATAAGGGTCCATCGGAATCCATCCAGATTGCGAATTGTACACGCCGAAATGAAGGTGTGGGCCTGTCGATTGGCCAGTGTTTCCGCTGTAGCCGAGCAGTTGGCCGCGGGAGACATTTTGTCCGTTCGAAACCACAGACGTTGGCGACAGGTGACCGTACAGCGTTGAGGAATTGGACGCCGAATGCCAAACACGCACATAAAACCCGAACCCGACGCTCGGGTTGGGGTTCTGCCAGCCGACGAATTGAACAACGCCTGACCCGCTTGCTATCACGTTGTAGCCGGTCTGCTGACCAGTCGGGTAGTCGAGTCCAGCATGGCCGTTGTAGGACCAGCCGGTCGTGCCGTCATATCGAGTCATTGTCGAAGAATTGTCGACAAGTCCGGCGCCGCTGCTCGCTGGTGACGTGTGATCGAACCAGCTCCCGACGCCGAAGCCGGCGATTGGCAACGTCAGTGTTCCTGTAGCTGAGGCAGGTGGAGCGGACTGAAGAACGGCGATTGACGATACTGCTAAGAAAAAGCACCGCAGCGCGAAGCCACCGTTCCTCACGACGCAAAACGGAGGGTTGCGAGGACTTCTTGAAATTGGGGCCACAGTTCAGAGTCGGCCGGAACCCCACTGATTGTAAGGACACGGTCGCCGCCTATCACTAGGTAATAGGCGATGATTTGCACGCCGTCGGCCTCTGTGACTTCAACGACGCCTTCCTTCTCGGCGACCGTGATATCGGCGCTGGATACGACGGTCAGAGGTGGTTGCCCGGCATCGTTTCGCTGCTCCTCTAACCATTCCCGTAACGGCTTATCCACGCCTTCCGTCACGAAGAACAAGACCTTCAACTTGTCCTTTGGGACCGGCATTCCGGCCTCTTCTGGCGGTACGCTCGCGACGTCGTAGCTGTACAAGTACAGCACCGCGCTGGTGTCCTTGGGGGGCGTCAGGTGCCACGTGCGGGGGTAATCGAAGGAGTAGCCGTAAGTCGAGTCGTTGTATGTGAGTGTCTCGCCTGGTGTAGAAACAGGCGTCGAAGATGAAGCTCGCGACGGAGACGGCACCGGCGTTCCCGACGCGGCTTGCGAGGCAGTCGCCGTGGCCGTCTCGACCTGCTGGACGGCCTCTTCCTCGCCGCCTGACGAGGCAACAATAACCACGCCACTAATGCCGATTGTGCCGAGAAGCGCGACACCAGCGAGAGCCCAAAAGGGCTTGTTCAACGTGAACCCCCGTCTTTCTGCTTCAATTCTACGCCTGCCTGTCAAGTACACTGCGAGACACTGCGGCCATTCTCTCTCTCTCTCTCTCTCTCTACGTAGACCACACAAAATCTCGCTTATGCTCTGATTCTCGCTATGCCGGCGCGGTATTGGGGCACCTGCCGGAGGCGTGCAGCTTAGATGGGAGAGGGACTCAATGAGGGCACCTGTCACAGCGACCATGGGCCATTCGGCCCTTACTGCCTCATGGTCTGGGAAGCATACTGGCGGCAAATCTAATCGTGAGGTGTGTCCGATGACGGTGAACACAGCGACCTGCCTTCGCTGCAACCGCCCGCTGGGTGAAGGCCTCTTCTGCCAGTACGACGGCACGTTCGCTCTCGATCCGGAAGGGACGGTGGTCATGGCCGGCCGCGGTGAGCGCCTTCTCGCCTGGCTGCTGAGCGGTTTGATCCTCGTCTTCACGCTGTTCATCGGCTGGATCATCTGGTGGTTCATCGTCGCGCCGCGGGGCCAGAACCCGGGCAAGGCCGTCGTCGGCATCCGGGTGATCCGGACCAACGGTGATGCCGTCCGGACCGGCGGCATGTTCGTGCGAGGCCTCGTCGGTCAGGTTGCCGGCATTGTGCCCTTCGGCAACATTATCGATAGCGCCTGGCTGCTCTGGGACAAGGACGCCCAGACGCTTCACGACAAGGTCGTCAATTCGGTGGTCGTGAAGGCGAAAGGCTCCGAGAAGATCGTCGCGCGCGGCGGGCTCGGTGAGCTGCGCCCAGGGGTCACGCCGCCTCCTGCCTACGCGCCGCCGGTCCGGTTCCCCACAACCTCACCGCCGTCCCCGCCGGGGCGACAGGCGGACGAGATCTACTGCAGGAACTGTGGGCAACCCGTGAAGGCAGACTCGCAGTTCTGTGCGCATTGCGGCGCGCGCGTCGCGAGCTAGGACGGCGGCTGCCGGGTCCGCCATCGATATGAACCCTCTTGCATATCCCGCTGCGATGCGCTAAAACATCATTAGCACTCCGCCCCCGAGAGTGCTAACCGCCCGCCCGCTGGCTGGGCAAAAAAACAGCGTTTTTGCAAAACGAATTCCCCCGCCCGATGCGGGATAGCAGGAGGAGACTGATATGGCAAAGCAACTGCTTTTTGATGAAGCGGCGCGGCACGCCCTCAAGAACGGCGTCGACGCCCTCGCCGACGCCGTTAAGATCACGCTCGGGCCCAAGGGGCGAAACGTCGTCCTCGAGAAGAAGTTCGGGTCGCCCACGATCACGAACGACGGCGTGACGATCGCCAAGGACATCGAGCTGGAGGACCCGTTCGAGAACATCGGCGCGCAGCTGGCGAAGGAGATCGCCTCCAAGACGAACGACATCGCCGGCGACGGCACCACCACCGCCACCGTCCTCGGCCAGGGCATCGTCCACGAGGGGCTGAAGAACGTGGCGGCGGGCGCTAACCCGATGGCGCTGAAGCGCGGCATCGAGAAGGGCGCCGAGGCGCTGCTCGAGGCGATCAAGAAGAACGCCATTCCCGTGACTACCCGCGAGCAGATGGCGCAGGTCGCCGCTATTTCGGCCAACAACGACAACGAGATAGGCGAGCTGATCGCCGACGTGATGGAGAAGGTGGGCAAAGACGGGGTGATCACGGTCGAGGAGTCCAAGGGCATCCAGACCGAGACCGAGTACGTCGAGGGGATGAACTTTGACCGCGGCTACATCAGCCCCTACTTCATGACCAACCCGGAGCGCATGGAGGCGGTGATCGAGGACCCCTACATCCTCATCACCGACAAGAAGCTCTCCTCCGTAAACGACATCGTGCCGGTGCTGGAGCGCGTCCTTCAGGGCGGCAGCAAGAACCTGCTCATCATCTGCGACGACTGCGACGGTGAGGCGCTGGCGACGCTGGCGGTGAACAAGCTGCGCGGGACGATTAACGTCTGTGCCGTCAAGGCGCCAGGCTTCGGCGATCGCCGCAAGGACAACCTGGGTGACCTCGCGACGATCACCGGTGGCACGCTCATCAGCGAGGAGCTGGGCCGCAAGCTGGACGCGACGCAGATCCAGGACCTGGGGCGCGCCCGCAAGGTGGTTATCACAAAGGAGGAGACGACGATCGTCGAGGGCAAGGGCAAGCCGGCCGACGTGCAGGGCCGCGTCCAGAGCGTCAAGATCGCGATCGACGCCGCGACTTCCGATTGGGACCGCGAGAAGCTTCAGGAGCGCCTCGGCAAGCTAACGGGCAGCGTGGCCGTAATCAAGGTCGGCGCCGCGACCGAGACCGAGCTCAAGGAGCGGAAGCACCGCGTCGAGGACGCAGTGCAGGCGACGCGAGCAGCGGTCGAGGAGGGCATCGTCTCCGGCGGCGGCGTGGCATTCATCAACGCGCTATCGTCCATCGATAAGATGAAGCTGAACGGCGATGAGGCGACGGGGGTCGCAATCCTGCGCCGGGCGCTGGAGGAGCCGGTGCGGCGCATCGCGACGAACGCCGGGCAGGACGGCTCGGTGGTCGTCCAGAAGGTGAAGACGCTGAAGGCGGGCGAGGGCTACGACGCCGCCGCGGGCGACTACGGCAACATGGTCAAGAAGGGAATCGTCGACCCGGTGAAGGTCACGCGCTCGGCGCTGGAGAATGCCGTCAGCATCGCCGCGATGGTGCTGACGACGAACTGCCTCGTCTCCGAGATCCCGGAGAAGAAGACGGCTGCGGCCCCCGCCATGTCGGATATGTATTAGGCGAGCGTGGCGTTGTAGAGACGCCCCAGCGACACTGGTTGGTTCGTCTATGCCTGCATTCGTGGCGATATCGGCACGTCTTGCCGGGGCCGAATCCAGCGGGGCGTTTCTACGCCATGGGCCAGCGCAGGTCTTCGGTCAGCCCGAACCGAAACGGGACTGCGATAGAACTGATACGGTTCTCGGCCAGAGGAGTGACATCCGGATAGAGACGGAGCGCACCCGGCGGGCGTTATAATTTATGTGGGCGGTTTTTCCCCGCCCCTGAAGGGATGTGACCAGGCGTGTTTACTGAAAACGGCGTGATGATCGACTTCGAGGAAGTTCGGAAAGTCATCGAAAAGTGCGATGTCTTCACCGTGGGTTTCCGGCTATTCTCGGACCGGTTGATTGTGGACACCCGGACCACCGGCGAAGAGGGTCCGATGATCGAGATCGTCGAGCCGGTCGGGACGGTCGAGGAACGGTTCTTCTGGCTAGGGCAGCGGCGTCCGAAGTTCGGGGTCCCTGAGAGCTTCACCTTCTTCGTTTGGCCGCACTCCGTGCCGTATCTGGAGGACTCGGGACTGATGGACCGCATCCGGCAGCGTGTCTACCCCCTGGACAACACGGATAACGGCGACATCGGGCACATGGTCGCGGAGTCGATGATCCGCCTGCATACGCTCGAGCACAAAGCGACATTCGATGCCATCCGCGGGCGGAATTACCACACCCTGTGGGAGCGCGAGAGCGATCGCAGCGAGGCCGCCGGCTAACCCGATCACCTGAACGCAAACGCCGTAGGGGCGCGTGTTGACGTGCCCCTACTTTCCTTTTCCGAGCGTGCGGGCCGGGATGTCTGTGCTCCGCTCGTCCTTCGAGCAAGCCTCAGGACGAGCGGGATGGCGAGTGGTCGCGAGCCGGAAGGTGGTCCCCTCCGCTCGTGGTGAGGCCTGCTCGAACCATGAGCGGGACCACGACGCACCGAAATCAGCCGTCTTACAATGAAGGCCATGCCGGACCTGTACGGGGCGATCGACCTCGGCGGTACTAAACTCCGCGCCGTCGTCGCTGATCTCGAAGGGAACATTTGCGGCGAGATCATCCGCCCCTCAGAGGCTGACGAAGGACCCGACCGCGTAATCGCGCGCATGATCGAGACGCTCGAGGAGGCCGCGTCGGCGTCGGGCCTGCCTGTATCCGGCCTTAGAGCCGTCGGCGTAGCCTCGCCGGGGGCGCTCGACCTCGTGCACGGCCGTGTCTTCGAGGCGCCGCAGTTGCCCGGGTGGGACGGGGTCCCATTGGTCCAGATCATGAGCGAGCGCCTGGGCCTGCCGGTACTGCTGGAGAACGACGCCAACGCCGCGGCGCTCGGCGAAAACCGCTTCGGGGCCGGCCGAGGGACACGCTACCTGATCTATCTCACAATAAGCACGGGCGTCGGTGGCGGCATAATCATCGACGGTAAGGTCTACCACGGCGCCACAGGCGCTGCGGGCGAGCTGGGACATATGGTCGTCTGGTTCAACGGCCCGCGCTGCCTTTGCGGGAATCGCGGCTGTCTCGAGGCCATTTCTTCCGGAACCGGCCTTGCCTGGCGTGCCCAGGAGCTGGTCGACAGAGGCGAAGCGCCTGGACTGGAGCGCATCAAGCGCGAGCGCGGCGAGCTTGACGCGGACGAGATCGCGGACGCCGCGCGTGCCGGTGATGAGGACGCGCGCCGCCTGTTCGATGAGTCCGGCCTCTACCTCGGGATCGCGCTGGCGAACTACATCAACATCTTCAACCCGGAGATGATCGTCCCCGGCGGCGGCGTCGTGGCGGGGGCCGCGGACCTCTTCCTCGACCGCGCGGAGGAGACGATGCGCGATTTGGCGCGCAAGGAGCCGCTCAGGTATGTGCGTTTGGAGCGCGCAATGCTGGGTGACCGCTCCGGCCCGCTCGGTATGATCGCGGCGCTTGGGGATATGGTGGAGGCAGACGGGGCGTAGGGGCGCGGGCCGGGCTATGGCGGTTTGTGCCATTCCAGGCTTGCATGCTCTGCACAGGGGCGCTTTAATCGGGACTACACATGGATGTAGCGGAGTGCCTTCAGGCCTCCACGAAAGCGCTGGAATTGGCCCAACCCTTCCGACGCAAACCGAACCGGCTCCCGATGGAGGTCTATCGAGGACCTCGCGTCTACTTCCTGACGTTGGCATGTGAGGGCCGGAGACGATGGTTCGTGGATCCTAGACTTGTCGTGGACTGCATCGAGGCGCTGAGAGTGGCCGCCGGAAGCCACAACGCCCGAGTCTATGCCTTCTGCTTCATGCCCGATCACCTGCACCTCCTGGTGCACGGTGGTGCTCGGACCTTTCTCCCGGACTTGATGCACGACTTCAAGCAGGTCACGGGCAGCGCCTTTGCGAAGGCTACCGGCGGGGAACTGTGGCAAGAAGGCTACTACGACCATGTCGTGCGGTCTGAAGAAGGCGTTCTCGCGGTGGCGCGCTACATTGCCGGCAATCCGGTCCGCGCAGGTCTCGTGGAAGACGCAGGGATGTATCTATACACCGGATCGTTTGACTGGGATCGTGGCGCACTCATGGAGGCCTGAAAGGCACTCCGCTACATTCCAGCGGCTTTGGTCCGCCGGGCAGCCCTCCCTTGATATCGCCGCGTTCTCGCAGGTTGTCCTACCCGCTCCAGCTCCACCGGCACGTTCTCGCGCTCGCGCTCAACAATGGGCTGGAGCACGGTCATCGTGTCCGCGAGGCGGCGCGCACATTCGTCCGCAAGGGGTTCGGAAAGCGGGTCGTAGGGAAGCGTCTGATGAACGCGTGTCCAGGACGCCGTCCACTCCTCGAGCTCAACCTGCGGCCCCAGGCGCGCCTGGATTTCCGGCATGTGCGGCGCCATTAGCTCCGCCCAGCGGTAGGAGAAATCGTGCGGGCCCTCGAAGTGCAGGCCGATCTCGATGCGGCCGGTCTTGCGCGCCAGCCAGACCTCGTAGTGCACCTTTGGCGAGTGGTAATGGACCCAAAGCCAGGCGGAGCTGATGCGTGAGATAGCGCCCTCGCGCAGGCTGTCAGACAAGCGCGTCATCGCGAGCTCGTTCACCAGCGAGAGGAACTCGGCGACGCGCATGGGCATGATCGGCATGATAGCACCGCGAGTTGTCAGTCATCAGTTTTCAGTTGTCAGTTGTGAGTGGGTTGAGCGCGGCCGCCTGGAGTGGCTGGCAACTGATACTGATGAATCGCCATGCTACAATTGAGCGACTGCAATCGGCTTAGTCCCAGAGCCCTTCGAGGGGGCGGCTAAGGAGGAGCGGATGTCAGCAGTAATCATCATTGTCGTCGTGGCCGCCATCGTCGTGATCGGCGGGTTCATCCTGCTGGGGATGTACAACGGGCTCATCCGGTCGCGGAACCGCGTGAAAGAGGCGTGGTCCGGCATCGACGTCCAGCTTCGGCGCCGCGCGAGCTTGGTTCCGAACCTGGTTGAGACGGTGAAGGGCTACGCCTCGCACGAACGCGAGACGTTCGAGGAGGTAACGCGAGCCCGCTCGGCCGTCGAGCAAGCCGGGAGCATTCCGGACGCCGCAGCCGCAAACAACATGCTCACCGGAGCGCTGCGACACCTGTTTGCAGTGGCCGAGAACTACCCTGAACTGCGAGCATCCGCGAACTTCATGGACCTCCAGAACGAACTCTCCGACATCGAAGAGAAGATCGCCTTCGCGCGGCAGTTCTACAACACGAACGTGCTGGACTACAACAACAGGCTGCAAACGGTGCCCACCGTCTTCATCGCCAACATGTTCGGCTTCCAGCGTGAAGAGTTCTTCCAGGCGGACGAGGAAGGCCGCGCGGAGGTGCGCGTGGACTTCAGCCGCGAGCGAGAGGCAGCCGCGCCCGCGCCGCCAGCCGCGTCCGAAGCGGCCGAGACGCAGCCGGAGCAACCCGAGCAGCAGTAGCGGCGAACCCCCGTTTCTGTGACGACACGCGAGGCGGCGGGTGGGCTCTGCATCATGACGAATGACGAGCGCGTGGACGCGCCGGCCGAGGAACACCTCGGATTCCAGCTAAACTCTGCGGAAACACCGATGTACTCGGAACCTGACAGATCGTCGCGTGTAGTCGCGAAGTTGCCAGAAAATGCAGTTGTAACCATCCTGGAGCGGATGGCCGGCTTTCTCCAGGTCGTGACGTCAGACGACCGCTTTGGCTACATTCTCGATTCGACCCCAATGAAGCCGGTCGAAGGCCGGATGGTCGACGGATGGAACGTGCAGATCCCAGACCTTGAGCCGGCGTCCGAGGCTATGATTGCAGGCTTCCCATCGACGGTGGAACCCGATCACGCTCATTCTCCTAAGGTTACGGGCTTGGAGGGCGCACGACGGCGCGATGCGCTGGTCTTTCTGGACCGCTTGAGTGAGGAAGACGGGGAAGCCGATCGCACACCGGACAACACGGCGCTCTTTAGCGGCATCGCGGCGGCGACGTTCGGTATGCTCGGCCTGCTGCTGGCTCACGCCGTCTCAGGACTGACGAACAATGAGCTCATGATCTTCTTCTTCGGAGACGTGCTGTTTCCGCTGGCCGTGCTAACGGGCAGGCCGAACTCCTCGCCTGCCGTCTTTGGGCTCATCACCCTAATCTATTACGCTGCGCTCTTCGGGTATGTCGGGGCGACGTCATGACAGAAGAGAATACGGCGGCGGAAGCGGTAAAGGAAGGCGAGTGGGCGTTTCGCCTCGCCGGTGAGACGCCTGTTTACGAGATGCCGGACGCTTTGGCGAAGGTGCTGGCGACGCTTCCTGCGGGGTCCATCGTCACAGTGCACGGACGGGCCGGCGACTTCCTGCAGGTGATCACGCAGCAGGACGCCTTCGGATTCATCCCGGCATCGACGCCTGTCGCTGAGATTGAGGAGCTCTCGCTGGCGCCCCCGCCAGCAGCGCAGGATCAGGCTGGACTCGAGCCCGCTCCGGCGGGCCTCTGGGGACCGGACCCACAGGCGGTGGCAAGACGGACGAGGGCAGCGGCCGATCGCGATTGGAAGCCGGAACCGCTCCATCTCGACCAGGCGGAACGTATCCTCATCTACGATCGGATCGACAAGAACAAGCGCAGCACGTGGCTGATAATGGGCGGCTTCGTGGTGTTCCTCGCCTTTTTCTTTGCTGCGATAGGAGCGGTGATCGGCTTCGGAAGCGACTTATCATTCGAGCAACAGGCAACGATGACGCTGATCTCGGGCAGCATCGCGGCTGCGGTTGGCTTGATTATCGCCGCGGTCATGTACCGGTCGAGCACGTCCATCGTTCTCGGCATCTCCGGCGGACGTCAGGTGACGAAGCCAGAGGAACCGGTGCTCTATCGCATCGTCGAGAACCTGAGCATCGGCTCGGGCCAGCCGATGCCCAAGGTGTGGGTGATCGAAGACAGCGCGCCGAACGCCTTCGCTACCGGCCGTGATCCGGGTGGCGCTCACGTCGCCGCCACCCGCGGGCTGCTCGATAAGCTCGAGAAGCGGGAGCTGGAAGCGGTGATGGCGCACGAGATGTCGCACGTGGGAAACTACGACACGCGAATCATGACGCTCGTGGCGGTAGTAGTCGGCCTCGTGGCGCTGTTGTCCGATGTGATGCTGCGGCTCACGTGGTACGGGACGGGTGCGCGTTCCAGCAACCGTGATAAGGGCGGCGGTGCGCTGGCGCTGGTTATCCTCGCTATCGCGGTCATTTTCATCGCCCTCTCGCCCATCATCGCGTCGCTTATGCGCCTGGCGCTCTCGCGGCAGCGGGAATACCTCGCGGACTCCTCCGGCGCGTTGCTCTGCCGGAACCCGGACGCGCTTGCCGATGCGCTTCTGAAGATATCGGCGGACCCGGAGCCGCTGGAGGTGGCGAACAAGGCGACGGCGCACCTATACATTTGCAACCCGCTGAAAGGACACGAGAGCTTCCTCAATAACCTCTTCTCCACGCACCCGCCGGTCGAAGAGCGCGTGCGCATCCTGCGGGCGATGTGACGTGGGCTCGACGCTGCGGGCGGCGCTCCCGCAGGACATCACTTCCATCGCGGACCTACTGAGGGGCGAATGGCTGCCGCCGATGGCGATCGCCGAGTACATCGACTCGTTCTGGGTGCTGGAGTTGGACGGCCGCGTGGCCGGCTGCGCCGGGATCGAAATCTACAATGACGCGGCCGTCCTGCGTTCTGTTGTGGTCATACCTGAGCTGCGGGGCGCCGGCGAAGGCGATCGCCTCGTGCGCGTTGCCCTCGAATACGGAAGGGAGCACGGCGCGAAGCGGGTGTATCTATTCACGATGAATGCGGCGCCGTTCTTCGCCCGCTACGGCTTCGAACCGGTCACGACCGACGACTTCGAGGCAGCGGTACGGGATTCGTGGCAGTACGTCGGGCTGACGGAGCGGCCGGAGATCCTGCGTCAGATGACGCCGATGCGTCTGACGGTCAGCGCCAGCGAATGAGCGAAGCCGCCGCTTTCGATGCGTCGCCAAAAACGATGCTTAATTGACAGTACTTCAGGTGTCGAACCCGTGTACAATTTTGACGGTGAGCAGGTATCCCATGTCAGATAGAGGAACGCATGGATGACGATGTAACATCCTTCGCTTGGATCATTGCTGTCTTGAGCGTAGCTGTTATTGCCGGGATGATCGTTAGCTCGCTTGTGTGGGGATAGCCAACCGTGCGCGGAGCCCTGCCGGACGCCGAAATTCCTCATAGGCGCTAAATAAGAGCCGCGCTCACCCCGCGCTTACGACCTCCACTCCCTCTCCGTTCACGACCTCGCCCACCCACCAGAGGGGCTCTCTGGACGCCGCGAATAGCGATTCAACTTTCGTCGCGCGATTATCTGCGACTGCGAAGAGCAGCCCACCAGAGGTCTGCGGGTCGAACAGCAGGTGCTCCATCGCCGCGGAGGTGCCGGCAAGGCGCACTCTCCCCTCGAGATACGCACGGTTGCGGGCGGCGCCGCCGGTTACGATACTGCGGGCGGCATATTCCAGCGCACCCGGGAGCAGCGGCAGGCGCGACGCCTCGAAGCGCAGGGCAACCCCGCTCGCCGCAGCCATCTCGTAGCCGTGGCCGACGAGGCTGTAGCCGGTGACGTCCGTGAGCGCATGCGCGCCGGTCTCTCGCGCGAGGTGCGAGGCGTGGCGGTTGAGGCGCACCATGCTTTCGATGGCGGCATCGAGGTGTTCGGGCGCGGCCTCGTCCTGCTTGGCGGCCGTGGTGATGATGCCTGTTCCCAGCGCCTTTGTAAGGAAGATAGCGTCGCCCGGCCGCGCGCCCGCCTTCCGCAGCACCTGGAACTTCGGCTCGGCGTCGATAATGGTGTGTCCGCCCGCGACGATGCCGCCGGCTTCTGCGACCTTGTCCGCGCCACCGCGCAGGATGGCGGCGACCGTCTCGGCTGGTAGGTCTTCCGGGAAGCCCGCGATATTCAGAGCGAGCACGACCTCACCGCCCATGGCGTAGACATCGCTCATGGCGTTGGCGGCGGCGATGGCGCCGTAGGCGTACGGATCGTCCACCAGCGGCGCGAAAAAGTCCGTGGTCATCACGACAGCCTGCTCCTCGTTCAGACGGTAGACCGCGGCGTCGTCGGGGGTGGCGAGACCGACCAGCAGGTTTGGGTCCCCGCCGGCCTGACGGTCCGATAGATAGCGCAGGACCTGCGCCAG